>ENA-UOJI01002058-UOJI01002058.1-human-gut-metagenome-genome-assembly--contig:-P79-NODE-2058-length-12067-cov-9.890526_pt1 | contig 12067 bp, 10 predicted proteins | sample MGYA00242346_ERZ723893 | MGnify/ENA metagenome assembly ERZ723893 | reverse complement strand
CAGGCCTACACCATGGGCATCAAGACCATCATGCAGGCCCGCAAGGTGCTGATGGTGGTCAACGGCACCGGCAAGGCCGAGATCGTGAAGAAGGCCTTCTTCGGCCCGGTCACCCCGGAAGTGCCCGCCAGCATCCTGCAGATGCACCCCGACTTCACCCTCGTGGGCGACGAAGAGGCCCTGAGCCTGATCTGATCGGTTCCCCAAAGCATGTTTCTGCCGCCGCACGGCCCTGCCACCGTGCGGCGGCTTTTTTCTGAGCAGGGGAATTGTAACGCGGCAAAAAATACAGTATACTGGAACAAAAACCACCACGAGGGAGGGGCGGCCGATGTTCAGCGAAGAGATGATCTGCAGCCTGAATGATCTGGAGCTGGAAGTTTATAAGTATGTTGTGCGGAACGCGGACAAGGTGTGCTATATGCGCATCCGGGAGTTTGCGGATGCCGCCCATGTGTCTACCTCCACCATCCTCCGGTTCTGCAAAAAGGCGGGCTGCGACGGCTACGCGGAGTTCAAGATCCGGCTGCGCCAGCATCTGGAACAGGCAAAGCAGCCGCCGGTCAAGGACGATGTGTCGGAGGTCATCGACTTTTTGAAAAAGACCTGCTCGGCGGAGTTTGAGCAGAAGCTGGACATGCTGACCAGGGTCATTTTTCAGGCCCGGCACATCTTTTTTGTAGGCAGCGGCATGTCCGGCATCGTGGCCAAGTACGGGGCACGCTATTTTTCCAGCATGGGCAAGTTCTGCCTGTACATCGACGAGCCCCACTACCCCACCGAGAGCCGATTCGTGGAAAATTCGCTGGTGATCGTGTTTTCAGTGTCCGGCGAGTCCCGCGACACCATCGGCCATGTGATGCGCTTCAAGGAGCAGAACTGCCAGATCCTCAGCGTGACCAACACGGAAAACTGCACCATCGCCAAGCTCTCGGACTATAATCTGGCCTATTATGTCACCTACGAGCGGCTGGGAGTCTACGATGTGACGACCCAGCTCCCGGCCATGAGCATCGTGGAACGGCTGGGCAAAAAGCTCTACCGCTACACCTCCGAGGGCCCGGCAGCCATCTGAAAAAAGTCCAAAATAAAAAACAGGGTGTTACCTGGAAAAAACAAGTGCGAAAAAACGGCACTTGTTTTTTTATGCCCGGAAACTGCTGACAAACCACCTGCCTGCGTCTATAATGGACGCATCAGAAGTACTTCGACCGGAAATTGGATGACTTGAAAAGGTAAAGGAGAAACAATCATGGCAAAAGATTATGCTGCGATCTCCAAAAAGATCGTGGAGAACATCGGCGGTGTGGAGAACATTGCCAGCGTGACCCACTGCATGACCCGCCTTCGCTTCGTGGTGAAGGACGAGGGCAAGATCAACGACGCAGCCGTCAAGGCGACCGACGGCGTGATGGGCGTCGTGAACCAGGGCGGCCAGTACCAGATCATCATTGGCAACCATGTGGAAGAGGCCTACAACGAAGTGCTCAAGATGGGCGACTTCGGCGAGGCAAGCCAGGTGGCCCGCGGCGAGAAGAAGGAGCCCCTGACCCTGAAGAAGGTGGGCAACAACATTCTGGATGCCATCGTGGGCACCATGTCCCCGCTGATCCCCGCCATCATCGGCGGCTCCATGGTCAAGCTGCTGGTCATGCTGCTGGGCATGGCAGGCGTGTTGTCGGCCGACGGTGAGACCTACAAGATCCTGAACACCATCGGTGACGCAGCCTTCTACTTCCTGCCGGTGATGGTGGCCGCTTCTGCTTCCAAGAAGTTCAACACCAATATGTTCATCGCCATTGCCATTGCAGGCCTGATGCTGCACCCGGATTTCCGCACCATGATGGAGGCGGTCACGGTCGGCGATACCGCCGCACACTTCCTGGGCATCCCGGTGGTGGGCGTCAAGTACACCTACACCGTCATCCCGGCCCTGTGCATGACCTGGATCCTGTCTTACATTGAGCGTGCCATCGACAAGATCACCCCGGCTGTCACCAAGAACTTCCTCAAGCCCATGCTGATCTTCCTCATTGCTGCTCCCATTGCGATCATCGTGGTCGGCCCGGTTGGCATCATGATCGGCGAGGGCATCTCCGCATTCGTCTACTTCGTGCAGGCTAAGCTGGGCTTCCTGGCTGTGGGCATCATGGGTGCCCTCTGGCCCCTGCTGGTCATCACCGGCATGCACCGCGTGTTCACCCCCACCATCCTGCAGACCATCTCCGAGACCGGCATGGAGGGCACCGTTATGCCCTCTGAGATCGGTGCAAACCTGTCTCTGGGCGGCGTGTCCCTGGCCGTTGCCTTCAAGACCAAGAACAGCGAGCTGCGCCAGACTGCTCTGGCCGCTGCTTCCTCTGCTCTGATTGCCGGCACCACCGAGCCCGCCCTGTACGGCGTGGCCGTGCGCCTGAAGCGCCCCCTGATCGCTTCCCTGATCACCGGCTTTGTCTGCGGCTGCCTGGCCGGCATGGCAGGTCTGGCCAGCCGTTCCATGGTGTCGCCCAGCGTTCTCACCGGTGTGCAGTTCATCGACCCGGCCAACCCCGGTGTGAGCATCGCCTGGATCGCCGGCATCTCGGTGCTGTCCATTGTGCTGTCCTTTGTGCTGACGCTGGTGATCGGCTTTGAGGATCTCCCGGAAGAGGAGTGATTCCCATGTCTGATTACAAACTGCCCGAAAATTTCCTCTGGGGTGCTGCCATTGCGGCCAATCAGGCCGAAGGCGCTTACAACGAGGGCGGCCGCGGCCTGAGCAACATCGACATGATGCCCCACGGTGTCCACCGCATGGAGGTCAAGCTGGGCGGCACGCCCCACCCGACGCTGCAGGCAGGGGAGTATTACCCCAGCCACACCGGCGTGGATTTCTACCACCATTACAAAGAGGACATCGCCCTGATGGCAGAGCTGGGGCTGAAGGTGTTCCGCACCTCCATCTCCTGGTCCCGCCTGTACCCCCACGGCGATGAACGGACCCCCAACCCGGAGGGTGTGGCCTTTTACCGCAATGTGTTCCAGGAGTGCCGGAAGTACGGCATTGAGCCGCTGGTCACCCTGTGCCACTTTGATATCCCCATGGGTCTGGTGGAGCAGTACGGCTCCTGGCGCAGCCGCAAAACGCTGGAATGCTTTGCCCGCTACGCCGAGACCTGCTTCAAAGAATACTCCGGCCTTGTGCACTACTGGCTTACCTTCAACGAGATCAACATCCTGCTGCACAGCCCCTTCTCCGGGGCAGGCATTGCCTTCCAGGAGGGCGAGAACCGCAGTCAGGTGATCTATCAGGCGGCCCACCATGTGCTGCTGGCCAGCGCCACGGCCACCCGCCTGGCCCACCAGTACGACCCCGCCAATCAGGTGGGCTGCATGCTGGCCGGCGGCAGCTTCTACCCCTACTCCTGCAACCCGGAGGACGTCTGGGAGTCGGTGCAGAAGGAGCAGGAAAACCTGCTCTTCATCGACGTGCAGGTGCGGGGCCGCTACCCCGGCTACGCCCGCAAGCTGTTTGCGGAAAAGCAGGTGCAGCTGCACACCGAGCCCGGCGATGACGCCCTGCTGCGGGAGAACACCGTGGACTTCATCTCCTTCAGCTACTACGCCAGCCGCTGCGTGGCGGCCAGCCTGGAGGGCAAGGCCGTGAACGACGGCAACGTGGTGCGCTCGGTGAAGAACCCCTATCTGCAGACCAGCCAGTGGGGCTGGGCCATCGACCCGCTGGGCCTGCGCATCACCATGAACCAGCTGTATGACCGCTACCAGAAACCGCTGTTCCTGGTGGAAAACGGTCTGGGTGCCCACGACACGGTGGAGCCCGACGGCAGTGTCCACGATGATTACCGCATCGACTACCTGCGCCGTCACATCGAGGCGGTCAAGCAGGCTGTGTCCGACGGCGTGGACCTGATGGGGTACATCGCCTGGAGCGGCATCGACCTGGTGTCCGCCTCTACCGGCGAGATGAGCAAGCGGTACGGTTTCGTCTATGTGGACAAGCAGGACGACGGTACCGGTACGCTGGCCCGCAGCAAAAAAGATTCTTTCGATTGGTATCAGAAGGTCATCCGCTCCAACGGCGCAGACCTCTGAGCGTTTTCCTCCGTTTCATAAATGCGAAAAGCCGCCCCGCAGGCACCGGAAGTTCCGGCCTGCGGGGCATTTACGGGGCCGGTGTGCTGGACCGCTGCATGGAAGAGGGCGTGCAGTTCGACTGCTGCATCGGCGTGTCGGCGGGCAGTGCCAACATGTGCTCCTATGTGGCCGGTCAGCATGGCCGCAACAAGCCGTTTTATCAGGATTACTCCTTCCGCAAGGAGTACATGAGCGTGGGGAATGCGGAAGCATAAGCCGAACACAACACGAAAGGGCCTCCCCGGAATGGGGAGGCCCTTTCTATGCGTTTACGACTTGACGTGGATCACGTTGGAAGGGGAAAGCATCAGTGCTTTTCCTTGTACTTGAGGCTGGCGAATGCGCCTGCGATGGTCAGCAGCATGCCGCTGAATGCCATGCCCAGAGCGGCCATCCAGTTCACGCCGGTCTGCGGCAGTGCATCCTGCACAGCGGGCAGGACCGCGTCAGAAGGCAGGACCGGAGTTTCCGGAGCATCATCATCCGGGGTGGCGTCCTGCACGGGCGGCAGCTCGGGGGTCTCCGGGGTCACGACTTCGTCCGGGGTCTCGTCCTCCACGGGCGTTTCCGGCGGGGTGACGGGCGGGACGATGACCGTCTCTTCGCCGTTCACGGTGACCGTGCGGGTCTCGATGGAGGTATAGTTGTAGTCCACATGGGCATCCGTCGTGGTCGTGGCGGTCTTGGCCACGGCTTCGGTGTCCACATAGTCGGTGGTGCGGTGGGTGTAGGAAACTTTGCCCTCATCGTGCTCCTTGCTGCCGGAGCCGGTGAACAACTTCTTCAGCACCTCGGTAAAGGTGGTGTAGTGGCCTTTGCCGGTACCGGATCCGGTAACCGTTTCGCTCTTATCCTGCGTATAGGCACCGTTGAAGCCGCCGGAAGTATTTTCGCCGTAAGCCGTAGCACTCTCACTGGTTTTATGTGTGGTGGTCTGCTTGTTCAGCTCCAGAAGGCGGTTGGCGAAGTCCTGAGAGCTGCGGATGCTCAGCGGGGCGGTGATGGTCTTGATGGTGGATTCCGTCTGGCCGACGACCTTGCCCTCGCTCACCTGGGTCAGCTTGGAGATCATCAGGTCATAGCCGCCGACGTAACCCCAGGTGCCGTCCTGGCGCTTGTAGGTGCTGTTGATGCAGGTGTTGGCATCGCGGGTCATATAGCCGTAGGCGGTCAGCTCAGAGGTCTTGAGATAGACCTGATAGCCGCTCTCACCGGTGCTGTTGGTGTCGGTGGTTCCAATCTTCACAACGTAGGTGCCGACGATGGCATTGCGCTCTTTCGGGGACAAGTCCTTGGCCGTCTTGTTGCTGCCAGTTGCCTCCAGGTAGGCATTGATGGCCTGATCCTCTGCGCTGATGCCAGGGGTCCAATAGTCGCCTCTCTGACCCTGATACAGCTTGATGCTGCCATCTTTATCTTTGATGGGATCATAGGCGACAGTGCCGGTCAGCTTGTAGTAGGCGCTCTTGTCGGGGCAGTTGTTGGGGGTGCCGCGGTCATACTCGTAGTGGCCGTTGCCCTTGCCGCCCTCATCGTCCCAGCTGATCTTACTGTCCAGGCCGACCGTCTGGTTGCCCTTACCGTTGACCAGGTTTCCGGCATCGTAGTTCCACTCCAGCTTCAGATCCTTGCTCACCAGCACGCAGTCGGTCTGATCGACCTTACCGTCCTTGTCCGGCAGCAGATCCAGCTTGGAGCCGGAAGCAAGATCGAGGTGGCCGATATCATTGCGCGTATCCTGACGCTCGACATCCCACCAAGGGACATACTCTTTTTCGCCCTTATCGTTTGTATAGTAATACCAACCAGGCTGACCAGCAGGAGTAACCTCGATCTTGGAACCGCCCCAAGGTTGATAGTAATACTTGCTCTCCGTTTCGCCGGAGTAGTAGTTCTTCTTGGTCTCTTCGTATTTGGAACCCGCGTTGGCAACATAGGTGGAGTTCTTGGCGATCCGCTCCTGCTCCTGCAGAGCCTTGATCAGCTCATCCTTGCTCATATTTTCGGGCGAGATGGCCGTGGTGAAATACTTGATGATGTCCGTCTTCTCGGTCTTGTCCGTAACCTCCAGATTGCCGATCCAGAGTTCCTCGCCGGGCTGAAGTTTGCTCTGGATCTCCTGAATCTGCTTCCACAGCTCGTCGTATGCCTTCTCAAGATCCTTATCGTCCTTGATGATGTCGGTGACACTGGAGGAGGTGTGCACATCCTTCCGGACGGTGAGGGTCTCGCTCAGGGTGCTGTAATCCACGGTGATGGTTTCGTTACCCTTCGTGAAGGTCGCGGTCTTGCCGTCGGCGTTCAGTCGGATGCTGTCAGCGGAAACACTGTATTGGCCTGCCAGCGCGGTCTGGATCTCTTCAGGGGTCAGCGGAGCACCGGCCTGTTTGGTGAAGGTGTAGGTGGTCTTTACGCCGTTTTTGTCCTCGACCGTGCAGGTGTAGCCGTCATTGGTTTTGGTCACCTTGTCGTAGGTCTTTCCGTCCACCGTAATGGTGCCGGCCTTTTCGTCGATCGACCAGTTCTTGCCGCCGGGAATCACCAGCTTGTCGTTAAGATCCTTGGCGTCCGTCTTTGTGGATTCAGAAAGTTCGTCGATCGTCCATTCTACGCGCTTGATGCCGGAGAAGTCCATGCTGCTGATATTGATGTTATAACCTGCAGCTTTCAACTCATCTTTGTTCTTATATTCGGGGTGCTGGTTCAGCAACTCCGCCCAGGCAATCTCTTCCTTCTCCGTATCGCTGAGGGAAGCGGACGATTCCGTGATTGTGCAGGTACGGGTGATCTTGGTGCTGGTGCCGTCGGGCGAGGTCACGGTTTCTTCTTTTTTGTAGGTCGTGGTGCCCTTCTCCGGGTCTTTGCTGGCGATCGTCCAACCATCGAGAGAGGGAAGTTCACCGCTGCCGGGCTTGACGTAGGTGCCGTTGAGGGAACCGCTTTCGGTCCACGTATTCGAGCCGGTCACATAAGCGGTTCCGGTGATGACGTTGTCCGTAACATCCTTACGGGTCTCGGTGTCCTTGCTCGGATCAGAGCTGCCCGGCTGAGGCGCAGAAACCGTTGCACCGTCATAGCGGAGGGTGACAGTATGAACATTGCCGTCTGCATCGGTATAACTGAGATTGAGCTGGCCTTTGCCGGTGGGATCGATCGTATTCAGCTGGTTCTTGAAATCCTCGCTGTCCACATTGATGCCGGTTTTCTTGGCGGCATCCGTCAGAGCGGCCTTGATGGCTTCCAGCTTGGCAGTTTCCTCGGCACTCTTGATGCTTTCCTGACCGCCTTCGACCTGGCCGGGGGTCTTGGTGACCTCGGTGACCTCCACGGTGTAACTCAAAGTCTTGCGGACGGCTTCCATCTGGTCAAGGTTCAGCTTTTCGCCCTTGTAGTAAACGCCGTTGTCATCGCCGGTGAAGCCCTCGCCCAGACGGTCGGCCAACTGCGCATGGGTGAGCGGCTTGGTGTTTTCCGTTTTCTTGACTTTATAGGTATATTCCTTGCCGTCCACGTTTTCCGTATAGACATACTCGCCGGTAACGTTGTTATAGTACTCGTCCTTGAGCATTTCGCCCAGCTTCTCCGAAGAAATCTCGATGACATCCGTCTTGGTCTCGTCGGTGTTCTTGGCAGTGATGCTTGGCAGCTCGACCTTGGTGGTCAGGTCCTTATCATCAACATCAACAGTGCCCTTTTCCACCTTGAGCTTCAGTGTGGTCTCGGTGCGGGTCTTGACCGAGGTGCCGGTGATCTCGTAGTAGGTGGTGCGGGTGACGGTGTTGCCGTTCTCGTCGGTAGAGGTCTCTTCCTTTTTCAGGGTATAGGTGGTGTTGCCCTCGTCGTCGGTCTTTTTCTCCACGCCGTCCTTGGGGACGTCCAGTAGCTTGGCGATGTCCTCGGCGGCCATCTCCTTTTCTTCGGTCGGGCTGGTCTTTTTCAGGGTCAGGGTCTTGGAGTTACCGTCCTTGGCGGGCTCGACCTTGTCCACGGTGTAACCGCCCAGCTTGGCATCCTTATCGGTTTTCCAGTCCGGACGCACGTCCTTGCCAAGCTCGTCGTCGAGGTTGATCTCTTCGCCCTTCTTGGTGTCGGTGATGGTGGTGGAGGAATCGGCCTTGCCGGTGCCGGTGGTGGTCGTAGTCTCGGTGCCGGTGGTCTCGGTGGGGGTGGTGATGGTGGTGTTGCCGTCCTCGTCCTTGCCCACCACGGGGTCGCCCTTCTTCACCTCGGCGTCGGGGTCCACAACGGTGGTACTGGAAGAGCTGTCGGGGGTCTCTTCCTTGGTGGCCTCGCCGATCTTGCCGTCCTTGCCGGTGGCTTCGTCCTTCTTGCTGTTGTCGATCACGTCACCCTTCACATAGGTGCCGTCGGGGTTCTCAGTCTCGTCCGTCTCGCCGGAGCCCTCAGAGCCGTCGGCTTCGCCGTCCTCACCGGATTTGCCGGGCTCTTCCGGCTTCTCAGCAGGTTTATAGTCAATGATGATGTCATCGGTCTTGGTGCCGGGGCCGAACGCGGGAGCCTGATCATCTTTCTTGGCCTCTTCGTTCACCGGGGGGGTAAACTCCTCCTGCTCTCCGACTTTCTCCTGCTTTTCCCCTTCCTCAGCGACGGGGGCGGGCGTGGAACTCTCGGCTACAGGTTCGGCCTGCGGGGCAGCGTTATCCTCGACAGAGTCGGGGCCTTCCACAGCATGGGCAGCCATGGGCTGTGCAGCGACACAGGCGGTCAGGGCTACGGACATGGCAGCGAGTTTCAGTTTTTTATTCGTCATGATTGATGGCTCCTTTCAAATGGTGTCAAGTCTTTTACGCATTACCACTGTCCCATAGAATGGACATATTTCGAGGCTTGCTATCCTGCTTCCTTTATACCATTTTCTGGTGCAGGTTGTCAAGAAAAAATGTGTAGAAACGCATGATTTGTGAAAATATTCCAAAGCCTGAATTGGATATTTTGCACAAATCACAAGAAATTGTTGCAGAAAAAAGAGAAACTGTTGCGGACGTGAAATGATGCGGTTGCGGTACTGGTGCAGAGTGTGCGGATTGTTGCGGAAAACCACTTTTTGAGGAACGGAATTTCTGGCAAAGAACCGGCTGGAATTTCTCCAGCCGCCCTGCTGCAGACGAAAAAAGCCCCCGGAAACCTGCGTCTCCGGGGGCCTTGCCCGCTACCTTATATAGGGCAGTCGGCGATCACTGCTTCTGCTTCAGCCGGGCCATGTAGCTGTCGGCGGCCACGGCGGCAGCGGTGAAGCTGTTGTTCTTCCACCAGCTGATGAGGGCGGCCACGGTGGTGATGCCGGCGGTGACCAGCTGCTCCACGGTGGTGCTCTCGATGGGCAGCACGGGCTTGCCCATTGCGCTCAGCACCTGGTTGGTCAGGGCCAGCAGGAGCACAGCGGTGCGGGCCAGGGTAGCGGCGGAGATCTTGTTGCTCAGTTCCATAAATCAGTTCCTCTCTTTCATTCGTTCATGGTTCTCAAGGTCGGCGATGCGGTGGTTGGCCACCTTCATCTGCTCTTCCAGAATGGGCACGCGGCGGGCGAAATTGTTGTGCTCGCGCACCTCGCGGGTCAGTTCTTCCAGTTTGGTGTCGGTCACGGCCTGACTGCGGCTGTTGGCGATCAGCACCCCGATCAGGGTCACGGCACCGGCGATCAGGGCGGACAGGATGCTTTCCATTGGGTTCACCTCCTTCTTAACCTGTCCAGCGGCTTTTGGCGGGGCGGGTGTCCACATGGACCCAGCCCACAGCCCGTCCGGCCCGGGGCGGGTACCGGCCGATGCCGCCGGTGCCGGGCAGGCAGGTCTCTGCATAGGCGGCCAGCTGCTCCACCGGGATGCCCTGCACCCGGATGTCGGCAGCGCGCCCATACAGATGCTGGCTGTAGGCGGCCCCGCCCACGGATCTGTTGTGAGCGGCGGTGCGGTAGCCGCTGGTGATGACTACGGGGCGGCCGAAGTGGTCGCGGATCTTCTGCAGCAGGGCGGCAAGGCTGCTGTCTACGAACACAGGGTCCGAGCCATCTTTGCAGGCAAACTCGGCCACGGTGAAGTTTGCGCTCAGCTTCCGGGTGCCGTCCCGCGTGCGGGACCAGGCTTCAAGCATCGGCTTCCACCTCCGCCAGCAGGGCTTCCACGGTGCTGCGCAGACGGGCGGGCACCTCGTCCAGCGTCTTGATACCCTTGCGGATCAGGGCTGCATAAATTTTCGCCATCAATTTTCCTCCTTTTCTTCGTACAGCTCGCACAGGGCCACCTGAAGATCGGTGACGCTGCTCTCCACGGCGGTCACCTGCGTCAGCAGGTCCGCGAGGGTGGGGTAGTGGTAGCCGGAGAGCCAGATCTCGATGGCATAGCTGTAGCTCATGTTGCTGTAAGGGCCTTGCACATGCAGCGTACCGTCTGCCTGGAAGGTCATGGTGCATACAACCTCCGCCGGCGTAGTATCAAAGACATGGCTGGTGTTGCTGCCCCGTACCAAGTCAAATTCGGTCCCGGTATAAGTGTCGCATTTTGTCTTGATGTGGACATAGTCCACCCCGCCGGGGATGGAGACATCATAGGTCTTCCACTTGGTGGGGCTTTTTGTGTGGTAGTTCCACACCAGTCGCGCCTCCGACTTGACCGCCACACTGGCCGCGATGGTGTCATACAGCGTCTTGCCGCTCAGGGTGCCGTCCGCAGCGATGTCCAGATAGTCGCCCACCTTCACGCCGCCCAGCTGGTCTGCCGTAGCGGGCGGCAGGCTGTACGGCGTGCCGAACTTGGCGTCGGCCTCCAGCCGGGTATAGTAGGCGGTCAGGTCGGCACCCAGCGTGCGCAGGGCGGCCGTCTTTTCCGCACCGGTCCACCCGGCGGCAGTGCTGGCGGTGGTGAGCGCTTTTTTCACGCCGTAGGGCAGCAGGGCCGGGGTGAGCGGCGCAAAGCCGTCGGTCATGCTGTCCAGCTGCTCGGCGGAGGCAGGCACAAGGGTCAGGGTGGCGTCCTCCCGCACAGCCACGCCGTATTGCGGGTCGATGCGCACCGGGCCGGGGGTCTTTGCGTCCGGCAGGGTGCTGCTGCGCACATAGGGCGTCAGGTCGGGCGGGGGCGTAGTGTCGGTGAGCAGGGCACCGGTGTCGGGGTTCACGCTCAGAACCCGCAGCAGGGAGCCGGCTGCCGGCTGCGCAGGCCGGGGCAGGGCACCCACGTCCTGCGCACGCAGGACCACTACACCGCTTTTGCCGTTCACGCTCAGTACCTGACCGTCTGCCGGGGCCAGCTCTTCGGCGCGGGCGGCAGCAGCCTCGGCCCGGGATGCACACCCGGCCGCCGCGGTGCTGCTGGTGCTGGCCTGCCGGGCAGCAGTCTGTGCCTGTGCGGCACTGGAAGTGCAGCGTTCGGCGCTGGCCGAGGCGCTCTGGGCCGCCGTGGCGGCTGTGCTGGCACTTTCCAGCACGCGGGCCACGAACTGCTCGTACAGGGTGGGCGGCAGGTCCTCGGAGCCGCCGTCGGTGGGCAGGGTGGCATAGGTGTCGTACCGGCCGGGGCGGGTGTAGGCGGTGTAGCCGGAGCCGCTCACGGCGGCCAGCATCCACTGCCCACCGGTGCAGCCGGTGAGGCGGCGGTCCACCGTCACGCAGGCATCGCCGTCCAGCGGCACCGGGGCCAGCTGGGTGCCGTCGCTGCGGCGCAGGTACAGGGCAATGGCGCAGTCGGCCCAGCTTTCGGGCAGCTGGAACTGCAGCCGGTCCACGCCTTCCGCATTCTGTGCGCCCAGGTGCAGGCGGCTGGGCTGCGGCAGGAATTCGGTGCCGCCGCAGGCTCGATGAATGATTTGGATCTTCATGGTTTTGACCTTCCTTTCCGGTTTTTTATTTGATTGTACGCCGGGCCGCGCGGCAGCAGAAGTGTGTTCTTTTTCTCCGCAGATTTCTGGGCTTCGGCAT
>ENA-UOJI01002050-UOJI01002050.1-human-gut-metagenome-genome-assembly--contig:-P79-NODE-2050-length-12112-cov-4.979182_pt1 | contig 12112 bp, 8 predicted proteins | sample MGYA00242346_ERZ723893 | MGnify/ENA metagenome assembly ERZ723893 | reverse complement strand
GGCAATAAGACCGGTGCAAAGAAGGATGGAAAAGATCAAAGTACCCAGAATGGGACAGAAGGAAAAAGCAGATTATCCTTAAAAAAATTAAAAGAGAAAATGGCGGATCAGGAAAAGGGAAAAAGGAGCAATTATCTGATCGTGTCTGCAGATGCAGGGGTAGATGACTGGCAGGTGATCGCATATCAGCCGCAGAAAATGATGGCGAGAGAGGTGCAGACGCTTGTTGTGCTGATTCTTGGAATTATTGCCATTTGCATTGTGACGTCGGTTGTTGCTTCAAAAGCATTTTCAAGGTTTGTGGTGCGGGATATTAAACGGCTCCGGGATAATATGCAGGCGGTAGAGGAAGGTAATATGGAGCTTATGGTTACCAGTGATGCGAAGGATGAGGTGGGAAGTCTGATCCGGGGATTCGGAAGCATGCTGGGGGAGATCAACCGATTGATCCATGAAGTATATGAAAGCAAGCTGACCCAGAGAAAGTCAGAAATGACGGCACTCCAGGCACAGATCAACCCACACTTTCTTTATAATTCCCTTTCATTGATCAACTGGAAGGCGCTGGAGGCAGGGCAGCAGGACATTAGCAAGATCACACTGGCATTATCTTCTTTTTACCGGACTTCTTTGAACCGGGGCAAAAATGTGCTGACCATTGAGAAGGAAATTGAAAATATGAAGTCTTATCTGGAGATTCAGCTATGTATGCATGATAATGACTTTGATGTGATCATGGATATTGATGAGGAAATCCTGCAATATCAGACATTAAATCTGCTGTTGCAGCCTTTGGTGGAAAATGCCATTGATCATGGAATTGATCTGAAGGAGGATGGCAGAGGATATATTAAAATAATAGGACGTAAAGATGACAGCAATATTTATCTGACGGTGGAGGATAATGGTGTGGGAATCGAACCGGAGCTTTTGTCATCTATATTGGAATTTAAGACAAAGGGGTATGGTGTCCGGAATGTAAATCAGAGAATCCAGCTTTATTATGGGGAGGAATATTGTCTGAAAATTGAGAGTGAGGCAGGAAAGGGAACAAGGTGCACCATAAATATTCCACAGGTGCTCAAGAAGTAGAAGAGATCGAAAAATAGTAGTTGCGGATTTTACCATTTCATCCTATAATTTCATAGGGTTCATTAAGTAAAAAGTGGTGAAATAGTTAGAATACAGATTTTAAGTGCATTATTGAAGTGGGGAGTTGTGCGGAAATAATACAGAATAAACAGAAATGTGAGGTTACAAGATGCCAGTTTTTGATTTTAATCAGGAGAAGAAGGATGCAGTCAAAGCAGAGAAGACATACGAATTAGTTTATTCGAATGAAAGAGTGCCGGATGTGTCACATCCGGTCATGCTGTTGAAGGATGAGGAAAAGAAGCTTATGCATCATTCCTCCGGTATGTTTACAGCACCCACAAAGGGGACGGCATTTACATGTGATGAGGAAAAGACGTCTCATGATATTTTACAGATCGATGCACGTTTTGAGAAGCTGGTAAAGTGGCTTGGAGAAAACCATATTATGGTTAAGCTGTCCGGTGCCAGTACAGATCAGGGATACGCAGTTTATAAGATCTTTGAGACCGGTGTGGCTATGAGAGGTACGAAGCTTTCCGGAGAAAATGGATTTTTGCAGTTTATGATCGAGCGGTTGCTGCAGAGTGATGCACCTTCGAAGGAAGTCGTTGATTTTGATGAGATTGAAGACTCCGATGATATGAAGCTTACCAGTATTCAGAGTATTACGGATTATCTGATGTGTGCGGGAAGTACACTTCCGGACAATATCCGTCTGTGGGCGAGACGTAATCTTGCGGTAGCGAAATCTACAGAGGTGACGCCGGAGGAGCGCCGTCATGCACAGCGTGCGCTCTCTATTATGTTAAATATTCAGTGGAAAAATACAGATTTCCAGCCGATCGATCCGGTGGAGGCCAGAAAAATTCTGGACGAGGAGTTATATGGACTGGACAATGTAAAGCAGCGTATTATTGAGACGATCATTCAGATCAATCGTACCCATACCCTGCCGGCATATGGTATTCTTTTGATCGGACCGGCAGGTACCGGAAAGTCACAGATTGCCTATGCCGTTGCAAAGATTTTGAAAATGTCGTGGACAACGCTGGAAATGAGTTCCATCAATGATCCGGAGCAGCTTACCGGAAGCTCCCGGATTTATGCTAATGCAAAACCCGGTCTGATCATGGAGGCGTTTGCCAACGCAGAGAGCTCTAATCTGCTGTTCATTATCAACGAGCTGGACAAGGCTTCTGCCGGAAAGGGAAATGGAAATCCGGCGGATGTATTGCTGACACTTTTGGATAATCTTGGATTTACGGATAATTATGTAGAATGTAATATTCCAACTACCGGGGTTTATCCGATTGCTACGGCGAATGACAAGGCGGCCATCAGTGCACCACTTATGTCGCGTTTTGCCGTGATCGAACTGCCGGATTACAGTTTGGAAGAAAAGCGAGTGATCTTTACCAAATTTGCGATGCCAAAGGTATTAAAGAGAATTGGTCTGCGAAGCGAGGAGATTGTGATCACAGAGGAAGCACTGGATGCGATCATGGATATTTTTAAGGATACATCAGGAATTCGTGATATCGAGCAGGCAGCAGAACATATTGCCGCAAATGCGCTGTACCGCATCGAGGCGGAGAAGATGGTATGTGTTACTTATACAGCGGAGATGATCCGGGAGTTACTGAAATAAATAAGTTAAGATGATTTAGTATAAAAGTAAAAACAGCCTGAATTTGATTTCACCCCAAAGGGAGTTGTTTGAAATTGAATCCGGGCTGTTTTATTTTAGTGTATAGGAAAATGCTCGTAGCGTAGAGTGAGCAAGGGCAAAACGCTGGTTTTGCCCTTTTTTATGAATGACTGTATCAGATTATTTTGTCTTATCTTTCTTGAGCTCGTTCATTCTCATGGCACGAACCTTCAGTGGGAGACCCCATAATGTGATGAAGCCCTCTGCATCATGATGGTCGTACATATCGCCTGTGGTAAAGGATGCCAATGACTCACTGTACAGAGAATATGGAGAAGTTGTTCCGTTTTTAATGATATTGCCCTTGTAGAGACGAAGTTTTACTTCACCGGTTACATACTGCTGTGTTACATCAACGAATGCGGAGATTGCTTCACGAACAGGTGTGAACCATTTACCTTCGTATACAATGCTTGCAAGCTTGCTGCCGAGCTCTAACTTCAATGCGATGGTGTCACGGTCAAGAACAAGCTCCTCTAACTGCTGATGTGCTTCCATCAGGATTGTTCCACCCGGAGTCTCATATACACCACGGCTCTTCATACCAACGACACGGTTCTCAACGATATCAACAATACCGATACCGTGCTTTCCACCGATGGTATTCAGCTCACGGATAATATCGGCAACTTTCATTTTCTTGCCGTTCAGAGCAGTAGGAACACCCTTTTCAAAAGAAATAGAAAGCTCTACATCCTCATCCGGTGCCTTCTCCGGAGTAACACCGAGAACAAGCATATGATCGTAATTTGGTGCCTGAGCAGGATCCTCAAGCTCCAGTCCCTCGTGGCTGATATGCCAGATATTTCTATCACGGCTGTAAGACTGATCGGTTCCAAAAGGAAGATCAATGCCGTGTGCCTTACAATACTCAATCTCTGCCTCACGGGAATCCATACCCCATCTGTCGTCACGCCATGGAGCGATAACCTTGATATCCGGAGCTAATGCCTTGATACCAAGCTCAAAACGAATCTGGTCGTTACCCTTACCGGTTGCACCGTGGCAGATTGCAACGGCATTTTCCTTACGGGCAATCTCTACCAGCTTTGCAGCGATCGTAGGTCTTGCCATAGCAGTTCCCATGAGATATTTATGTTCGTAAACGGCACCAGCCTGTACACAAGGCATAATGTAGTTTTCGCAAAGATCATCAACAACGTCCTCAATGTAAAGCTTAGAAGCACCGGAGAGCTTAGCACGCTCCTCTAATCCATCGAGCTCCTCGCCCTGTCCACAGTCGATACAGCAGCATACAACCTCATAGCCATATGTTTCCTTTAACCATGGAATAACTGCAGTTGTGTCAAGTCCGCCTGAGTAGGCTAAAATAACCTTATCCATCTTTTTGTCCTCTTTTCTTTTTGTTGTGATTACTTGGTTTTGAAAATCATACTGTGTCAATGCGGCGGAGGCATAGCCTGCCACACTCTTCTATCATAGCGTAAATGGCATAAAATGACAAGATTTGATTTGTTGTCTTCTTGACATTCCAGGTTTATTATTATAAAGTTAGAACAGGTTGATAATAATAGACTGATAACAGATGTTGTTTATTTAAAATAAAGCACCGGAAAGGGGAATAACCATGGAATATTTGAAGTTATGTGACAGTGACTATCGTTTTATGCAGGTCGTGTGGAAATATGCACCGATTCCATCCGGAGAGCTGGTAAAGCGGTGCGATGAGGAGCTGGGGTGGAAGAAATCCACAACTTATACGGTGATTCGCAAGCTGTCAGAAAAAGGATATATTCGGAACGAGGATGCGGTTGTCTCGGTGCTGATCCCACAGGAACGGGTGCAGCGGGATGAGTCCAATTATTTTGTGGAGAGAACATTCGGGGGGTCATTGCCCGGATTTTTGACTGCATTTCTGGGAGGAAAGCATATTTCGAAAAAGGAAGCGGAGGAGATCAAAAAGATCATAGATCAGTATAGCAAAGGATGACTTTGACAATGATCTGACACATAAATATATGAAAATATTAGTACAAAGTGGAGAAGAAAATGAAAAGAATTAATAACAGAAAAAAGTTGTATAAAAAAAGGGTTTTGATGGAATGTGTAATGATGGTTCTAATGCTTTGCGGGTGTTCGGGTCACACAGTGGATAATCCGTTTTCTAAAGACACGGGGTATCAGGTCGAAATGGTAAAAGATCAGTTTGATGATAAAGGGCATACGGTCTGCGATTATAAGATTTTCCATAAGAAAGACGGACTGTTGATGCAAGATGTTTATGGAGATGCAATTTATGGTGATATTGACGGAGATGGAAAATGTGAGGCGGCTTTTGTAACCATGGAGGGTTCCGGAATTCAGAGAATGTGCGTATATGTTGTAGACGCAGATAAAGAAGTGGCAGTTTCTAAAAAACTTGATGTTATGTATGATATTTTTGATATTAAAGGAATTAAAAATGCAGGGGATATCAGAGTCACAAATGGCCAGATGAAGAAAAATGAAATACAGATGGAGGTGAGCGGAGCAAAGTATAAAGTCGAAATGGAAGCGGATGGAGCGGCAGCAGGTACAGTGGACGGAGCAGAAGCCAAGGTGATTACTGCCAGTGATATTAAGGTGCAAAATATTACAGAGAATTTGAAAAGAATATTTGAGGAGGAATTGCGTATTGAAAAATAATTGGAGAAAGAATTTATGGTGTGTTGTGGTTACGGCAATGATTCTGGTGCCTTTGTGGGGACAGGGCAGCAGAGCAAAAGCGGCAGAAGCAGGCAGTCTGGAAATTAATGAGCAAAAGTTTCCGGCAGACTGGCTTCGAACCGTTTTGAAAACAAAATATTATGATATCAATGGAGATGGGGTACTTTCCCAAGAGGAAATTAAGCAGATTAATATTGTGGAAAATTTTGTTGAGCAGGGTTCAGAAATTGTAACGCCGAAACAGGCGTTGGTTGCAACATATATAGGAGATGAGACGACAGAGCAGATTATTACCGGAAATGATCTGTGGGAAAAGGATACCATAGATGTCCGTGGAATAGAGCATCTGACCTCCTGCACGAGTCTTTCTCTGGCGAAGGTGAAGGGGAATACATTAAAAATCGAAGGATGTCCGAAATCATTGAAATACATATGGCTGACAGCATCGGAGATCAACCGGGTAGAAGTCGCAGGGAATAACATAATCTGGTTTTCTCTCTGTGAATATGACCGCTGGAGCTTCAAAGAGGCAGAGGCCATGGCATGCCGGATAAATGAGCTGGATGTATCTCGATGTAAAAATCTGGAATGGCTTGTTTGTGATTCTCCGACACTGGCAACAGTGGATGTAAGTCAAAATAAGAATCTGGAAAGATTATCGTGTAATGGAAATCAAATGACAAGTCTTGATGTGAGTCAGAATAAAAATCTCAGTGATCTTGAGTGTGACAAAAATCAGTTGGAAACGCTGGATCTGAGCAACAATAATAAATTATATACTTTAAGTGCACAGGACAATAAATTAAAAAATATTAAGCTTGCCAAAAATATTCTCAGAGTGGTCAATGTTAAGGATAATCAGTTGACATCATTTGCAACAGAACTATGTCCTAATATCAGGACATTGAATGTGAAAAATAATTACATCAAAAAGCTGGATCTGACAAAGTGTAAGGGATTGGAAGTACTGAGTTGTAAGCAAAATCAGTTGAGAAAGCTGGATCTGAGCAATAACACGGAGCTGAGATGGGTTTCCTGTCGTCAGAACAAGATTCGTACTTTGAAGCTGCCAAATGTAAATTTTACAGACAGTAATAATAGTATGGATGAAGATTTTGATGAAATTTATGAATCGGACAGTCTGTTTGGTGAAAATCCAACGGATATTTTGGATCTGAGTAAGATAAAGAATTTTAAGAAGATCTCCAGAAAAACAGTGAAAGAATTTATAAATGGAAAGTTTCACCGGTCCCCGTATTTTGAGGAGAAAAAGGTCGGTTCCAGAAAAATAAAAAAACTGATCATTAGCACTAAGTTGTCAGAAAGTGACCGTATATGGCTTATGAAGAAGGCACAGAAATATAAAGTCAAGGTTTCGGTGAAATAAAAGCAAACTTAAAAAACTCTTAAGAATTTCATTCATATATTTTAAGAATTGTCTGGTACTATAACCCCAGTGATGGTTTTATCACTGGGGTTTTTACTGTTATAAAGGAGGGGGAAGATGAATCTGTCACGAATGTATTGGAGGTGTCACAAAAACAGAGCCGTGATGTTGGTAATGACAATTGTTGTGAGTACCATGGCGATGACAATGGGAACCTTTATGGCACGTTCCCAGAGCCAGACGGCAGTACAGGAGAAGCTGGACGAGACAGGGGAGTATGATCTGGTTGTGCCGGATATATCAGAAAAGGACTGGCAATTTGTACAGAGATTTTCAAAGGTAGATAAGGCAGAATGTATTTTAAATGGGGGAAGCTGCCGTACCGGTGAAAATGATGAGGTGCCATTTGGAACTCTGAATGGAAAAGATACACAGAAGCTGTTTCATTATGAGCCGGAGCAGGGAGGCAGGTATCCAGAGCTTTCCGGAGAGATTGCGGGGTATAAAAGCATCTTTCAGCAAATGGGAGTGGCAGCAGTTGTGGGAAATAAGCTGGAGCTTGAATTGACAGATGTGGCCGGACATTCTCTGGGAAAACAGGAGTTTCGGATCGTGGGTGTATTAAATGATCAGAGAAAACGTGCGGATAATGTTCAGAGAACGATCGATCCGGTGGAGGCCGGCTGGGAGGATGATCAGGAATTCTCGAATATTCCGAAGCTGTTTGTGAGCCGGAAGGATCTGCCGGAGGGATACACCATGACAGGAATGATCCGGTGCCGACAGGATTATTCTGTATATGATGTGGAAAAGAAGCTCAAGCAGAGAAAAATGCTTGTGGCAGAAAGTAACCGGTTAAGTGAATTAGGGAGCCTGGTATCGGTCAATAACGAAAAGATGATTCAGAAGGAGCTTTACGAAAAAGCGCATTTGTCCTATGGAGATTTTTATTCTGCTTATGCGGTACCGTGCTTTTATCTGGTCATATTTATCGTATCCTTTTGTGCAATATATGGAATAGCAGCAGATGTGCTGATGGAAAGGCAGCATCAAATGGGGCTGTTGAGAAGTATCGGTATGTCAGACAGGAAGGTAAGGAAAATGCTTGTACGGGAGTTTGGCATTTTTGGTCTGTCCGGCGTGGCGGGGGGATATTTGCTGGGAACAGGGGGATATATTCTGTTACTGCATCTGATCAACCGGTATTCTTCGGTCCGGATTTATTCTGCATTTCACGCACATGTCATTGCCAGAGCAATCAGCGTTGATCCGTATGTATATCCGTGGCTTTTGGGTGGGTTGTTCTGTCTGATCCCGGTGGTTATTGTACTGCTTCGTCAAAGAGGATATTTTCCGTTGGAATTACTCTATCCGGAGAAAAATAAAAAGAGTAATATGCGTCACAGACTTGGAAGAGGAATCAGAAATCCCATAAACAAGCTTTTATCAAAAATAATAGGAGAAAATGTAGGAATTGCAGTTATTTTAATTCTCACCACATGGAGTCTGGTGTTTGGTTGTCTTTTTACAATGGCAAAATCAAAGGAAGATAATACCTTTGCGGTGGAAGATCTGGGAAAGGCTGCTTCGGTGGATGCGGACTATTATGCGGTCAAAGATATGCAGAGCACGAATATCGCTAATGTGCAGTATAATCGTCATAATGAGGGAATTACGCAGAAAGATTATATTACATTGAAAAACATGAAAGCGGTCAGTTCCGGAATTGCATTGACAAAAATGCCGGGAATAAAGGTGCTGTACCGGAAAAAGGACATGACGGACCAACTGCAGAAGGCATTAAAGCCATTAAATATCATGAATAATATGGATGAGGATCTTATGGATCTGTACGAAAAAAGTGACAGAACTATAGGATACCTTGAAGGGGAAATTCTTTATCAGGCACCGGCTGTAGCAGTAAGTGATACGATGCTCTCCGGTAAAAACGTAGAAGTGGTATCGGGGAAGATTGACCCGGAGGCATTAAATGAGGGGACACAGATTCTTGTGGCGGAGTATCAGGGGGATACCAAAAATCCTTATAAAGCAGGGGACAAAGTAACACTGACGGATGAAGTGATCACAGATCAGAGAACGGAAGAATATGATTTTTCACAAAATGTAATGCCAAAATGGGAGAAACCAAGCTTTACATATTATCTGAGAAATGACAGCAGCAAAAAGGGATATCCCGGCTATGCATTTGGAAAGAGAAAGGATCAGCAGGTGACCGTGGGGGCGGTTGTGCGGATAAAGGACAGCACGCTTCGGACAGAATTATATGCGAAAAGCAGTGTGTGGAATGACAGGAATACAAAAACGATTTCTCCGGGGTTTAATCTGATCTGTACGGAGAATGCGGTAAAGAAATGGGGGTATCCGGACCAGACATATACAGATGTATATTTTAAGCTGAAAGCAAATGCTGCCAGAAAGGATGTGGATGCCTTTGAGGTTGCATGGTATCAGATTGTCGGTAAAAGCGGAAAGTCAATGGATGGCGTTTCAAGACGTGATGTATTGCAGCGAATCCGAAGGGGAGAACAGGCAAATCTTTCTATTTTCGCAATCATGATATGCTTAGTAGTTATTACCGGAATGTTTGGTCTGATCAATGGCTATCTGTTTGCTGCGCGGAGAAACGAGAGCGAATTTCAGCTTTTGCGCGCCATAGGAATCAGCAGGAAGCGACTGTTCGTGTTATGTATGAAGAAAAAGCTTGTGCTTCCTGTTTGTGCCGTCGTTACTTCGATACTGCCGGTTATTATATTTGATAAAACTCGTTTATATGCAAAGCACTATGCTTTTGATCTGGATCATAATACTTATACGACATTAAAAAGTGGAAAAAACGTGATCTGCTGGCAGGCAAGATTTCCATGGTATATTGAGTTGTTTGGACAGCCTGTGGTTCTGGTGGCAGTTATTGCTCTGCTATTGATGACCGGAATGAATTTGCTGGTGGGATATGTCCAGTTAAAAGAACTAAAGAAACAAAGCATTGTTGAGGGAATCCGTAATGATGAATTTTGAAAGGATTATATCACCGCTGTGAAATATCGTCTGACAGGAGGGAGAATATGGAAGCAATCCGTGTAAAAAATTTATGCAAGGTCTATGGGACAAAGGATGCGAAGATTATGGCATTGGATCATATAAATATGGAAATTGGGGAAGGAGAATTTGTGGCAGTTATGGGAGCTTCCGGCAGTGGAAAATCCACATTGCTGCATTTACTGGGCGGTCTGGACCGGGCAGACTCCGGCAGTGTGGAATATTTTGGGGAAAATCTGCTGGATATGAATGATGTACAGTTGTCTGATTTTCGGCTGCATAATATTGGATTTATTTTTCAGGCATACAATCTATTTCCTGAGTTATCGGTTTATGAAAATATCCTGCTTCCTTTCCGGATGGATCACCGTAAAGGAGGAAAAAAGGAGGCGCAGGAGCTGATGGAGCTGCTGGGACTCACGGATCGCAGGAACCATCTGCCGCAGCAGCTTTCCGGAGGGCAGCAGCAGCGAGTGGCGATTGCCAGAGCAATGGTAATGAAGCCCAGAGTGTTGCTCTGTGACGAGCCGACAGGAAATCTGGACCGCAGCTCCGGAAAAGCAGTTATGGGACTTTTGCAGCGGCTTCATAAGGAGTATGGAATGACCATTGTTATGGTAACTCATGATGAGGTGCTGGCGGGGAAAACGGAGAGGATTTTGCGGATGTGTGATGGGAGGTTTGAGGAGTGATCATCGTTTTATCATTATTCGCTGACGCTCATCGATCACAGGAAAAACAAGGTCAACAGCAAAGAATTCTCCTTGCGTGATATTGCAGACGGCATGGTTTTCGTCTGCAATTTTTTCAATATTTTTCAGACCGTATCCATGCTCCGAAGGAACAGAAAAATCATCGTCTGTAAACGGCCTTTTTTGTGAAATAGAATGGTTGTAAGTATTTTGAATGTGAATATAAAACATATCATTGCTGTTGCTTGTGATGATAAGCTTGATCTGATTTTTTTCACAGGTGTTTTGGCGGCAGGCGTTTACAGCATTATCCAATAAATTTCCAAGAACAATGCACAGATCATAATTGTTGATAGGGATGCGGTTTGGATCAACGCTTAATTCTTCAAAAAAAGCAATCTGATTCTCATGGCAGATATTTTTGTAACTGCTAATAAAAGAATCAATGACAAGATTGCCGGTATTGATCTCGGCATATGTGTTTTCCAGATCATTTATAGCAATTTCCAGATAAGCTGCGAGCTTGTCATATTCTTTATTTTCCAGATATTTTTCAATGATAAAATAATGTTTTTTGGTGTCGTGGATCAGGCTTCGGTTTGATTTATAGGCACTGCTTAACTGCATATATTTTTCCTGCTGATAATCAGCCAGCTGCTCCATATGACGGAGCCGAAAGAGTTCTGCCGTCTGACGGTGGGTGTAATTGAGCAGGATATAATTTACTACATTCAGGGCTGAAAGACAGATGTAAATACTAAGGTAAAAGGCATGGTCATTTCCGTTTACGATATTTACAAGAGGGGTAAAAAGCATAATAATTATAGACGCAACAGGTGTTGTAAAAATAAGCAGCTGGTATCCTTTATGAATATCGCGAAAGCTTTTTCCGAATATCATAGAGACGATCAATGTCAAAAAGAATAAAATAACCTTTGAACCAAGGTTCATAGGAGTATTGAGTGCCGGTGTGACATGCTGAAAGATTTCCGGCTGTACCAGATACATAAGCATGGTAAAAATATATTCTCCGACCACTACCAGAAGCTGGAAGGAAAGTGCCGTAAATATTTTTGAGATCAGGCTGGAGGAGAAAAACAATGTCAGCAAAAAGGTTGTCAGAAAGCTCACAATATTTGTAATGTATTTGGCAGGTCTGTCCGGTACATAAACCATCAGATATTCATTTATAAATAAAATAATCTCCATCAAAATTCCTGTACCATAAAAGAAAACGACAGGAATATTTTCCCGGCGGTTTTTAAGGATGTTCTGAATGAATTTAAGCAAAATAAACAGATCAAAACCATAGGTAAACATATGGATCAGTAATTGCAGCATAAAAATAATCCTCATTTCATAATTTTTTCAGTCGAACAATGTTATTGTTATATCGATCTTTTAGTATTTTTTCATTTCCCCGGCTGATAGGAATTGAAAAACCATTATCCAGTATTACATGATTCTTTTCAAAATAATGAATATGTGTGAGTTTGACCAGATACT
>ENA-UOJI01002048-UOJI01002048.1-human-gut-metagenome-genome-assembly--contig:-P79-NODE-2048-length-12117-cov-4.999420_pt1 | contig 12117 bp, 8 predicted proteins | sample MGYA00242346_ERZ723893 | MGnify/ENA metagenome assembly ERZ723893 | reverse complement strand
TCAATGCTTCCATTCCGGAATTTAAACGATTCAATATTGTAGAAAATGAGATAGAATGGAACAATGGAGAAAACGGGCAGGACAAACAAGGTCGTAAAAAAGCTTCAAGTGATTGAGGCTGTTGCATCAGGAAGGAGATAAAAATGCCTGAATTAAGTAAAAGAGTACAAACCTTTACGGATTCTGTGATCCGGAGAATGACGCGTATCAGTGATGAATATGGAGCCATCAATTTGTCTCAGGGCTTTCCTGACTTTGATCCACCGAAAGAAATAATGGATGCGCTTGCGGAGGCGGCGTACAAAGGACCGCATCAGTATTCGGTGACCTTTGGTGCGCCGAATTTCCGGGAGGCATTGGCGCAGAAGCAGGGAAAAGCAATTCACAGGGCGATCGATCCCAATAAAGAAATCGTTGTTACCTGTGGTGGAACGGAAGCTATGATGTGTGCCATGATGACAATCTGTAATCCCGGTGACAAGGTGATGGTATTTTCTCCGTTTTATGAAAATTATGGTGCAGATGCGATTCTTTCCGGAGCCGATCCCATTTATATTCCGTTGATTCCGCCGGAGTATGAGTTCGATATTACGCTGGTAGAACAGGGATTTCGGGATGGCGCAAAAGCGATCATCGTCTGTAATCCATCGAACCCGTGCGGAAAAGTTTTTCGCAGGGATGAGCTGATGGCAATCGGTGAACTGGCAGTCAGATATGATGCATTTGTTGTGACGGATGAAGTGTATGAACATATGGTATATGCACCGAATAAGCATATTTGTATGGCTTCCCTTCCGGAAATGTATGAGCATACCATTACCTGCAATTCATTGTCAAAAACATACTCTATTACAGGATGGCGGCTTGGCTATCTGATCGGACCTGAGAAGGTCATTGAAGCGGCCAAGAAGGTTCATGATTTCCTGACGGTTGGAGCGGCAGCGCCTCTCCAGGAGGCAGCAACGGTGGGGTTGAAATTCTCGGATGAGTATTATGAGAAGCTGCTACAGACTTACACAGAAAAAAGAAATTATTTTCTAAAGGGATTGGATAAAATTGGTCTGAAGCATAATGTACCACAGGGAACGTATTTTGTGCTGATCGATATATCAGACTTTTTGGAGCTTCCGCAGTTTCATGGATTCTCAGATCTGGAATTTTGTGAATGGATGATCAAAAATATTGGCGTGGCAGCAGTTCCGGGCTCCAGCTTTTTCAAAGAGGATGTCAATCATCTGATCCGGCTGCATTTTGCACGGGAAAAGAAAACTCTGGACGAAGCTTTGTGTCGTCTGGAAAAAATGAAGGAATGTTTTCGTTCATATTAAGAGCGACCGGCATTTGTTGCATTACGAAACCTGATATGGTACACTTTATGAGGTAACAAATATGACATGGAGGAAAAGACATGCAGAATATCATGAGTGTACGGGAATCTCTGGAGCAGGGATCACTGGATCAGAGGATCAAGGAAATCTATGTGGATGAGCAGAGAGTTCCTTATAATAGAGAGCGGTATATCCGGGCGATTGACCGGTTTACCGAGTTATTCCCTTCCGAAAAGGAAATTGAGATATATAGTGCGCCGGGGCGCAGTGAGGTATGTGGCAATCATACGGACCATCAGAATGGCATGGTGCTTGCGACTTCGATCAATCTGGATGCCATTGCGATCGTGGCAAAGGCAGAGGAGCCGGTGATCCGTTTGGTATCCGGAGATTTCCCGATGGAGGAGGTTGATGTGGCGGATCTTTCTATGAAGGAAGAGGAGCAAAGCACTACCACAGCATTGATCCGTGGAGTTGCAGCGGGGATGAAGGAGCGTGGCCACAAGGTCGGCGGCTTTACGGCATATATTATCAGTGATGTGCTGATGGGAGCTGGGATGTCTTCTTCTGCAGCATTTGAGAGCCTGATCGGCACGATCCTTTCCGGGCTCTACAATGATATGAAAGTTTCCAGCATCGAGATTGCCCAGATCGGCCAGTATGCAGAGAATATATATTTTGGCAAGCCATGTGGCCTGATGGACCAGATGGCTTGTAGTGTTGGCGGTATGATCTTTATTGACTTTAAGGAGAAGGAGCATCCGGAGGTCAGGCAGGTACACACCGATTTTGAAAAGGCAGGCTTAAGCCTTTGTATTGTGGATACCAAAGGATCTCATGCCGATCTGACACCGGACTATGCCGCAGTGCCGGCAGAGATGAATCAGGTGGCACAGGCTCTGGGCAGGGAGCATTTAAGAGAAGTGCCGAGGGAGACATTTTTTAAAGAGCTTCCCAAGCTTTGGAAAGAGACTTCCGGCAGAGCGGTACTTCGTGCCATTCATTTCTATGAGGAAGAGGAGAGGGTTCTACGGGGCGTGAAATCACTGGAGGAGTCTGATTATCCGGGATTTTTAAGTGTGATCAAGGCAAGCGGAGATTCCTCTGCAAAATACCTGCAGAACATTTACAGTCCAAAGGATGTGGATTCCCAGAATGTAACCGTTGCTCTGGCAGTCAGTGAGAGTATTCTGGGGGAGAACGGTGTGTGCCGTGTCCATGGCGGCGGTTTTGCCGGCACGATCCAGGCATTTGTAAAAAATGAGGCAGTGGCTGCTTACAAGGAGCAGATCGAAGCAATCTACGGGGACGACAGCTGTCACGTATTAAAGGTGCGTTTGCAGGGTGGCATACGAGTTTTATGATGAACCCTTCAGATAGACATAAAAGCAAGGACGAAAGGGAGGTTCGCTATGAAGATTTTAGTTACAGGTGGAGCAGGGTACATAGGAAGTCATACCTGCGTGGAGCTTTTAAATGAAGGTTATGAGGTAGTTATCGTGGATAACCTGTACAATGCCAGTGAGAAGGCGGTACAGAGAGTGCAGGAGATTACCGGGAAGGAGCTGACCTTCTATAACAGCGATATCAGAGACTATAATGCGATGAGCAGCATTTTTTCAAAGGAAAAGCCCGATGCCGTGATCCATTTTGCGGGGCTTAAGGCAGTGGGAGAGTCTGTCTCCAAGCCATTGGAGTACTATGAAAATAATATCGGCGGCACCCTGAATCTGTGTAAAGCGATGCGGGAAAACGGCTGCAAAAACATTATCTTTTCATCCTCTGCAACGGTTTATGGAGACCCTGCATTTATCCCGATCACAGAGGAATGTCCAAAGGGCGTATGTACCAATCCTTACGGCTGGACAAAGCATATGCTGGAGCAGATCCTGACGGACTTCCACACAGCAGACGATGAGTGGAACGTGATCCTTCTTCGTTATTTCAATCCGATCGGAGCCCACAAAAGCGGTCTCATCGGCGAGGATCCGAAGGGGATCCCAAACAACCTGCTCCCTTATGTGGCACAGGTGGCGATCGGTAAGCTGGAGTGTGTCGGTGTCTTCGGTAATGACTATGATACACCGGACGGAACCGGAGTACGTGATTATATTCATGTAGTAGATCTGGCAAAGGGACACGTTAAGGCGATCAACAAGCTGATGGAGCATCCGGGAGTTAAGATCTACAACCTGGGAACCGGAAAGGGATACAGTGTTCTTGATGTGATCAAGGCATTTGGAAAAGCCTGCGGCAAGGAGATTCCATATCAGATCAAGGCGAGACGTCCCGGTGATATTGCGACATGCTACTCCGATGCATCCTTAGCCAAAAAGGAGCTGGGCTGGGAGGCACAGTATGGGATTGAGGAAATGTGTGCAGATTCCTGGAGATGGCAGACCATGAATCCGGACGGATACAATACAGAGAATCAATAAAATGCAGAAGGAACAAAAAATTACGATCATTTCCCATCGTCGCAGGGTGACAATTTCGGTACGGGATATCCTATACGTTCATATGCGCCGGAAGTATGCAGATATACATATGAACAGCGGTGAGGTTCTGGAAACGAGAATGACCTATAGGGAGCTTTCGGAACGGCTCGGGACAGCTTTTATCGAGGTGCGCCGGGGGTGTCTTGTATCTGCGATCGCGGTATACAGTATTACCGATACCATCAATCTGAATAACGGGGAAATACTGGATTATACCCAAAGCCGCAAAAAGGAGATTGATGAAAAGCTGTATCGTCAGAGAAAAAGGGTCATACGGGGATTTTCAACGATAGGGACGCCTGTTTCCACCGCCGAATATTGTGAATACTATAAAGGGTTTGAGCATATGCCCTTTGCCTTTGCGGATATTGAGATGATATTTGAGGACGATTTCCGGGCGATCGACTGGGTATTCCGGTATGGAAACCCTGCATTGGCGAGATTGGAAGGAATGCCCTTGGAAAAGATGATCGGTCACAGCTTTCGAAGTATCTTTCCGGATATGGATGAAAAGTGGCTTCGGGGATACGAGCGGACGATTTTGTATGGAGAAACGCTGTCCATGAATGAGTACAGTCCGGAGATCGATGCGGATCTGCTGATCGTATGTTTTCCGACTTTTGAGGGGCATTGTGGCTGCATCCTGCTGAATCAGGATGATGTTTTGCATATCCGGAGTGAATGTGAACCGGATGGAGTCGTAAAAATGCTTTTTGGAAGATCATAATAGAAACCGCCGTCAGGCTGTGGAGTATATCCGTAGTCTGGCGGCTTTTTTAGTGTATAGGAAAATGCCGGCTTAACTTTATATTCGACCGGTAGAAAATATCTGAAAAACAGTTTCGTACCGCTTTGCGCTATGATTGGAAGGATTTGTACCGGTTTGAAGTGAAATTTATACCGTTTTACAGGCGAAAAATCTCTTTTTGTGTTGTATTTATCAGACGCTGCATAGTATAATCAAAGCAGGGCTGATGAATGAATGCATAAATGGAGGTATTGTATGAAAGTGAGAGGAAAATGGAAGAAAACGCTGGCTCTGTTGGTCAGCCTGGCGATGTTGTTAGGAATGATGCCGGATCTGACATTGACAGCGGTTAAAGCTGCGGCAGAGGAAAATGCGGCAGAGTCGACGCAAACGGTAACATTTGAAGGAATTGATGGAACAAGTGGATGTGGTTACGGGGAAGGATATGAAAGTCTTTTCGATGGAAAATATACAGAATCAGATGGCACAAAATGGTGCTGTGACTTTTCTGATTCTGCGTATGTGATCATTGAAGCATCTGTACCGGTGTGGATCGGCGGTTATACCTTTGTCACAGGAAATGATAACGCACGCGAAAGTGGAAGAAATCCAAAGACCTGGAAGCTGTATGGATGTGAGGCATATAGATTCGAAGATGAGGATAATTCATGGACTGAGATTGCTTCTGTGACCGGGGATACTACGATGCAGGATAAAAACTATACTTCGTATCCGTTTTCTGTAGATGGTAATGAAACGAAATATCAATATTATAAGTTTGAATTTACTGCAAACCAGGGTGCAGATGTTATGCAGCTGAGTGAGATCCTGTTTGATTATAACGTATGTGACCATGAATGGGTGAATGGTGAAACGCAGGCAGCTACCTGCACAAAGGATGGCTTTCAGAAGAAATCCTGCAAAAATTGTAAGCGAGAAATCACCACAATCATACCGGCTGCTCATCGGTGGGGAGCAATCGGACAGACGAAAGAGGCAACATGTACGGAAGGGGAGCTTCAGGAAGAGAAGTGTCGTGTTTGTGAGGAAACACGATGGGTGTCTAAGTCCGGTGGAGCACCGGCTCTGGGGCATGATTGGGAGGAGACAGGCACAGAAGCACATACCTGTACCGAAAATGGAAAAATTATAAGGACCTGTACCAGGTGTCATGCTGTCGACGAGAAGGATGATCCGGATGATCCGGCAACGGGACATGACTTTGGGACAGATGGAAAATGTACGCAGTGTGATGCAGCGAAAAGTGATTATTTAACCCCAACCACACCAAAAGGAGAAGGTACAAAAGAGAGTCCTTATGAAATAGAAAGCGTAGGAAATCTTTATTGGTATGTAGCTAAGTGTCAAGAATGGCCGGATGTTATTTGCGCAAAGCTTACGAAGGACATTACGGTAAATTATAATTTGATAGATCGCTTAAAGGAAGAGGATTACGAGAACGATAACCATAAATTTTTCTCCTGGACGGCAATTGGTGATTCTTTAAGTGAAACGATGGTTTTTGATGGCGACGGTCATACGATCAGCGGATTATATTGTTGTTCTCAGGATCAGAATGATGTTGGTTTTTTTGCGAGCATATCCTCAAGAGCAACCGTGAAAAATCTAAGGATTGCCGATTCCTATTTTTACAGTAAAAAGGGGAACGTAGGGGGGATTATTGCTGGTTCCATAAATGCTTTCGTGGTAAATTGTTCCTTTCAGGGAATCGTTAATGGTAATCAGTATGTAGGTGGAATTGCCGGCTGGGCAGGGAAGCCAACCGATCATGCCTACATACATAATTGTTATACACAATGCAAGGTGATGGGTTCAGATACGAGTACGAAAGGCACTGTGCTTGGAAAACAAAATGGTGCAGAGATGTCTGATTGTTATTATCAGACAGATGTGTCCGCTGATAGTAACGGCCAGACAATACAAGCTATTGGCACGGCTAATCCGGACTATGCTACAGAGGCTCTGAAGGGGCCCGTTGGAGTTACTGCAGCACAGATCAGCTCCGGAGAGCTTGCATATAAGCTGTCAAGCGGCTGGAGCGGAGAGGTTTATGGTGAACAGGTCAGCGCAGAGGTCTGGGGACAGACATTGGAAGGTAAGTACAAACAGGCATATCCGGTGGTGAATGGAGAAAGGGTATATAGCTGGAAGCAGGATCAGGATTGTAAGTGCCGATCGAAGGGAAACATAGTTGACGTGTATAGTAATAAGAATACACCTCAAGAGAAATACAGGATAAAGGATATCAGCGTTTCGGATCTGAAATGGAATACGCCGGAGGAAACGTTCGTTTATGATGGTACTCAGAAGAGCATTTCCCTTGCAGATACAGATAAGCTGCCGGAGCAGCTTACGGTAGCACTCTCCGGCAACGTGGCAACCCGGGCGGGGATTTGCACAGCAACGGCGATCATCTCCGTGAAGAGTGAATACACGGATCGATATCATCTTGAAAATACTTCGGATAATTCGACCGTGATCACGAGGCAGTGGACGATTGACAAGGCAGAGATCCCTGACAATGCACCGACAGATCTTATGGTAGAGAATACGGTCAAAACAGTGGAACAAGCCGGAAAACTTATTTTTACAGATGATGTGATAAACAGTGGATGGACACCGGAGGCTTCCGATGGATCATTGGACGAGGTCAAAGCAAAGACAATCCCTGCCGGTGGCAGTGAGACCCTTACAGCGGTTTATACAGGGGATGATAAGGATTGTTATAAGACGATCAGGAAACAAATAACAATAACCCGAAAAGCATGTGAAGAAGATCCGGAGGTTTTATATACCGGAGATGGGGAACATGCACCGACCTGTACTGCAGCGGGAACCGGTCATACGGAATGTAAATTGTGTGGAGATATAATAAATACAGATGTTTCTGTGGGAAAAACACCTCATACACTGGTGTTGGTTCCTGCAAAGAATGCAACACTGCAGGAAACAGGAAATATCGCGTATTATAAATGTCAGGAGTGTGATGGTTACTTTTCCGATGAAGCAGGGGAAAATGAAATCTCAGACAAGACGAGTGTGATCACACCGACCCAATCTCCAGAGCCGACTGTAAAGCCGACCATAGTACCAACGACGGAGCCGACAGGAAAGCCGGGAGAGACAACAAAACCGGGAGAAACAACCCAGCCGGCACCGGGAACATCTGAGGTACCAACGACAGAGCCGACCGGAAAGCCGGGAGAGACAGCCCAGCCAACTCAGCCGGCACCGGGAACATCTGAGGCGCCAACGACAGAGCCATCGGGAAAGCCAAGTGAGACACCGCAGACATCGCCTGAAGCTTCTGAAAAGGCTGCGGCAAAACCGCAGAAGGTAGGAAGCAAGCTGAAAGGGAAAAATGGAGTACAGTATAGAGTCACCAGCAGCAAAAAGAATAAGTCGACGGTGGCGTATAAGATTTCTAAGAAATCCAAAAAGAAAAGCATTGTTATTCCAAAAAGTGTTACGATTGCGGGAGTAAAATATCAGGTAACTTCCATTGATGATAACGCTTTTAAGGATAATACTACCATTAATGAGATAACGATTGGAAAGCAAATTAAATCCATTGGAAAAAATGCTTTTGACGGATGTGAAAATCTGAAAAAGATAATCATTAAATCTGAAAAACTGAAAGCAGGCAATGTAGGCAAAAATGCATTTGCAAATGGTTCTGATGAAGTTATTGTAAAGACTTCAAAGAAAAAACTAGAGGCATACAAAAAGCTCCTGAAAAAACGGGGGATCAGCAAGAATGCTTCCTTTGAAAGCTGATAAACACAGGTTAAAGTGACTAAATTTTAGGAAAAGATTCTTTTGGATAACAGTGCATTTTGGCTGTTACAAAAGGATCTTTTCTTATTTAACGTGTATGTTACGGGTCTTGTTTTGACTTTTATAAAGTGGTAAAATATACCTGTACAAGGATGTGGAAAAATGAATTGGGATAAGAAGCGTATGAGATAGGTAAAATACAGGAAATGTAAGGGGTACTAAAGATGGATCCGATAAAAAAAGTGCTTATGCATATTACAGATAAAATGGAAAACAGCTGTGTACTAGGTGCGATAAGGCAGGGGATGATCATGATGATACCGTTGCTGGTCGTGGGGTATTTGTCAGCAATGCTGGTGAATCTTCCAATCTCTGCGTACCAGAGTTTTATGCACCATTTGTTAGGCGGACGTGTGGAGGATTTTTTTCTGTGTCTCTATTGCTGCGTGAATCGTTTCTTTTCTGTTTTTTTTGGCAGCAGCTGTCAGTGTCGGTTATTCCAATATGATGAGACGTAAAAAGGGAGTCAATGAGAGCACGGGAAGTATCATCATTCTTGTGATCATAACATTGGCAGCATTTGCAGGATATTCCGGCATCCAGTATGATGATTTTTCGGTTGATAAGTTCAGCAATATGCATACGTTCAGTGCCCTTCTGGTAGCATTGATCTCCAGTGTGGTATATTATGCTTTAAAGGGCAGAGGACTTTTTCAGATGATCGGACAACATGGGATGAATACGGACAGTGTTTATATTGCGGCCATTGAAGGGATTGGACCGGCTGTGATCATTATTGGGTTCTTCTCTCTGCTGCATCAGCTTTTCCACGTGTGTTTCGGAGTGGATGGGATTCAGGAACTCATGGAGCAGATATTTAATTATTTGCTGACTCCGATAAAAAACGGTCTGGGATCCGGACTCATTGTGATCTTTTTGACCCATGGATTGTGGTTCCTTGGTTTTCATGGTCATAACATGCTGGACACAGTGATCAAACAGCACTTTACTGATGTGACGGCGGGGATTTTCAGCAAAACCATGCAGGATGTTTTTGTACTGCTGGGAGGTGCCGGGGCGATGCTCTGTCTGGTGACTGCGATTCTTCTTTTTGCAAGAAAGAAGGATGTACGTCATCTGGCGTCCATGGCAGCACCAACGGTGATTTTTAATATCAGCGAGATTGCACTTTTTGGTATTCCGGTTATTTTTAACTCGATCTTTCTGGTGCCGTTTATTCTGGTGCCGATTGCCAATTGTCTCATTACCTATGGAGCGATTTACAGTGGAATCGTGCCACATGTTGTCAATGAAGTGGACTGGACTACGCCGATTTTGTTAAGCGGTTATCAGGCAACGGGATCCTGGAGAGGAGCTGTGCTTCAGGTTGTCTGTCTGACGGCGGGTGTTCTGATCTACCGGCCGTTTGTGCGGATTTATGAGGAGCAGAGCCGGCTCCGTATTGCCAGAGAGGTGAAACGGTTAGTAGAGGAGATGCAGCGGGAAGAGGAGAATAATTCCATTGGCATTCTAACTAAGAGAGAGGACGATCTGGGGGATGTGGCGAGAGTATTGGCATCGGAGCTGGCAGAGGCAGTACGCAACAAAGAACTGTTTATGATGTATCAGCCGCAGGTAAATTGTGATGGCGAATGTATCGGTGTGGAAGCATTGATCCGCTGGAATCATCCGGAGCTTGGATTTATCTATCCGCCGTTGATCATCCAGCTGGCAAAGGAGGCACATATCCTGCATAAGCTGGAACAGTTTATTTTTGATGAGGCGGCCAGGGCAGTCACTCAGATGAAGCCTGAGACCTCTTCAGAGTTTAAAGTATCTGTCAATATTACCAATGAGTCTCTGGAATGGGACGGCATTGAGCGGTGTATTGCAGATGTGGTAGAAAAGTATCATATTCCGAACGAATGGTTTTGTCTGGAGATTACGGAACAGGATGCCCTTTCGACATCTATTGATATTGCGGACAAGATAAAGAATCTGAAGGCAAAGGGACATAAGTTCCTGATTGATGATTTTGGTATGGGACATACCTCATTAATGTATCTGCAGACCAGTTACTTTAATGTGGTGAAGCTGGATGGATCATTGACGAGAGATATTCTGGACAATGAGAGAAACAGCGATATTATTGGTTCCATTGTATATCTGGGTCAGTCACTTGATTTTAAGATCATAGCAGAGTATGTGGAGACCAAGGAGCAGAGAGATGAACTGGAGAGACTGGGATGTAATGCATTTCAGGGGTATCTTTACAGCAAGCCATTGAAGCTGGAGGATCTGCTCGTATGGATGGAACAAAGAAAAAAGTAAGAATGATAATATAACAACAGCCACCGGTCAGAAATAGTATCTGACCGGTGGCTGCTATTATGTTAGGAGTATCGAATTAAGATAAAATATTCAATGATGCGTTGTTCCCGGGGCTATTTGCCGAGAACTTCTTTGATGTTGTTTAATACAACATCCTTTTCAAATGGTTTGGTGATAAACTGCTTTGCACCGTATTTCAAAGCGGCTAACACTTTAGACTGCTGACCGGCAGCAGTGATCATGATGACCTTTGCCTCCGGATCGATCTCCAGGATCTTCAGCAATGTCTCGATACCCTCCATCTATGGCATCGTGAAATCGAGAGTCGTAAGGTCTGCCGGATGCTGCTTAAACATCTCTATAGCTTCCTCACCGTTTGTGGCTTCGCCAATGACAGAGTAACCTTCTTCCTCCAGAAGATTCTTCATGATCATTCGTGACATTCTGGAATCATCTACGACTAATACAGATCCCCTAGAATCTGTCGGAATATCGTAAACCTGCTTTTCATTAGATGCGAAATGATAAGGAGTATCTCCCAGCTTGACCTGATCATTGTCTGCAATTACAAGATTGATACGGTGATCCTCTATGTAGACCGGCAGGATATGGAAATCTCCTTCTATGGTCTGATCCTGATAAGCAAATACCGGCTCTAATTCTAATTCTTTCTCTTTCTCGCTCAGCTCAGAAGCAAAAAGACCGTTGCTGACGTTGATAAACTCACAAACGGCATCAAAAATATCCGTTGTATCATTCTGTTTGTCCCCGGAAAAATGATCAGCGATCAGGGAGAATGCCTTTTCATCGGCATCATCAGCAAGAGCAAGATAGAAATTCTCATCTCCGGATAATTTCTGTCCTGCAAGAGAATGATAGGACAGAGACTTTACATGCTTGATCTGACCAATATAAAAATCTCTGGTAACGAAACGGTTAATATTGCGGATGACCAGGCCTGCCAAATCTGTGATCGAAGCATTGGCTGCACATGCAAAGATAGGGATCAATGCGTCCAGGTCATCTGCCTTTAAAGCGGTCATATCTGTATCAGAAAAGCCATGCTCCTTCTGGAATGCAGATAAAGTCTTATCAATAACGGAAGCAGTCAGCTTCGTGCATTCGGTTAAAGCCTGTGTGAACTGCATATATGGATTGCCCTGCTTCCGAAGAAGCTCTCTGATCTGGGCATCTGTCAGGAGACCTTTCTCCTGAGCAATATCACCGAAGCGTTTATCAAACTGCATCTGCAGTTTATTGATCATATCTACGTCTTCCTCTGAGAGTAAACCCTCTGCAATCGCAATGGTACCAAGCTTTACACGAACGGATAACTGTTTCTCAATGGAAGCACGGTATTCATCGAGGGTGATGATCTGCTTTTCTACAAGATATTTTACAAATAATTCACAAA
>ENA-UOJI01002045-UOJI01002045.1-human-gut-metagenome-genome-assembly--contig:-P79-NODE-2045-length-12120-cov-6.994944_pt1 | contig 12120 bp, 10 predicted proteins | sample MGYA00242346_ERZ723893 | MGnify/ENA metagenome assembly ERZ723893 | reverse complement strand
GGCGACTGCCAGTCAAAGTGCGAAGTGGCCTATCCGGACAACTGTCATAACCGAAATGCTGTTTCTATACCCTCAAACGCCTCTTGTTCTTCTTATTATTCTGACTGCTCGTCCAAATGTTCTGCGTGGAAATGTAACTCGGGCTATAAACAGTCAGGAAACGCTTGCGTTGTCGAAAAAAGTTCTTGTGAAGATTACGGCTATAACAGCCATCGGCGTCCCGGCAGTTCCTGTCTGACAATTTCCGTTTCAGGACTAACCTGTTATGACTGTCTCAGCATGGGCATCCAGTGCAGCGGCGGAACTTTTTGCAGTTGCACAAACAGCATTATGAAACGAGATCATCCGGCTCATTTCTGCCTTTAGAAAACAACTGAGAAAACCGGGATATTTTATTTAATAGACAAGATGTTCTTGATAAGTTATGCTGGCATGGAGGAATGTTTAAGATAAGAGGGAAAATGACAAGCTTATACCGGGTTGTTTGCGGCATATCGCAGGAAAAAAACGAAATTTATGCGGCAATTCACAAAGCGGAAAAAGGTCTGCATCAGAATATGTTTTGGAGTTTGCAGATGGAACATCCCGAAGTTAAGGATATGCGGCAAATCGGCGGTTCAATGTATTTGGATGATCTGGATTCAGGCCCGCGTTTTACCATTGCGGCAGAGGTTCTCAAAAATTCCGCAACAGATTTGAAAGCCCTGCTGACAGACAAAGTTTTGCAGGTTTTTGCTCAAATGAAAGCTCAAGGCAAAGACTCCTCTTTGCAGATGTATCTGACTGATGTTGAGCACTATGCCAAACTTGACCCCTCTTCGGCAATTGCGGCCCGGGTCAGCCAAGAAGCAAAGGAAGAACTTGAGCGACGACGGCGCAAAGAGGAACGGGTAATGCTGGAACGCCATGCGGAAGCAACGCTGCCGGCATGGAAACGTTTTCAAAGCCGTTACAGCGGCGATTAAAGTTATTTAACGCAAACGTCCGGCGCCCGGAGATAAAGCGGTTTAGGATAATCGGTCGTTTTACGATTGAACTTGCGCAGGCCGCAACGCGCCAGGTCTTCAACATCCAGATGCGGTTTCATTACTATTGCGTGGATGCTTAAACCGGTCGGCGAAGCAAGAAAACGCTCGACACCGTCACCAACAAAAGTCACTTTTTTATCACGCAAAGCGGCTATGATGTCATCACGCACGGCGGCAGAGGGATCACTGATTTTATTTAAGTGCTCATCAAACAACTGATAGTAAAAATCTTCACGTTTGGTTTCGATAATAACCGCATTAACCGGAGCTATTTCCTCAGGATTCCACGACAAAGCATAAGCATAGGCATCAAAAGACGAAACGCCGCCGACAACCATTTGCGGGCAGGCCAAACCAAAGGCGCGGGCGGCAGAAATGCTGGAACGGACACCGGTGAAAGACCCCGGCCCGACGCAGACAACCATTAATCCCAAATCACGAACCTCCAGATTGTGTTTGGCCAACAAGTCCCGAATGGCAGGAATCAGGACTTCCGCCTGGCCGAAATCCATTTCTTCAACAAAGCTGTCGAGCAGTTTGTCATCTTTCATCAAAGCGACCGAGCAGCTGGCGGCGGTCGTATCAAAAGCTATCGTGTACATCTTAGGTTTTGCCTGTCAGTTTTTTGTTCAATTAACCGTTTTTAGGGTTTTATTATTTTGTTTTATATTATAGATTCAGAGCAGATACAATAATTTTATGGTTAAATCGCGTGAAAAATGAACGAAGCTCTGCTGATTGACATGTTTTATGCCGCCCCCGAACTCTGGTACACACTGGGGCTGGGTTTGGCCGTGCTGCTGATTTTGATGGGAGCGCAGGGCATTAACATTTTGAAACTGCGGCAAAAAAATTATTTTCTGAACCGGGATCGCGAACGTTATGCCGAAACACTCTATGCGTCCAAAGACGGTTATTTTGCTTTTATTTATCCCGACGAGAAAGTCAATGACCCCTGTAAAACGGTTAAAGAACGCTGCTCGCGCCGTTTAGCCGTTTTGATGAATCTTCCGGGAGGAACGGCATCCGTCTTTGAGGATATTCTTAATCGTTTTACCCGCGAGGACGCCGGAAAAATCAGAAAATATGTCGCTTGTCTGAAAGAAGACGGCATATCTTTTGAAGATGAATTTGTATTAAAAAACAGCAACCGGCATTTGAATTTGTCAGGTTCACGCATTAACGGTCAGGACGGCAACGTTTACTGCGACATGATTTGGTTTCGGGACGTGAGCCGCGAAACCAATAAAATTGACTATCTGGAAGAAGAGAAAAAGCAGGCTTTTGATAAAATCCGGCAGCTGGAGGACCTGATTGACAATCTTGCCTATCCCGTCTGGCTGAGGGACGAAAAATTGCGGCTGGTGCTGGTTAACAAAAAATATCAGGAATTTACCCGGGAAAGCAGTAAAGAAGACATTATTGCCAAACAGGCTGAAATTATGAGCGTCAACAATGAAAGCGTTTCCGGCAATCTGGCATTGCAGGCACAGGCAGCCAACCGGACAAGGAAACAAACCGTCCGGGTGATTAAAGACGGCGAAAGACGGAGTTATGAGGCAATCGAAGCGCCTTTTCACGCCGAACAGAGTTTGGATAAAATTTGTCTGGCCGGCGCATTGATAGACGTGACCGAATTGGATGAACTGAAAAGAAACTTTAAGCTGCATCAAGACGCCCATTTGGAAATTCTCGGGACGCTGGGGACGGCATTTGCCGTTTTTAACAATAATTTTAAACTGGCTTTTTACAACAAATCTTTCGCCTCGTTCTGGGGACTGGAAGATATATGGCTGGAGAGCCAGCCCAGCTATGCCGCTTTTCTCGACGTTATCCGGGAAAAGAGAATGCTGCCCGAAGTTCCCGATTTCAGGCTGTATAAGGCAGACGAACAAAAAGACTTTTCAACAATTATCGAACCTAAAGAAGACTTGTTGCACCTGCCGAACGGCAATACCATCCGCCGGGTGCGCGCTCCGCATCCGATGGGCGGGCTGATTTTTGCCTTTGAGGATGTTTCCGACCGGTTGGCCACCCGGCGGGCTTATAACTGTTTTTTAGCCGGGCAGCAGGAAGTGTTAGACAATTTGTTTGACGGAGTGGTTATCTTTGGTTCTAACGGGCGTTTAAAATTTTATAATCAGGCTTATCTGAAACTTTGGTCGTTACCGGAGATCTTTTTGCAAAAAGAGCCCAGTATCGCCGAATTATGGGATGCCCATCAGCGATATTTCGGCAATGTCGAAGACTGGCAGGCGCTGAAAAACGACATCATTACTCATTTGATGAATGCAACGACCAAGACCTTTCGCCTGGTTCGCAGCGACAATTCGTCGGTCGAAGTTTTATCATCGCTGTTATCAGACGGTTCAATTATGGTCACCTGCCAAAAAACAGCCGACAACCGATAATTACATTTACTGGACAAAATCATAAATCGTTAGAAAATCCCTGATTTTCCGTAAAATTACCGACAATAATTGACAAAACGGCAATTTTATGACACAGTGTAAGAGTTCGTTAGAAACACGACATTTATTATGGAGCAGAAAATGGAAGACAATTCTTCTAATCCTAATATTGAATGGAAGAAACCAGGGTTTGGCAGCAGCGAGAAACTTTCTCTGAAGGTAAACACCAAAGAGGCGGTTCTTTATGACGCCAAAAAGAAAAACGGCCTTCAGAAAAGCAATCCGCTGACACCGGCAGACCTTCCCGCCGGTTTAAAGAAAATCCGCAAAAAAATAAAAGATGTCTTTGACGAAGACGAAGAGGATGAAAACGATTCCGTTTTCGTTCCTTCGCAAAGTCTGCAGGAAGCCAATTCTCTGTTTAATGCCCTGAATGAAGACGAAAAAAGAATTTTCAAACAGCAGCAGACACTGCATCAGATTAAAATGCAAAATGACGCCGGCAAGCTGGAGGCTTTGGCAATGGCCAACAAAACGGCACAGGAAGCCGGACTGAAAGGACTGCAAAAGGAAACGGTCAATCGGAATATGCTTAACCCGACACTGGATGCCCAAGGCATGGAAAACATCATTAAGCAGGATTTGGCCAAAGGGTTAAAAATTAAAAACGGCCAATTTACCGAGGGGCGCTATATTCAGGTTCTGCGCGGTATCAACAACATTCGCAAAGTCAGCGGTATCAAAGCCGTCGAAGGGCTGAACCTGCAACAGGTGGCGCAGGCTGCCGACGAAAAGAAAGTGGCAAAAATTCTGCTGGAGAAAACCGGCCGCAAAGACCCGAAGCAACAAAAGGCAATTAAGAAAAAAGCGGCAAAACAGAAAGTTCTTAACGGCAAGAGCGCCGCTCCGAAAAGAAATCTTTCGCTGCACCTGCTGGGAGAAAAGCACCCGCAGCAAAGAAGCTGATCTAAAACAAAGCCCCGGAAATCCGGGGCTTTGTTAAAATCAGGCATATCCGTTTCGCGTTGAGTTGCCGGAAAGCAGGCGGGCAATCGTCGTTTCCAGATCATTTTGCTGGCGGGATTCGATAATTTCGATGATTTCGATTTCTTTTTTATCCAAGCGGCGGTTAATGCCGATCGAATCATAAAACTGCTTGCTTTGATTATAAAGTTTGGCGGCCTGCAGGCTGTTTCCCTGCGCATAGTAATATTGTGAGAGGATTTTATTGGCATTGGCAATCTGCTGCGGGCTCAATTCTTCGTCTGCCATCTCCAAAACCTGCTGATAAGCCCACATGGCTTTTTGATGAGATTCCAGAAGGTGATACATATCGGCCAGCCGACTCCAGGCATTAACATTCTGCGGAGACAACTCCACCGCCAATTCAAAAGAACCGGTTGCCAGATGCGGATCGGACATGGCTGCCAGAGTTCCGAAAACAGAGGCATAGCCAGAGGTTTCGGCAAAAAGGGCGTCTCTTTTGTCGCCGACGGGCAAAGCTGCCGAATACTCAATGTTTTTATCCATCAGCGCTTCCAGCAAAGCCAGCGCCAGCGAGGCATCGCCTTTTGCCAAATGAAAAAGCGCTTCATCTTCGGCCGGCAGATTTTTTTCCGCGGAAAGCCCTTTAAATTTGCCGCTGACACAGAGCGCGACAAATTCCTTTATGGCTTCAACCGTCTGGATAATATCTTCTTCCGAATTTTCTCCCTGATTGCGGAACATGATGGTTTGGGCAATTTTAAGTTCATCGACGCCGCGGCCGATCATATCAATAATCAGTCCGATTAAATCTTCAAGAGACTTGCGGCTTTGTTTGTATTGCAGAGCGGCGGGATCTATCGGCGGAACGGCAGCATCGGCCTCAGGGCGCTTGCCCTTTTTCCAGTCCAGATCAAGCATGTTGTTTTTATTGTTTTCTTTCGCAGCTGCGACCCGGGGTTCGGGCGGCATTTTTTCTTTTTCCTGCTGTTCCTGTTCCCGCTGTTTTTGCTCTTCGGCATCGCTGCGGAATTTGGCGGCGCGGGAAAGCTCAAGCTCGCGTTCAAGCTCCCTTTCCAATTCGCGCTCCAGTTCAAGTTCATCGTCAAGCGCGGCAGCTGCTTCATCTTCTTCGGAAACGGTTTCATAGGGCGCGGGAGTCTTTTTGTTCTCGCTTTTCAAAAAAGAAATAATCGATTTGACATATAAGATGATAATCAAAAATAAGAAAAGGATAAAAGCCAGCAGCATCAGTATGATAGAGACAATCCGAAGATTGTCGGCGCCGGACAGATAACGCTCAAACATTCCGGCCAGGGCATTAATGTCATTGGCGACAATACTCATATAATCCGTTGCGGAGAGCATAGTTATTATCTGTTCATACATATTTTCAACGGCACCATTTACAAATTAGATTTTAATGTTAGAATGTGTCAATCTAAAGGCTATTATCGTTTGATATTTGCCAAAAAACAATTAAAAAATCTTTAGCAGAAATAGTTTAATAATGGGTTACCTCAGTCAGAAAAAAAAGCATGCAAGAATAAATTTCCTGCTTAACACCTCGCTCGGCATCATCAGCATTACCTCTTTTCTGGCTTTGTTTGACCGCAGTTCGGGGTTCAGCGCTTTTATCAACCAATGGCAGTTTCAGATATATATATATCTGCTGTTTGTTTTTTTCTATGCGCTGGCCAACCGGTTTTTTATTCAAGCCCTGTTTGCCTGCCTGCTGATTGTGGTCAACTACATGTCGATTGCCTCCAGCGCCAATTTATTTAAAAACATCGAAAACGACGGGCAGCAGCGTTTAGTCATCCTTTACCAAAACCACACCCGAAACGGCGAAGCCTTATTACAGCAGGCCCGGGCGGAACGCGCCGACGTTATTGCGGTCAATCGTTCCCGGCTGCCGGGGTTTGATTTGAGCAATTATCCCGGATATTATCTGTTTAACGAAGACAACGACTGGAAAAACAGTTTTATGGTCAGCCGCCACATGCCGCTTAAATCGGGCAAACTTCGCCTGTCCCCGCGTTTTACGGCTTCTTACATGAGTTTTATTGCCGAAGAGCAGCCTTTGGTCTTGATTAACATTGATCTGTCAGGCCTGTCACATCGGGATGAAAAAACAGTTTATCACAATCTGGCCGAATTTGTTACCGCTCAGGACAATCCGGTTATCATTATCGGAGAGTTCGGCATTCCGGCCTGGTCCGATACTTTCAAAAAGTTTTTGAACAAAACCGGTCTGGAAGTCAAAAACCGCGTTATTCTGAGCAACGGTTCCTGTTGGTTTAACCCTTTCGGAGTGCCGAGCCTGAATGTTTTGGCCTATAAGAACTTCGGCGTCAAAGACGTTTCTTTGCTGAACAAAGACGGCAATGCCCGGCATCCGCTGCTGGTTGAATTAAGCTTTTAGTTTTTCCAATTCCCGTTTCAGAAAATCGGCCATTTCCCGATTGTCCAGATTTAAGGCCAGTTCAAGCGCGGCATTCAAATGGGTTTCGGCCTGTTCCTTTCGGCCGCAGCGCAGTTCCAGCAAACCGATATTGGCATAGTCGCAGGCCTGTCCGCTCCAGCGATCGTTTTTCTGTTCCTGCTCCAGCGACTGCTGAAACAGCCCTTTAGCCCGCTGCAGTTCACCCCGACGCATAAAAACCAAACCCAGCAGGCTGTAAGCATTGGCTATGTGAAAACTGGTCGAATGACCGCCGGCTTCTTGAATTATCCGGCGCAGAACCGTTTCGGCTTTTTTATCTTTTTTACCGGCATACCAGGCCTCAGCCTGAAGGTACAGGCTTTCGAGACGAGCTGATTCATTGCCTATCCGCCGGTAAAGTTCTTCGGCTTTTTCGGCATAGCGGCGGGAAAGGACATGGCGGTTTCGGGCGGCTTCCAAGTAGCTGAACAGTTCGGCATTCAGAGCCAATCCGGGCAGAGAATCTGCCTGTTCATGTCCTTGAGCGGCAGTTTGAAGATATTTTTCCGCACGGGAAAAATTCCGGCGCAGGATTTCCAGAAGGCCAAGCTGGTTATCTATTTCCGCCCGACCGCGGACGGCATTTATACCGTCATATAATTCCCGGGCCTGTTCAAAATATCCCTGCGCCTCGTCAAAATGTTCCGTCAACGCGTTGAGCATGCCGAGGTTGCCGAAAGCTGCCGCCCGGCCTTGCGGACAATGCAGCTGCTCAAAGATTTTAAGCGCCCCGCGAAACATAAAAGAAGCCACATCTTCCACAAAACAGACACGGTAAACGGTTCCCATCAGCAAACGGCAGCGGGCCGCGGCATAAAAAGCCTTTTCGCGGAGAAAATATTTTTCAGCCCTTACACAGGCCTGCGATGCGGCCAGCATATCCCCTTCGCGAAGATAAAACGAGGTTTGATAATACCAGTAAATTCCCAGCACATAACGCGGAGCGCGTTTCAAACTGATATTATCCAGAGCGGCCTGGCCATGTCCGGCATCGCCGGCAACAAAGCATAATTCAGCCAATGCGGCCAGGGCAAACCGGTTTTGCGGATTTTTTCTTACATATTTTTTTAACCCCGGCAGTGCCCGTTGCGGCGAAACATGCGCCCGAAGCAGCAATGCCTCCAGCTCACGGCCGCGGGAACGCAGATATTTTTCGGCCAGCGTGTGACGGCCAAGCGTCAGAGCAAGCAGCGGACGGAGGGCTTTTTTTCCATCGCGAAGCAGCAAAACAACAATGCGTCGCAGCAACGGCTCACAGAAAAAAGCATTTTCACCGCCGGAAGCCTGCCGGCGCAGAAACGCCCGTTCGACAAGCTTGGAAAAATGGTCACGCCTGAGACGGCGGAAAAAATGCCAGACGTAAGCACCAGAACCGGCAAAGAGCAAAAAAAATACGACATATTCGAGCTTAATCATAAAATCTTTACGCTAAATTAGTTTTTTCATTATTATATTCAACCATAGCATCATAAATTTACATGTATAGGGATTTTTTCAAGATGACAATCTCCAAATTAAAAAGAGAAGAGCTTTACCGGGTATGCGACCCCAAAAAATTTGACTTTACCAGTACCGCAGACCTTGAAGAACGACTGTCGGCTCTCGGACAGGACCGTGCTATCAGCGCCGTAGAGCTGGGCATTAACATCAAGTCTAAAGGATATAATCTGTTCTGTCTGGGGCCGGAAGGCACCGGAAAGACAAGTCTGGTCAAGCGTATTCTCGAAAAAGAGGCCAAAAGCCGCCCAACTCCGGACGACTGGGCTTATGTTTACAATTTTGAAGAACCCTATAAACCGATTGCAATTAATTTTCCTGCCGGAGAAGCGAGCGAATTTGCCAAAGACATCGACAAACTGATTGAAGAACTGAGCACTTCAATCAACGCCATCCTTGACAGCGATGAATATAAAGCGGCCGAAACCATTATTAAGGAAAAATACAAGCAGAAAAAAGAAGAATATATCCGCCTGTTGCAGAAAAAGGCCAAAGGCAAAAGCGTTTCTCTGCTGCATATGCCGGTCGGCCTTGTGGTTGCCCCGGTTAAGAACGGCGAAGTTTTGAGTCCGGACGCTTTCGACGAACTTCCCGAAGAAGAAAAGAAGTCGCTGATTGAAGACCTTAACTATATGCAGGAGGAAATCGAAAACACCGCGCAGGATCTGCCGAGCTGGGAAGACAAACAGCGCAAAGAATCCCAGCAGCTACGTGAGAAGTTCATTAAAGCGGCGGTAAAAAATCCGATTGACGCTTTGCGCCATAAGCACAAAAGCCATAAAGGGGCGGTTGAATTTCTTAAAAACATTCAAAAACACATTATCGACAATATTGACGATTTTCTGCCCGCTTCCGAACAGCCGGCCGCTTCCGAAGAAGGCGATCCGTTGTCGGCTTTGCTGAATCGGATGAACAAGTCTGAAGACGACAAGTTCTCCAAACTGAAAGTCAATGTAATTGTCAAAAACGAAAAAGATGCCGGTGCGCCGATCGTTCTGCTTGACCACCCGACCCAGGCCAATCTGGTCGGCCGCGTGGAACGAATCCAACAATACGGCGCTTTGGTCACCGACTTTACTCTGATTAAGGCCGGCGCCCTGCATCGCGCCAACGGCGGCTTTCTGTTAATGGATGCCCGTAAGCTTCTGTTGCAGCCTTATTCCTGGGATTCTCTGAAACGCGCTTTGGCCTCCAAAACGGTAAAAATTGAAACCCCGAGCGACGAAACCTGCTTTACCACGATTTCGCTCGATCCCTGCCCTATTCCGCTGGACGTCAAGGTTATTCTGACCGGCGACGAAGAACTTTATGAAATGCTGACAGAGCGTGATCCGGATTTCTGCGATTATTTCAAAGTTGAAGCCGACTTCGGCGTGCTGATGGACAGAACCTTTGAAAACGAGGTTGAATATGCCAAATTAATCGGTTCACTTTCCAAAAAGAAAAAAATCCGTTCACTCAACAAACAGGCCGTCGCCAAAGTTATTGAATATTCTTCGCGGCTGGCCGAAGATTCTGAAAAGCTGACCGCGCATATCGCGTCCATCGGCGATTTGCTGCGGGAGGCCGATTTCTGGGCCCGCAAATCAAAAGCCAATCAGATCGGCAAAAATCACATTGAGCAGGCTATTTCCGAACAAATTTACCGCAGTGACCGCATTAAGCAGGCCATGCTGGAACAGATTGACAAAGGAACTATTCTGATTGATGTGGAAGGTGCCAAAGTCGGTCAAATTAACGGCCTGGTCGTTTATAACTTTTCGCGCAATTCTTTCGGCAAGCCCTCGCGCATTACCACCCAGGTACGGATGGGCAAAGGCGAATTCATCGACATTGAGCGGGAAATTCAGATGAGCGGTCCGATTCATACCAAAGGCGTGTTAATTTTATCGTCTCTGATTGCCAACCGGTTTGCCAAAGAATCGCCGTTGTCTTTGTCGGCTTCGATTGTTTTTGAGCAGTCTTACGGCGGCGTTGACGGCGACAGCGCTTCCTCAACCGAATATTACTGCCTGTTGTCGGCCATTTCCAATATTCCGATTAAGCAGAATATTGCCGTAACCGGTTCGATTAACCAGTTTGGCGAGATTCAGCCGATCGGCGGCGCCAATGAAAAAATCGAAGGTTTCTTTGACGTGTGCAAACATCGCGGCCTGACCGGGGACCAAGGCGTTATTATTCCGCGAACCAATGTCAGCTCTCTGATGCTGCGGGAAGACGTTCTGCAGGCCGTTGAGGAAGGACAGTTTCATATCTGGGCGGTCGATACAGTTGACGACGGCATTGAAATTCTGACCGGCATGCCGGCGGGCAAGCCGAACAAGAACGGCGAATATCCCAAAGGAACCGTCAATTATGCGGTTCAGAAAGGGTTGGAACATTATTACAAATGTTATGTTCGTTATGCCAGAGAGACCCACGGCTGTCTGGGCAAATAAATTTCGTTTTGCCTTAAGCATAAAACCGCCGTCCAACCGCGGCGGTTTTATATTTCATATAAAATATTTGCTTGTATTTAAGCCGGTGGCGTATAAAATCAACGTCAGGAGACAACAGCGGCAACGGGGGAAGAGATGAAAAGAATCGGTATCATCGGAACAGGAATTTTCGGAACGGCATTGGCCCTGACGGCGGCGCGCGCCGGCTGCAGCGTTCTTTGCTGGGCTCGAAATCAGGAAATTTCCGATGATATTAACCTGAGACATCTTAATTCCAAATATCTGCCGAATATCCCTTTGCCCGATGCCATTCGGGCAACATCTTCCCTGTCGGACGTTTTTGATTTTACCGATACGGTTTTACTGACGACTTCGGCTCAATCGACCAGAAGCGTGCTTCAGGCGATGAAACCGTTTGTCAAAGAGAACGGCGTTATTGTTCTCTGTGCCAAAGGAATCGAGGAAAACAGCGGCAAAATGCTGTCGGAAGTTGCGCGGGAAGAAGTGCCTGCGGCAGTGATTGCCGTGTTATCGGGGCCGGGTTTTGCCATTGATATTGCCCGGCAGAAACTGGCCTGCGTCACGATTGCCTGCGACAGACCGGGAATCGCGGCCAAATTGACCGAACTGCTGGCAACTCCTTATTTTCGTCCCTATACGACAGCAGATATGATTTCTTCGCAAATCGGCGGGAGCGTTAAAAACGTAATTGCAATTGCCTCGGGCGTGATTGAAGGGGCCGCTTTCGGCGACGGTGCCCGGGCTGCACTGATTACCCGGGGACTGAATGAAATGGGCCGGTTGTCCAAAGCTTTGGGCGGCCTGCCGACCACAATGATGGGCATGAGCGGACTGGGTGATTTGGTTTTAACGGCCAATTGTTCTCAATCGCGCAATTTCAGTTTCGGTTATGCCGTCGGCACCTGCGGAGAAGCGCAAAAAGTAATTGCGGAAAACACCCGGACCGTCGAAGGCCTGCACACCGCCAAAGCCGTGTTGAAACTGGCACGCAAGCTGGGGGTTGAAATGCCGATTTGCGAAATGGTCAACAAAGTCCTGTTTGAAAACTTTCCGCTCAAAGCGGCCATGGAAGAGCTGATGAACCGTCCTTACAAAGAAGAAGGATTTTAAAATCAGGAAAGTTTGGCCAACAGCAGACTGTATGCATTCGTGAGCTGTTTGAATTTTTCTTCGGCGTCTTTGTCGCCCAGATTGTTTTCCGGGTGATATTTTTTTTCCATTTTTTTATATTTGCTCTTCAGGATCTACAAACTTCC
>ENA-UOJI01002033-UOJI01002033.1-human-gut-metagenome-genome-assembly--contig:-P79-NODE-2033-length-12188-cov-9.005687_pt1 | contig 12188 bp, 10 predicted proteins | sample MGYA00242346_ERZ723893 | MGnify/ENA metagenome assembly ERZ723893 | reverse complement strand
CGGCTTGCTGCGCACGATGCAGCCCAGGTCCCCGGCGGCAAGGAGCATGCCGGTGCCCATGAGCAGAAACAACATGACGACCTGACCGGCCGTGATCTGTGCGAGTTCCATTGCGGGTTCCTCCTTCTGCGTTGCATCTAACGATAAATACAACACGAGCATAGCACAAACCCCCGCGTTCCGCAAGAGGGAACACGGGGTCTGACCGATAGAATTACAGGATCACATTTTTGATCAGCAGCGACACGCTGCCATCGGCGTCGTGCAGGAATTCCACCTCGGATTCCTCGTTCAGCAGCTCGGTGGGGATCTTCACCTCGATGCCGTTGGCGGTGTGGATGCTGCGGCTCTCCATGCGGCGGATGCGGGCGGGGGTCACGGTCACCGGCTGCTGGGCGTAGTCCAGCACATCACTCTTCTCCACATAGTCGTCAAAGGGCACGGCGGCCAGCGGATAGTCCTCTTCCAACTGGCGGCGCACCTGCTCCACCGACACCTGATTGTCGTTGTCGGCGGCCTGATTGGCGATCATCATGGCTACCTGTGCTTCCACATGGGGCTGGTCGGTGTAGTTTTCCTGCACGGCCTGCACGGCGGCCTCCTGAATGGCCTGCAGCTTTTTCTTTTCCGGCTGGGCGGTGGTGTACTGGAACACCACCGTGGAGAGATAGAACTCCTTGTGGCCGTCGATGTCGTACTTCTTTTCCAACAGGCGCATGGAATAGTCGGTCAGGTTGACCAGAGCGCCCTCCTCCACCTTGCCGCTCTGGGTGGGCAGGCAGGCCCGCTGCTGGATGATGGAGTTGACCGGGGCACCCTCCACCGTCTCGGTGTAGTGGGTGTAGCCGTTCTTGTAGTTCAGCTTCAGGATGCCCAGCCAGGGTTCGCCGTCGCGGGTGAAATCCACCACCGCAAGGTCTGCCCCGGGGATGGTGGTGTGGGCATGCATGTAGTCAAACAGCACCCCCGCAATGCGGCAGGACAGGTCCACAAAGTCGCCGTTGTGTTCCAGCTCGTTGCGGAAGGCGGAGTCCGGCAGTGGGCGGCACTGGCGGATCTCGTCGCTGGCCAGCAGCTTTTCGATGTGGTTTTGCAGGTAGGCGGTTTTTTCGGCGGTCATTTCCATGCCGCTGCCGCTGAGCACAGGGGCGTCCAGCGTGGTGTCCAGCACATGCAGGATCGCCTGATGAATGATGATCTCCATAAGTCGGGCCTCATTTCCATTTGATGTCGTTCTTCCGGGTGTCAGTATACCACATCCGGTGTCAAAAGGCGAGAGGGCGTATTGTAAAGCCGGGCGGCGCGTGCTACAATGAAGCAAACAGAAAGGGGCGTTGACCATGGAATTTCGGGACAAACCCATGCAGAACCTTGTCCGCATTCCAGAAAAGGATATCTGCAAAAATGCACAGAAGCTGCTGCTGGACGGCGAGACCGTTGTGGGAGCCTACAAGACGGTGCGGGATCAGGTGGTTTTTACCACTCACCGCATCATTCTGGTGGATATGCAGGGCGTGACCGGCACCCGGCAGGAGATCTTCGTACTGCCCTACCGCAAGGTGCTGCACTTCGGCATCCAGACCGCCGGCTTCGGTGACCCGCTGCAGGCCTCACAGCTGACCGTATGCTTTGCGGATGAGCACGAGGCAAAGTTCGGCTTCATTGGACAGGACGACCTGTTTGCCGTGGCCAATGCCATCAGCCGCCGCATCCTGTAATTGGCCCGAAAACAGCAGGCTCCCCGCCCGGGAAACCGGACAGGGAGCCTTTTGCTGTATACGAGAAGGAGAATGGCAAAAAATCAGCTGCGGCGGGTCTTGCGCACCAGCTGCTCGTGCATGCAAACCATGAGCACCAGCAGCGCCAGCAGGTAGAAGGGGAACAGGGCCGGAGTGACGTTGTTGGCCAGCAGGCCGAACAGCGGCGGCATGGTCAGGTTGCCCACATAGGCGCTGGCCATCTGGATGCCGATGACAGCCTGTGACTTGTCTGCCCCGAAGTGGTCCGGCGTGGAGTGGATGATGCTGGGGTAGATGGGCGCGCAGCCCAGCCCCACCAGCACAAGACCGGCCAGTGCAAGGGCCTGCGGGCCGGGGATCAGCAGGGCCGCTACGCCCACGGCCAGAATGATCTGACCCATGCGGATCATCTGGGTGTCGTTGAATTTCATGGTGATGAAGCCACAGGCTGCTCGTCCGGCGGTGATGCCAAAATAGAACAGGCTGGCAAAGCTGGCGGCAGTCTCGGCAGCCACTCCGCGGCTCAGGGTCAGATAGCTGCTGGCCCACAGCCCAGCGGTGGTTTCCAGAGCACAGTAGCAGAAGAAACAGAGCATCACTTCCCGGGCGCCCGGCAGGGCAAACACCTGCCGCAAGCTCAGTGCCTGCGGGGCGGTTTCTTCGGTGCCGCTCTCCGTGCGACGCTCCTTCCACAGGGGCAGGCTGACCACCAGCACCACGGTGAGCAGGACCTGGAACAGGGCAATGGCCCGGTAGCCGACCGTCCAGTGCATTCCATGGGTCAGCGCCGCGCCCATGACCATGGGGCTCACCATGGTGCCGATGCCCCACATGCAGTGCAGCCAGCTCATATGGCGGCTTCTGTAGTGCAGGGCAACGTAGTTGTTCAGGGCTGCGTCCACGCTGCCGGCACCCAGCCCGTAGGGGATGGCCCACAGGCAGAGCATCCAGAACTGTGTGGAGATGGAAAACCCGAACAGCGCTGCGGCGGTCATGCCCACGCTGATGGCCGTGACCCTGCCGGTGCCGAGGGTCCGGGTCAGCCGGTCGCTCTGCAGGCTGGAAAGGATGGTGCCCAGCGAGATGATCATGGAAAGGATACCCGCGCAGGACACCGGCACCCCCAGCTCCGGGTACATGGTGGGCCAGGCCGACCCCAGCAGGGAATCCGGCAGGCCCAGACTGATAAAAGCAGTGTAAATGATGGGCAAAAGAAGCGAGACCATAGGCTTGAGTTCCTCCCACAAGCATGCTATACTTGCAATGCCTCTTGTGCGTTGCTGTTATCATAATATCACACAATGTCACAGGGCGTTAGAAGAAAAACGGTCGTTTTTTATGACAAAACCGGCGCAGAGGGCCCGGCAATGTTGAAAACCCGGAAAGGAACCCGTAGATGGCTCTGGCATTGAATTGCGGCATCCCATCCACACCGCAGGGACGGGAGCTGGTGCAGCACGGCAGCGCACTGTTCCCGATTGCGTGCTACGAAGAACGGCTTACCTGCTATTCGGTGCCGTGGCACTGGCATGAGGATTTTGAGTATATCCTCGCCTACGAGGGCACCGTGACCGTGGGCGTGGACAAAAAGCGCATCTGTCTGGCAGAAGGCGAGGGCGTGTTCATCAACTCCGGCGTGCTCCATGCGGTGGAATTTGCGGCAGAAGGTCCCTCAGCGCTGCGCAGCGGGGTGTTCCACCCGCGGCTCGTGGGCGGGATGGACACCATCTACTGGCAAAAGCTCATCCGGCCGCTGCTGCAGCCCGGTGTACCGTCCTATTTTCTGCTGAGCAAGGGGGAGCCCTGGCAGGCGGAAGTTCTGGCCCGGCTGTGGGAGGCCTGGCACGCTGTGGACGAAGAACCGGACGACTACGAGAACCGGGTTCGGTATCTGCTTTCGGCGGCGCTGCACACCCTCGCGGCCCACTGCCCGGTGGGCGAGTGCCGCAGCTCCCGGCAGGAGCAGGTGGCGGCCCAGCGCATGAAACAGATGCTGCGTTTTGTGGAGGAACACTATGCCGAGGAACTGACCGTGGAACGCATTGCGGACAGTGTGGCCCTGAGCGAAAGCGCTTGCCTGCGCAGTTTCCGGCAGCTGCTGGGTACCACGCCCATCCAGTATGTGAAACAGTACCGCATTGAAAAAGCCGCCGGGCTGCTGCTGACCACCCGCCTGCGCACCGGCGAGATCGGGGCCGAGTGCGGCTTTACCGACCTGAGCTATTTTACAAAGACCTTCCGCGAGATCAAGCACTGCACGCCCCGGGAATACCGGCAGCGGTTTGCGGTGCAGGGCTGAGACAAACCAAAAGCGGATGCATCCCTTGACGGGAAGCATCCGCTTTTTTATAGAGCATCAAATTTTCAGTGCATCAATGGCCTGCTGCAGGTGCTGGTAAAACTGCCCCAGATGCCAGCCGTCCACAAAACGGTGGTTCACTTCCAGGCACATGCCCAGCGTCTCACGGCCATCTGCCGGGACATATTTGCCCCAGGTGATGCGGGGAATGTTGTCGTCCTTATCAAAGTCCCGCTCGTTGGTGCAGCCGGTCAGGTCGAACCACGGTGTACAGGAAAAATAGATCAGATCGTCCAACTCTCCGCTCTGGTCCAGAAAGGTCTGCTGGGCTTCGCTTTTGGCACGGGTGGTGCGGCAGAAGCTGTCCAGATCGCCCTCCTTCGGCAGCGTGACGATGTGGAACTGCTGGCTGCCGGGCTTCAGGTCAGTGAAGCTGGGCACGCGCTCGTCCAGCAACCAGACCTCCCCGCTGCGGATGGTATAGCGGAAGTTCTCCACGGCGTTGACCGCATCGGTCACCAGATACCCCAGCGCATAGTAAAAGGAAACGCCATGGGCCCTTGCGTAAGCATGGAGATTGGTCACATCCACTCGGAAGGTGACGCTGTAAAACGGCTGGGACACCGCCGAGAAAAACCGGAACAGCTCCGCCCGCGGCCAGACGGCAAGGTCAATTTTCTGCATGAGAGGTCACTCCATATCGTACAGCTTTATGGTTTCCGGGCTGCGGTATTCGTACTTTTCGTAATAGCCGATCAGGGTGCCGTCGGCGTCCCGCAGGGCGACCATGTAGACGTCCTTGTTCTGTTTGACGTTGTGGTAGGTGTAAACAAGGTTGTGATTTTTGTCGGCGGCAAACCAGTCGATGACCCGCTGGATGGTCTGGCGGGACTGCGGATTGTGGCAGGTCAGTACGCTTTTGCCCAGCAGGGCAGCACCGCCATGCTTTGCATAGCTGGCAATGGCGGCGGGGTTCATATAGATGATGGTGTGTTCCAGGTCGCAGATCACGACCGCTGCACGGTCCTGATCCACGAGACTTTTGAAATAGGCATTCAGCTCCATGATTTATTCTCCTTTGGCAGGGTCCGGTTTGGTTTTGTCCAGTGCGTCAAACTGCTTTACGATCTGCGGGTCCTTCAGTTTGATGACCTTGCCGGAAAGATAGTGCAGGGTGTTTTCCTCCGGAATTTCCCGGAAGGTGATGCGCACGGCGCACAGGGCCTGCGTTTTTGTGCCGGTGCGCTCGTTCATTTTGCGGTTGCCGTATTTGATGTCGCCCAGCACGGGTTTGCCCAGATAGGCCAGATGGGCACGGATCTGGTGGGTGCGGCCGGTGACCAGACCGATCTTGCACAGTGCAAAGGGCCCGGCCGTGCGCAGCACATCCACATCCGTGATGATCTGTTTGCGGTGTTCGTCCTGCGCCTGATGGGCGTGGATGCTCACCTTGTTGTTCTTTTCGTCGTGCTCCCACCATGCGGTGAAACGCCCGCTCTGGGGGATGCCCACCGTGATGGTATAGTACTCCTTCTTGAGCAGGTCGGTGCGGATGATCTCGTTCATGTCCCGCAGGGCGGCGTAGCTCTTGGCGGCAATCACCAACCCCTCGGTGCCGCGGTCCAGCCGGTTGCAGATGCCGGGCTTGAAGCGGTTTTCGCCGTGGGGGTCGTATTCACCTTTTTCGGCCAGATACTGGGTAAAGGCATCCACAAGGTTCGCGTCACCAGTGCGGTCGCTGTGGCACAGCAGGTGGGTGGGCTTGTACAGCACGGCAATGTTGTCATCCTCATAAATCACGGTGACTTTGGGCTGCTTCGGCTGCTTTTTGGGCGCAGCCTTCGGCTCGGGTTTTGCGCCCTCCGGCGGGAAAAACTCATCGTTGATGTACAGCTCGATCAGGTCCCCGGCCTGCAGACGGTACTCCGGCGCGGCCTTTTTGCCGTTCACCTTCACCCGCTTGTTGCGGAAACTTTTGTACAAAAGGCTGGTGGGAAAATCGCGGGTCACGCTCTGCACAAAGCGCGACAGGCGCACGCCGTCGTCGTTGGCGGTGGCGGTATATTGTTTCATGCAATACTCCTTGCTTCTCAGAAAAAATAACTGATACTATACTAATACACAAAACCAGCCAAGTCAACGCATCCCGCCCTGAATATTTTGCCCGGGGGCTTGAGTTCCGTGCCGGAAATGGGTACTATAAAGAAAGAACGCTGAAAAGGAGAACCGCCATGGCAGAATACAAACGGCATCAGGGGCACCGCCAGCGCATGCGGGAGCGGGTGCAGAACTACGGGCTGGACAGTCTGGCCGACCATGAAGTGCTGGAATATATCCTGTATACGACCAATGCTCAGAGGGATACCAACGAGATCGCGTACAACCTGCTGGAGCGGTTCGGGGACTTTGCCTCTGTGCTGGAGGCCAGTGAGGAAGAACTATGCACCGTGGAGGGCATCGGCCCCACCTCGGCAAGGCTGTTGCACATGCTGCCGCAGGTCAGCCGGTATTACGGGCGCAGCCGCACCGACGGAAAGCGCTGCTTCAAGACCACGGAACAGCTGGGCAGCTATCTGATGGAAAAATTTGCCTGGTCTGACTACGAGCGCGCCATGCTGGTCTCGCTGAGCACCCGCCGCCACATCAAAGCAGCGGTCTGGCTACGGGAGGGCACCTCCGACCGGGTGAGCCTGGACGTGAAGGATGTGGTGGCCACTGCCATCAAGGGCGGCACCGACGCTGTAGTGCTCTGTCACAATCACCCCAACGGAGTGGCTCTGCCCTCCATGGAGGATATGGAGGCCACTGGCAGCATTGCCCGGGCGCTGGGGCTGGTGAACATCCATCTGCTGGACCACTTTATCCTGACCGACACGGAGTGCTTTTCCATGCGGGATGCCGGGCGGCTGCCCATCTACGACTTCAAGACCGGCACACTTTTCTGGCCCTGAGTGCAGAATACCTGTTTACATTATAAAACCGCTGTGCTATAATCACATTGAAAGATACAACCAATTGTGGTTCTCCGCCCGGCGGAGAGCCGGAGAGGAGAGCTGCAGTGGCAGACGAAAAATTTGAACTGGTGTCCTCGTATCAGCCCACCGGCGACCAGCCCCAGGCCATTGAAACGCTGGTGGAGGGGGTGCAGCGGGGTGACCGCTGCCAGACCCTGCTGGGCGTTACCGGCAGCGGCAAGACTTTTACCATGGCCAATGTCATCGCCCGGTGCAACCGGCCCACGCTGGTGCTGGCCCACAACAAAACGCTGGCAGCCCAGCTGTGCACCGAGTTCCGCTCGTTTTTCCCCAACAATGCGGTGGAGTATTTTGTCAGCTACTACGACTACTACCAGCCGGAAGCCTACATCCCCAGCACCGATACCTATATTGAAAAGGACAGCGCCATCAACGACGAGATCGACCGTCTGCGCCACTCGGCTACGGCGGCGCTTTCGGAACGGCGGGATGTGATCATCGTGGCGTCGGTGTCCTGCATCTACTCACTGGGCGACCCCATTGACTACCGCAGCATGGTCATCAGTCTGCGGCCCGGCATGCAGATGGAGCGGGATGAACTGTGCCAGAAGCTGGTTACCCTGCAATACGAGCGCAACGACGTAAATTTTGTCCGCAACAAGTTCCGCGTCCACGGAGATACGGTGGACATTTATCTGGCCTATATGAGTGAGCTGGCCATCCGAGTGGAGTTCTTCGGGGACGAGATCGACCGCATCACCGAGTTCAACCCCCTCACCGGCACCAAGCAGAACGTGGTCAAGCATGTGGCCATCTTCCCGGCCAGCCACTATATTGTCAGCGCCGAGAAAAAGGCCGCCGCGCTGGAAAAGATCCGCGCCGAGTGCGACGCGCAGGTGAAGCAGTTCACCGCAGAGGGCAAGCTCATCGAGGCCCAGCGCATTGCCCAGCGCACCAATTACGACATTGAGATGCTCAACGAGGTGGGCATGTGCAAGGGCATCGAAAACTATTCGGCGGTGCTGTCGGGCCGTGCGCCGGGCAGCATGCCCACGACCCTGCTGGATTATTTCCCGGAGGATTTTCTGCTTTTTGTGGACGAAAGCCATGTCACCCTGCCGCAGGTGCGCGCCATGTACGGCGGCGACTACGCCCGCAAGAAAACGCTGGTGGAGTACGGGTTCCGTCTGCCGTCGGCCTTTGATAACCGCCCCCTCAAATTTGAGGAAGTGGAGTCCAAGCTCAATCAGATGATCTTTGTTTCGGCTACGCCCGGAGAATATGAGCGCCAGAACAGCACCCAGGTGGCCCAGCAGGTCATCCGTCCCACCGGATTGCTGGACCCGGTCATCTCGGTGCGCCCGGTGGAAGGGCAGGTGGTAGACCTTCTGGGCGAGATCAACACCCGCATTGCCCGGCAGGAGCGGGTGCTGGTGACCACCCTGACCAAGAAAATGGCCGAGGACCTCACCGACTACCTCACCGAACAGGGCATCAAGGTCAAGTATATGCACCACGAGGTGGACACCTTCGAGCGCATGGAGATCATCAAGGACCTGCGCCTGGGCAGCATCGACGTGGTGGTGGGTATCAACCTGCTGCGCGAGGGTCTGGACCTGCCGGAGGTGAGCCTGGTGGCCATTCTGGACGCCGACAAGGAAGGTTTTCTGCGCAGCGAGACCAGTCTCATCCAGACCATCGGCCGTGCTGCCCGAAACGCAGAAGGCATGGTCATCATGTACGCCGATGTGGTCACCGACAGCATGGACCGTGCCATCACTGAGACGGAGCGCCGCCGCGCCATCCAGATGGCCTACAATCAGGAACATGGCATCGTGCCCAGGACCATCGTCAAGGCCATTGCAGACAGCATCGAGATCAGCGACAAGGCCGAGAACGCCAAACGCAACACCCGCCGCATGGGTAAGATGGAGCGGGAAGCCGCCATTGAGCGTCTGACCCGCGAGATGAAGGAAGCCGCCAAGCTGCTGGAGTTCGAGCACGCGGCCTTCCTGCGCGACCAGATCGACCGCCTGCGCCGGGGCGAGAACCCCACCGTGGATTCGGCGGCCGAGACGGAGCGCAAACAGAACCATGCACAGACACAACGAAAAGGGAGAAAATACCTTGGCAAACGATAAGATCATCATCAAGGGTGCCCGCGAGCACAACCTGAAAAATGTAAACCTGACCCTCCCGCGGGAGAAGCTCATCGTCATGACCGGCCTGTCCGGTTCGGGCAAGTCGAGCCTTGCCTTTGACACCATCTACGCCGACGGCCAGCGCCGCTATGTGGAAAGCCTGTCCAGCTACGCCCGCATGTTCCTGGGCCGGATGGACAAGCCCGATGTGGACGAGATCACCGGCCTGTCGCCGGCCATTTCCATCGACCAGAAAACCACCAGCCACAACCCCCGCTCCACCGTGGGCACCGTGACCGAAATCTACGATTACCTGCGCCTGCTGTACGCCCGCGTGGGCGTGCCCCACTGTCCGGTGTGCGGCCGGGTCATCAGTCAGCAGACCGTGGACGAGATGGTGGACGCCGTCCTGAAGCTGGAAGAGGGGACCAAGTTCATGGTGCTGGCTCCGGTGGTGCGTCAGCGCAAGGGCACCCAGCAGAAGGAGCTGGAGGCCGCCCGCCGTGCCGGTTACGCTCGCGTGAAGATCGACGGCAATCTGTACGATCTGGATGAGGAGATCACGCTGGAAAAGAACATCAAGCACACCGTGGAGGTGGTGGTGGACCGCCTTGCCCTGCGCAAGGGCATCCGGGGCCGCCTGGCCGATTCGCTGGAAACGGCACTGGCCCTGACCGGCGGTGTGGCCGAGGTGGAAGTGGTCGGCGGCGAAGTGATGACCTTCAGCCAGAATTTTGCCTGCCCGGAACACGGCATCTCCATCAGCGACCTGTCCCCCCGGCTGTTCTCCTTCAATAACCCGCTGGGTGCCTGCGAAAAGTGCACCGGCCTTGGCACCTTCATGCGGGTGGACGAGGAACGCATCCTGCCCAACCGGAACCTTTCCATCCGAGAGGGTGCCATCAAGGCCAGCGGCTGGTACTACGCTGAGGGCTCGGTGAGCGAGATGTACTATCTGGGCCTTGGCAAAAAGTACGGTTTTACGCTGGACACGCCCATCAAGGATATGAGCACCGAGGCGGTCAACGCCCTGCTCTACGGTACCAACGGCGAAAAGATCGAGATGCACCGCACCAACGAGTTCGGCAGCGGTGTCTACTATAATACGTTTGAGGGCATCGTGGAGAATCTGGAGCGCCGCTTCCGCGAGACCAACAGCGAGTGGATGAAGGAAGAAATCGGCAGCTTCATGTCCGGTGTGGAGTGCCCGGGCTGCCACGGCCGACGCCTGAAACCGGTGGTGCTGGCCGTAACGGTCGGGGACAAGAACATCAGCGAATTCTGCGAGATGTCCATCCGGGAAGAGCTGGAATTCATCCGGGAAAACGAGCCGAACCTGACCGAAAAACAGAAGCAGATCGGCGGCCAGATCATGAAGGAAATCAAAAACCGTCTGCAATTCCTTCAGAGTGTGGGTCTGGATTATCTCACGCTGGCCCGGTCGGCGGGCACGCTGTCCGGCGGCGAGAGCCAGCGCATCCGCCTGACCACCCAGATCGGCAGCGCCCTTTCCGGTGTGCTGTATGTGCTGGATGAGCCCAGCATCGGCCTGCACCAGCGCGACAACGACAAGCTGATTGCTACGCTCAAAAATCTGCGCGACCTTGGCAATACGGTCATCGTGGTGGAGCACGACGAGGACACCATGCGCAATGCGGACTATATCGTGGACGTCGGCCCCGGTGCCGGTGTGCACGGCGGTGAGATCGTGGCGGCGGGCAGCGTGAAGGATATCTGCAAGGCCAAACGCAGCATCACCGGCGACTATCTCTCCGGCCGCAAGCGCATCGAAGTGCCCCAGACCCGCCGCTCCGGCAACGGCAACTTCCTCACCGTGAAGGGCGCACGGGAAAACAACCTGCGCAACCTCGACGTAAAATTCCCGCTGGGTGAGTTCATCTGCGTGACCGGAATTTCCGGTTCCGGCAAGTCCAGCCTGATCAACGAGATCCTGTACAAAACGCTGGCCTGTGAGCTGAACGGTGCCCGCTCCCGCGCAGGCAAATGCGACGGGATAGAGGGACTGGAGTTTGTGGATAAGGTCATCGGCATCGACCAGCAGCCCATCGGCCGCACACCCCGCTCCAACCCTGCCACCTATACCGGGGTGTTCAACGATATCCGCACGGTGTTCTCCCAGACGCAGGACGCCAAAATGCGGGGCTACGGGCCGGGACGGTTCAGCTTCAACGTCAAGGGCGGCCGGTGCGAGGCCTGCGAGGGCAACGGCATCCTGCAGATCGAAATGCACTTTTTGCCGGACGTGTATGTGCCCTGCGAGGTGTGCAAGGGTGCCCGCTACAACCGCGAAACGCTGGAAGTGAAATATAAGGAAAAGACCATTTCCGACGTGCTGAACATGACTGTGGAAGAAGCGGTGGTGTTCTTTGCCAACCAGCCCAAGATCGCCCGCAAGCTGCAGACCCTGCTGGATGTGGGTCTGGGGTATGTAACGCTGGGCCAGAGCGCCACCACCCTGTCTGGCGGCGAGGCTCAGCGTGTGAAGCTGGCCAACGAGCTGGCCCGCCGCGGCACCGGCAAAACGGTGTATATCCTCGACGAGCCCACCACCGGCCTGCACATCGCAGATGTGCACCGTCTGATCGAGGTGCTGCAGAAGCTGGTGGATGCCGGCAACACGGTCATCGTCATCGAGCACAATCTGGATCTGATCAAGTGCGCCGACCACATCATTGATCTGGGCCCGGAGGGCGGCAGTGCCGGTGGTCTGATCATCGCCGAGGGTACCCCGGAGCAGGTGGCCGAAGTGCCCGGCAGCTTTACCGGCCAGTACCTCAAGCCCCTGCTGGAAAAGGACAAGGCACTGCGGCAGGCAGCACAACAATAAAAAGAGCGCCGGTGCGTAAAAATCGGACTTTTTGCAAAAATACCCGAAAAAATTGCAAAAAATGGTTGACAAATGCCCCCACTCTGCGTATAATATCTCTTGTCGCCACGCTTCGGTAGGGAAGCGGAGCGCGATATCCGGGTGTAGCGCAGTTTTGGTAGCGCGCTTGAATGGGGTTCAAGAGGC
>ENA-UOJI01002022-UOJI01002022.1-human-gut-metagenome-genome-assembly--contig:-P79-NODE-2022-length-12224-cov-7.348344_pt1 | contig 12224 bp, 7 predicted proteins | sample MGYA00242346_ERZ723893 | MGnify/ENA metagenome assembly ERZ723893 | reverse complement strand
ATATCTAAAAGAAGTATTTCATCTGGTCCTGGATGTGTGGGGCTTTTATCTGGTGAAGCTTGATTTTCTTTATGGTGGTTGTATGCAGCCGACGCAATATAAAACGAGAGGGCAGCTTATGTGTGAAGCTATGGATTTTCTGCGGGAGCTTGTTGGAGACAAGCTGATCCTTGGCTGTGGTGTCCCACTGGGGCCGGCGTTTGGTAAGGTGGATTACTGCCGGATCGGTCCGGATGTGGGGCTGGACTGGGATGGATCTCCAAAGGAAAAGCTTCTACACAGAGAGCGTGTTTCCACCAAAAACACCATTGGCAATACGATTTATCGCAGGCAGTTAAATGGGCGGGCGTTTTGGAATGATCCGGATGTTTATCTTCTTCGGGATGACAATATTAAGCTGTCAGCGAAACAGAAATCATTACTGGCGCAGGTAAATGGATTGTTTGGAGGTCTGCTTTTTACCTCGGATGATGTGGGAAACTATGATGCAGAAAAAAGAAAATTACAGAAGAGTCTGACTGAACTTCATGGGGCATCCCGGAGTGTGGAGCGCAGGGGCAGATATACCATTGTCCGATATCAGGGACAGGACGGAGAGAAGGAATTAAAGGTAAAATTATAAATAACTCAGGATTCGCACATCAATTATTGGGTTGAGTTCATAATATTTCTTATGTTCAAAGTGTCGATATGATTTTTGCCTTAGATTACTTGAACGACCGTGAGCGGGTGACATCAAAATTGTCTTGTCACTTACGGATTTCGAAAAGTCTAATTGCTTTGCTGTTTCGATGTTCGATGAACGTGTCTTCCCGTACTTGCCTCAGGGTGGGATTCGGGTGTTTCGAGGGCACTTGCGCTCGCCACTACTTGCATCCTGTTTTATAGGATGCTATGTAGTGCTGCGTAGCGCATTGTAGCGAAAGCGTGCCCACCGAAACAACTGAGCCCACCCTAGAGGCTTAATCGTCCAGACACGTATTCATCGAAACATTGCAAAGCAAAGACTTTTCTGAAATCCTACTGATCTGCGTCAATTTTGGTGCCACTGCTTCACGGTTTCATCAAACATCCTGAGGCAAAAATCGGTATTCATTTCCCTGAGACATAAGAAATATTATGAGTACAGCGATAAGTTGCATGTGCGAAATTTGGGTAAATCATTGAAAAATGCTATAAATGGGGGTAGTCATATGGGATATATCATGGCTTTAGATGCAGGAACTACAAGTAATCGCTGCATTTTATTTAATGAAAAGGGAGAAATCGTTTCTGTGGCACAGAAGGAATTTACACAGATATTTCCTCAGCCGGGCTGGGTAGAACAGGATGCCAGTGAGATCTGGTCCACGCAGCTTGGAGTGGCAGTGGAGGCAATGTCTAAAATAGGTGCTGCGGCACAGGATATTCAGGCAATCGGGATCGCGAATCAGAGAGAGACGACCATCGTCTGGGACAGGGCAACAGGAGAGCCGGTTTATCACGCAATCGTCTGGCAGTGCCGCAGAACGTCGGAATACTGTGATCAGTTGAAGGAAGAAGGCCTCACGGAGATGATCCGTCAGAAAACAGGTCTTGTGATCGATGCCTATTTCTCTGCTACGAAGCTCAAATGGATTCTGGATCATGTGCCGGGAGCCAGAGAACGGGCGCAAAGGGGAGAATTGCTGTTTGGTACGGTAGACACATGGTTGATCTGGAAGCTGACCAGGGGAAAAGTTCACGCTACGGATTATTCCAATGCTTCCCGGACTATGATGTACAATATCAATGATCTGTGCTGGGATCAGGAAATACTGCAGCGGCTTGACATTCCGGTATGTATGCTGCCGGAGGTGCGTCCTTCCAGCGGACTGTACGGAAAAACGGACACATCATTTCTGGGAGGAGAGATTCCTATTGCCGGAGTGGCGGGAGACCAGCAGGCGGCATTATTTGGTCAGACCTGTTTTTCTCAGGGTGAGGCCAAAAATACATATGGAACAGGCTGCTTTTTACTGATGAATACAGGAGAGAGACCGGTATTTTCCACAAATGGTCTGGTAACGACGATCGCATGGGGGATTGATGAAAAGGTTTATTATGCTCTGGAGGGATCTATATTTATCGGAGGGGCTTCGGTACAGTGGCTGCGGGATGAATTGCGGCTGATCGATTCCGCGGAGGATTCCGAGTATATGGCGCGGAAGGTGCCGGATACCAATGGCTGCTATGTTGTACCGGCATTTACGGGGCTGGGAGCACCATACTGGAACCAGTATGCCAGAGGAACCATCGTGGGACTGACCAGAGGTGTCAATAAATATCATATTATCCGTGCAACACTGGAAGCCATCGCATATCAGGTCAGTGATGTGCTGCAGGCAATGGAGGCAGATTCCGGGATCACCCTGTCAGCTTTGAAGGTGGACGGAGGAGCCAGTGCCAACAACTTTTTGATGCAGACGCAGGCTGACGTGATCCAGACACCGGTCAACCGGCCGCTGTGTCTCGAAACCACGGCCATGGGAGCGGCATATCTGGCGGGACTTGCTGCAGGATATTGGAAGGACTTTGAAGATATCCGTCAAAATGCCGGTGTCGGAGGCAGATTTATGCCGGAGATTTCCAAGGAAGAATGTGAACAAAAACTTGCCGGGTGGAAGCGGGCAGTCAAATGTGCCATAAGCTGGACCGATTAAGAGTGTTAATTAACTTAAACTTCCCACACGGAATGATGTGGTATACCCATAATATTTCGTATGTCACACAACGCAGAAAATGATTTTTGCCCTTTGAGGATTAAAAATGTCCGGGGGCTGTGTCTGAAAATTGTCTTGTCGCCCTACGGTTTTCGAAAAATCTAAATGCTTTGCTGTTTCGATGTTTGATGAACGTGTCTTCCCGTACTCGCCTCAAGGTGGAATTCGGGTGTTTCGAGGGCACTTGCGCTCGCCACTACTTGCATCCTGTTTTGCAGGATGCTATGTAGTGCTGCGTAGCGCATTGTAGCGAAAGCGTGCCCACCGAAACAACTGAGTCCACCTTAGAGGCTCAGTCGTCCAGACACGTACTCATCGAAACATTGCAAAGCAAAGATTTTTCAGAAAACCTAGCAATCTGCGTCAATTTTCAGATCACAGCCCTGCGGACACATTCGCTTCAAAGGCAAAAATCATGATTTAACCTTTGAACATACGAAATATTATGGGTGTAATCTATATTTGATGTGGGAAGTCTGAGTTAATTTATTTTTGACATTCCAGACCTTAGATGATAAAATATTCTCATGTTCTGACACGAAGGGTTCGTCCTGACGCAAAGGCATGATATGTTTTGAAGGATTCCGCAGGGGTAGTCTGCGGTTTGTTATTAGTACAATAAATATTGATTTTGTACCGGGAAACGTCTCATGTCATTTGGACATGGGGCGTTTTTATGTTGGAGAGCAGAGCCGGGGCAGGACTGCTTTTGGTCGGAAGTTGTGGATGGAGGATGTAGGATTATTATGGATCGAAGAATTGCAATTCTTGGTATTATCGTCGAGGATATGGATCGTGTGGAACGGGTCAATGAACTGCTTCACGAGTACCGGGAGTACATTGTGGGCAGGATGGGGATGCCCTACCGGGAACGTGGCGTTTCTGTGATCAGTGTTGTGATGGATGCGGATACCAATACGGTAAGTGCGCTGTCAGGTAAGCTGGGAATGACACCGGGGGTCAGTGCAAAGGCGGTATATTCCAAGACGTAGTATCCGTTGAAGATAAAATGATATTTGTAAGATACAGTGTCCGGAATATCGGACAGGTTAAAATAACAGTTATAAAAATATGGAGGAAAAACAATGAGCAGTTACAAGTATGATCCAAAGTCATTGAAGGCAGAGGAGTTTATTAACCATGAGGAGATCCTGGAGTCTCTTGATTATGCAAAGAAAAATAAGGACAATATTCCTTTGATGAAGGAAATCCTGGAAAAGGCAAAAAAGGCAAAGGGAATCAGCCACAAGGAGGCGGCAGTCCTGATGGAGTGTGATGATCCGGAGATCAATCGTCAGATCCGGGAGCTTGCGATGGAGATCAAGGAGAAATTTTATGGTCACCGTATTGTCATGTTTGCACCTCTTTATCTTTCTAACTATTGTGTGAATGGATGTACTTATTGCCCGTATCATCACAAAAACAAACATATTCCGAGAATCAAGCTGACCCAGGAACAGATCCGGGATGAGGTCATTGCTCTGCAGGATATGGGTCATAAGCGTCTGGCAATTGAAGCGGGAGAAGATCCGGTGAACAATCCTCTGGAATATATTCTGGAAAGTATTGATACTATCTACAGCATTAAGCACAAAAACGGGGCGATCCGCCGTGTGAATGTCAACATTGCGGCTACGACAGTAGAGAATTATACCCGTCTGAAAAATGCCGGGATCGGTACTTATATTTTGTTCCAGGAGACCTACAACAAGGAGTCTTATGAGCAGCTCCATCCAACGGGACCAAAGCATGATTATGCATATCATACCGAGGCGATGGATCGTGCCATGGAGGGCGGTATTGATGATGTTGGTCTTGGTGTTCTTTTCGGTCTGGAGGGATACCGTTATGAGCTGGTAGGAATCCTGATGCATGCAGAGCATCTGGAGGCAGCGCAGGGAGTGGGACCTCATACCATCAGTGTTCCGCGTATCTGTCCGGCTGACGATATTGATACAGACGATTTCAGCAATGCCGTGCCGGATGAGATCTTTGAAAAGATTGTGGCTGTGATCCGTATTGCCGTGCCATATACCGGTATGATCATATCAACCAGAGAGTCACAAAAAACCAGAGAGCATGTCCTTCATCTGGGAATTTCACAGATCAGTGGCGGCTCCCGTACCAGCGTCGGTGGTTATACTGAGCCGGTTCGTGATGACAGCTCTGCACAGTTTGATGTCAGCGATACCCGTACATTGGACGAGGTGGTAAACTGGCTGATGAAGATGGGATATATTCCAAGCTTCTGTACCGCATGTTACCGTGCCGGAAGAACCGGAGACCGTTTTATGACGCTTCTGAAATCCGGGCAGATCGTAAACTGCTGTCAGCCAAATGCGCTGATGACCTTGAAAGAGTATCTGGAGGATTATGCATCTCCGGAGACAAAGCAGATCGGTGAGGAGCTGATCGCCAGAGAGATTCAGAAGGTGCCAAACGAGAAGGTACGGGAAAGAGCCATCCAGTATCTGGAGGAGCTGAAGGAAGGAAAGAGAGATTTTCGGTTCTAAGCAAAAGGTAACAGTAAATATGTAAAAAGTATTTTACTAATACATGAAAAATAAACCGTGGATAAGCTTGTTATGCAAATGCTTATCCACGGTTTGTGTTTTATATCGGATATATGTGAATATATTTCCAATATTTTATCCGCTTTGTGATTTTGTGATCAAAAAGTAAATTGTTACCCAACGGATGTTATGGATTGCTCTTGATTAAAATTCAATCTCCTTCAGATAACGTGCAACCGCATCTTGCCAGGTTGGCAGAGGAGTAAATCCGTTTGCTGTGAGCTTGGATTTATCCAGACGGCTGTTAAAAGGTCTTGCAGCCTTTGATACGCCGTATTCCTCTGTGGTGACAGGACAAACAGTGACGTGGTTTTCGTCATATTCGGTACGTCCCAGTGCCACAGCCTGACGGAAGATTTCTTTTGTGAAATCATACCAGCTGATATAGCCGCCTTCGTTGGTTGCATGATAGTAGCCGTATTTGTCTGTTTCGATCATATCCACCAGAAGTCTTGCCAGATCAAAGGTGTAGGTCGGAGTACCGATCTGGTCACTGACAACAGTGAGCTTGTCGTGTGTTTTGGCAACATTGAGCATGGTACGGATAAAGTTTTTGCCGTTGGTTCCAAATACCCAGGCGATACGGACGATAAAATACCTGTCCAGAATTTCGGACACTGCCAGCTCACCATCCAGCTTGGAAGCACCATATACGTTTAATGGCTTGTAGTCCTTGCAGTCCGGTTGCCATGGAGTGGTTCCCTGGCCGTCAAAGACGTAGTCGGTGCTGATATACATCATTTTGCAGTCCAGATCTTTGCAGACAGCGGCGATATTTTCTGTACCTGTTGCATTGACCGCATAAACCGTATCCTTTTTGTCCTCGTCCTCTGCGGCGTCAACGGCAGTCCAGGCAGCACAGTGAATGACAGCATCCGGATTGATCTTTAATAATGTTTCTGCGACAGAAGCACGATCGGTAATATCCATGGATACATAGTCTGCTGTGGTGACATAGGAGCCGTCTGCGATGCCACTGTATTCCGGTGCAAGATCGCTGCCGATGCCTTCGTGGCCTCTTCCGGCAAGCTCGTTCATCACATCATGACCTAATTGTCCGGCAACGCCGGTCACTAATATTTTCATAAGAATTAACCCCTTTTAGCGATTTCCATACATTTTCTCATAATAGTTCTGATATTCGCCGGAAATGATAGTTTCCCACCACTCTTTATTGTCGAGATACCATTTGATGGTCTTCTTGATACCATCTGCAAATTTCGTCTCCGGAAGCCATCCCAGTTCATTGTGGATCTTGGTTGGATCGATCGCATAACGCATATCATGTCCCTTACGGTCAGATACATAAGTGATCAGGCTCTCCGGCTTACCAAGCTCTTTACAGATGATCTTTACGATGTCGATATTTGTCATCTCATTGTGACCGCCGATGTTGTATACCTCACCAACACGTCCCTTGTGGATGATCAGGTCGATGGCCTTGCAGTGATCCTCCACATACAGCCAGTCGCGGACATTTTCACCGGTACCATAGACCGGAAGCGGCTTATCATTCAGTGCATTTGCGATCATCAGAGGGATCAGCTTCTCCGGGAAGTGATATGGTCCGTAGTTGTTAGAGCAGCGGCTGATGGTAACAGGCAGTCCGTAGGTTCTGTGATATGCCAGTACCAGAAGGTCTGCACCGGCCTTGGATGAGCTGTATGGGCTGCTTGTATGGATCGGAGTCTCTTCGGTGAAGAACAGGTCCGGTCTGTCCAGTGGAAGATCACCGTATACCTCGTCGGTAGATACCTGATGGTAACGGGTGATACCGTATTTACGGCATGCATCCATGAGCACGGCAGTTCCCATGATATTTGTCTGAAGGAATACCTCCGGAGTCTCAATAGAACGGTCTACATGGCTCTCTGCAGCGAAGTTTACAACGATGTCCGGATGCTCTTCCTCGAATAATTTATAAACTGCCTCACGGTCTGTAATGTCTTCCTTTACGAAACGGAAGTTCGGGTTGTCCATAACCGGTGCCAGTGTAGAAAGGTTTCCGGCATATGTCAGACAGTCAAGGCAGACAATGCGGTAGTCCAGGTACTTGTCCAGCATGTGAAATACAAAGTTGCTTCCAATAAATCCGGCACCGCCGGTTACAATAATTGTCATAATTTTAATCTCCTTTCGTTGCTCCTTAGTGAAGCACATCCATATATTTTCCATCCAGAACGTCCATCAGGTACTGACCGTACTGGTTCTTCTTCAAAGGCTCATATGCCTTCAGAACATCTTCCCTTGTGATCCAGTCATTCAGGTATGCGATCTCCTCCAGACATGCAATTTTGCGGTGCTGGTGTGATTCGATCGTCTTCACGAAATTGGTTGCCTCGACGAGACTCTCGTGTGTACCGGTATCAAGCCAGGTAAATCCCTGTCCCAGAAGCTCTACATTCAGGTCTCCGTTCTCCAGATAGACACGGTTCAGGTCGGTGATCTCCAGCTCGCCTCTGGCACTTGGCTTGAGATCCTTCGCATACTGTACCACGCGGTTATCATAGAAATAAAGACCTGTGACGCAGTAATTGCTCTTTGGCTTCTCCGGTTTCTCCTCAATGGAAACGGCTTTGCCATCCTGGTCAAACTCCACGATACCGAAACGTTCCGGATCATCTACATAGTAGCCAAATACAGTTGCTCCCCTGCCGGATTCTGCGTTTTCTACAGCGGCCTTCAGACGTTTTTTCAGTCCGTGGCCGGAGAAGATATTGTCTCCGAGAACCATAGCAACCGTATCGTTGCCGATGAATTCCTCTCCGATAATGAAGGCCTGTGCCAGTCCGTCCGGGCTTGGCTGTACCTCATAGGTCAGTTCGATGCCAAAATGATGTCCATCTCCTAAAAGCTCCTTAAAACGAGGTGTGTCCTGTGGAGTAGAGATGATCAGAATTTCACGGATTCCTGCATTCATCAGTACGGCAAGAGGATAATAGATCATTGGCTTGTCGTAAATCGGCAGAAGCTGTTTGGACGTAACCATGGTTAACGGATAAAGTCTTGTGCCGGAACCACCGGCTAAGATAATACCTTTCATAGGAAATCTCCTTTCGTTGTTTTTCAGTTTTGTGATTTGTTACATTTGTGTAAGTCCCAATAGAAGTATGCGTTATTTTTTGTTTCTGGGTATAGTATAGAAGGTGACGTTACGTCACCTTCAAGCCCTTTTTATAAAATTGTCACATTGCTGTAAATTTCACCGCGAAAAGAATCGATTCTTGTGAAAAGTGAATACGTTGCCGCCCTTTTCGGAGGGGGAGGATTAGTTTTCCACGACTTCGACCGAAATGGTTCCATTGAAATCAGAGCTGTTTGCCAGTGCAAAATACAGGTTCTGGGTTGATGTCATATCATCCAGCGGAATATTGATGGAAATGGTACTTCCGGAGGAAATGTTTTTTTCGGATATGACACCGGTGCCGTTGTCATAAAGATGATGCCAGTACTGGTTGCTGGTATCGACCTGGTTTGCCAGACGGAACAGGGCAGATCCGGAGCTCTCTTTGCAGGTCAGCTTTAAAACCGGATTTTTGAAGACGGACCAGTCAATGCCGGAGATGGTAAAGCAGCCCCCGTTTATGGTGATAATAAATGTGGAGTTCAAGTCACTCGCAGATGCACTGGAAGCACTCCAGTTACTGTTTGCAACGGTACCGGTCCAATGGTAACCAGCATCGGAAACGGAAGGCTTTACCAGCTCGGAATGATGTGCCTTTTCATTCATTTCTATATATAATGCTTTTTCTGCCTCGTTTGTCATGGTGAGGTTTCTGCGGTCAAAAACCTGACTGCAGTCCCAGAGGATCGGGCACATATTGTTTTCTAACGCAAATTCGCAGACACTACGGAAGAACAGATCACGTCCCTCTTTGCGGACAAAATTATTTTCGCTGATCTTTGTATCTGTTACACCATATTCTCCGATGATGACGGGGTAGCCCTTGTTTACGAAGGATACACGCATTTGTGACAGTTCGCCCTGAAGTGCTTTGATGTCCTCATCGGTTCCCCAGCTTGCATCATATCCCCAGGAGTTTTTCGGATTATCTGCAATACAGTAGGGAGCAGGGGAATAATAATGAATGGAAACCATCAGATGGGAATCGATCGTATCCGTTGGCATTTTGTATCTCAGATCGCAGGTTTTTGAGATATCGGTATCGTATCCGGCGATCAGAAGGAAACGCCTGGCATTGTTGCCACCGGTCGAACGAACGATATCCACGAAGGTCTGGTTGATCTCGTTTGTCAGCTTATAAAGGGAATCCAGGTCATCCTTTGCGTAATAACCGGAGCCTTTGTAATCATCGGTGCTGTTTAAACGGGTACCCAATTCTTCGTTGGCGGACTCAAAGATCAGACGGTCGGAGTATTCCTGAAAACGATTGGCAATCTGAGTCCACATCGTTTTATATTTTGTCATGGCATCCTTGCGTTCCTGCTCCGTTTTGGAACCAAAGCGTGCCCACCAGCCGCTGTCAAAATGGATATTGATAATGACATACATATCTGCATTTAACGCATAGTTTAACACGGTCTCTACACGGTTAAAATACTTTTCGTTGATGGTGTAGGTTCCGTCGTCTGCCATCATATTGCTCCATGCAACCGGAATACGAATGGAGTCAAAGCCGGCGGCCTTCATCCCATCGATCATTTCCTGCGTGGTGACAGGTTGTCCCCATGCGGTTTCGTAATTGGAAGTGCTGGAGGTGCCGATCCATGTACCACAGGATTCCAAAGTATTGCCGAGGTTTGTGCCGGCACCCATTTCTTTTACAATGTCATAGGCATCTATTCCGGTACGCATCACGCCATTATCGGAGGTCAAAATGCCATTGGAAGACAGATGTGGCACCTGGGAAGAAGGAGACGGCGTACCTGGTGTATCCGGCGTGTCGGTAGATGCCGGAGTTTTAGAAGTCTCCGGAGTGTTGTCAGGCTTTGCGGTGTCCGCCGGAGTCTTGGAAGCCGCCGGAGTGTTGTCAGGCTTTGCGGTATCAGCCGGAGCCTTGGAAGCTGCCGGAGTGTTGTCAGGCTTTGCAGTATCAGCCGGAGCCTTGGAAGTATCCGGAGTATTGTCAGGCTTTGCAGTATCAGCCGGTGCGTCGGTATTATCCGGGGTGATAGAACCATCCGGACCTGCGGATGGTTTTTGCGTGACGTCCGGGGCATCCGTATGGACCGGAGTGCCGGAAGCGTTCGGTTTCATGGACGGAGAGCCCGGTTTTACAGAGGCGGCCGTACTTGCTGCAGGAGTGCCGGCAACGCCGGCAGCAGCGGAGGCTCCCGGTGTTGCCGTGGAGACAGTGCTTTCTGCCTCTTTCACTGTGATTTTACAGTTGAGCTTATATGTTTTTTTGTTTTTTAAGGTCACTTTACAGACCAGCTTCGTGTTTCCTTCGTTCAAAGCAGTTACGACCCCTTTTTTATTGACCCGTGCTATATTTTTCTTTTTGACGGTAAATTTGATCTTTTTGATCTGGGATGCTTTTTTGTTTTTGATGGCCAGTTTCTTTTTCTGGCCGACCCTCATGGTGAGTTTTTTCTTGTTCAGCTTTGGTTTTGTAAGTGCGTCTGCATGGAACGGAGCTGCGGTCAGAACCAGAGCTGCCGTCAGCAGACAGGAAATTGATTTGTAATTTTTTCTCATAAAGATCCTCTCTGTAAATGTGTGGTTGGTTGACAGTTACGTTTGTTTCTTACACCCGGCAGAGAAAAATGCCCGCATCCTTGGTAATGGTAAACCCTTTTTGTGTTTCTTTCTGGACAAAATTGCGGAAATCTTTGTACCGGTTCAGCAGATACTGGTTTTGATTTCCATGACACGACAGGATATAATCAATCAACGGTTCCGGTTCTTTCAGATAAATACTGTCCTCATAACGGGACAGATCCACCTGGGTAAAGTGGCGGTGAAGAAGCCCGGCACCATTGTCCAGCCCAAAACGCTCGTAAAGATTATCTGCGGCAAGCTGAATGTGGGGATCAAAGTCCTGCACCAGCTGACTGATCTCCTTCATATGAAGGGAGCCATATGTGCTGCAGATAAACAATCCGTCTTTTTTCAGAACACGCCGGATCTCCCGGCATACCTGGTCGATATCATCACAGTAAAATAAAACGTGGTTTGCGAATACCAGATCAAAGGAATGATCCTCACATGGAATATCCGCACAATCAATGGTCCGATAGGAAAATCGGATATCCCCTGCACCGATGGTTCTTCGCACATCCCGGAGCATGCCTTCGGATGTGTCGGAAAGCAGGATGGATATCTGCTCCGGCAGTTTATCCAGATTTTCTGTCCAGAGAGCACCATTTCCACATCCCAATTCCAGAATGTGCATATCGGACCGGATTCCGGCCTGCTGATAGATCCAGGGAAACCAGCCCTGTTTATTGACGGAATATTTCTGGTGCAGATTGATCCGTGCCGTGATATTGGTAGAATCCTGATACTGGCGTTTCAGACTTGTTTCCATACCGGTCAGATGTATCAGACGGAGCATCTGGCTCCAATCCGGCTCGTGGTCTTTTGTGATGGCATCTGCGGTATCACGGATGGCACTTTCTACCAGCAGCATCTGTTCAATCCGGTCCTGGATCAGCTTGTGCTGCTGCTCCAGAGAGTTTTTCATCATATGATAATCCGCTGTGTCCACAGTGATCTCCCGGATATCGTCCAGAGAAAATCCCAGAAATTTCAATAGAAGGATCTGCTGCAGTCTGGCCAGATCACGGTCACTGTAAAAGCGGGCCCCGTTTTCATTTACATAAGAAGGTTTTAAAATATTCTGCTTATCGTAATATCGGATGGTGCGCACCGATACTTCCGCCATTTTGGCGAATTGTCCGGAGGAATAATATCGCTCTTTTTTCATAAGAATTCCAAACTTTTGCA
>ENA-UOJI01002016-UOJI01002016.1-human-gut-metagenome-genome-assembly--contig:-P79-NODE-2016-length-12275-cov-4.828560_pt1 | contig 12275 bp, 8 predicted proteins | sample MGYA00242346_ERZ723893 | MGnify/ENA metagenome assembly ERZ723893 | reverse complement strand
TGCCGTTTTCCTGGCTGCAAACCAGTTCATCGCGCACAGCGTGTAAGAAAGGTGCCGGAATAAAGGCGATAGCGCCGTTATCAACCAAACGAACACGCATGCCGCCACGGCTGATATCGACAATTTCCGCTGCGAAACGGGTGTCGGTCCCGGCTTTGTCTTTCAGGAAGCGTGCGTATAACCAGTCACCAACATCACGTTCTGCCATCCGGTTGAGACGGCGACGTTCGGCCATTTGGACAGTGATTTCATCCTGTGGGCGCGTCGCAGTTTCGCCTTTGATAACCGCTTTCAGCAGACGGTGGTTGATCATGTCGCCATATTTACGGATCGGCGAAGTCCAGGTGGCGTATGCTTCCAGACCGAGGCCAAAGTGAGGACCGGGTTCAGTGCTAATTTCAGCAAATGACTGGAAGCGACGAATGCGGCTGTCGAGGAAACCAGTTGGTTGCGCGTCCAGTTCACGACGCAGTTTGCAGAAACCGTCCAGCGTGAGCACTTCTTCGGCATCGACATGCAGACCGTGCGTTTTCAGCAACGCTGCCAGCGCGTCGGCATTCGCCGGATCAAAGCCCATATGCACGTTATAGATGCCAAAACCGAGCTTATCGCGCAGTACGCGGGCCGCACAAATGTTAGCGGCAATCATCGCTTCTTCGACGATACGGTTGGCAATGCGACGAGGCTCGGCGACGATATCCAGCACTTCACCTTTTTCACCGAGAATAAAGCGGTAATCCGGGCGATCTTTAAACACCAGTGCGTGGTTATGACGCCACTCGCCGCGGCGTTGGCAAATTTGCGCTAGCAAACGGACTTGTTCGGCAATTGCTTCACTTTCAGGCTGCCAGTCACCGGTATTTTCCAGCCAGTCAGAAACCTGGTCATACACCAGCTTCGCTTTGGATTCGATGGTGGCGGCAAAGAATTCGATATTATCTTCAATGGTGCCATCAGCGGAGAGCGTCATGCGGCATGCCAGTACCGGGCGGACTTCATTGGCGCGCAGTGAGCAGAGATCGTCAGAAAGCTCGCGAGGAAGCATAGGGATGTTGAAGCCAGGCAGATAGTTGGTGAATGCGCGAATTTTCGCGGCTTTGTCCAGCTTGCTGCCTTCAGCAATCCACGCGGTTGGATCGGCAATCGCCACAATCAGCTGAAGTTTGTCATCCGGCAACGCCTTAGCGAAAAGGGCGTCATCCATATCTTCTGTGCTGGCACTGTCGATGGTGACAAAATCCAGCGCGGTCAGATCTTCACGAACCAGACCTTCATCGAGCATTTCGGTAGCGACGCCGTCTGGTGCTTCTTTTTCCAGATTATGGCGCTCAAGTGTAACCCACCACGGTACAAAGTGGTCGTCACCAAAAGTGATGTATTGTGTCAGTTCAGCATAGAAAGAACGATCGCCTTTCAGCGGATGACGGCGCATTTCGGCAACCGCCCAGTCGCCTTCTTTAAACTCGTGGTTCAGGCCACGGGCTGCGCGGCAAGGAATGGCGTCTTTTAAGAGTGGATGATCAGGAACGATGGCCAGACGGTCATTTTTGCCCTGAACTTTACCCACGAAACGAGTCAGGAACGGTTCAACCAGTTCTTCTGGCTCTGCGGATTCACGTTCTTTTTCACTGTGGATCACCGCGATAATTCGGTCGCCATGCATGACTTTTTTCATCTGCGGCGGCGGAATGAAATAACTTTTTTGCGCGTCGACTTCCAGGAAGCCAAAGCCTTTTTCTGTGGCTTTTACCACCCCTTCAGCGCGTGGCGTCTGGGAATGCAGTTGCTGTTTAAGCTGCGCTAGCAGCGGGTTGTCCTGAAACATAATTGTCTATTTTGGTGGCCATTAGAGCGGCTGACAGTTTTACGCGAATCTGTCTGACGCGGCAAGGTTAATATGTCTCACCCAACGCGATTTTTAAGCGATTTATCCAGCCACACAGCCCGCTCCATACCAGCAGATTAATAATCTGCGTTGATGATTTTTCGTGTTCGAGTAAAGGGCTGAACTGGGCGGCGCTAAAGCGATCGGGTGCTCGGGTCAGCCATTGTATCGCCTGAACGGTAGCGCGCTCAACAGAATGACGGTCAGCCCATTGGTTAATTTCATTTTCGCCCTTGCGCAGAAGGGGGCTGATTTTTTTATATTCATTTGATGAATCCATACAGGCGGCAAAACAAGCAGGACTGCCATTTATACGCGCGCATAACAACGCCGCAAGCTGATTATCCGGCTGTGTATTGACCCGTGTGCTGTTTAACAACTTTTCGAGAAGGGAAAGTGAAATAGGGTGGAGAGAGAGTATTTCGGCCAGTTGGCAAAGTTCTGCAGTTGAACTTTTTGTGTGCTCTTCAGGTAGTTTTTCCACCTCATAGCTGCTTCGCCAGCGTAATGATTCATCAGCAAACTGTGACGCGTCGGCGTAGTTTTGTATCTCCAGCCCGGGTAACCAGCGTACCGGATGCCCGAGATAAGCCTGAAATGTCGCAATTGTCCGCGCCTGAAAGCCAATAAAACCAATGATTTGGTTAATGATCACACAGTCCCAGGCAGTAAGACCGACGTCATTCAGATGCTGGCGCGATCGGTTGTCGATAATAGAAGGCGAGCTAGCCAGTTGGCGGGCATATTGCGTGATTTGTGCCAACCTATGATTGCTTTCCCTGGAGGAATCAGGCCCGGGGAGCGGCGTAAGTCGCGCCGAATAGTAGTTACATAACCGCTGGACGCCGCAAACCTGAGCAACCGTCAGGGCCGTCGACAAGCGTTCATAAGCGGTGAAGGTCTGTGAACGGGTCACGGTAAGCTGGTCAGGGAACAACTCTACTGCAAGAACGCGCGCAGGGACCAGCCATGAAAGGAAGGGTGCCAGCGTTTCTTCATCAAGGATCACGTCGAGCAGAAAGGGATCGCTGACCTTTGCGGCTTCCGGGACCAGAGGCAGAACGTCATACTCCGCAGTACTGGATTGCGTTTCATGATACCAGTGGCTTTTGCCGGTGATGTGGCGTTGTTCCATGGGCGCTCCTTGGTCGTAAAGGAAATCGTTATCCTGACGCAAGGCGGGAAGGGGAGAAAGACGGATCGGCGATAACAAATATCAGAAAGGTATAACAGAGATAACGGGCGGCAGAACGCCGCCCATCTTTACCAACAGAACGATTATTTCAGTTCGAGTTCGTTCATTGCAGCGATGCTGAAACCGCCGTCAACGTGGACCACTTCACCGGAGATACCGGCAGAGAGATCGGAGCACAGGAATGCCGCAGAGTTACCCACATCTTCAATAGTAACGGTACGGCGAATCGGGGTAACGGCTTCGCAATGAGCCAGCATTTTGCGGAAGTCTTTGATACCGGAAGCCGCCAGAGTACGGATCGGACCAGCAGAGATGGCGTTAACACGCACACCTTCCGGACCCATCGCGTTCGCCATATAGCGCACGTTCGCTTCCAGAGACGCTTTTGCCAGACCCATAACGTTGTAGTTCGGGATAGCGCGCTCAGCGCCAAGGTAGGAAAGGGTCAGCAGGGCAGAACCCGGATTCAGCATGGAGCGGCAAGCTTTTGCCATTGCAACGAAGCTGTAGGAGCTGATGTCGTGAGCAATTTTGAAGCCTTCACGGGTAACGGCGTTAACATAGTCACCATCCAGCTGATCGCCAGGTGCAAAACCAATAGAGTGTACGAAACCGTCAAATTTCGGCCAAACTTTCCCCAGTTCAGCGAACATGGTGTCGATGCTGCCATCTTCGGCAACATCGCACTGCAGAACGATGTCAGAACCCAATTGAGCGGCAAATTCTTCTACGCGGCCTTTCAGTTTGTCGTTCTGGTAGGTGAATGCCAGTTCAGCTCCTTCGCGGTGCATCGCCTGAGCGATACCGTAGGCGATGGACAGTTTGCTGGCAACACCGGTTACCAGAATGCGCTTACCGGAAAGAAAACCCATAGCTTTAATCCTTATTGTTGATGCTTGTTGTGCCTGAAAATCAGGCGATTCGTCGTTTTAGTAAACAGTACGAACAGATAAACGGTTATTATAATCAACCTGGCTGTGGGTGGCTATAGTTGCCAGGTCCGACCGGAGCAGGGCGCGGGCAGGGTGGGCGCTTTTTCCCTCACCCTAATCCTCTCCACAGAGGGGCAGGGGGACCGTATTGTGCAAATATTGTCACCCCAGCAACAAACAGGCTTATACAGCCCCCTAACCCTTTCAGGGCGATGGCTGGGACGGTTCAGACCTTGCCGAATACTCTCCAGAACTGTCATCATATTTTCACCACAACAGCTATTCGGCTCGGTCGGCCCCCTCGCCCTTTCAGGGGGAGGGTGACCGGCGGTTCAGTTCCTGCAGAATAATCTCCAACACCGCCACCTCATTACAATCAATCTCGTTATTCCAGAAACGCAGCACGGTCCAGCCCTGCGACTCAAGCCAGTTAGTGCGCCTGGAATCATAGGCAACTGCCAAATCATGCTGCCCACCATCCAGCTCAACGACTACACGCGCCGAGCAGCAAGCAAAATCGAGAATGTAGCTCCCCACCGGATGTTGACGGCGAAATTTGAAATCACCAAAACGTCGGCTGCGAAGATATCGCCAGAGCTTTCGTTCCTGCAAAGTGAGATTGCGTCTTAAATCACGCGCATTTGATTTTATTTTATCCATCACCTCATTCTGACAAGATTTAATCTCTTGTCAGAATGAGGTGAATAATCTGGAAGGAGGATTCAGAAAATTAGCGATCTTTACGCCACGCATCCGCCGTCAATGCTTCGCCAAAGTGCCCGGCAATCAGCCGTTTGGTGAGTTCATGCAGCGGCGATGCCAGCACATCCGCGGTGCTGCCTCGCTCGACAACCTCGCCCTGATGCATCACCAGCACCTGGTCGCTAATGTGCTTCATCATTCCGATATGCTGGGTGACATAAATATACGAAATGCCCTGTTTTTCCTGTAATTCCAGCATCAGATTAATCAACTGCGAACGCATCGACATATCCAGTGAAGCGAGGGCTTCATCGGCAATAATGACTTTTGGGCGCAATATCAGCGCGCGCGCCAGACCCAGACGCTGTTTTTGCCCGGGGGCCAACATATGCGGATAGTAACTGACGTGATCCGGTAGCAGCCCAACCATACGCATCGTTTCAATAATCTGTTTGCGACGCTGTTCCGGTTCCAGGTTGGTGTTCAGGCGCAGTGGAAAATCCAGAATTTGCGAGATACGTTGACGGGGATTCAACGAGGTCGAAGGATCCTGAAAAATCATGCGAATACGCTGACTGCGGAAGGAATAATCGCCAAAATGCAGTGGATGATCGTCAATCAATAACTCGCCGCTGGTAGGTTCTATCATTCCCGCCAGCATTTTTGCCAGCGTGGATTTACCCGAACCATTCTCGCCGATAATCGCCAGTGTCTGGCCTTCACGTAGCGTAAAGCTCAAGGGTTTTACCGCTTCTACGGTTTGACGACGAAACCAGCCGGTCCGGTAGCGGAACGTTTTACTTAAATTACGCACTTCAAGCAGCGTTTCGATCATCTCACTCTTTCTCCATGTTCAGCGGGAAATGACAGGCATAGAGATGATTTTTCGCCCCCGTCAAACGTGGCGTCACAATGCATTCTCGTTGTGCATACGGGCAACGTGGCCCCAGACGACAACCAATCGGTAACTGTTCCAGTAGTGGGATAGCGCCGGGCAGCGTATTGAGGCGACTTTTATGCGGCATCGCGCTGCCGAAGTCTGGTATCGCGCGGATCAGCGCCTGGGTATGAGGATGATGTGGCATCGTCACCAACTCCTTACTTGGCGCGGTTTCCACCGTTTGACCGCAGTAAAGTACGTTAATTTTATCCGCCCATTGGCTAAGCATTTGTAAGTCATGGCTGATAAGCAAAATAGTGGTATTGCTGTTTTGGTTGAGACGCGTCAGCAGGCGAAAGATTTGCGCCTGGGTTGTTGGCTCCATTGAGTTTGTCGGTTCGTCAGCAATCAGCAGACGCGGTTGATTCGCCAGTGCAATGGCTATCATCACTTTCTGACATTCACCTTCGGTCAACTCATAGGGAAAACTGCGCATCGCATCTTTGTGATCTTTAATCCCCACGCGGTGCAGCAGTTCAATGGCACGGCGTTTGCGCCAGCCAAAACGCTGCCACCAACGGCCTTTATAGGTCCAGGCTGGGATGTTTTGCATCAACTGGCGACCCACACGTTCTGAAGGATCTAGACACGACTGCGGTTCCTGGAAAATCATCGACACGTTGTGGCCAACCAGTTTGCGCCGTTCGCGTGCGGAGAGACGCAGCAAATCGATATCATCAAAACGCATACGGTCAGCAGTAACACGCCAGTTATCTTTATTCACCCCACAAATCGCTTTCGCAATCAAACTCTTGCCGGAACCGGATTCACCAACAAGACCGCGGATTTCACCTTCGGTTAAGGTCATACTTACCCGGTCGACGGCTTTAACCCACTCATCACCGGTTTTAAATTCAATGGTCAGGTTACGAATATCGAGTAATGGCATTATTCCACCCCCGCAATAATCGCACGACGAACGCCATCGCCAAGGAGGTTAACCAACAGCACGCTAATCATAATTGCCGCACCTGGCAGCATGACAGTCCACGGGGCGACATAAATCAGTTCCAGCGCATCACCGAGCATCGCTCCCCATTCAGGCGAGGGGAGTTGTGCGCCGAGATCGAGAAAGCCCAGCGCGGCGATATCGAGAATTGCCATCGACAGTGCGCGGGTGATCTCGGTGACCAGCCCGGCGGTGATGTTAGGCATCACAGCAAACCAGAGAATATTCAGCGTTGATGCGCCATCCAGACGGGCGGCGATAACGTACTCTTTTTCCAGTTCGTCATGCACCATGCTGTAAATCGAACGTACCATACGCGGCAGCAGCGCCAGCCAGACGGCAAACATGGCGTGAGACAAACTCGGTCCGGCAAACGCTACAACGATAATTGCCAGCAGCAGCGAAGGGATCGCCAGTAAGGTATCCAGAATATGGTTAAGCACCGCTGAGCGGAGGCCGTGCGTCGCCCCGGCGAAGGTGCCCAGTACCAGGCCACAGATCGTCGCGGCAAGCGTCACCACAAATGCGCCACCCACGGTTGGCGCAGCTCCGCTCAGTAAACGGCTTAAAACATCGCGTCCGAGGTCGTCAGTCCCCAGGAAGAAAGAAACTTCGCCATAGCGCGACCATGACGGCGGCAATAATTGGTAACCGAGAAATTGCTGGTCGATGCCGTAAGGCGCAAACCAGCCGCCAAAAATACACAGTACAGCCAGCCCCGCGCAGCCGTACAGGCCGACCATCGCAGAGGCGTCACTATAAAATTTGCGCCAGGCGGTACGCAGCGTGCCCGGCGGGCGCTTTTCGCTGTATACGCTATCGTAAGGCATACCATTCCTTATGTTTCAGAGGGTTAGCCATGGCACCCAAAATATCAGAAATCACGTTAACAATAATGACCAGTGAGCCACACACCATCACTCCGGCGGAAATGGCTGCGTAATCCTGCTGGCGGATGGCGTTAATTAACCAGCGCCCTAAACCCGGCCAGCTAAAAACCATTTCGGTGATCATCGCCAGCGTCAGCATGGTGGAAAACTGTAAGCCCAGGCGAGGAATAACCGGCGGTAACGCGTTATGCAGAACGTGGCGACGCAAAATAGTAAAGCGCGACAAACCGCGGGTCGCCGCCGCTTTTACATAGTTCTGGTCATACACTTCAATAGTGCTGATACGCATCAGGCGGATCACTTCAGTTGTTGGCGCAACCGACAGGGTGATCACGGGCAATATCATATGGCGGATTGCGCTCATGATCATTTCATCCCGCCATGGTGAGTCCGAAAGCCAGGCATCAATCAACGCAAAACCGGTAATCGGTTTTACTTCGTAGAGCAGATCGAAACGCCCTGAAACGGGCAACCAACCTAGCGTGAGTGAACAAAACAGCGTCAACAGAAGCGCCAGCCAGAACACCGGGATTGAAAAGCCCAGTAAGGCGATGGCGTTGATCAAGTTATCCTGCCACTTATGGCGCGTAATCCCGGCAATCATCCCCACGGGGATGCCAACAATCAGCGCAAAACCGAAGGCGAGGATGCACAGTTCCATCGTCGCCGGGAAGACCTCTTTTAACTGTTCGGCAATCGGTTGACCGTTAATGCTGGAAACACCAAAATCCCAGTGGATCAGGCCGTTAAACCAGAACACCCAGGCATTCCACAGTGACGCGCCTTGTAACGGCGCATGAGGGGTGAAATAGCTCAAGCTGAAGCCAACGAAGGTCAGCAGGAACAAGGTGACAATCAATAACAAAATGCGGCGTAAGGTGAAGATAATCATGGTTTTTTCACCTCATCCTGTTTCTCGCGATACACCCCAGCAAAGGAGGCGTTACCAAACGGGCTAAGTACCAGACCTTTGATATCGTACCGATAGGCCTGCAAACGCAATGACGACGCCAGCGGCAAAATGGGCAATTCCTGCGCCAGAATACTCTGCGCTTCGTCATAGGCTTCAATACGCGCCGCCAGCTGCTGCGAAGAGAGCGCCTTACGCAATACGCTGTCGAATTTCGGATCGCACCAGTGGGCGAGGTTGGTCTGCGAATGAATTGCCGCGCAGCTCAGTAACGGACGGAAGAAACTGTCCGGGTCGTTACTGTCCGTCGCCCAACCGGATAACGTCAGATCATGGCTCATATCCATCAACCGCGCCTCCTGAAAGCGACCTTCTACCGGCACAATCACCACTTTTACGCCAACCTGCGCCATATCCGCCTGAATCAGTTCGGCAGTTTTCAGTGGACTGGGGTTCCACGCCTGCGAACGTGTGGGCACCCACAGTTTCAGCGTTAAATTTTCCAGCCCCAACGACTTCAACTGTTCGCGCGATTTCGCCGGATTGTATTCAGTAATTTTAGCCTCGTTGTCATAGGCCCACGAGGCGCGCGGTAAAATAGAGGCCGCCGTTTCAGCCGTACCATAATAGATGGATTGCATCAGGCGCTGGTTATTAATCGCCAGTGCCAGCGCATGGCGGACAGCGGGATTATTTAGCGGCGGTTTGGCGGTGTTAAATGCCAGATAGGCGACGTTCATCCCAGGACGCAGCGTTAAACGCAAGCGCGGGTCGTCACGCAAAATGGATAGCTGGCTGGCAGCAGGCCAGGCCAGAACGTCGCATTCCCCGGTCAGGAGTTTCGACAGACGTCCGGTGCCGCCGGAGCCTAAATCCACCACTACCTGCGGCATTAACGGTTTACCGCGCCAGAAGTCATCATGACGTTGTAGGCGAATAAATTGCCCGGCGCGGTATTCCGACAACTGATACGGACCGGTGCCGACCGGTTGACGGTCGAGTTGCTCCTGGCGATCTTCTTTCTCTAACTTCCGGGCATATTCTGCCGACATGACCGAAGCATAATGGGTTGCGAGGTGCCACAAAAAAGAAGCATCCGGCTGGGCGAGTCGGAACTCAACGGTATGATTATCCAGTTTGCGGACGCTTTTCACGTTATCGGCAAATTGCAGGCTGTCGAAGTAGGGGAAGTTGCTGCCGTTGACGTTATGCCACGGGTTGTTGCGGTCAAAAATTCGCTGGAAGGTAAACACCACATCGTCGGCATTCATTTTACGAGTGGGAGTAAACCAGTCGGTTTTTTGAAACGGAACATCGCGACGCAGGTGGAAGCGATAGGTCGCGCCGTTGTCGAGTACTTCCCAGCTTTCGGCAAGTTCCGGCATCAGGCGATAGGTATAGGGATCGACATCCAGCAGTCGATCATAAAACTGGGCGGCAAGGGTATCGACAATTAACCCACTGCTCGCTTTGGATGGGTTAAAGGTGTTGACTTGCCCGCTGACGCAATAGACAAAACCGCTGTCGCGGATATCAGCATGCGGGGGGGATTCAGGCGCGGCGATTGCCTGACCACTCACAAGTCCAGCAATCACCAAAAGAGACGATAATACCTGGCGCATAATATTAAGGGATTTTATGTAAAGAGGCTATCTTACTAATATTTAATGACATTTGCCATTACCGTTTGTGTTCAGGGGTCGTAATGAGGGCCGTGTGGTTGGTCGTTGAACAGGTGGCGTCGCCATCTGTTCAACATTCGTACCCGTGATTTCTCTATAACTATAACTCACAGAACAACTTAGCGAGGAGCAGAGCGGTACGATCGTGAGAAACCCATTAAAGCACGCTGCAGTGCGTGTCATTGTTAGCCGGATGCGGCGTGAACGCTTTATCCGGACAACGATATTGACCGATCGTCTGCAATTAAATAATTACTCATTACCCCATTGATTCAAAAACTCTGCGATCTCATCAATGCGTACGGGATTAATCCCCGCTTCAGCAGCCATTTCATGTTGGGCTTCTTCGCTGATCTCTTCATTGTTCATCAAACGGGTGAGCAGTAACTGGAAGTAGTGGGCCAGCGGTGTGCGTTCAGCCTCTGCGACAGGCTCTGCGCATTCGGTCGCGTACTCATCGGCAATATCAAAATATTTTAGCGGGATATCGTGGTTCATTATTTGCCCTGGGGTTAATGCGCTAAGCATAAGGGCGGATGATAGCACTCGTGATCCGGGTCATACATCTTTTTATAGTTAATGGCGCGGCGCGTTACCCTCAGGCAGGATAATGCGCCGCGCATCCGACTATTACGTTTCACTCACCGGCGTTCTGTCACCATCATACAACGGCACTTTGCGATAGCGGCGGATCAGATACCATAAATATGCGCCGCCTAACGAAGCCCATACCAGACCGAGTGTCAGTGACGTTGACTCGAGGTTAACCCACAGCACACCCACCGTCAGCGCGCCAACCAGCGGCATCAGCAAATAGTGGAAGTGATCCTTCCAGCTTTTATTCATTCCTTTACGCCGCCAGAAATGATTAAACACCGACAGATTCACGAAGGTAAACGCCACCAGAGCACCGAAGTTAATTAACGCTGTGGCGGTAACTAAATCGAAGAACAGCGCCGACAACGCGACAATCCCGACCATAATGACGTTGAGTGCCGGAGTCCGCCATTTTGGGTGCACATAGCCAAACACGCGCTCCGGAAACACATTGTCACGCCCCATCACATACAGCAGACGCGACACGCTGGCATGTGAAGCCAGGCCAGAGGCTAACGTGTTCACAAACGTGGTGCAGAGGAAAATCGACTGGAAGAGCTTGCCGCCGACGTACAGCGCAATTTCAGGCAGTGCGGCATCCGGATCTTTAAAGCGGCTGATATCGGGAAAGAACAGCTGCATAAAGAACGACGCCGCGATAAAGATAACGCCACCGTAGACCGCCGTCAGGAAGATGGCTTTCGGGATCACGCGTGCGGCGTCCGGCGTCTCTTCCGAAAGCGTGGTCACCGCATCGAAACCGAGGAAGGAGAAACAGACAATCGTCGCCCCGGTAATAATCGGGATCAGGTGCGCGTTCTCGCTGATAAACGGCTGAAGTGACCAGACGGTGCCAACGCCTTCTCCTTTATGCAGTCCCTGAACTACCAGGAAGATAAACACCACCATGATGGAGATTTGCACCAGTACAAACAGGGTATTGAAGTTAGCGACCAGGTTGACGCTCTTCAGATTCGCGGCGGTTAAAATGGCGACGAAGGTTACCACCCACACCCACGGCGGCACTTCCGGGAAGAGGGCGGAGAGATAGATTTTCGCCAACAAGACGTTAATCATCGGCAAAAAGAGATAATCCAGCAGCGATGACCAGCCGACCATAAATCCGACGTGCGGGTTAATCGACTTTTGCGCGTAGGTATAGGCCGAACCGGCCTCCGGAAACTGGCGAACCAGTTTGCCGTAGCTGATAGCGGTAAACAGCACACCCGCCAGCGCCAGCAAATAGGACGCCGGAACGTGACCGTCGCTAATGCCGGAGACAATACCAAAAGTATCAAATACGGTCATCGGCGTGAGATAGGCCAGACCCATCATCACCACCTGCCACAATTTCAGTGATTTTCGCAGACGGGTTTTGCCGGGTTGCGCAGCAATATTCAGTGGTGAATTAATAGCCATAATTGCTGCCTCCCCTGCGTAATAAGGTTTGCGGTCGTGTCGACCTGAAATCAAACCTGTTTAGCAAGGGAAGCAAAGGGGGCGGAGTCCAGTCAGTCGCAGGAGGGGCGCATACGCAGCCTCCCTCGCCATGCGGGGATTTAATCATCGGCAGCATCTCATTTCCTCGTCACC
>ENA-UOJI01001985-UOJI01001985.1-human-gut-metagenome-genome-assembly--contig:-P79-NODE-1985-length-12389-cov-7.303389_pt1 | contig 12389 bp, 9 predicted proteins | sample MGYA00242346_ERZ723893 | MGnify/ENA metagenome assembly ERZ723893 | reverse complement strand
ATTGGATGTATGTGTTTTACAAAAATAATATTTGATCTGGATAGAAATGAAATAATTAATTACATTATTTGATATCATTGTGCTCTCATTTCGTTGATAATGATTGAGGAAGATATAGATTCATTGAAAGTAAGAAATAGTTAGGCAAATTTGGACGATATCTTATTTTTAAGTAGTTAGGCTCAGATATATGGTAAGAAAGGAACCCTCATGAAATATACCCATATCATCAACGGCACATTCATCGACCGCCCCAACCGTTTTATTGCCCACGTATCCATCGACGGCATTCCGGAGACGGTCCATGTAAAAAACACCGGACGTTGTCAGGAACTGCTGCTTCCCGGTGTACCGGTTCGTTTGGAGAAGCCAGATAATCCAAACCGGAAAACGAAGTATGATCTGGTTGCTGTGTACAAGGAATCCTTAGGCTGGGTGAATATTGACAGCCAGGCACCCAACAAGGTTGTGAAGGAGTGGCTGCGGGCAAAGGATTTTGATGTGGTGCGGTCGGAGTATCGTTATGGAGATTCCCGGATAGACTTTTATATGAAAAAGGGTGGTCAAGAGTATCTGATGGAGGTGAAGGGCTGTACGCTGGAACGGGAGGGCGTTGGATATTTTCCGGATGCTCCCACAAAGCGGGGAGTGAAGCATCTGCGGGAGCTGGCACAGGCAAGCCGGCTTGACTACCATTGCGTTGTAGCGTTTGTGATCCAGATGGAGGGGGTAAAAGAAGTGCAGCCCAATGTGGAGATGCAGCCGGAGTTTGGAATGGCTTGGGAGGAAGCTGTGGAGGCCGGCGTCCGGATTGTATTTTTGCAATGTGCGGTGGGTTATGATACATTGAAGATAAAAGAGTAGAATTATTATTTGACATTTCCGGAGCCTCATGTTATCCTTTGAAACAGAGTGCTGACCGGATTTTGGTACACGAAGGGGGACACCACCGCGGGTGTCTTTCTCGTGTACCTTTTTTATGTATTAGGAAAGTGCTCGAAACGTGGTGTGATGCCAACGAGAATTGCGAAGCAATTCTTGGAGGGCAAAACGCTGGTTTTGCCCTTTTTTATTGGCGGCCTATACGACAGAAAGGAGTCCGGACATGATTAAAGTTAATGGACAGAAGTATGATTATCAGGAAAAGAAGCTGTTAGAGCTTTTGGAGGAGCAGGGACACCGGCCGGAAATGGTGGCGGTGGAGTTAAATGAGGAAATGGTTCCGAGAGAGAAGTTTCCGGAGATGGTTTTTCATGACGGAGATGTTGTTGAAATTGTGATGTTTATGGGAGGAGGAGCAAGATGAACAAGGATACATTTACATTAGGTGGCAGGGAATTTTCATCCCGTTTTATTCTGGGATCAGGAAAATATTCTATGGAGTTGATCAAGGCGGCAGTAGAGAATGCGCAGGCGGAGATCATTACGCTGGCGGTGCGCCGTACCAATACCCGGCAGAGTGAGAATATTCTCGATTATATTCCCGACAATGTGACACTGCTGCCGAATACTTCCGGGGCAAGGGATGCCAGGGAGGCAGTCCGCATTGCACGAATGGCAAGAGAGCTGGGCTGTGGTGATTTTGTAAAGATTGAGATTATGCGTGACAGCAAGTATTTACTGCCGGATAATGCAGAGACGGTCAAGGCGACAGAGCAGCTTGCCAAGGAGGGCTTTGTGGTGCTTCCGTATATGTATCCGGATCTGTATGCGGCAAGAGATCTGGTCAATGCCGGAGCTGCTGCTGTGATGCCGTTAGCTTCTCCGATCGGTTCTAACAAGGGATTTAGCACAAAAGACTTTATTCAGATCCTGATCGATGAGATTGATCTGCCGATCATTGTGGATGCCGGAATCGGCCGTCCGTCCCAAGCGTGCGAGTGCATGGAGATGGGAGCCGCTGCTGTGATGGCCAATACAGCGATTGCGACAGCCGGTGATGTGGCGGCAATGGCGGGGGCCTTTAAGGATGCCATCAACGCAGGCCGTGCGGCATATCTGGCAGGTCTTGGCAGAGTGCTGGAGCGGGGAGCATCCGCATCGGATCCGTTGACGGGATTTTTACGCGACTAATGTAAAGAACTTCGAATAAAGAGATGAGGAGTAACAACATGGAAAATGATTTTTTTGTGGATTCGGATAAACTGAGTGAAAAGGCTCTGGAAAAAAAGCACCGTCTGGAGAATGATCCTTCCAGCCGTACGGATCATATGGCGTATATGGAGGGGATGGAGCAGATTTCTCCGGAGATCCGGGAGAAAGTGCTTTCTCAGATGGAGAGTTATGACTATTCGAAATATACTGCGGTTGACGTGCGGCGGGCTCTGCAAAATGACCGCTGTAGTGTAGAAGATTTTAAGGCACTTCTTTCTCCGGCGGCGGAACCGTTTCTGGAGGAGATGGCAGAGAAGGCAAAGCGGGAGACAAGCAAGCATTTTGGTAACACAGTATATCTGTTTACGCCGTTATACATTGCCAATTACTGTGAAAATTATTGTATATACTGTGGATTTAATTGCTACAATGACATTAACCGAAAGCGTCTGAGCGCAGATGAGATCCGTAAGGAAATGAAGATTATTGCGGATTCCGGAATCGAAGAAATTTTGATGCTCACCGGAGAGAGTCCGGTCAAAAGCGATGTGAAATATATTGGCGAGGCCTGCAAGATGGCGAAGGAATATTTCCGAAATGTTGGTCTGGAGATCTATCCGGTGAATTCGGAGGATTACCGTTATCTTCATGAATGCGGAGCAGATTATGTCACGGTATTCCAGGAGACTTATGATAGTGATAAATATGAGACCCTTCATCTGATGGGGCACAAGAGAGTATTCCCGTACCGCTTTGAGGCGCAGGAACGTGCCCTGATGGGAGGTATGCGTGGCGTCGGTTTTTCGGCACTTCTGGGGCTGGCGGATTTTCGAAAGGATGCGCTGGCATCGGCACTTCACGTTTATTATCTTCAGAGAAAATATCCTCAGGGAGAGTTTTCTCTGTCCTGTCCGAGACTGCGGCCGATCATCAATAATGACAAGATCAATCCGCTGGATGTTCATGAGAGACAGCTTTGCCAGGTGCTTTGTGCCTATCGTATTTTCCTGCCATATGTGGGCATTACGGTGTCCTCACGCGAGGAGAAGTCGTTTCGTGACGGTATTGCCAAGATCGCGGCAACAAAGATTTCAGCAGGTGTGTCTACCGGCATTGGTGATCACGAAGAAAAATATACAGGAGAAAGTGAGGAGGATACCGGAGACGAGCAGTTTGAGATTGCAGATGGCAGAAGCTTTGACCAGATGTATCAGGATATGGAGTCAGAAGGACTGCAGCCGGTATTAAACGATTATATTTATGTGTAAGATACCACAGATCTGTATAACAAACCGCCATCTGGTGACGGGGGATTTTCTGGAACAGCTCCGCTATGTGGCAGGGCTTCATCCGGAGAAGATTATTTTGCGGGAGAAGGATCTGCCTCAGGAGCAGTATGAGATACTGGCAGAGAAGGTGCTAAAGGTCTGCCGGCAGGAGAAAGTTTCCTGTGTACTTCATTATTATCCGGAGTCAGCAAAGAAGCTGGGGGTGCGGGCGATTCATCTGCCAATGCCCCTGCTTCGGTCTCTGGATGACCGGGACAAGGAGTACTTTGATGAGATTGGGGCATCGACACATTCAGTAGAGGAGGCAGTTGAGGCACAAAAGCTAGGAGCAACTTATATTACTGCCGGTCATGTCTTTGCCACAGATTGCAAAAAGGGGGTACCGCCCCGTGGAACATACTTTCTGCGTCAGGTATGTGAAAGTGTGAAGATTCCGGTGTATGCTCTGGGAGGCATCTGTGATGAAAACCAGCAGATGTGCATGGATGCCGGGGCAGCCGGAGTGTGCCGGATGTCGGATTTCATGAGGCGGATTGCAAAATAAACCAAATAACATTATCAAATAGAACAAATATGATACAAACGTAGTTTATATAAAATAAAAACATGATATTACCACATCCGCTCGCCAAGCGGACAGTGATTGTCCGTGCGGAAGGCTCTTGCTTCCACGTAGCTGCCGCATTTCCGGCAGGTACCCATATGCAGCCATTTACAATCCTTGCAGACAGACAGCCGCTTCTCATAGAGAGGAGCGGCTGTTTTTTCGTGATCCGGTATCTGCTTTTGATAGGCAAGGATCTGCTGCATAGCTGTCTGGTCGGTCATCTCCCGGATCAGACAGCGGACACAGAACGGTTTAGCTGACATAACAGCAGATGCGGCATACGCTGCAGGCAGGCAGTGAGACAACCTGCAGATTGCCGTTCCAATCTTCTTCTGTTTCGAAGGCACGTACCCGATCCGGATCGTCAAAGGTATTGTATGCGCGTGCCTCGGCATGCAGCATAGCAATGGATGCTTCCCCACAGAAGGAATATTTCATCGGCAGCTCCAGCTCCACAGAGAGGGAATCTGCCAATGAGGTATTTGCCAGTGTGATGGTCAGAAGCTTCTGACCATTCTGCTCTGTGACAGATACAGACTCGGATAAAGCAGGGACTGAGGTGTCGTTATAGGATATGACCGGTCCATTTATCTTATTTGTTGTGTCTGTGGCATCTGCATCTGTATCGGAAGCCTTTGCGGCAGATGCGGAGTCGGAAACGGCCCTGGCATAGCTTTCTATAAGTGTAGCGTCCTGATGCTCTTTATACATCTGGAATACATCGTAGGTGGGTGTTTTCAGGATTTTGGTATCCTCGGTCAGGATCATTGCCTGCAGGACATTGACCACCTGGGCAATATTTGCCATAGCAATACGGTCACTGTGCTTGTTAAAAATATTCAGAGAGGCAGCGGCGACAATGGCATCCCGCATGGTGTTCTGCTGATACAGGAATGCCGGATTCGTGCCCGGCTCTACATTATACCAGGTACCCCATTCATCCACAAGCAGGTCAATATCGTGGTTTGGATCGTATTCATCCATGATCGCCAGATGCTTTTTGATAATATCCTCGATATGAAGTGCATTGGAAATGGTACTATAATATTCTTCGTCGCTAAAGTCGGTTGCACTTCCCCTATGCTCCCAGTCGCCCGGCACCGTATAGCAGTGGAGACTGATGCCGTTGGCCTGCAAGTGGTCGATACGGCTCATGAGCTCTTTCGTCCAGTTGTAGTCCTCGGCATTTGGTCCGCAGGCTACCTTGTATAATTTATTATCTTCATAGTTTTTACAAAAACATTGATAACGTTTGTATTCATTTGCATAAAAATCCGGGCTCATACTGCCGCCGCAGCCCCAGTTTTCATTGCCGATCCCGACATATTTTAAGTGCCATGGCTTTGTCCGGCCGTTTTCTTTTCGGAGATTTGTGATGGTGGAGTCTCCGTCGGCAGTCATATATTCGATCCATTCGGCAGCTTCCTGTACAGTACCGCTGCCCAGATTGATGGCAATATACGGTTCACAGTCAAGCTGATCGCACAGCTCCATAAACTCATGTGTGCCAAAGCTGTTGTCTTCTACGGTGCCGCCCCAGCTGGTATTTACCATACGGCGGCGGTTCTCCTTGGGACCGATACCGTCCCGCCAGTGGTATTCGTCGGCAAAGCAGCCGCCCGGCCAGCGGAGAACCGGCAGATGCAGCGCCCGGAGGGCTTCCACAACGTCCTTGCGCATTCCTTTTACATTAGGAATATCAGAATCTTCTCCCACATAGATGCCATCGTAAATACAGCGTCCCAGATGCTCAGAAAACTGTCCATAGATTTCCGGAGCGATGTGGCTTAAGGTTTTATCAGGGTTAATATGTAATATTGTTTTTAACAAGATAGTCTCCTTCCTTTCATCGGTATAGAGCAAAAATAAGGGAACTCTGTATCACAGAAATGTTACCTTATTCCATTGGAGAAAACTCTCCAAAATATGCTTTATTGATGATTCGTAAATATAAGTTTCTATGGTTTAGATCAGCTTCATATCAGCCATTGCCTTGCGCAGGATCTCCTGATTCTGTGGCTCCATTTCGGTCAGAGGCGCGCGGAGTGTGCCAACTTCTTTGCCCATCATGTTCAGGGCTGCCCAATGCACGCCAGAATATCCTGAGACAGGCACAGATGTCTATGCTTGCCCAGGCAAATGAAACCGGCAGGAGAGTGGTAGATCTTTTGAGCGGATTCAACCGGGCTTAATGGAAATGGCCTGTCACCACATCCGTTCTCCCAGAGGGCAGTGGTTGTCCGTGCAAAATGCTCTTGCTTCCACGTAGCTTCCGCATTTCCGGCAGGTGCCCATATGCAGCCATTTACAATCCTTGCAGACAGACAGCCGCTTCTCATAGAGAGGAGCGGCTGTTTTTTCGTGATCCGGTATCTGCTTTTGATAGGCAAGGATCTGCTGCATAGCTGTCTGGTCGGTCATCTCCCGGATCAGACAGCGGACACAGAACGGTTTAGCTGACATAACAGCAGATGCGGCATACGCTGCAGGCAGGCAGTGAGACAACCTGCAGATTGCCGTTCCAATCTTCTTCTGTTTCGAAGGCACGTACCCGATCCGGATCGTCAAAGGTATTGTATGCGCGTGCCCCGGCATGTAGCATAGCAATGGATGCTTCCCCGCAGAAGGAATATTTCATCGGCAGTTCCAGCTCCACAGAGAGGGAATCTGTCAATGAGGTATTTGCCAGTGTGATGGTCAGAAGCTTCTGGCCATTCTGTTCTGTGACAGATACAGACTCGGATAAAGCAGGTAATGAGGTGTCGTTATAGGATATGACCGGTCCATGGATCTTATTTGCCGTATCTGCGGAATCTGTCCCGGAAGCTCTTGCAGCAGATGCAGAGCCGGAAACAGCTTCGACATAACTTTCCACCAGAGTAGCATCCTGATGCTCTTTATACATCTGGAATACATCGTAGGTCGGTGTTTTTAGGATCTTGGTATCCTCGGTCAGGATCATTGCCTGCAGGACATTGACGACTTGGGCGATATTTGCCATGGCGATACGGTCACTGTGCTTGTTAAAAATATTCAGAGAGGCGGCAGCGACAATGGCATCCCGCATGGTGTTCTGCTGATATAGAAATCCCGGATTGGTGCCCGGTTCCACATCGTACCAGGTACCCCATTCATCCACAAGCAGGTCAATATCATGGTTCGGGTCGTATTCATCCATGATCGCCAGATGCTTCTCGATAATATCCTCGATATGAAGTGCCTTGGAAATAGTAATATAATATTCCTCGTCGCTAAAGTCGGTTGCACTTCCCTTATGCTCCCAGTCGCCCGGCACCGTATAGTAGTGGAGACTGATGCCGTTGGCATGCTCGTGGTCGATACGGCTCATAAGCTCCTTCGTCCAGTTGTAGTCCTCGCCGCTTGGCCCGCAGGCAACCTTGTATAATTTATTATTTCCATAGTTTTTACAGAAACACTGATACCGTTTGTACTCGTTCGCATAGAAATCCGGACTCATACTGCCGCCGCAGCCCCAGTTTTCATTGCCGATCCCGACATATTTTAAGTGCCATGGCTTTGTCCGGCCGTTTTCTTTTCGGAGATTTGTGATGGTGGAGTCTCCGTCGGCAGTCATATATTCGATCCATTCGGCAGCTTCCTGTACAGTACCGCTGCCCAGATTGATGGCAATATACGGTTCACAGTCAAGCTGATCGCACAGCTCCATAAACTCATGTGTGCCAAAGCTGTTGTCTTCTACGGTGCCGCCCCAGCTGGTATTTACCATACGGCGGCGGTTCTCCTTGGGACCGATACCGTCCCGCCAGTGGTATTCGTCGGCAAAGCAGCCGCCCGGCCAGCGGAGAACCGGCAGATGCAGCGCCCGGAGGGCTTCCACAACGTCCTTGCGCATTCCCTTGACATTCGGAATATCAGAATCCTCGCCCACATAGATGCCGTCGTAAATACAGCGTCCCAGATGCTCGGAAAACTGTCCGTAGATTTCCGGAGCGATGTGGCTTAGGGTTTTATCAGGGTTAATATGTAATATTGTTTTTAACAAGATGAACTCCTTTCGTGACAATTAGATCAGTTTCATATCGGCCATTGCCTTGCGCAGGATCTCCTGATTCTGTGGCTCCATTTCGGTCAGAGGTGCACGGAGTGTGCCAACTTCTTTGCCCATCATGTTTAGGGCTGCCTTTACAGGGATTGGATTTACCTCACAGAACAGAGCATTGCAGAGTGGAATGCTGTCGATCTGCATCTGTGCTGCTGTCTTGACATCGCCTTTCAGATAGCTGGTAACCATATTGTGCATAAACTTCGGCGCAACGTTTGATACAACGGAGATTACGCCGAGTCCACCCAGAGAAAGGATTGGAACGACCTGATCATCATTTCCGGAGTAAAGTTCAATATTGCCGTCACACAGATTCATAATCTTTGCCACGTTGCTGAGATCGCCGGAAGCTTCCTTAACGCCAACGATATTGTCTACGTTCTTTACCAGAGATGCGATCGTGGCCGGTGCCATAGCACATCCGGTACGGCTTGGTACATTGTAAAGGATCGCCGGAATGGAAATTTCCTTTGCAATCGTTGTGTAGTGGGCGATCAGACCATTCTGGGTTGCCTTGTTATAATATGGTGTCACAAGCAGAACACCGTCTGCTCCAGCCGCCTCTGCCTCTTTGCTAAGCTGGACAGCAGTTGCTGTACAGTTGGAACCGGTACCGGCGATCACCGGGATACGTCCCTTGACACGGTCGATCGCAAAACGGATGGTATCTATATGCTCTTCCTCCGTCATGGTAGCAGACTCACCGGTTGTACCACAGATAATGATCGCATCGGTCTGTCCGGCAATCTGTTCCTCCAGAAGTTCGTCCAGTTTATCGAAATTAATCTCGTGATTTTCCTTCATTGGTGTAATTAATGCAACGCCAGCTCCTTCAAATAATGCCATAATAATGTTACCTCCTTAATAATATAAATGAATGATTCCGGAATCCGTGACGCAAAATGCAATGGATTCCTGTAAAAACAGAAAAGAGACGGTGTTGCGCCGTCTCATAATATACACAGGTATAATACGTGATAGCGCTCCATCAAACTGATGACAGTCATGTCGTTATTCACGCCATGCCCAAGGAATATACTGTCAGGCAGAATATCCTTTCGGCACTGTTCCCTTTCCACGATCCTCCTCTGTCTCCTGGAACATCAGATCGTGTACTGATGAAGAGTGCGACCTCTATCTAAACCACAGCATACCACTATTGATATGCCTTGTCAAGCCACTGAAATAATGGTATGATGCAAGGGTTAAAGGTAGATGGCAGACAGCAGTTTTGCAAGTGTAGGCAGTCAGCTTATCAATGGAGGTTTTCATGAAGTTTGGGGAAAATGAAATATTAGAGAGGGAAAAAAGATTATTCTCCTCTGAGCATAGATTTGTCAATCGGATGCGTCTGGATGCATTGTGTTTTCAGCTGTTTCTGACGCTGGGGATCGTAGCGGTCCTGGCGGTGTGTCTGGCAGGAGCATTCCGGGGGATTGTCAACAGTGCACCGAAGGTCGGGGAAAAGCAGATCATGACCAGCTCCCGTACGACGGTTTTATATGATAAGGACGGAAATGAATTGCAGCGTCTGGACGGATCGGGCATCCGGCAGGATTATGTGAAGCTGGATCAGATATCAGTGGCGGCAAGAAACGCCTTCATTGCCGCAGATGATACGGATTATTATAAGCACCATGGCGTGGATATCCGGAGCTTTTTCTATGCGTTTTATCCGGATTCCGCTTCGGCACAGTATGCCGGCAGCAGAAGGACGCTGACCCAGACGCTGATCCGTAACCAGATCTTTGTGAATGGCAATAACGGATCGGCGATGGAGCGGATCGTGCAGAAGATTCAGGAACAGTATCTGGCATTGGAGCTGGAGGCAGAAGCCGGGAAGGATAAAATACTGGAGTATTACATGAATACGCTCTATTTTGGAGGAAACCGGATTGGAATTGGTGCGGCGGCAGAGTATTATTTTGATAAGAAGCCGCAGGATCTGACTGTTTCGGAGGCGGCGGTTCTGGCAGCACTGGCTCAGGATCCGGCTTTATATGATCCGGTCGATGAGCAGAAGGCAAATATTAACAAGAGAACGGAAATCCTGAGTGTGATGCTGAGTATGGAAACGATTTCGGAGGATGAGTACGAGGATGCTCTTGGAGACAATGTTTACATGACACTCCAGACAGCCATTCAGAAGAAAAACGGTACGACCGAGGCAAAAGATTATTATGTTTCCGCAGTAATATCACAGGTAATCTCGGATTTAAAGGAGCGCGGCGGTTACAGTGCCACGCAGGCATATCATGCGGTATATCAGGGAGGTATGAAGATTTATACCTGTCTGGACGGGGAGATACAAAAGATCTGTGAGCAGGAAGTGGAGAAGCAGCTTCGTCATGAAAAAGGAAAAAGAAAACGCCAGATCTCTCTGGTTCTGATCGATCAGTCCAATGGGAAGGTCAAGGCACTGATTGGCGGCCGGTCCGGGGAGGAGCCTCAGGCCGGAGGCAATCGTGCCATTGATTATACAAGAAATCCGGGGATGATGCTGACACCGCTGTCGGTGTGGACGCCGGCGCTGGATACGGCAGGAATGACATTGGGGACGGTACAGGATGATGTTGCCTGCAGCTACACGGAGAACGGTACGACCAAAACCACAAAGGATGAGAAGGAATATCAGGGGCTTGTGACGACGCGGGAAAGCATTCTGAAAAGTCTGCAGTCCACCGCGATCCAAACCATGGAGAATTTTGGAATACAGGCAGGCTATGATTATCTGAAAAAATTTGGAATCTCCAGTCTGATTGAGAAGCAGGAGGACGTGGAAGGCAAGGTGATCGGTGATCTCTCCCTGTCCATGGCAGTGGGAGATATGGTGGATGGCGTAACCAATCTGGATCTGACAGCGGCATATGCGGCTCTGGCCAATGAAGGGAAAAGTGTCAGCCCCATCTTTTATACAAAGTTAGTGGACCGGACCGGTAATATTCTTTTTAAAAACGAGCAGAAGCAGTCGCAGATCCTGCGAAAATCCACCGCTTGGCTGATGACCAATGTATTGCAGGAATATGTTGAGAATGGGGAAGGAAAAGCTGCTGATCTGAAAATAGAAAAGCTGGCTGCGGCCGGATACGGTGGGAGTTCTGCCGGTAATAAGGATCAGTGGTTTGAGGGATATACACCGTTTTATACGGCGGGAATCTGGAGCGGATATGATGATGAAAAACGGATCGCAACCGGAATATCCTGCGAGGCTTTGTGGAAACGGATCATGACACAGGTGCATGAAGTCAAGAAGATCGAGAAGGGAAGCTTTAAGATATCGGAGGATATTGTGGCGTGCAATATCTGTACAAAATGCGGTGGCCTTGCAGTGGAGGATTTATGTGATAAGGCGCTTGGCGGCAATGCCATGCGGCGGGAATATTTTTTAAACGGGACACAGCCGGTTCAAAACTGTGATTGCCATGTAAGATACCGGGTATGCCAAAAAAGCGGCAGACTTGCCACGGAGAAGTGCCCGGAAAAACAGGTTGAAGAACGGGTCTATCTGATCAAGGAAGAAACAGGAAAAACAAAAGACAGCCCATATGTGCTGTCCTCAAAATTGAAAAACAGTAAATGCAGTCTCCACAAATAAGGAGACTGCATTTTTGTTAAATTTTCTGGAAATCTACTGCTCCCTGCATCCAGATAATACCCTTGAACCGGCGGCCGATCATAGGCTCGCCCACAAGAGAATCTTTGTTGATACCGATAGTCAGAACAATATCATTGCAGGAAATTAACAGTTGATAAATTTCCTCACCCGAATATTGATTTTTGACGCAGCTCCAATTGACAATGGTGCCGAGAATCTGATAATTATCGGATTCGGAACCGTAAGGAATAAAACTTGTCTCTACGATACTGTACAGATCCTCTGTGCGGATGCGCCGGTTGATCTGCGCTGACAGATCGATCTCGTCTATGGTCAGGTTGTCGATGGCATCCTGATCTCCGGACTTTGCCATGGCAATGAGCTGGTTTCGCATTCGTGTGCGGTAAGATTTTCGTCTTTTGATCTCCTCGTTATCCTCGACCCCCAGCAGAATTTTACCCTCCAGAGCCAGTCCGGACAGATAGGTCCGGGCCTTGTGCGGGGTATTGTCGCTGCAGTCTAACATCAGATAATCGACGGCGTTCTGCAGATAAAAGATCATAGATATGCCAAGACGGATATCGTCACACATACCGGTAAAAGCGTCAGTATCCACACGTTTATTGACGATAATGTCAGAAACTGTGGATAGGATCGTTCCCTTCAGATATGGAAAATGATGCTCAATATGAAAAAATCCCTTTTCATCATACTCGCCCC
>ENA-UOJI01001981-UOJI01001981.1-human-gut-metagenome-genome-assembly--contig:-P79-NODE-1981-length-12401-cov-9.232788_pt1 | contig 12401 bp, 9 predicted proteins | sample MGYA00242346_ERZ723893 | MGnify/ENA metagenome assembly ERZ723893 | reverse complement strand
CCTATATCTTGTAACTTAATTATATCATAAATACCAATCGTTAGACAGTCTGACGTACGGTGCTGTGAGAGGACGGCGGTTAGTCACCGCCTCCTACTCGATTGCAAAGAATGAAAGGGGGTCATTCCTGCAGAAAATGTTAACCGGGGGAATGAATGGTTAACAACTCAAGTATATCGAGAGAACTGCCCATTGTCAACGAATGTCGTATGTAGGTTGACATACTTTCATCGACAAATATCGCGTAATTCGGATTTTTCATACATATAGTTATAAAAACTACATAAAACAGCATAAAACACCACAAAATGAAATATAATAACAAAAACTCATTGCTTTTTACTCCACAACGTGGTAAGCTAAACTCTGCAAACAAGTAGAAAGGTGTATGCGAGAATGAGCGAAGCATTTCATATTATATCAGACGGTTCCTGTGATCTTCCCATGGAGCTGACCAAAGAAAAAGACATTACGGTAGTTCCTTTTTATGTATCTTTTGAAGAGGGGAAATACCAGAAGGAAATGATAGAGATCGGTGTCCGTGAGTTCTATCAGGAAATGGTGGATCACCCGGATGTATATCCGAAGTCTTCCATGCCTTCCGTGCAGGATTATGTAGATGCATTTCTTCCTTTTGTCAAGGCGGGAATTCCCATCATCTGCATCTGTATCACAACCAAGTTCAGCGGCTCCATGCAGTCTGCTCTGAATGCAAAAGCGATCCTGGAAGAGGAATATCCCAATGCACAGATTTATGTCTGCGACTCTACTGTGAATACCGTATTGCAGGGCATCTATGTATTGGAAGCGGTACGCCTTAGAGATGCGGGGAAGAGTTACCAAGAGAGTATCGACCGCCTGAATGAGATCAAGAGCTCCGGCAGAATCTTTTTCACCGTAGGAAATATGGAATATTTAAAGCACGGCGGACGTATCGGCAAAGTAGCCAGCGTGGCCGGCAGCCTGCTTGGCATCAAGCCCATCATTACCTTAAAAGAGGGAGAAATCTTCCCCTCCGGTATCGGCAGAAGCCGTCGCAAGACGGTAGATAAAAATATCGATCTGCTGTTAGCATATTTTGCAGAGGAAAAGGCAGATATTGCCAATTACAACGTCTGCGTGGGATATGGCTACGATTATGAAGAAGCCGTAGAGTTCCGCGACAGACTGGCAGGCAGACTGAAAGAAAAGGGATACGACATCGACACCATTCCCATCTTCCAGATCGGTGCCACCATTGGCGTACACACCGGACCTTATCCGTTGGGAATCGGTGTCGTGAAGAGAGCTATTTAAAATTTATTTGACCCTGGCAGGCATTTAATAATTCCTGCACATTTTCAAAAGCATAGTCCGGCAGATATTGGGTATTCGGTTCCCCCTCGGGAGTCAGAATATCCTTTTTTTGTGCCTCGCCGGTGAAGAGAACACAGGTGTCCACACCACCGTTGATGCCGCAGGCAATATCGGTGTACAGGCGATCGCCAACCACCAGAGTCTCCTCGGGAGTGAAGCCGGAGACTTCAAGGCAAAGCTTTACGACCTCTTTGCTGGGCTTGCCCAGATAGATGGGCTGTTTGTCTGTGGTGGCGGTGATCATGTCGCAGATGGCACCGCAATCGGGGATAAAGCCAAAGTCGATGGGGCAGCGCAAATCCGGGTTGGTGCCGTAGAAAGGAACATCCTGGGTGAATAAAACCTTGCAGACTTCGGTAAGCTTTGCATAATTTAATTCACTGTCATAGGCAACGACCACGCAGTCAATGCCGTCCTCGCAGACCTCGGTTATCAAGAGGCCATTCTTTCGCAGTTCCGCCACAAAAGAAGCGGTTCCCAGCACGAAGATTTTCTTGTCTGCATAATTCTCCTTCAAAAAACGCAGCGTCATATAGCCGGAGGTGATGAAATGATCCTCCGTGCTGTCCAGGTGAAATGCATCGTGGAATTTTTTCACATAGTCCAGTCCGCTTTTTGTGGAATTGTTGGTAATGTAATAAGCCCTGCCGCCGATGGCCTGAATGTAGCGGAGAAGATCCTCACTTCCCTCATACAAGGTATCGCCTACGGCAATGGTGCCGTCGATATCGAACAGGAAAAGCTTTTTATCTTTCAGACGAGCCAGCTTTGCGGCATCGCTGTAAATGTGCTTCGGGTCAAAAGTTTCCATAATTATCCTCATTTCTAAGCATCAAACGCTCAGGTTCATGTTAGCAACGAATATCCCCACTGTCAAGGAAAAGACGGCTTCTGGAGGGAAACGTGAGTGGAATTGCGGAGGCATTTATGGTATGATGGGCATAGGCATGAGCTGTGTTGCCTGTGGCTCTCATGGAATTCGACGGATTGCATACAAGATTGCGCAAGGGACATGGGAAATAGGATGAAGTGATTTAACGACTACAATTAAAAAGGACAACATTACGGTTATGGACGAAAAGAAAGATAAAGGTTTACAGGGAAATGAGAAAATAGAGGAGGCAATTCTGGCATTACAGCAGGAGCCGACAGAAGAACTTCTGGCGCATGCTCTGACGGTGGTGCGCAGACGTATGCGGGAGCAGGGACAGCTTATCGTGGCGGTGGAACCGCCCTCAGCAGATGTGCAGGAAGCGGTGACACAGGCCGCCGGAACTGCCATGCGCCTGCAGGCGGTGCAGACCTCCGATGGGAAAAAATGGTGGTCGGCCTTCACCGGATTTGAGGAAGAATTAAAGGGAAGCGGCAGCGTAATGTCCACTTTTCTCACGGATATGGAGCAGCTGTTCCGCATGACGTTGACTGCCGATGGTATCGAGGGTGTGATCCTGAATCCCTGGAACCGGACGTTGATGCTGGACAAGCGGTTCCTGCATATTATTCTCGGAGAATAGCAAAAGAGGGAGAAGCGGAGCATGACAGAGAGCTATGAACTGCCCGTGCTTTTTACGGACGATGAATGCAAGGCTTATGCCGCATGGGGCATGAAAAAAGAAAAAGTACTGATGCCGTTTGCCCTGATCACTATACTGATCTATATGGTAGCAACCGTGCTGGTAGTGATGAAGGTCTGGGGTGTGCGGGAGAGTGACCATCTGCTGTTCCAGATGTTGTTGTGGGGTGACTGGATTCCGGAACTGACGGGAGCGTTGGCGGTTTTCATGACGATCCTGTTGCTGGGACCGTTGAACTTTATACTGGATAAATTATGGAAAAAACCGGCAGAGCCCATGTGGCTGTGTGTAGTACCGGAGGGTGGAACTGTGAAGGTCACTGCCGTGAGAGGCCTGGAAGGTAATCCCCGGACACCGGCAGAGATCTATCCACTGACGGAACTGGAAACCTTTTTAAACCCGGCGGACAACACGATCTGCTATCAGAAGAAATGGTATCGGATCGGGGAAAATACCATAGAAAATATTTATCCGCCGGAAAAACAGCATCCATGGATGGATCACCCGGAAAATAAAGCCAGCGGCATCATCGATGTACAGAGACTTATGGAGATCCTGAAAGGGTACGAAGCGTCTTTGAAGGCTGCCCGGAAGGAATGTGAATGGATGGAAAAGCACGGCGGATAGAACGAATAGATGACAGAAAAGCGGATAAAAATTATGACCGGGATAAGATAGCATAAGACAAATCAGGAAATAGGCAGACAAAATGATAACAATCAGAAAATTTGAAGCAAAAGATGTAGCAAGAATGGCAGAAATCTGGAATCAGGTGGTAGAGGATGGCGTGGCATTTCCTCAGGAGGAAGGACTGACAGGAAAGGGGAAAATATGAAACTGATCTCATGGAATGTGAACGGGCTGAGAGCCTGCATGCAGAAGGGATTTCTGGATTTCTTTCAGGAAACGGATGCAGATATTTTCTGCTTACAGGAGACAAAATTGCAGGAGGGACAGATCGCACTGGATCTGCCCGGATATCATCAGTATTGGAATTACGCAGAGAAAAAGGGCTATTCCGGCACTGCAATTTTTACAAAGGAAGAGCCCATACAGGTGACTTACGGCATCGGCGTGGAGGAACACGACCATGAGGGCCGGGTGATCACTGCAGAGTATTCGGAGTTCTATTTTGTGACAGTCTATGTACCGAACGCCCAGAGAGAGCTGACGAGACTGGAATACCGCATGCAGTGGGAAGCGGATTTCCTGGCGTATCTTAAGAAACTGGAAGAGAAAAAGCCGGTGATCTATGCGGGAGACCTGAACGTGGCGCATCAGGAAATCGACCTGAAAAATGCGAAGACCAACCGTGGCAATGCGGGCTTCACTGATGAAGAGAGAGCCTGCTTTTCGAAGGTATTGGAGAACGGATTTATCGATACGTTCCGCTATTTTTATCCGGACCTGACCGGGGCGTATTCCTGGTGGTCTTATATGTTCCAGGCGAGAGCAAAAAATGCCGGATGGAGAATTGATTATTTCGTGGTATCGGAGTGTCTGAAAGACCGGCTGGCGGATGCGAAGATCCACACGGAAATTTTGGGATCGGATCATTGTCCCATTGAACTGGATCTGAAATAAACGGACAGCATAACGGAGGAGACTTATGAGCTTACGTTTCTGTTTTGGCCCTTCCGGGTCGGGCAAAAGCCACAGAATCTATGAAGAGATCATGCAGCGGGCGGCAGAGGAACCGGGCAGGAATTTCCTGATCATTGTGCCGGATCAGTTCACCATGCAGACCCAGAAGGATCTGGTCATGCGCAGTGACCGGGATGGCATCCTGAATATCGATGTCCTGAGCTTCGGCCGACTCAGCCACCGCATTCTGGAGGAAGTGGGGACCAAAGAGATGCCGGTACTGGATGACACCGGCAAAAGCCTGGTGCTGCAAAAAGTGGCGGCGGATCTGAAGGAACAGCTTCCGGCCATGGGAAGTCTCCTGCACAAGCAGGGCTATATCCATGAGGTGAAAAGTGCGATCTCCGAGTTCATGCAATACGGTATCAGCACACAGGATATGGACAAGCTGATCACCAGTGCACAGAAGCGTGGCGCGCTGGCCATGAAACTGAAAGACTTAAAGACTCTGTACCGGGGCTTTCAGGATTATATCAGGGATCATTTTATCACCACCGAGGAGACACTGGATGTACTGCGCAGATCCCTGTCCAAATCAAAGATCTTAAAGGGCAGTGTAGTGGTGTTTGACGGCTTTACGGGATTTACTCCCATACAGAACCGGCTGATCCAGGAACTGATGCGCGTGTGCGCAGAGACCATCGTTACCGTGACCATTGGAGTGGGAGAGGATCCGTATAAAATGGATGGTGAACAGAAGCTGTTCCATCTGAGCAAGAAGACGGTGGCGGATCTGGAAAAGCTGGCAGCGGAGGCAGAGGTAGAGCGGGGAGAGGATCTCTTTGTCAAGGGGGGGCCCAATCGCTTCGCCAAGGCACCGGCATTACACTATCTGGAACAGAATCTGTTCCGGTATCAGTATGAACCGTATGCGGGAGAACAGCAAGAGATCCATATGTTTGAAGCCCTTTCCCCCAGAGAGGAAGTCCACCAGACAGCGCTGTACATCCGGCACCTGATCAGAGAGCAGGGGATGACCTACCGGGACATTGCCGTGGTCATCGGAGATCTGGAAGGATATGCTTCCTATGTGGAAACAGAATTCGGACAGCTGGAGATCCCATGTTTCCTGGACCGTACCAGAGGGATCGTGCTGAATCCCATGATCGAATATATCAAGAGCGCATTGCAGCTGTATATTAAGGATTTTTCCTATGATACGGTGTTTCATTTTCTGCGCAGCGGCATGGCGGATATTTCCAGAGAAGAGATTGATGAGCTGGAAAACTATGTGATCCGCACCGGGGCGAGAGGCTATCGGACCTATAGCCGTCTGTTTACCCGCAGAACGGAAGAACTGCAGGGAAATGCGGAGGGGAGCGAACAGGCGGAAGAGAAGACCATGGAGCGTCTGAACCGTATCCGGCAACAGTTCATGGATGCGGTGGAGATTCTGCACATGGGAAGTCAGGAAAAGGCTGGAGACTATGTCAGCCATCTGTACGATTTCCTGGAACAGAATCAGGTGCAGCAAAAGCTTTTGAACTATCAGCAGCAGTTTGAAAAAGAGGGAGACTTATCCAGAGCCAGAGAGTATGCACAGATTTACCGGCTGGTCATGGATCTACTGGATCAGGTCTATGAACTGTTGGGAGAGGAAGAAATCTCCAGACAGGAATTTGCGGATATTTTAGAGGCCGGTTTCGGCGAGATCACTGTCGGTACGATCCCTCAGAACGTGGATCGTATCGTGGTGGGCGATATGGAGCGAACCCGTCTGAAACAGGTGAAGGTATTGTTTTTCCTGGGAGTCAATGACGGAAATATTCCGAAAAATGCTTCCAAGGGCGGGATCATTTCGGATATGGATCGGGAATTCCTGATTGAATCCGGGACAGAGATGTCACCCAGCCCGAGACAGCAGATGTATATCCAGAGATTATATCTGTATCTGAATATGACCAAGCCCTCAGAACAGCTGTATCTGTCCTATGCCAAGGTAAACAGTGAAGGAAAGGGCATAAGACCGTCCTACCTGATCGATACGGTGCGGAAGCTGTTCCCGGCAATGAGCGTGGAGTATCCCCAGAACCGCAGCCGTCTGGAACAGATCGAGGGCAGACAGGAAGGTGCCAGATATCTGGCGGAGGAACTGCGGGAATATGTGGAAGGAACCCTGCCGGAAGAAGAGAGGCAGGACTTCTATCTCATGTACCGTGCCTACGAGGCGGATGCGGCGGGCAGAGACCTGCTGACCCGGGCGGCATTTCGCAGATACAGGGAGAGCGGTCTGTCCCGGATCGTGGCCAGAGCATTGTACGGACAGCAGCTGGAAAACAGTGTCAGCCGTCTGGAAACTTATGCTGCCTGTGCCTGCAGACACTTTTTGCAATATGGTCTTTCCCTGCAGGAACAGGAAGAATTCGGCTTCGAGGCTTCGGATATGGGTACGGTATATCATGCAGTACTGGAAAACTTTGCAGGAAAACTTGCAGAATCCAACCTGACATGGTGGGATTTTACGGAGGATTTTGCAGCCAAAGCCGTCAAAGAATCCGTGGAAGCCTATGCGGCAACCTACGGGGAGACGGTATTATACAGCTCTGCGCGGAATGAATATGCCATTACCCGCATGAGCAGGATCCTGACCCGCACAGTGCTGACCTTGCAGAAACATTTGAAACAGGGCAGTTTCCAGCCAGATGATTATGAACTTTCTTTCCGGTTTGCGGAGGATCTGGACAGCATTCATGTGGATCTGTCTGAGGACGAGAAGATGCATTTGCAGGGACGGATCGATCGTATCGATGTGTCGGAAGATGCAGAGCATGTCTACGTCAAGGTCATTGATTATAAGTCCGGCAACCGGAAATTTGATCTGGCGGCATTGTATTACGGTCTGCAGTTGCAGCTGGTGGTATATATGAATGCAGCCATGGAGATGGAGAGCCGAAAGCATCCGGACAAGGAGATCGTTCCGGCGGCACTTCTGTATTATCACATCGATGATCCCACCATAGAGACACCGGTGGAGCTCACGGATGAGCAGATCAATGAACAGATCCTTGCAAAGCTTCGTATGAACGGTGTAGTAAACAGTGATCCTGAGGTCGTGGAGCGTCTGGACCGCTATATGCAGGATAAGTCTGTGGTCATTCCGGTGGAGAAGAAAAAGGATGGAAGCTTCAGTGCCAGATCCGGTGTCTTAAGCCGGGAGGAGATGCAGCTGATATCTTCTTATGTAGATGCCAAGATCCGCAGCATCGGGCGGGAGATCCTGGACGGAAAAATAGCAGCCAATCCCTATGAGAAAGGCAATGAAGAGGCTTGTACTTATTGCGCCTATAAAAAGGTCTGCGGTTTCGATGGCAGTATTCCGGGCTATGAGAAGAGACAGCTGGAAGATCTGGATAAGCAGGCGCTGATGCAGCGGATGCAGAAGACCGTGGAAGCTTAGGGCAAAGGGTGCCCGGCGGGAGTGTGTGCCTGACAGGAGGCTCGAAGAGAAAGCACCCGCTACCCGGAGGAACAGGACGGCAACAGGAGAAAAGAAACAGGAACAGAGGTAGCGTATGGGAATGAATTTTACCCCGGAACAGCAAAAGGTAATCGAACTGCATAACAGCAACATTCTGGTATCGGCGGCCGCGGGAAGCGGTAAGACGGCGGTACTGGTAGAGCGTATCATCCGTATGATCTGTGAGGGGGAGCATCCGGCGGACATTGACCGCCTGTTGATCGTGACTTTCACCAATGCGGCGGCTGCGGAGATGCGGGAGCGTATCGCAGCCGGGATCGCCGCCAGACTGGAAGCGGATCCGGGGAACGACCATATCCAGAAGCAGTCCGCCCTGTTACACAATGCCCAGATCACCACGATCGACAGCTTCAGCCTGTTCCTGATCCGGAATCATTTTAATGAGATCGGTCTGGATCCGGATTTCCGTGTGGCAGACGAGGGTGAGATCAAGCTGTTGCAGCAGGAGGTGCTGGGACAGCTGCTGGAGGATGCCTATGCTGGGAAATTTGTTCCGGATGATGTTCCGACGTCCCGGGAAAACCGTGACAGCGGAGCGATGATACCGGAGAAAGCGTCAGGGAATGATTTTGCGGAAGAGGTTCCGGGAAAACGTGACAGCGAGGACCCATCCCGGGAGGCACGGGAACGTTTCCACACCTGTGTGGAATATTTCTGCCCCGGCGGCAGAGAGAGCGTGCTGGAACAGCATATCCTGAACCTGTCCCGCTATGCCGGAAGTTTTCCCTGGCCCGCAGAATGGCTGGAAGAGCGTAAAAACGATTATGCGGCGGGAGATCTGGATGCCCTGCTGCACAGTGATTACGGACAATATCTGGCAGAGCGTGTGAGCCGTGTCCTGCAAGGGTGTCTGGAAAAACTGGTGGAAGTGAAAAAGCTGTGTGAGCTGCCGGACGGTCCATATATGTATGGAGAACTGACAGAAGCGGAGAGCGAACAGCTGGAACGCCTGGCTGCCTGCAAGGATTTGAAGGAACAGGCAGCAAAGGTTCCAGCAGTGACTTTCGGCCGTCTTTCTTCCAAGAAGGATGAGAGCGTGGATCCCGCCAAACGGGAGCTGGCGAAATCCATCCGTAATAGCGTAAAAGACACGCTGGCGGATCTGACGGAACAATATTTCAAGACACCGTTAGAGTTGGTGGTGGAACAGGGAATAGCCTGCAGAGAGCCGCTCCGGATGCTGCTTAACCTGGTGCTGGAATTCGACAGAAGGCTTCTTGCGGCCAAACAGGAGCGACATCTGATCGACTTTTCCGACATGGAGCACTATGCGTTACAGATTCTGCTAAAACGGGAAAAAGTGGAAGAGACCGGCGATGCAGGGACGGACAGCACCGGTGATACAGGAATGGATAGCACCGGTGTGAAATATGACATTGTGCCAAGTGACGTGGCATTGGAGTATCGCCAGTATTTTCAGGAGATCCTCATTGACGAATACCAGGACAGTAATCTGGTACAGGAATATCTGTTAAGTGCCATCTCCGGGGAAGTGGAGGGACATTATAACCGCTTCATGGTAGGTGATGTGAAGCAGAGTATTTATAAATTCCGTCTGGCCAGACCGGAACTTTTCCTGGAAAAATACGACACCTATCAGGAGAGTGGGGATCTGTGCCGGATCGACCTGGCGAAGAACTTCCGAAGCCGTGTGCAGGTGGTGGATGCGGTAAACGATGTGTTTTCCCGCATCATGAGCCAGGAGATCGGCGGCATTGCCTATGATGATAAGGCAGCATTGTATCCCGGGGCCACATATCCCGCCACAGAGGATCCTGCATACGGCAGTGAACTATTACTGATCCGTAAGCCGGAGAAGGGGGATGGTGCGGAAGGCGGCAGCGGAGAACAGCGTCCCGACGGGGCAAGAGGTCCCGTGGACTATGACAACGTAAGACAGCTGGAAGCACTGGCTATTGCGGCACGTATCAAGCAGCTGAAGGGCAGTCTGAAAGTCATGGAGAAGGCTACGGGAGAATTGCGCCCGGTGCGGTACTCGGATATGGTGATTTTGCTTCGTACCACCAGTGGCTGGGATGAGGAATTCAAGAAAGTACTGGAACAGCAGGGAATCCCTGTCTACATTACATCCAAGACCGGATATTTCGGGGCCCTGGAAGTACAGGAACTGCTGCAGTTTTTACGAGTGCTGGACAACCCGAGACAGGATATTCCGCTGTTCGGCGTGATGCAGTCGATCTTCGGAGGCTTTACCCAGGAAGAGATCGCCCGGATCCGCAGCGGAAGCAAAGGGCATTCCCGGAAGAGAATGACACTGTATGAGGCATTGAAAGAAGTGGCGCAGAGGGGACGGATGGCGGAAGCGGGAGAAGAGGCATCAGCGGGCGAAAGCGCCGGAGAAGAAACCGCCGGGGCCGGACAGTACTGGCAGCGCGCATTGGAAGCTGCAACAGTACCGGAGGACATGGAAGCGGAGACAGAACTTTCCCAAAAGGCAGATACTTTCTTACAACGTATTGATCATTACCGTGATCTGACTCCCTTCACCTCCATCCGCGACCTGCTGCAGCGGATCCTGGACGATTACGATTATCTGAACTATGTGACGGCACTTCCTGCTGGCAGCAAGCGCCGGGCCAACGTGGAGATGCTGCTGACGAAGGCTTCTGCTTTTGAGAAGACCAGTTATTTTGGACTGTTCCATTTCATCCGTTATATGGAACAGTTGGAAAAATACGATGTGGATTACGGTGAGGCGGATACCCTGGACGAAAATGCCGATGTGGTGCGGATCATGAGCATCCACAAGAGTAAAGGTCTGGAATTCCCCGTGGTATTTGTCTCCGGGCTGTCGAAGCGTTTCAACATGCAGGATGCGAACCAGTCCCTGATCGTGGATATGGATCTGGGAGTAGCGGTGGACTATGTGGATTCCGGCCGCCGCATTAAAAATAAGACCCTCCGCCGGGCCGTTCTGTCAGCGAAAATGAAGGAGGACAATCTGGCGGAGGAACTGCGTGTGCTTTACGTGGCACTGACCCGTGCCAGAGAAAAACTGATCCTGACAGCGGTGTTGGATAAGGCGGAGGAAAAATGGGAGCTGTCCCGGATGACAGGACAGGAGAAGCTGACCTATCTGGATTTCTGTGAGGCGGGGAGCTATATGGATTTTCTGCTGCCGATCCTGCCTAAGACAGGAATTGCAGTAACAACGCTGGGAACAGAAGACCTGGCGGCAGAGGAGATCAGGGAACAACTGCGCATGGGAGACCGCAGGGAACTGTTGCAGCGTGTGACGGACGGCGAGACTCCTTTGCCTGGGGACCCGGAGGAGAACGAACGAAAGCTTGCGAAACTGCGGGAGCGATTTGCCTATGCCTATCCGTATCCCGGCCTGCAGAAGCTCTATACCAAGACCACGGTATCGGAACTGAAGATTGCGGCCATGGCGGAGAAGGATGAAGCGGCATTTCATACCTTCGAAGAAAAAGAAGTGGTGCCTTATATCCCGGCTTTCCGCAGAGAACAGGAAAAGGTCAGCGGAGCCGTCCGCGGTAACGCGTTCCACCGGACCATGGAACTGTTGGACTTTTCTTATCTGTTTATGGAATCCGGACTATTTGCCGGATGCCCTGGGACTTATGAGGAATACCGTCAGGGCCTGGATACGGACCGGTTACAGGAACGTCTGAAGGAATTCCTGCAGCGGGAGACAGCTTCCCTACGACTGACAGAAGAGTATGCGCAGGCCGTAAGCCTTCCCAAAATCCGGCATTTTCTGGAACAGGAGCTGGCCTACCGCATGTGGAGAGCTTTTGAACAGGGCCTTTTGTACAGAGAGCAGCCCTTCGTGCTGGGCATTGATGCGAAGCGCCTGGATCAGGACCTTCCTGAAGGGGAAAAGGTTCTCATTCAGGGTATCATCGATGTCTTCTTTATAGAAAACGGAGAGATCGTCCTGCTGGACTACAAGACCGATGTGATCGATTCCCTGCAAGCCCTCTGGAACCGCTACAGCGTCCAGATCCAATACTATGAGGAGGCACTGACGAAGCTGATGCAGCTGCCCGTGAAGGAGAGGATCCTGTATTCCTTCTATCTGGAAAAATACGAGTAAAAAAGCCGGAGTAAATGGAGGTTTCATATGAGTCAATATTTTGATTTATCAATAAGAAGGATTGAGATAAAGAAACCAAAAAGAGACTTGAAACCTGTTATTAAATTACAGGATGAAGTTAATAAGACTTTGCTGCATGATGAATATTATTATCCTACAGATGAAAGAACTATACAGGAATGTTTGGATGGTGATTATATCTTATTGGGCGTATATAATGATGTCGGGGTCAAAAGCCCCCGACTTTGATGCCTACGGATTGTTCCGTGCT
>ENA-UOJI01001973-UOJI01001973.1-human-gut-metagenome-genome-assembly--contig:-P79-NODE-1973-length-12430-cov-16.849778_pt1 | contig 12430 bp, 9 predicted proteins | sample MGYA00242346_ERZ723893 | MGnify/ENA metagenome assembly ERZ723893 | reverse complement strand
GCAGGCTGTCGTACTTGCGGAACTCGATGGTCTTGCCGCCGTTCTGGGGCACAGGGTAGTAATCCGCAAACTGGTCGTGCACAAGGCGCGGCTCTGCCTGATCGATCAGGCGCTTCTCGTAAAAGGTTTTCATCTCCACCGACATGGTGCCGGTGGTGTTGGTCTGCGCGTCCGCAAACAGCTGGATGTTGAAATTCATCATGTTTTTTCCTTTCTCCTGTCAGGTTAAAGTTCGATCTGTGCACCGTGCAGCACACGGCGCTCCAAGGCTTCCCGCTGGGCGCGGGTCATAGCGGCTACGTCCGGCCGTACCGAAGCCGCAGCACCGGGGCGCAGGCCGTTTTCCAGCGGACGCGCGGCGCGCTGCTGCACCCGCTCCACTACCCCCTGCTCCACGGTCTGTGCTGTGGTACGCAGGGCATCCTCGTAGTGGGCAAGGCGGTAGGCGTCCTGCACCCGCATCCCGGGCAGCTGCATCAGACGGCGCATCTCCGGGTTCTTCAGCTCTGCTTTCAGGTCAAAGCCCGGCTGGCTGCGGCGCATGGCCGCTTCCTCTGCCGCCCAGCGGGCGTGCAGGCTGCGCACCGTGTTCTGCACCGGCAGCGGCAGGGGCGGCAGCACCGGACGCTCCGGCTGTGCGGACTTTTCCGGCTGCGCGGCGGTAGCTTCCGGCTTCAGGGTGCCCGCAGCCACTGCCTGCCGGGTCTGCTCCGGGCTCAACGCGGGGGCAGTCTCACCTTCCGCAAACAGCTGCAAGTCCATCATGCTCTGCTGCCCGCTGCGGCTCACATCCGCAAAGCGCAGGTTGTCCGGGTAGCGCTCTGCCAGCAGGGTAAAGCCTGCCTTGGCCAGTTCAAATGCACCCTGCACCCACGGCGCTACCGGTGCCTGTGCCGCCACGGCAAGGCGCGGGCCCTCCGGCTCGTCCCAGGCATCGCTGCGGGCACTCTCCTCCCCTGCCAGCAGGTACACCAGTGCCTGCATCAGGGTGCTTGCGCCAGCGCATACGATGTCCTGCCCGGCGGGCGCATAGCCCGCGTGGCCGGCGGCTTCCAGCCGCAGGCTCAGCCCCTCGGGGCCGTCCAGCTCGCTGTAACATACCTTGATCATCTCACTTCACCTCCTTTCCGTTCCAGTTCATGGCGCGGGCAGCCGCCGCCACCGGCAGCTGTGCCGTCAGACCGGCAGCGTCCTGCGCCGTTTGGGTGCCGCCGGGCTGCTGCGCAAGAGCGGCAGACAGTCTTGCCATCTGCCCTTGCAGCTGCACCAGCTGCTGCGCCAACGTACCGTTTTGCCGCACCCGGGCGCGCACCTTTTCCACCCCTTCAAAGTCCATCATTTCCAGCGCCGCAAGGGCAGCGTCCGCGTTGGCGGGGTCAAAGAAGCCCAGCTTATAGCACTCCTTGGCGGTCTCGTTCTGGGACAGGCGGCTGAAGGTGCTCTTTTTGGCGGCGCTGACCACGATGTCAAAGACAGGCTCCCGGCTGCCCAGCTCCACCCCGCCCACGGCGGGCATGGGCTTTGCGCGCAGCCCCTGCGCCGAGAAGGGCACGAACTCGCTCTCGCCGCGCTGCCCGGTGATGCGGAACACCCGCTGCTCGTCGTAGAACTGCCGCATCAGCTCAATGATGAGGTAGCACTGCCTTGCAAAGGCGCGGTAGGCGCTCTTGAGCATATCCCGGCTCAGCTTGCTGCCCGCTTCCTGCAAGGCGGCGATGGCGCTGGCGGCGGTCACGCCGCCAGTGGTGCCGCCCTGCGTCAGGTCGCGGTTGCCGCTGATCTCCTTCAGCTCCTCAATGCGGCTGTTGCGATAGCTCAGGCTGTTGCCCTGCAAGCCCGCCGTCTGCAGCGGACGGAAGGAATCTTCGTTCAGGCGTCCGACAACGTGCACGATGTCCCGGCTCAGGTCGGCCAGTTCTTCCTCGTTCACCCCGGCGGTATCGCTGAGCACATACCGCTGGCGGGACGCCAGCAGCACATTCTCGTCCATGGCGTGGTTCATCCGGTCAATGGCGTTCTGGCAGTCCTTCATCACGTCGATATAGCCGAACCCGGCGGGAGAATCCTCTTCCACGAACAGCGGGTCGAACACAAAGGGATACTTGCCGTGGTCGTACAGCCCACGCGCCGCCAGCGCCGGGTCGTTCTGGCTGGCATACAGCACCACGCCGTTGCAAAGCTTGCAGTAGTGCAGCCGCAATTTGCCGTTCTCGTCCGGGCGCTTATAGTACCAGTCCACCACCACGCTCTTGTTGGCGGTGGTCTGGCCGTCCTCGTGGATGTACCGGGGCACGTCCACCACCCCGGCGGCGTGCCCTGCCAGCTGCGGATACTGCGCGGTCAGCCGGGCGGTGTCCTCAAGGCTGAGGTGGAACAAGTCCGGCGAGTCCTGAATATCCTGCACGCCCGGCTCCCAGTAGAGCATGAGCAGGTTGACGCTGCGCACCGCAATGTCGCCCAGCCCGCCGCGCGCCGCCGGGTCCCAGAAGATGCCGGTAACCCCGGTGCCCTGCTTGAGCTTGCGCCACCAGACATCGCTGTACACCTGCTCGTAATCTGCCTGCTCCAGCACCACCGGCAGCACGCTGGAAAGCGCCTGCGCCGTGGCCTGATCGTCTGCTGCCCGGGGCAGTACCATGGGCTCGGGGTAGTTGTCCATGGCGTCGGCGTGCTTGTTGGCGATGCTGTTGAACAGCCATCCGCTGGAGGGCTGCGCCTTGCCGGGCATCAGCGGGTCGCGGTAGTTTTTCCAGTGTCCCATGCGGAACCACAACTCGTTGTCGATCAGGCGCTTGTCCAGCGCCGCCTTGCCCGCCTTGTAGCGCTGCAGCGTCTGCAGCGCAGCCGCCGCCTCTGCCGCGCCGATGGGCAGGGCTTCTGCTCTTGTATCTTCCATAATCTTTCCTTTCTGTCCTGTTTTTTCAGATGCGGTAGAACCGCGCCTGCCGGTGCAGCTCCAGCGGGTCGTCCGGCCTTGGCGGCGCGGCAGAAGCTTCGGGCGGGCTGATGGGATGCTCCATCAGCACATAGCGGCACTCATCGTAGATGTGATCCTCCTGCCGGGTGTCGATATCCTCCACATTGCTCTCGTCGTACACAAGGTTCGGCAGGGTGCGGATGAAGTGCTTGCAGCTGCTGAACACCTGCAGCATCGGCCGCCCGTCCGGCGCGAACCGCAGCCGGTAGTGGAACTGCATCTTGCCCGCCAGCCGGGTGTGGTCCCCGGGCTGCCAGCGCAGAAAATGCGGGCTGCGCTCCATCATGGCTGCAATGCTCTCGCCACGGCTCTCGTCAAAGATGGCGGGGTCTGCCACCCCGTGGATCACCCTGCCCCGCAGCAGCGGGTCGTTCTGCTCGGCTTCCCGGATGCGCTTTGCCTGCTCCACCGGGTCGATGCGCAGCCCCTCGTTGGGGCGTCCGGTGCAGCCGTACAGCTCCTTGATGCGGTACAGCCGCCCTTCCTCGTCCACTGCATACCACCCCACCGAAAAGGGCTTGGAAAAACCGAAGTCGTACCCGCGCCAGATGGGCCAGTGCTTGGGGATGGCAAAGGGTGCGATGACGTGAGTCCAGCGCTGATCCTGATAGTGCGCCGGGTCGTTGCGCCATTCGGTGAACACCTGCCCGGAAAAGCTGTCCCAGCTGCCGTAGAGCAGCGCCTGCTTTTCCGCTTCCGGCAGGCTGGCAAGGCTTGCCAGATACCCGGGGTCGTTGGCCAGCAGGGCAGGGTTATCAAACACGCTGGACGGGATGAATACCCGCGCCCGCTCCATCTGCTGGTCGGTGCCATCCGGCAGGCGCACCGTGACCGTTTCCACAATGGGCGTGCCGGGCGGGGCGGGGGTGATGAACCGCGCCTTCACCCAGCCGTGGCCGATGCCGCCGGGGTTGGTGGTGGCACGCATATACACCCGGGTGCCCGGCCCGGTGGGACGGTTGCGGCTCATCATGTAACTGTACTCGTCCCACTCAAAGTGGGTCAGCTCGTCAAAGCCGATAAAATCGTAGGCTTTGCCCTGATAGTTGGTGCGGTCCTTGGTGTACTGCATAGAGCCAAACCAGATCTTCGCCCCGCTGGGAAAGACCCATACATGGGAGGTAGCGTTGTACTGCGCCTCCGGGAAAGCCCGGCGGTAATACATTTGGCTCTTATCCACAAGGTCGGAAAGCTGCGGGTAGGTCTTGCGCAGGATCAGCGCCCGGTAATGCGGGATGTGCACCTGCCGCAGCGCTTCGATCAGCAGTGCATCGCTCTTGCCGCCGCCCGCCGCGCCGCCGTACAGCGCTTCCGGTTCCGGTCTGCGCATAAATTCCAGCTGCCGGGGCTGCGGCTTCCACACGATGACTGCACGCTCAGTCCTGCTCATGCCTTTTCCTCCTGTTCCACCGGCGGCAGCAGCACCACGCCGCACTCTGTCCCTTCCAGTTCTGTGCCCTGATCGTTCAGGGTCTTTACCACGCCCGCCAGATCCTTGAGCACAGCGGTGGCTTCCTTCAGCCCCTTCATCATCCCGGGGTCGGGGGTGTTTTCCCGCCGGGCGGCCTTCTGACGCTCGTTCAGCTCCTTTACCTCCTGCGCCAGCAGGGTGCTCAGGGTATCGGCGGCGCGGTTCAGGCTCTTCAGCCCGGCGGCGGGCTTTGTCTGCCCCATGATGTTCTTCCTCCTTTCGTCCGGTGTCCCGGGCTCTGTACACAGGATATCACCCGCCCGCTTTGCCCGACAGTGTGCACTTTTGCGGGGTCATCGGGTATTTTCATGTAAGTATTATCCAGATAGTATATTTTATATTTTCAAGGCACAACGCAGCTGCGTCAGATTTATTTTCCCGGCTGGTGCGGCACGCAAAAAACGTCCGCTTGTATTTCGGACACCTCCCACAAAAACGTTCGCTGCGTCCCGCACGCCCTATCACTATAAAAGTACAGCGGCGCCGTACCCCAAGGTCGCAGCACCACCCCCACCCGGGGAGCAGAGCTTTTCTCGACCTGTGTTGTTTTTCTCGCTAGGCAAGGCTGTATAAAAGGCGTTTTCTTTCCGCTGCGTAGTATCCCTGAAAATATCTTTCAAAAAATGTATCGCTCCTTTTCGCGGTTTTTTAGCAGTTATGCAACATTCAGTCATGTTCAAGCATATTTTTTTACATACCTGCATCATATTTGTATGTTGGTTGCATCGGCATGAAAAATTGTGATAATTCGCGAAAAGATTTTGTAACCTTTGGTCCGCTTTTGTAGAAACGTAACAAAACATTTGCACCAATATTGTGAACTTATTCTCTTGCGGAACACCCCCATACAAGGGTATAATACTGTCAGGGATTACGGACGTATGCGACAAATGCGTCTGTGAATATGCTGTGACACACAAATGAAGGAGATTACTATTATGAAAATGATTTCTCGTCGCGACTTCCTGAAGGCTTCCGCTGTTGTGGGCGCTACCGCTGCTATGACCGCTTGCGGCGGCTCTTCCTCCACCAGCACCGCTGCTTCCAGCGTTGCTTCTTCCACCGCTGCTTCTGCCGCTGCTACCAACGGCTCCGCCAACATCGGCGTTTGCATCTATCAGTTTGCTGATAACTTCATGACCCTGTACCGCTCCGATCTGGAAGGCTACCTGAAGGATATGGGCTACTCCGTCACCATCATGGACGGCAAGAACGACCAGAACACCCAGACCGAGCAGATCAACACCTTCCTGCAGCAGGGCGTGGACGTGCTGGTCATCAACCCCGTCCAGACCACTTCCGCACAGACCATCGTTGATACCATCAAGCCCTCTGAGACTCCCATCGTCTTCATCAACCGTGAGCCCGACAAGAGCGTTCTGGACTCCTACGCAGACAAGTGCTGCTACGTTGGTGCTGACGCACGTCAGTCCGGTACTTATCAGGGCGAGCTGATCCTGGAGACCGAGACCCAGGGCGATATCAACGGCGACGGCAAGATCACTTACATCATGTGCAAGGGCGACCCCGAGAACATCGACGCTCAGTACCGCACCGAGTACTCCATCAAGGCTCTGACCGATAAAGGCAAGGAAGTGGAGTGCCTGTACGAGTACCTGGACAACTGGGATCAGACCACCGCTCAGCAGGACGTTGCAAACGCTCTGTCTCAGTACGGCGATAAGATCGAAGTCGTCTTCTGCAACAACGACGCAATGGCACTGGGCGCTCTGCAGTCCATCCAGCAGGCAAACCGCACCGTCGGCAAGGACATCTATTTGGTCGGCGTCGATGCTCTGGTAGAGGCTGTCCAGAACGTTGTGGACGGCAACATGACCGGTACCGTTCTGAACGACGACGTGGGCCAGGCTACCAAGGCTGCCGAGGCTACCAAGCTGTTCGTTGAGGGCAAGGATGTCGAGAAGTACTACTGGGTCGACTACGTCAAGGTCACCAAGGACAACGCTTCTCAGTACCTGAAGGAAGACTAAAGTTTCCCGGAACCAATGCAAGGTGCGCAGCAGGCCTTAACGGCTTGAATGTAAGCTAAAAAGCGCGTGCGTGCGAGAAAACGTCTCCACGCACGCGCCTTATTTTAGAAAAAAAACTGCCCGCCTGTAAACAACCAAAAAGGAGGCTTTTGCGGAATGTCAGAATACCGTCTGGTAATGAAAGGCGTGGTCAAGACCTTCCCCGGCGTCAAAGCGCTGGATCACGCCCAGTTGGAGCTTCGCCCCGGTAAGGTCATGGCGCTGATGGGTGAAAACGGCGCCGGTAAGTCCACACTGATGAAATGCATGTTTGGCATTTACAAGATGGACGAGGGCGAGATCGAATACGAGGGGCAGAAGGTAACCATCCCCACCCCGCTGGATGCACTGGACCGCGGCATCGCCATGGTGCATCAGGAACTGCAGCCCATTCCGGCCCGTACCGTGGCCGAGAATATCTGGCTGGGACGCTACCCCACCAAGAAATACGGCATCGTCACTGTTGTGGACCATGCCAAAATGTACAAAGATACCGATGAACTGCTGAAGAAACTGAAGCTGGACATCGACCCCCATGCAAAGCTGGGCTCTTTGAGCATCGCCCAGATGCAGATGGTGGAAATCGCCAAGGCCGTTTCCGCCAACTGTAAGGTGCTGATTTTGGACGAGCCCACCTCCTCTCTGACCGCGAACGAGGTCGAGAGCCTGTTCCGCATCATGCGGGAGCTGAAGGAGCAGGGCGTTGCTCTGGTCTACATCAGCCATAAGATGGACGAGATCAAGGTGATCGCGGACGAAGTTACCATCATGCGCGATGGCCAGTACATCGGCAAGTGGGACGTTGCCAACATGACCAAGGAAGAGATCATTGCAAAGATGGTCGGCCGTGAGCTTTCCAACCTCTTCCCCCCGCTGGAGAACGTGCCCTCGGACGAGGTCATGATGAAGGTGGAGGACTTCACCTCCATCCATCCCCGTTCCTTCCGCCATTGCAGCTTTGAGCTGAAAAAGGGCGAAATTCTGGGCGTCGCCGGTCTGGTGGGCGCACAGCGTACCGAGCTGATGGAAGGCATCTTCGGCCTGCGTGCCCATACCTCCGGTAAGGTGTGGATCAAGGGTGAGGAGGTCAACATCAAGCAGCCCCGCGATGCCATCCAGAAGAGCGTTGCTCTGCTGACCGAGGACCGCCGCGCTACCGGCATTCTGGGCGTGCTGAGCGTTGCCGATAACATCTCCATTGCTTCTCTGGACGCCCTGCGCAAGGGCCCCATCATGCTGGACAACAAAAAGATCCTCGATCTGGTGGCTACCAACAAGGAAAAGATGGCCATCAAGGTGCCCAGCCCCAAGACCCAGATCAAGAGCCTTTCCGGCGGCAACCAGCAGAAGGTGCTGATCGCCCGCTGGCTTGCCAACAACCCCGATGTGCTTATTCTGGACGAGCCTACCCGCGGCATCGACGTCGGTGCAAAGTACGAGATCTACTGCATCATCGCCGATCTGGCCAAGCAGGGCAAGAGCATTATCATGATCTCCTCTGAAATGAGCGAGATCATTGGTATGTCCAACCGTGTCATGGTCATGTGCGATGGCCGCATCACCGGCTTTATCAACGGCAAGGATGCCACGCAGGAGAACATCATGGCGCTGGCTACCCAGTTCGAGACCGCACCTGACACAGCTGCGGCAAATCAGTAATTAAGGAGGCTGTCTATCGTGGAAGCTACCAAAAAATTGAATGGCAAGGCTGTGGGCAAGTGGCTCAGCAACAACGCCATTATCATAATGATGCTGGCCGTCACCCTGATCGTTGGCATCATTCATCCCAACTTCTTCTCCGGCACCAACATGATCAACCTGTTCAAGAACGTGTCCATCCGCTACATCATCGCGCTGGGCATTTCCGGCTGTCTGATCACCACCGGTAACGATCTGTCCGCTGGCCGTCTGGCCGGTTTTGCCGCCTGCTTGGCCTGTATCTTTGCGCAGACCGAAGGCGCTTCCGGCAAGTTCTACCCCAACATGCCCACCCTGTCCACCCCCGTGGTGTTCATTCTGGTCATTGCCATCTGCGCCATCGTGGGTCTGTGCAACGGTCTGGTGGTCAGCTACCTGAAAGTGCAGCCCTTCATTGCTACCTTGGGTATGCAGCAGGTGGTCTACGGTATCTGTCTGGTGTACACCGGCGGTACCCCCATCGGCTCCCTGAACTCCAACTTCACCGCACTGGCAAAGGACACCTTCCTCGCCATCCCCGTGCTGATCTGGATTGCCCTGATCGTGGCCTTCTGCTTCTGGTTCCTGTACAACAAGACCCGTCACGGCAAGTATATGTACGCCATCGGCGGCAACGAAGCTGCTGCCGAGGTGGCTGGTGTCAACGTGCACGCTACCAAGATCCGCATCTACATCCTGGCCTCCTGCATGTTCGGTCTGGCAGGCTGCCTGCTGGCTGCAAAGTCCGGCGGCGCATCCGTCAACACTGCAATGGGCTATGAGCTGGACGCCATCGCAGCCTGCACCATCGGCGGTGTTTCCACCACCGGCGGCGTTGGTACCGTGCCCGGCGTTCTGGTCGGCGTTCTGGTCTTTGAGCTGATGAAGGTCGCTCTGCAGTTCATGAACGTCAACTCCTCCTACACCTACATCGTTCAGGGCCTTGTCATTATCGTGGCTGTCGCCATTGATATCCGCAAGTATCTGGCTAAGAAGTAATCTCCTCATCATCCCCCTTTGCACCCGCAGTCTTTGCACTGCGGGTGCTTTTTTTGTCCACATTTTTGTGGTATCATAAGGAAAACATCTTATGCTTACAGGAGGGACTTTCCATGGCACAGCCCACCCCGGACACCCAGACCGAGCTTGAACGCCGCGAGGCCGCACTGGCCGCCCGCGAGGCAGAACTTGCCCGCCAGCAGGCTGAATTGCAGGCGCAGAAGGCCGATTTTGAGCAGGGCAAAAAGCGCCTGCTGGACAACGGCCGCAAGGACTTTGTAAACCCCAAGGAAAAACTCTACGATAAATTTCCGCTCACGGTGCATCAGATGGACATCATCATCGGCGTGCTGTTCGCCCTGATTGCTCTTTTTCTTGTGCTGGGCGTGACCCACACCAGCTTTTTCGGCCTGTTCGGCGGCTGAGCCGCAGGTGTATCCTCTGTGAAAAATATCCCTTAAAGGAGAATAAAAATGGCACACTATCCCGGTTATACCGTCCTGCGCACCGAGGACTGCCCCGAGCAGCACGGTACTTTGACCCTGCTCACCCATGACGTCAGCGGCGCAGCCGTGCTGCTGGTGGAGAACGAGGACGTCAACAAGGCCTTCGGCATCGGCTTCGGCACCTTTCCCTCCGATGACACCGGCGTGTTCCACATTCTGGAGCACTCCGTGCTGGCGGGCAGCGAAAAATACCCGGTCAGTTCCCCCTTTGTGCAGCTGCTCAAAAGCAGCATGGCTTCCTTCCTCAACGCAATGACCTTCCCGGATAAAACGGTCTACCCCTTTGCCACCCCAAACGAGACCGATTTCTGCAACCTGATGGATGTCTACCTGAACGCGGTGTTCTGCCCGCTGGCTATGGTGGACTCTGCCGTGTTCGAGCAGGAGGGCTGGCACCGGGACGCGGACGGCACGGTCAGCGGCGTGGTCTACAACGAGATGCAGGGTGCACTGGCCTCCCCGGATGCTCAGCTGCAAAACGCCCTGCAACGGGCGATGTTCCCGGATACTGCCTACGGCTTTGTGTCCGGCGGCGACCCGGCGTCCATCCCCGCCCTGACCTACGAGAAATACCAGCGGGTGTACCGCCGCCATTACAGCGCCGACAACTGCTGCATCACCCTGTACGGCAAAATGGATATGGCCGACAAGCTGGCGCGGCTGGATCAGGACTACCTGTCCAAGATGCCCAAGGCCGCTGCCCGCCCCCGCCTGACCATGCAGGACGAGCAGCCCGGCGCGTTCGTGGAGCTACCCTACTACACCGACCAGCCCAAGCCGGACGAGGTGCAGTGCGCACTGGCATGGTACACCGGTGCCTTTGCCGACCGGGAGCGGCAGCTGGGCGTGGAGATCCTGCTGGGTGCGCTGCTAAGCACCAACAGCTCTCCCCTCAAGGCCGCGCTGCTGGCCGAGCAGCTGGGCGCAGATATCGACATCGGCTTTGACGACAGCACCCTGCAGCCCACTTTGGAGCTGCTGCTGCGCGGTGCTACGGTGGATTCTGCCCGCAAGTTTGCCCCCGCTGTGCGCAAGACCGTGGACGAGCTGCTAAAGACCGGCATTCCCCACGAGCTGCTGCTGGCGGCTTTGAACGAGGCCGAGTTTGCCTCGCTGGAGCGCCCGGGCAGCCTGCCGGACGGCGTGCTGGACGCCATCAACGCCGCCACCGGCTGGCTGCACACCGGCGATGCCGCCCTGCTGCTGCACACCGACAAGCTCTTCGCCGCCCTGCGCAGCAAGCTGGAGGAGGGCTGGTTCGACACCCTGCTGCGGGAGCTGTTTGCACCTGCCCCGGTGCAGGTGGTGCAGATCCCCACCGCACCCAAAACGGAGGATGCCGCCCTGGTGCGCACCGATGGCAAACTGGTGCTGGAGCATCCCCTCACCGCCGCCGACCTTGGCGCGGGCGATACCGCCCCGCAGGGCAGCGCCGAGCAGCTGGCCGGTGCCACCCTGCTGCGTCACCCCTCTGCCGGCAGCTTGTACCTGAATTTCTACTATGATCTGGGCAGCATCACCCCGGAGGAACTGCAATATCTGAACCTGCTCACCGATGTGCTGGACGAGCTGGACACCCCCGCCCATACCGCCCAGCAGCTGAACACCCTGCGCAGCACATGGCTGGGCGACAGCCGCGCCCAGCTGGATCTCTGGACCGGGCGGCAGGAGGGTTCTCCCTGCCACGCAAAGCTTTCCCTCTGCCTGAGCCTGCTGGAGCGCAGCCTGGAAAAGGCGGTGGAGATCGGCGGCGAGTGGCTGTACGACACCGTCCTTACCGGCGCTGCCGCCGAAGCCGCCTATGCCCGGGTGGTCAGTCAGCTGAAGCTGCGCATGGAGCAGCTGTTCATCCAGCAGGGCAACGAGTTCGCTTCCACCCGTGCCCGCGCCCATTATTATGTAGAGGGCGCTGCGGACGAAGCCTGCACCGGCGTGAGCTATTATCACTTCCTGTGCGGTCTGCTGGAAAAGGCCGACTGGGCGGCGCTGGGCGCAAAGCTGGATGCTGTGCGCAGCCGGGTGCTGCAAAACGCTGCCCTGACCGTCAGCCTGCACGGCACCGAGGACGCACTGGAAAAGCTGCGCACCCTGCTGCCGGAAAGCCGCTTTGCCGCCGCCCGGCGTACCCCGGCGCAGCCCTACACCCAGCCCCTGACGCCCCCGGTGAACGAAGCCTTTATCATTGACGGCGGCGTGAACTACGATGTGCTGGCATGGCCCATGCCCCGGGACAGCCGCCGCCGGGTGCTGGCGCGGGTGATGAGCTACGAGTACCTGTGGCACACCATCCGGGAGGTGGGCGGTGCCTACGGCACCGGAATGCTCTGTGCAGACGGCATTGAGTTTTTGTACACCTACCGGGACCCCCACCTGCGGGAAAGCTACGATACCTTTGCCGCCGCTCCTGCCGCCCTTGCCGCCCGGGACTACACCGCCCGGGACCTGGACGAGTTCATCGTAGGCACCGCCGCCAAGCTGGACACGCCCCGCAAGGCGCGTGCCGCTGCCCGGGAGCTGGATCACCGGTACTTCTGCGGCATCACGGACGAGATGCGCGCCGCCGACCGCAAGGCGCTGTGCAGCGTGGACGCTGCCCTGCTCAAAGCGCAGGCCGCTGCCCTGTCTGACGTACTTTCCGGCGGCGTGCGGGTCGCCTTTGGCAGCAAGGACGCCGTGGAAGCCGCAAAGGACCTGTTCGACCGGGTAGAGACGCTGTAAGCGCCGTTCATTTGCAAAAAAATATTTTATTTGTAGTTCCGAAACACCCTGC
>ENA-UOJI01001954-UOJI01001954.1-human-gut-metagenome-genome-assembly--contig:-P79-NODE-1954-length-12489-cov-12.114686_pt1 | contig 12489 bp, 8 predicted proteins | sample MGYA00242346_ERZ723893 | MGnify/ENA metagenome assembly ERZ723893 | reverse complement strand
CCTCGTAACCCTCAGCATCAAACATCTGACGGAAAGCCAGACGGCCAATACGACCGAAACCATTGATAGCAACTCTAACAGCCATTGTAATAGTACCTCCTAATTATTTTACCCATAATCGGATAAATCACGGTATCTTTATTGTAGACCAAAACCGGCAAACTTTCAAGTGTCTGCTAAAAAATTAACAACACAATTTCATCTTTTTTGGCTTTTGTACGATTTTATGCACCCTTCCACAAAGCTTTTGTTCAATTACACCAAGGGTGCACAGCCGTTTTGTCAGTTATTTCCAGTTTTTTCCTTTCCAATGCAGGCAAGCCCCATACCGCCGATGCAACACAGTGCAAGGCCGGAAAGCAGTTCCGGCAACACCGCCGCAGCGCCGCTGCCAAGACCCGCTGCCAACAGCAGAAGCACCCGGGGCAGTTCCCAGCACAGGCACAGGCAGAAGGCTGCAAGCGCCGCAGCGTGCAGGGTGCGGCCGTTTTCCGGCTGGGGCAGGTACAGCGTGCGCGCCAGCGCCGCCAGAAACAACAGCGCCGCCAGCTCCTGCCAGACCGCTGCTGTGGGCTGCACCCTGTGCCAGCTGGAGCTGTTCTCCATAAAGCGCATCAGCACGTTCCAGTAAAACAGCGCACTGCCCGCTATGGCCAGTGGCAGACCGCCGGCAGGCGTTTTCCAGCCATCCCCGCGCAGCCAGCTGCGCCCGAGATTGCTCAGCCACACGGCACAGATCACCTCCAGCAGAATGCGTACAAAGGTGCTTACCGTACCGGCAGCGAACACGAACTGCGCCGCGCCGGCAGCCAGCATACACACTGCCCCCGCAAACGCCAGCACGCCTGCCGCCGGGCGGCGGCTGCGCAGCGGCTCCGGGGGCAGCGGGCGGCTGCGGCCAGCCAGCACTGCGGCCAGCACCACAGTGCCCAAGGCAAGATACCGCCACCACACCGCGCCTGCGGTGCACAGACCGGTGGCGGCGTCCATAGCAAAGGCAAGGTCTGCGCCGCGGCCAAGGCCAAGCAGCACGCAGAGCAGGATAACAACGAACTCTAACGGTTTCATTAACGCTCCTCGATGGGCTTATATTTCTGGCGCACGCCCAGATACTTGTAGGCCGGGCGGATGATACGGTTGGCGAAGATCACCTCTTCCACCCGGTGTGCGCACCAGCCCGGCACACGGGCGATGGCAAACAGCGGGGTGTACAGATCCTCCGAGATGCCCAGCATATTGTAGATCAGGCCGCTGAACAGGTCCACGTTGGCGCACACCGGCTTGGAGCTGCCCTTTTCCTCGGCAAAGATGCCGGGTGCCAGCCGCTCGATGCTGCACAGCATATTGTACTCTTCCTCAAAGCCCTTTTCGTAGGCCAGATGCTTTGCGCGCTGCTTCAGGATGACCTCACGGGGGTCGCTGATGGTGTACACCGCATGACCCATGCCGTAGATCAGGCCGGAGCCGTCGCCCACCTGCTTGCGCAGGATGCGGCGCAGATACTCGCGCACCTCATCGTCATCCTCCGGGTTCTCGACGTGCTTGAGGATATCCTGCAGCTGGCGGTTGACCATCAGGTTCGCGCCGCCGTGCTTGGGGCCCTTCAGGGCACCGATGGCCGCAGCGATAGCCGAGTAGGTGTCCGTGCCGGAGGAGGACAGTACACGGGTGGTAAAGGTGGAGCAGTTGCCGCCGCCGTGGTCTGCGTGCACCAGCAGGCACATATCCAGCAGCTTTGCCTCCTCGTGGGTAAACTTCTGATCCGGGCGGTAGGTGCTGAGGATGTGCTCTGCCGTGCTCTGGCCGGGCTTGGGCAGGTGGAAGAACATACTCTGTTTATCGTAGTAACGGCGCTTCATCTGGTAAGCGTTCACCATCATGGTGGGCATACTGGCGATCAGGTTGATGCTCTGGTTCAGGATGTTCTCAAGGCTCAGATCCTCAGCGCGGTCGTCGTAGGAGTACAGGCCCAGCACGCAGCGCTGCAACTTGTTCATGATATTGGGCGAGGGCGCGTTCATGGTGTCCATAAAGCCGTCCGGCAGTGCGCGGGACTCCGCTAAGATCTCGCAGAAATCGTCCAGCTGCTCCCGGGTGGGCAGGCTGCCGAACAGAAGCAGCCAGATTACTTCCTCAAACACGAAGCGGTCGTTGCGGTAAGCCTCGTCCACGATCTCGTTGATGTTGACGCCCCGGTAGATCAGCTTGCCGGGGGTGGGGATCACATGACCTTCCTGATCCTTTTTGTAGCCCACAACGTCACAGACGTTGGTCAGGCCGGCCAGCACGCCGGTGCCATCCGGGTTGCGCAGGCCGCGCTTGACCCCCAGCCGCTCGCTGGTCTCCGGGTCGATGTAGTTGTTTGCGATGTACTCCTCGCACAGGGTACGCATGGTCGTCGGGTCCAGCGTTGCCACTTCTGCGTGTGCAAAGTTCATAGGAGTGCTCCTTTCCGTCTCTTACTTTTTATACTTTCCGATCCCGTCCATCCTACGCTCTGATGGACATACTTTTATAATATCGCTTTTGTGCAGTAAATTCAAGCGCTAAGTGCGCACTTCTCACCGTAAAGCGCAAAAATGCAGGTTTTTCTCTGCGCATTTCCCGCCGGTTTGCACGCTGCCGGGCGTATGATGCTTCTGAAGCTTGCGTCCCGGGAGGAGGTCTAGTATGAAACGTTCCTTTTTGCTGCTGTGCGCCGTTCTGCTGGTGCTGGGCTGCGCCCTGCCGTGTGCTGCCTACCGCCTTGCCCGCATGACCCTTGCGCAGAGCACCGCTCCGTCCGCAGCAGAAGCATCCTCTGCCGCTTCGGAAGAAGGCAGCGGTCAGGCCACCTCCCCTGCTGACACAGCCGATACCGTCTGCTTTACGGATCAGAGCACCGGGCAGGCGGTGGAGCTGCCGCTGCGGGAGTATCTCATCGGGGCGGTTGCCGCCGAAATGCCGGTCAGCTGGCCGGATGAAGCACTGAAGGCACAGGCGGTGGCGGCGCACAGCTATGCCCTTTACCGCCGGGATCACAGCACGGAGGAAAACGGCGCATGGTTCACCGCAGACCCCGCTCGGCGGCAGGGCTGCCTGACCGATGCGGTGCTGCACAGCTACTGGGGCACCGCCTACGCGGCCAACTACGCCCGGCTTTCCGCGCTGGTGGATGCGGTACAGACGCAGGTGCTGTATTACGGGGACACCCCCGCCGGGACAAGCTACTTTGCCATGTCCAATGGCCGCACCGAAGCCAGCGAGAACGTCTGGGGCACTGCCCTGCCCTATCTTGTACCGGTGGACAGCAGCACCGACACCGCCGCCGACAACTATGAATACACCCTGAACCTTTCTGCCGCCCAATTACAGCAGCTGCTGGCCGAACGGCTGGGCATTGCCGCTGATCTTTCGCAGCAGGCGCAGTGGTTCGGCACGCCGATGCTCACCCCCTCCGGCTATGTAGACAGCCTGCCGGTCTGCGGGCAGACGGTGCAGGGTACCGCCCTGCGCAAGGCGCTGGGGCTGCGCAGCACCTGCTTTACGGTGGTCTGGCAGAGTGGCACCTTCTCCTTTACCACAAGGGGCTACGGCCACGGCGTAGGCATGAGCCAGTGGGGCGCAAAGGCGCTGGCAGAGCAGGGTGCAGACTACCGCGCCATTCTGGCGCACTACTACCCCGGCACGGAACTGCGGGGGGAATAGCGACAGAACAAAGCGGAAAATTTATTTTAAATAAAGTCCTAAATTACGCAATTACGCAAATGGAGCCGCTGCACATTGCCTTGTGCAGCGGCTCCAAATTTATATCCTTTTATCAGCCGAACAGCTGTGCAAACCAGCTTACGGTGGTCTCGGCGGCGGTCTCTACCGTGGTCTCCACCTGCTGGACCGTCTGCTGCAGCTTGGTGCCCTCGGCGTCCTTGAGCGACCAGTAGGTCTGGGTACTGCTTGCACTGCCGGACACCGTGAAGTCCGATGCAAAGCACAGGCTCTCGCCCGCAGAGTCCGTCACCAGCACCATATAGGTGTAGCTGCCCTCCGGCAGCTCTCCAAAGCGGATCTGGCTGTCCAGCGTGTTCAGAGAGAAAGCGGCGGCGTTCACTTGTGCCGCCGCGCTCTGCACAGTCTGATCTGCTGCGTCCAGAACCGCCACCTGCACACTGGTCAGGGTAGTACCGGTGGCGCTGTTGGCTGTACCGGTCAGCGTCATACCGCTGCCGGTGCGAAGGTTTACCGGGTAGCGCACCCCTTCCAGCCGCAGGCCGTCGGCCTGTGCCGCCACGCTGTTATGGTCTGCGGTGACGTACCAGTAGCAGGAAGATCTTGCAATGGACACGCTGGAGCTTGTAATAGGGATGCGGCCGTAGCCGATGTTCCCCGCCGGGTCGGAGCAATAGAAAATACCGTTGGTGTAGTCGGTCAGCAGCACCGCATGGGGCTGGGTACGGTCGTAAAGGACGATGCCCTCCGGGTGCTGCTCCAGCAGAGAGATCAGCACCGCCGTTTTGCTTTGCAGGCTGGAGGGCAGGATGGCGTAGCCCACCTGCATTTCCTTATATGTAAAGCTGTGCGCAAGGCCGTTGGCCCATGCTGTGGAGCGCACACTGTTCTCGGTCACGTTCGTCCAATCGGTCAGCCCGTCAAAGTAGGCACGGCGGCGCAGCATCATGGCTGCGGAAGCCAGCGTGCAGGTGCCGCCCCGGCTCTGCTTGAAGTAGAAGCCTGCGTCCACGTTCAGATCCACTGCCAGTGCAGCGGGCAGACAGGTAAGCAGAAAGGCAAAGCTCAGTATTAGGGTCAGCAATCGTTTTCTCAGGGTGTGCGGTGCGGTGGTATTCACGGTTCGGTATTTCCTTTCTTGTTTCTTTGCGGATCTCATAGGGATCTACCGCTAAAAAGTATACCAGCCTGTAATCCTTTTGTAAACAATCTTCCGTCTATTTTCTCAATATCAACACGTTTTGGGGATATCCGTTGGCTGCTTTTCACAATTTTTTCTGCAATATTCCACGCATCTGACAAAATTTCGTCCTACCCACCGCACAAATATGAAAAGATATTTCTTTTTTCGCCCGTTTTTTGGGTACCAAACTGCAAAAAGCACCCGCAGCATTCTCCCTGCATTTCATTGCAAAAAACGGGAAACTGCTGCGGGTGCTTTATTATTTATGCTTCTGACAGGCGTTCGGGTCACAAAATTTTATGCAGCTCCTGCACAAGGTCGCCGATCACGATGGGCTTGGACAAAAAGCCGTTCATGCCGCTTTCCAGCGCGTTGCGGCGATCCTCGTCAAAGGCGTTGGCGGTCATGGCAATGATCGGCAGCGTTGCCCGGGCAGGGTCGTCCAGCGCGCGGATCTTCCGGGTGGCGGTATAGCCGTCCATGATCGGCATCTGCACATCCATCAGCACCAGATCATAGCTGCCCGGCGCTGCGGTGCTCACCTTTTCCACCGCCACAGCGCCGTTTTCAGCCGTATCAACAAGGAAGCCGTACTCCCGCAGGATCTCCTGTGCGATCTCACGGTTCAGCTCATTGTCCTCTACCAGCAGGATCTGCTTGCCCTTGAAGTCGGCGTTCTTTTCCGGCAGAAGCCCCTGCGCCGCATCCGTCTGCTTCTGACCAAGGGCGCTCATCAGGGTCTCGCGCAGGTCGGACATGAACATGGGCTTGGAGCAGAAGGCGGTCACACCGGCGGCCTTTGCCTCCACCTCGATATCCGACCAGTCGTAGGCGGTCAGGATGATAATGGGCGTATCGTCGTTCAGGCTGCGGATGCGGCGGGTGACCTCGATGCCGTTCATATCCGGCAGGCGCCAGTCGATGATATAGGCGTGGTAGGCATCGCTCATCTCGATAGACTGTCGTGCGCGCAATACCGCTTCCTTGCCGGAAAGGGTCCACTCGGCGCGCATACCCACCTTGACCAGCATCTTTGTCACGCTGTCGCAGGTGTTGAAGTCGTCGTCCACCACCAGTGCTTTCAAACCCTCCAGCTCGGTGATCTTTTCCACCGGGCGCTGCTCAGTCTGTGCGCGCATGGGCACGCAGACGGTAAACTCGGTGCCCTTGCCCTGCGCTGTCTGCACCTCGATGGTGCCGCCCATCATATCTACAATATTTTTGGTGATTGCCATGCCAAGGCCGGTGCCTTGGATGCGGCTTACCGTGGAGGTGCGCTCCCGCTCGAAGGGCTCAAAGATCTTTTTGGCAAACTCCGGGCTCATGCCGATGCCGTTATCCTTGATGCGGAACTCGTACTGCCCGCAGCCATGCACCTTACCGGCAAGCTGCCGCACCCGCACCGAGACCGTGCCGCCCGCCGGGGTAAACTTGATGGCGTTGGACAGCAGGTTCAGCAAAATCTGGTTCAGTCGGGTCTTGTCGCAGTAGACGTCCTCGTCGGTCACGTCCATGACATCCATGTAAAGCTCCAGCTGCTTTGCGTAGATCTGCCCGCTGACGATGGTTTTCAAATCGTGCAGCACATCCGAAAGGTTGACCTCCACCTCTTCCAGATGGATCTTTCCGCTTTCAATGCGGCTCATATCCAGCACATCGTTGATGAGGGAGAGCAGATGGTTGCTGGACGCAAGGGTCTTGCCAAGATAATCCTTCACTCGTTCGGTATCGTCAATATTGCTGAGCGCCAGCGTAGTAAAGCCGATGATGGCGTTCATGGGGGTGCGGATATCGTGGGACATATTGGAAAGGAAGGTGCTCTTGGCGCGGTTGGCTGTCTCGGCGGCGGCAACCGCGTTGGAAAGCGCCTGATTCACCTGCTTATCAGCGGTGCGGTCGGACAAGACAAGGATATACTTGGCTCTGCCCTCCACCTCGCTGCCTATGGCGATGACGTGGAACCAGCGGCGTTCCTTAGTCTCCCGATGCTCAAACTCGAAATCCCATTCGCGCTGCTGCCCGCTGAGCAGCCCTTTCAGATAGTTTTTGTCGCGCTCCGGGAAACCATTCGAGTGCAGCGCTGCCAGAACACGGGCATCCTGCCGGACTTCTCTCCACGGGATGCCCAGCAGCCGCTCGATGTTCGGACTGACATAATCCGCCTTGGTGGTCTTTACGTCCACCATCAGGAAAACATCATCCACGTTACGCGAAAGCTTCTGGAACAGCTCATCCCGGTACAAGATCTCGGTATTCTTCCGGCGCAGGGTTGTATGGCTTCTGCGCACAATGAGCAGAATGACCAGCAGCGCAAGACCTGCAACGATGCCCGCCACGATCTGCACCGTATGGAACCACAGTTCGTCCAGACTGGCATTGACGATCTTGGTCGGCACAAGCCCCACCATCGTCCAGTTCTGGACCGCAGTGCCCTCGTAGACCAGATAATAGCTGGTGCCGCTCAGTTTGACCCTCAGGTTTCCGCTGCTGCCCTGCGCAAAGGCATTGGACAGCTCCGTGATCTGTTCCTCGGAAAGGTCGGAATGGTCGCGCAGCATCGCAATGAAATTGTAAATGGTCTCCTTGCGGTTTACGGAGTTGTCGATGACCACCCGCCCGTCCGGGTAGATGACATAGTTGCTGGCATTGCCCTCAAAGGCAGAGTTGTCCAGCAATCTAAGCACCGCATCATTATAATAAGAGATGGCAATGGCATCGTAGGCAAAGCCCCGGTAGCTGCCATGGGTTTCGGGACAGATGAACGCAAGCATCTGGGGCTTGCCGGGCAGCGCCGTGTTCACAACGACATCCTCATCATGGGCGAGCTTTTCGTCCAGATTGGTCTGCAAGCCAAGATAGCCGGTTTCCCCGGTCACGGTGATGTAGTTGCCGTCGTAGGTAAGAAAGTAAAAGTTGGCAAATCCGGTATTCTTCTGTGCTTGCTCGATATACGCCTGAATTTCGTCCTCGTCCGAGGTGTTTTCCAGAAAGCCGTTGTACAGATGCAGGTAGGTCACATTTTTGCGCACCATCTCTTTTAGCATATTGTTGGATTTATGCAGCACTTCTTCCAGATGCGAGGTGCTTTCCTGATAGATGGTCTGCGACACAAACGAGATGTACCGCACGCTGAGCCCGACTGCCAGCAAGACCAGCAGAAGGATAGCGGCAGCAGCAGGGAGCCACTTTTGCCGGGGATGGCAGCTCCGTTTTGGTTTACGCTTTTCGTCTGCCATTCCGCTCACCTCAGTGTCATGTAGTTTTCAGGCTCTGCAAGCGCTGCGCCGCCGCCGGAGACGTGATCGCGCCATGTGTTTTTCACCCACGTGTCTCCGTCCTCAGACGTGCCGCTCTTGCTCGCAAGCAGCGCTTCCATCTGCTTTGACGTTGCCAGACAGGTCACAGTAATGGTGTCGTCATCCCGCAGCGGCTGCCCGTTGCGGGTGATACTGGTCAGGGTATAGCTGCCGTTATTCTCCTTTACCTCCACGGCAATACCGCTGACTATCGGCAGAGAGCCACGATTGAAGGGCACAAAGCCGCCCTCGCAGCCCTCCACATAAGCGCGGACGAGTTCTTTCAGCTGGGCGCCGGTCATGGTGCGTTGGCGGGACATCAGGCCGTTGGGCATGATCATGGAATCCGCCATTTTGGGGGTATAGTCTGCTTTCAGCACACTGCCGGTAAAGCTGTTTGCGGTGGCAAGCAGCACATCCGTGCCGTAAACGCCGCGCAGCGTGTTTGCCATAACGGAGAAGGCGGCATTGCCGCCGTTTGCGTGGAACACGTTGGAATAGCTCTTTCCGCTGGTCAACACGGTCTCGTCCGCAGCAGGCTCCTCTTCGGCGAGAAGCTGCGCATTGAACGCCCGGTAAGCCTGTTTTGCCGTGTACTCGCCCGCAATCATTCTGGAGACCACATCCTTGGAAACGGCAAAGAAATCGTTGGAGGCAATGCGGATATACATATGGTTTTCTTCCACCACATCGCGCACGTCCTTCATGTACTCGGTCAGGCGCAGGGGGACGTTCTGGCTGTAGCTCAGCACGTCCTGTCCGTCGGCAACAATGCGGTTCTGCGCATCCTCCGAGAGCATGACGTTCAACACCTTCATGGCTTTTTCGCGGCGCGCGGTGTCCTGCTCGAGATCTCGGTTCAGGGCAACTTGGAAATACGGGGTGGTCATGATCCACTTTTCGCCGTTCTGGCAGAAGAAGGGCATAAAAATGGTGTCGATGCCCTCATCCTGAAACATCTTCACGCCGGCAGAGCTGCCAAAGTACATGGCAACTTCCCCGTTCCGGAACATCCCGGTCACGTCGTCGTAGGTCAGGGCAAGGTCGTCCGCCGTAAGGTGGGTATCCTGAATGAACTGCTCCATCCGCTCAAAGGCCCCCGGCCACACGGCATCGTCCAGACCCACCCGCACGGTGCTGGCGGGGTCGCTGTAAGCGGTGCGCCACTTGCGCCCTTCCGTAGTGGTAAGCTCGGCGGCGGAAAGCCCCTGCAGCGTTTCCATGCAGTTGTAATCGTAGGCATAGTCAGCGGTAAAACCCCGGATGCCTACCGCTTCAAACGCCTGACAGGCCGCCACAAAGCTTGCGTAATCGGTAGGCAGCGGGATATCGTACTGCTCAAAAAGGCTGCGGTTGACCACAAAGCCGTGGGCATCCGCACACACCGGCAGCCAGTTCACACTGCCGTCCTCGTTTTTAAAGCTGTTGAGGTAGGTGTTGTACACAGCGCCCGCCTCGTTGGTCAGGGCAAGGTTCATCAGACTGTCTTTCAGCGGGGCAGCATCGTGCAGCGAGAACCGGCAGCAGGTGATGATATCCGGCAGGCCGCCGTTCTGCTGCAAAAACTTGTAAAAATCCAGATCGTTGTTGCCTACGATGAACTCAATATTCACGTCCGGCAGCTGCGCTTGGACATAGGGAGCATAGCTTTCGTACAGGCTATTGCTCCACAGATACACCTGAATGGTCTGGGCATCCTCCTGCTCCTGTACCTGTTCCGGGCTTTTTGTGCCGCAGCCGGTCAGCAGGGACAGCCCCAGCGCCAGTACCGCAAGCACGGAAATAAGGCGGCGCAATGTTCTTTTGTTCGTCAAATTCATTCTCCTCACAGCTCTTGGGCAGCTGCCGTTTTTGCGGCAAAGCTGCTATGGCTCACCAATCGTACATCACCGCCCGCAAGAGTGTGCGCTTTAAAACCCGCCCACGGAAATGATGCCGCAATTTTTTGTGTGCTTCCTGTTTTGCACTTTTCCTTTCCCGCGAAAAGGCACAGCGCAATAGAGACATACAATTATTTTACCATTATCAGGAAGTTTTTTCAACAAATTTTCACATATTTATCCATAAAAACCACGCGCATCCGATTTCTTTGCGGCAGCTCCGGCATCGTGCTGCAATGACCGGGAGGGTTTTAGGTTTTGCCGGTGCAAAGCGCCTGCCAGCGCTCCGCCGGGATGACAGGCTCTGTGACAAAGGCTTCGGGATTTGGGGCAAGAACATGGCGGGTGACCCGGAAAAGCCCCTCAGCATCGCACAAAATGCAGGCTGCATCGCCAAATTTCGTGTTCCGGGCTGCGCCGCAGTCCAGATACGCCTGCTCCAGCTTGACGAAATCCTCCGAGATGTGCGGCTGCTGCGCGTTGTAGTGGCGGCGCATATAGACCGGTGTGCTGCGCCCCGGCTTCGTCCGCCACGGTCAGCTGCAGGGGCTTGTCGGTCAGGCGGTTCGGCACGTTCAGCACCTCCTCCACGCTGTGGATAAAGGTGTTGCGGGCGTGGGTCACCCCCAGCAGCAGCACCTTGCCGTGAGCTGCCCGCAACCGGTCGTAGCAGCCGCCGGGGGTGCAGGGGGTGTTGGCGTCCAGCTCCCCTTCTATGTAAGCAGCCGCGTCCTTGCCGTAAGCCGCCATGCTGTGGGTGGGGTGCAGCGAGCGCACCACCCCGGGGCGCTGCCGGAACAGCTCCGGCAGAATACCCACACAGCACGGGCTGCGGCGCACATCGAACATCCGGTTCTCCTCATTGATAAACCGCCATGTGTGGGTGGGCAGCAGCAGCAAGCCCTCCGCAAAAAACTCCATCAGCGCGTCCAGAACTGTGTCCGCACCACCCTCCACCGTGCCGATGGACTTCATGGAAGAATGGATCAGGATGGTCTCGTTTCCTGTCAGCCCCATTGCTGCAAGGTCGTGCTTGAGGTCAGCCTTTGTATATGCCATATCGTCTCTCCTTTTCGGGCGTTTTGCCTACCCTCAGTTTACCGCCTTTTGCACAGCAAAGCAAGCCCGCAGCAGTACAGTACCTCCGCAATGCACAAAAAAGCACATTTCCTGCTGTATTTTCCGGTAACGCTCCGGTGTATGCAGGGTATTTGGCCCCTTTCAGCCTTTTTAGCAAAACCTTGTATACAGCATTTTATCCCGCCGTGCCGCCGCCATAAAACCGCAGCGCTTTGCAATTATAGCATTTGACAGTTATTTTCTGTTTTCTTTGTACATTCCGTACAACATCCGCTTTATCACGGCATTCCATCAGCACTTTTCCCGCATTATGAAGTGGTATATCAATCTTCCCGTTTCATAAGCAGCTCCGTACGCAAGCGCAAAAGCTTGTATACAAGCCGTCAAATAAAGTTCCGTTCCAGCATTGACATTCGTTTGCCGGGACGGTACAATGATATTAAGCTTAATTTACCGGATAAATGGAGAACAACTATGGCTACATTACAGCACACGGATGAGCTTTATCATATTCTCGAGGACGAGATCTGTGCCCTGAAGATCCTGCCCGGGGAAGCGCTGAGCGAAAACCAGCTGTGCAAGCGGTTCGGTGTTTCGCGCACCCCCATCCGCAGCGTTTTGCAGCGGCTGGAGCAGAACCGCTTTGTGCAGATCATCCCCTGCAAGGGCACCATCGTTACCGCCATCGACATCGGCGTGGTGGATCAGCTCATCTTCCAGCGTGTTGCCGTGGAGGGCATGGTGTTCCGGGATTTTGTGCAGAGCTGCTCGCCCATGGAGATCCTTGCTGTGGAGCACCTTTATAATATGCTGCTGGAGGCCGCTGCGGGGCGCAGTGACCCGGAAAATTTTGATTTCAACCACTTCCTCAGCTGCGACCTTGCCATGCACGCGTACTGGTTCCGCAAGACCAGCAAGGAGTACCTTTGGGAGCAGATGACCCGCCCGCAGGCAGATTACTCCCGCTTTATCCGTCTGGACATCGTGGGCGCACGCAACGTGTCCAGCGTTGTCAGCGAGCACACCGAGATGCTGCGTATTCTGCGGGAGAAAGACCTGGACGCCATTGAGCCGCTGATGCGCACTCACTTGTACGGCGGCGTAAGCCGCATGGGCAGCAAGATCTACTCGGACGAATACCGCGTCTACTTCAAGCTGCTGGAAAGCAATAAATAAAGGCAGCTGCACAAAACGGTTTTTAATGCCCTCCGCTTGCGCTCTGGGCATATTTAAAGGAATACTATTTTATCGCAATTTTCAGAAATAGTGTCTATCAAAACAGCATATTTGCGATATGCAGTTTGCGGATGTTGCTTGTGCATTAAAAATGCAAACTGCTATAAAA
>ENA-UOJI01001934-UOJI01001934.1-human-gut-metagenome-genome-assembly--contig:-P79-NODE-1934-length-12616-cov-6.879070_pt1 | contig 12616 bp, 10 predicted proteins | sample MGYA00242346_ERZ723893 | MGnify/ENA metagenome assembly ERZ723893 | reverse complement strand
TCGCACGGGCACTGGAGACGATCGGTGCAATTGCAATGTCGGTATCCGAAACCATTGCCGGAAGCTCCAGCGGCAGCCCGGCGCCGGACACAATAAAATCTGCGCCGGTCTCAACGGCCTTTCTTACATAGGTCTCATAATGATTCATTGCCACCATGATATTAAACCCGAGGATGCCATCCGGTGCAATCTTTCTCGCCTTTTGCAGTTCTTCCTCCATTGCCTTCAGATTTGCCAAAACCGGGTTTTGTTCAAATTCAGGCTGTAAAAAGCCGATCTGCGCGGCCGAAATGGTTCCGGCTCCCCCTTCCTTCGCCACTGCCCCCGCCAGTCCGGACAGGCTGACTCCAATCCCCATTCCTCCCTGAATCAGCGGTTTTTTCAATCTTTTTTTCCCAATCCATACCTGGCTTTTCATGGTAGTTCTCCTTCGTACTAATTTCTTCTAAAGAGGATGCCGGGTTCAAAGCTTCCGGAATCTTTCATACCGTCTGTCACAAAGTTTTTCAGGCTCCAGCACAGCATATTGTTTTAAAAACCTTCTTAATTCTTCCCGAAGCTGTTCCAACACTGATCCCATATTCTGTGTGGTCAGCTTTTCCGGTTCTTTGATCATCCGCTCTGCTGCCTGTGCGGCCACAACATCCTCTGCAGTCAGCTTCATTTTATCTGCAGCCTCAGGCGCACACTTTTTATCTTTCCAGAGTATACTTGCAAAACCTTCCGGTGATAAAACAGAATACACCGCATTCTCCATCATCCACACTTCATCTCCACAGGCGAGGGCCAGCGCTCCGCCGCTTCCCCCTTCCCCGATAAAGATGGATACCACCGGTGTTTTCAGCCTGCTTATCTCCAACAGATTTTCCGCAATTGCGGATCCCTGACCGCGCTCCTCAGCTCCAATCCCGCAAAAAGCTCCGGGGGTATCTACGAAACAAATCACCGGCCGATGAAATTTCTCCGCTTCCTTCATCAAACGAAGAGCTTTCCGATATCCTTCCGGCTGACACATTCCAAAATTATGCTTTACCCGATCTTTGGCGGAGGTTCCCTTTTCCTGGGCGATCACAGTAACCGGAACTCCTTCAAACAGCCCAATTCCTCCAATCAGCGCCGGATCATCTCCAAACCTCCTGTCCCCATGAAATTCATAAAATTCAGAAAAAACTGCCCGGATATAATCACTGCCCACAGGTCTGTCCGCCCGTCGTGCAGCAAGCACATGCTCCCATGCCGATTCCGATTCTTTTTGCTCCAGGACCAGACGGGCTGCCGGGTTCTTTTTTGCTCCTTCCGGCATTTCTGTATCCACCAGCTGACAAAGCGCCTTTTTACAGCCTTCCCGGTCGTGCATTCTGCAGAGATCCGCCAGTACCTTTTTTAACTCAGAACGTTCTGTGATCCGATCTACGAATCCGTGCTCCATTAAAAATTCTGAGCGTTGAAAGCCCTTGGGCAAACGTTGTCCGATCGTCTGTTCAATTACCCGAGGTCCGGCAAACCCGATCAGCGCATTGGGCTCTGCCAGTATCACATCTCCTTCCATCGCAAAGCTCGCGGTCACACCGCCAGTAGTCGGATCTGTCAATACACAAACAGACAAAAGCCCTGCCGCGTGGTGCTTTGCCATTGCAGCAGATACCTTTGCCATCTGCATTAAAGAATGAATCCCTTCCTGCATACGCGCACCACCGGAGCAGGTAAACAGAATTAACGGTAAGTTTTCCGTCGTTGCTTTCTCGATCAGACGAGTCAGCTTTTCCCCGACAGCCCATCCCATGCTCGCCATCATGAAACGGCTGTCCATTACGCCAAGGGCTGCCGGTATACCATCTATGGAGCCTGTTCCTGTAACGATAGCTTCCTTCATTCTGGTCTTCAGTCTTTCCGCTGCCAGTTTTTCTTCATATCCTTCAAACCCCAGCGGATTTTCTCCGACCAGCTCTCTGTCTGATTCCTGAAAGGTTCCCTCATCTGCCACTCTGCGGATTCTCTCATAAGCACGTACCTTAAAATAACCTCCGCACTTTGGACAAATATAATATGCATCCCGCACTTCCTGTACGAGGATCGGTTTTTTACATCTGCTGCAGCGGCATAATAAGCCATCCGGAACAGTTGTGGTGCTTTCTCTTTTTTTCAAAGCCGTTTTTGTTTTTTTAAAAACATGATCCAGATTCACTTGCTTTCTCCATTCCTGCGTTCCAGAAATTCAATGTCCGTTTTTCCCTGCCGGAACTCTTCATTCTCCAGAAGCTCATACAAAAAATCTACATTTGTATCTATGCCCTCTATGATCACTTCTCCCAGGGCACTGTGAAGCTTTTCAATTGCCTCCCGGCGGCTTTTCGCCCATACACTGATCTTTGCGATCATCGCATCATAAAACGGCGGAATCGTATAGCCACTGTAAATGGCAGAGTCAACACGGACACCCTTTCCTCCCGGCAAATGCAGCCCTGTAACCGTTCCCGGGCATGGTGCAAATCCCGCGTCCGGATTTTGAGCGTTTATCCTGACTTCTATGGAATGACCATTTACAGACACATCTTGCTGCCGCAGTAAAAGCAGCTGTCCATCCGCAATTCGAATCTGCTCCTTGATCAGGTCCACACCCGTAACCCATTCCGTAACCGGATGCTCTACCTGAATTCTGGTATTCATTTCCATAAAATAAAAATTTCCATCCGGCTCCAGTAAAAACTCTATCGTACCTGCGTTCACATATCCAGCTGCCTTTGCCGCGTCCACAGCACATTCCCCCATTTTTTGACGCTGACTTTGGGAAATGCTTGCACAGGGTGCTTCCTCCAGCACCTTCTGATGCCGTCGCTGCATAGAACAGTCCCGTTCTCCCAGATAGATCGTATTTCCTGCACAATCTGCCAGAATCTGTACCTCCACATGCTTTGGTCCCGTCAGAAAATGCTCCAAATACATTGCTCCATCTCCAAAGGATTGTTTTGCTTCTGTCTGTGCTATCCGGAAATTTTTTCTGAACTCCTCCGGGCTTTGTGCCACACGCATACCCTTTCCGCCGCCTCCAAGGGCAGCCTTGATCATGACAGGATATCCGATCGCTTTTGCCTGCTCCAGTCCATCTTCTTCCTCATAAACAGCATCCCTGCTGCCCGGAATAATCGGGATTCCTGCTTTCTGCATCGTATTTCTGGCTTCCTGCTTATTCCCCATTCGTGCGATCACCTCTGCAGGAGGACCGATAAAAATAATCCCACATTTTTCACACAGCTCTGCAAACCGGCTGTTCTCTGACAGAAATCCAAATCCCGGATGAATCGCATCCGCCCCTGTTACAACAGCGGCGCTCAGAATCTGTTCCATTGCCAGATAGCTGTCTGTCGGACGCGCAGGTCCAATGCAGACAGCCTCATCCGCCAGCTTTGCATGCAATGCATCCCGGTCTGCTTCGGAGTACACAGCAACCGTCTCAATTTCCATCTCCCGGCACGCCCGGATGATCCGAACCGCAATTTCACCTCTGTTTGCAACAAGTACCTTTCTGATCATGTCTGTTATCAAGCTCCTATCATAAATGTCAGCTCTGCCCTTGCAACAATCTTTCCGCCTACACTGGCAGTTGCCTCTCCGATTCCCATCGGTCCCTTTTTTCGGATAATGCGTGTTTCCAGGCAAAGTCTGTCACCCGGAATCACTTTTCCTTTAAAGCGGCATTTATCCACTGCACCAAAATATGCAATTTTCCCTTTGTTTTCCGGAAGCGATAAAATCGCTACTGCTCCTGTCTGCGCCAATGCCTCCAGGATCAGCACTCCCGGCATTACAGGCTCCTCCGGAAAATGTCCGGCAAAAAAATCTTCCCGGTATGTAACACATTTATAGCCAACTGCATATTCTCCCGGCTCATAATCCTCAATTCCGTCAATCAGCAAAAAGGGATGTCTGTGCGGAATCAGTTCCTGGATCTGCATAATATTCAACTGCTTCATAGGGTTCTCCATATCCGTTTTAGTTCTGTTCTTCCACAATAAAAAGCGGCTGCCCGTATTCCACCATCTCCCCGTTTGACACAAGAATCTGCTTCACGGTCCCGCAGTAATCACTTTCCAGCTCATTCATCAGCTTCATGGCTTCCACAATTCCAAGGGTCTGACCCTTTTCTATCCCGTCGCCTTCCTGTACAAAGGGTTCGGCATCCTCTGCTGGCGCTGCATAAAAAATACCAACCAGCGGGGAGACTACCGTTTTTGTATGCTCTGTTTTTGTGGGCTCTGTTCCTGTAAGCTCCACCGGTGACATCTGTTTTGACTGTTCTTGTGGACTTTCCGACTGTTTTTGCAGCTGCACCAAAGTGCTTTGTGTTTCTGGATCTGTTTGCTTACGAGGCTGCTTCTTTTTTAGGCTTAAACGCATACCGTTTTGTTCCAGGCAAAAACTATCAAGCTCTGATGCCGATACCCGGTCGATCAGCTCTGCGATCTGTTCCAATTCCATATCTGTTACTCCCTGTTTCCTTCCTCATAGCGTTTCATTAAAATAGTGGCATTGTGTCCGCCAAAGCCAAGGGAATTGCTCATTGCATAATCCAGTTTTTTCTGCTTCGGTGCACCAATGGTATAATCGAGGTCACATTCTGCATCCGTCTCCTTCGTACCGACAGTCTGATGAATAAAGCCCTCCTGCAAGGTTTTCACACATACAATTGCCTCTACTGCACCAGCGGCACCGAGTAAATGCCCGATCATGGATTTGGTGGAATTAACAGACACCTGTTTTGCTGCTTCTCCAAATGCCCGTTTGATCGCCCGTGTTTCAAACAGATCATTATGATGTGTCCCTGTTCCGTGTGCATTGATATATCCGATCTGATCCGGCTCTGTTTCTGCCTCCTGCATAGCAAGCTCCATCGCCCTTGCTGCACCGCTTCCATCCTCACATGGCGATGTAATATGAAATGCATCTCCGGTCGCACCATATCCAACCAGCTCTGCGTAAATCCTTGCGCTTCTTTTCCGGGCATGCTCCAGCTCTTCCAGAACAAGAATCCCAGCACCTTCCCCAAGAACAAAGCCTTTTCTGTCTACATCAAAGGGAATGGATGCCCGCAGCGGATCTGTTTCCTGAGAAAGCGCCGTAAGAGCCTGAAATCCTGCAATACCTGTCGGACAAATACAGCTTTCTGCTCCGCCGGCAAACATGATCTCCGCGTCCCCATACTGAATGGCGCGGAGTGCGTCTCCGATGCAGTTTGTTCCGGAAGCACATGCCGTTACAACATTGGTGCATTTTCCGCGTATACCCAGTTGAATGGAAATATTTCCTGCTGCCATATTGGAAATCATTCTCGGAACCATCAAAGGATCTACCCGATTTGCCCTTCCTTCCAGAATTTTTGTGTATTCCTTTTCAATGGTCGAAAGGCTGCCAATTCCGGATCCCACGATCACACCGGCACGAAACAGATCTTCTTTTGTCAGATCGAGGCCGGCATCCTCCAGGGCCTCCTTTGCAGCTGCGACTGCATACTGGGAAAACAATTCCATCCGCCTTGCCGCTTTTGCATCCATTTTCTCTTCCCCATGGAAATCTTTTACCTGAGCTGCAAGCTTTACTTTAAAGTCCTTCGTATCAAATCCGGTAATTTCTCCAATTCCTACGGTTCCTTTTCTGACGTTTGTCCAAAATTCCGGAACCGTATTCCCGATTGGCGTAACCGCGCCTAATCCGGTGATCACAACTCTTCTTTTCTGCACCATTTTTTCCTCTGTATTTTTTTTCATAAGGCTCCTCATGTCCTGAAAATTCCCTGTGCTGCTATCTCAAAGCTGTCTTGCGCCAGATTTGCTTCTGCTTTTTTTGCTACATCAGCATGCCGCCATCTACCTGCAATACCTGACCGGTAATATAATCTGCGTCTTCGGATGCCAGAAACGCGATCACCCCCGCCACCTGTTTTGCTGTTCCAGGTTTTTTCAATGGGATTGCAGAAAGCATTCGTTCTCTGGCTGCATCGCTTAAATTTTTTGTCATATCGGTCTCAATCCATCCCGGTGCAACTGCATTCACTGTAATATTGCGTGAAGCCAGCTCTTTTGCCGCACTTTTTGTCATACCGATCACACCAGCCTTGGACGCCGCATAATTTACCTGTCCTGCATTCCCGCAAATTCCGACTACAGATGCAAGATTGATGATCTTTCCGCTTCTTTGGCGAAGCATCTGACGGGAAACAAAATGCAGCATGCAAAAAGTTCCTTTCAAATTTGCAGCAATCACAGCATCAAAATCCTCCTCCGACAGTTTCATCAAGAGATCATCCCTTGTTATGCCTGCATTATTGACCAGGATATCGATTCTTCCAAATGTATCTATGATCTGTTTGATATTTTTTTCACACTCTGCATAATCAGAAACATCCCACGCCATGCACACTGCATCCCCGCCTGCAGACTTTATTTCTGCAACCGTTTCAAGTGCTGCCGCCTCCGATCCTCTGTAATTGACGATCACGAAGGCTCCTCTTTTAGCAAGTTCAATCGCCGTGGCTCTTCCGATTCCTCTGGAGGCTCCGGTTATTACTGCAACTTTTCCTGTCAGCATGTTTCCTCTCATTTCCGCGCACACTTTTTGTGCATGCCGAGTTTGTGTCGAGTGCGCACAGACACAACTCTCGCGATTGAAAAATTTTATTTTTCAATCTTTTCTCCTTTTATACCGTTTCGTTCAGAAAATCCTGCATTCTTACAAGATCCTCCATGGTAGAAACCGTACAGATCTTTGCCTCTGCATTTATTTTTTTCAACAAGGTGCTCAGGGTATGCCCCGGACCAATCTCTACAAAATACTCTACACCTTCTGCAAGCATCGTCCTCATGCTCTGCTCCCACTTTACAGGAGAATAAACCCCCTGGGAAAGCAGGGACCGAATCTGCTCTGTTTTTGTGATTGGCTGAGCCGATACATTCGATACGTACGGAATCTGAAGCTCTGACAGTCTCACCTGTTCCAGCTCCCGTTCCAGTTTTTCTCCTGCCGGCTTCATAAACGGAGAATGGAAGGGTCCGCTGACCTTCAAAGGAATGACTTTGGCACCGTTTTCCTTCAGTCTTGGTATCACTTCCAAAAGTGCCTGTGTCTCCCCGGTTATCACCTGCTGACCCGGGCAGTTATAATTTGCAACCGTAACGGCATCGGTATTTTTTAAGAGTGCCTCCAATACATCCGGTTCCAGACCGAGCACCGCAGCCATCCCTCCAAATCCGTCCTTTGTTGCATTTTGCATCAACAGCCCCCGCTTTCTGACTAAGAGAAGTGCCGTTTTTATATCCATAGCACCAGCTGTTGCAATTGCTGCATATTCTCCAAGACTCAATCCGGCTGTCATATTCGGAGCAATCCCAGTTTCCAGAATCGCCGCTGTCATTGCCAGGCAACATGTGACCAGACACGGCTGTGTATATTCCGTTCTGTTCAACAGGTCATTTTTCGCAAAACAAAGGGACTTCACATCGAAATCCAGTACGCTTTGGGCTGTATCCACTAAACCTGCAGCTGCACTGTAATGTTAATAAAAATCCAGAAACATTCCAGCCATATGTGCTACCTGCCCCGGATATAAAAAAGCTACCTTTTTCTTTTTTATCGACATACCTTCATCCTTTTTTCTGCATCCTCTATCAGCTGTCTGATCAAGGTCCTGCAATCTGTTTCTTCATGGATCATGCCTGCAATCTGTCCAGCCATTACGCTTCCGTTTAACACATCGCCTTCCGTTACCGCTCTTCTTAATGCACCGAGTGTAAGATATTCCAGTTCTTCCATGGAAGCTCCCGCCTGTTCCAGCTCCAGATACCGTTTCGTCATATCATTACGCAGAGCCCGGACCGGATGTCCCGTGCTTCTTCCTGTTACCTTTGTATCAATATCTTTTGCTTTTAAAATCCGTTCTTTGTAGGCCGGATGAATATGACATTCCTTTGTCACTACAAAACGCGTTCCCATCTGAACGCCTTCCGCACCAAGCATAAGGGCTGCTGCAATTCCTCTTCCGTCTGCAATGCCTCCTGCCGCGATCACAGGAATATTCACCGCATCACAAACCTGCGGGACAAGGGTCATTGTCGTACTTTCTCCGACATGCCCGCCAGACTCATAGCCCTCTGCCACAACTGCATCTGCTCCGCACTTTTCCATCCTTTTTGCCATTGCAACAGATGCAATAACCGGAATGACCCGAATATCCTTTTCTTTCCAAAGCGTCATATATTGTTCCGGATTTCCCGCACCTGTTGTAACAACCGGCACACGTTCCCGCGCCACTGTCCGCGCTACTTCATCTGCGTGAGGGCTCATCAGCATGATATTGACACCAAAGGGTCTGTCCGTCCGTTTTCTGACCTCTCTGATCTGCTCTGCAACCCATTCTGCCGGTGCATTCGCTGCACCGATCATTCCCAGTCCTCCGCCATTTGATACCGCTGCTGCAAGATGATAATCCGCCACCCAGGCCATTCCACCCTGAATAATGGGATATTCTGTTTTCAGCAATCCGGTGACTCTTGTCTGCATCCTGTTTTTGTCCTCCGCTTATGCTTTATGGCTTTCTACATAGCTCATGACATCACCGACTGTTTTCAGCTGTTCCAACTCCTCTGCCGGAATATCAACTCCAAAATGCTCTTCAAATGCCATTACCATTTCAAACAGATCCAGGGAATCTGCCTTCAGATCCTCTGAAAAAGAGGTTTCCGGTGTAATGGAAGCTTTATCTGCTCCAAGGTTTTCTGCTACAATTGCTTTAATTTCTTCAAACATAATGAAAAATCTCCTTTTTACTTTTTTAAATCCATTCTGCGATAGATGCACCCCAGGTCAGTCCACCGCCAAATCCTGCCATTACAATTCTGTCTCCTGTTTTCAGTCTTTTCGACTGATCCAGTTCGTTTAAAAGAATCGGAATACTTGCAGATGACGTATTTCCGTAATTCTGCAGATTCATGGGGAATTTTCCCAGAGGCTCCTTCAGACGCTTTGCCACGGCCTCCACAATCCTTTGATTTGCCTGATGCAAAACATAGCAGTCAATTTCTTCTCTGGAAAGTCCATTGATACAAAGCACCTCCTCAATCACCTGCGGTACCCTGCGCACTGCAAACCGAAATACTGCCTGCCCATCCATACTGACCTTTGATGAAGCACTCTGCTCTATGCTGAGTCTATGCTGCTCTGTCTCCAGATTTCTGTCATAGTGATGCTCCAGCATCAATGCATTTCCCATGCTTCCATCCGAATGGGATATAAACCGATACCCTTTTTTTTCTGTGCAGGTCAGAACAACCGCTCCGGCTCCGTCTCCAAATAAAATACAGCTGTTTCGATCTTTCCAGTCAATGATATTGGACAGACGCTCACTGCCAATGATCAAGGCTGTTTTGTAAGCTCCACTTTCCAGATATGCTTCTGCACTCTGATATGCCAGTAAAAATCCACTGCATGCTGCATTTAAATCAAAGCAGACTGCCCGTACCGCTCCGATACGTTCCTGAATCCGACAGGATACCGATGGCATTACTGTTTCCGCAGAAAGCGTCGAAACAATCAGCAGATCGATTTCCTTTGCTGAAATCCCGGAATGCTCCAGAGCCTGCATAGCTGCCTGGACGCCCATATCGACCACAGTTTCTTTCTCCGCGATATGCCTTCTGCAAATTCCGGTTCGCTCCCGAATCCATACATCTGTCGTCTCAACCATCTGCTCCAGCTCCCGGTTATCCACAATTTTTTCCGGTATGTATGAACCGGTTCCTCTGATCTCGACTGCCATTGTCTCTCTTATCCCGTCCAAGCTGCAACAGCAATGACGGAATGTCCTTTCTGTTTTCGTTTCGTCCCCTATCTTACCCAAAACGGAATTGGAATACAATTTACAAAAAAAGACAAAATGTCAACTTCTATTCGGTGCATACAAAAAAGACCCGGGTGCAAATCTGTTATGCACTCGGGTCTGATTCGTTGAATATGTCCGTTTTCTATATTATTTTCTGCACCCGTTCGATAAATTCCGCCACTGCTCCATCCATGCAGTCCGACAGGACCATATCACAACAATCCTTTACCTCCTGGGGTGCATTTTTTACGCAGGCAGAAAGCCCTGCTGCCTTCAGCGCTCCTATATCGTTAAAAAAATCTCCGATAAACGCGGCTTCCTCTGCAGTTCCTCCAAGATACCTGCAGGCACGTCTGAGCGCATCCCCCTTTCCGGATGCCTCGTTCATAATCTCTACCAGAGTATCCTCCGTATGCTCGATTCTGACGCCATCCGGCTTATGACTTCTGACAAATTCTGCGCATTTTATTCCATCCTGCGCCGATACGCATAAAATGATTCGATACCAGGGCTTCTCGATCTGCTCCAGCAAAGCGATCGGGTAGCTATTTTGCTGCTGGCAGGCAGTCTGATCCTCTTTTGTCTTCACCTGCCAATAGTTCGTACGATTCACAATGACAATTCTGCACTCTGTGAACTGCTCTAACTCTTTTTTCATAGAAAATGCAAACTGCAGCGCATCTTCTTCCACGCAAAGCTCATCTAAGTATTCGCCTTTCTGAAAATCGTAGAGCGCACAGCCGCCATTTACCACACTCAATGTATTGATCGGAAGGTCACCAATAAAGCCCTTCACACTGTCCGGTGAACGTCCTGTGCATACACCGAAGCTTCCGCCCTCTTCAACATATTTTCGAATCGCCAGTCGGTTTTTCTCCGGTATTCCAATTCCGCCGATTCCAAGGGTCCCATCGACATCCGCAAAAATATATTTGATCGCCATTTCCCTGCTTTTGCCTCTCTTTTTTCCTGTCAGTTCCATCTGCGCCATACGCGTTACCGTTATGTCTTCGCTATTTCACCCGCACTGCCCGAAACCGTATCCGTACATAATCTACGAACCAGTGATCCTCCTCGTCTTTTTCACAAACCGCATCTCGCGCTTTTTTTAGTTCATGACAATAGAATGCTCGCAGAGCGTGCATTCTATTGTTTAGCACAAAAAAGCGCAAATTTTACGAACATTTCTGCATCCGTAAAATCCGCGCTCTTTTTTATCCCTCAGCGGAACGCGTGTTCTGTTGTTTGTACTCAGGAAACTGTTACGCTTGTCCAGTCATCCGAAGGACAGATGCCAATATAGGTTTTACCAGGATTTAAGGTTATCTCTGCTCCGGATAAATCATAATAATGCGTAATTCCGGTCTCACTTGCTTTTGCCCACATAATCGGGATCGCTTTTCCACCGGTAATATACCAGCCTGCGCCCTGCCCGATCACGTTATAAATCAAATAGCCATTTTTATCATATTGGGTAAAGGTGCAGTTCTGTAAAATAACATTTGCAAAAGAAGGCGCTTTTTTATCCTCTCCATCTTTGGCAAGCTTTTTATTTTCGTAATAATCATAGGTACCTGTTTTTGCATTGTAGGACAGATACGGTTTTGTCAGTCTGAAACAGTTTAACTGCACCAGGTTTGCCGGAATGTTGCCAGCCTTTGCAGAAAGATTCGTCGCTCCAATCTTCCAGTGGTTCATCGCTGCCGGATTTGTGTAAGTAGAAGGAATGGCAGCAGTTGTCACCTGCTTTGCGATGTCATTTTTAAGGACATATTCGGTAAACTCCTGCGCCTTGCCATTTTTCACTCTGCTAAAGCCACCGGATAAATGGCTAATCCCTGTGGACTTGAAATACGGATTATTATAAAATGGTCCGCCGTCATGAATCAGAATTGCATTCCATTCCGAAGCAAGCAAAATATTCGTCGGTCTTGTGGAACGGACATTGCCGATCTGACCAACATTCTGCCAATCCTTATAAATCGCCATCAGTCTGGTAACTCGCTTATTTGCAGTCGAGTTCATCATCTCATAAACGACATCCGCTTCCGAAAGCCCGTAATGCGGCAGTGCTTTCGTATCATTATCGATCATAACCGCAACCGGACGCTGTGTCTGCAGCGCTATGCTCGTCGGAAGACCCGTCAGTTCAGATACATAGGCTGCCTGCGCTGCAGCGGCCGGAGCTGCCTGTGCCTCGATCCCAGAAAGCGGGGCAAGCAACAGTGCTGCAGCAGTAAAAACTGCAGTCATAGACAAATATCTCTTGTTCATATAAAATACCTCTCTACTATAATCTCTTTCTTTACATTTTATCATTCTGAACGCACACTGTAAAGAAAAAGGTACGGCCCTGTGCAGAAAACAATACGTACCGTCGAGTCGCAAAAGCGACATTCTTCCATTCCGACGCAGTGCGATCCTTACGGAGCGTTTTTGCATTCGCCGTCCGTTCACACGCGCCATTCGCAAACTCGCATCTTCGATGCTTTCCGCTGCTTCGCAGCTCCTTTTGCTCATGAAGCGGCGCTCCCTTCGTGGGACTACGCAGGCAGATTTTCGTGCAAACACGAATCTGCCTGTTGGGTCCCACGGGTGAACTTGGATAACAAAAAACGTCTGTTGAGTTCTCAACAGACGTCCTTGTCATTATAGGTTCATACCTTCAAAACTGAACACTGAAATCCTCTTTTGTATCTTCTACATCCATTCCCAACCTGTCAGGATAAGCCCTCGACCGATTAGTAT
>ENA-UOJI01001931-UOJI01001931.1-human-gut-metagenome-genome-assembly--contig:-P79-NODE-1931-length-12628-cov-13.994512_pt1 | contig 12628 bp, 21 predicted proteins | sample MGYA00242346_ERZ723893 | MGnify/ENA metagenome assembly ERZ723893 | reverse complement strand
ATACTCTGCCTAATGGACAAAAAGTGAAATTCCTTGATGATCAGAAAACCTATCTAGGGAATCAACTGGAGTCTGAATTTGGAGGAGACAGGTGCTTCGGTATTCTGGCAGGCATGGATTTTATTCTGGTATGTACATATGAGAAAGCTGGTGAAAATCCAGAGCTGTTGATTTACAAAAAGAGATAATATAAACAAAAAGAAAAGTCTTGACAAATAAACGACCGTTTACTACTATTAAGATGTAAACGGTCGTTTATTATGGAGGAAATGTGCATGGGTAATAGGAAAGAGGAAATATTAATTGTGGCACTGCATTTGTTCGCCAGAGATGGTTATGAGGCTGTCTCTGTTAGCCAGATAGCAGGAGAACTTGATATGACAAAAGGGGCATTGTACCGCCATTACAAAAGCAAAAGAGATATTTTTGACTGTATTGTGCAGCGTATGGAACAGCAGGATGGCGAACAGGCAACAGAATATGATATGCCGGAAGATGAAAAAGAAAAAATGCCTGAACAGTATGAGAATGTGTCTTTGGATGATTTGGTGGAATACAGCAAGTCAATGTATGAATACTGGACAGAGGATGATTTTGCATCATCGTTTCGGAAGATGCTGACAATAGAGCAGTTTCGCAGTGAAGAGATGCAGAATTTATATCAGAAATATCTGGTATCCGGACCGGCAGAATACGTGAAGGACCTGTTCAAAAATATGGAAATAAAAAATCCAGAGGAGAATGCAATTAAATTTTATGCGAATATGTTTATCTATTATAGTGTGTATGATGGAGCAGCAGATAAGGCGAAAGTGAAATGTCAGTTTGAACAGATGCTGGACAAAATTGTAGAAGAAATGAAACAGTAAAATAAGAGCCAGACGCTTAAGACGCAGAGCCGTTAATTCTGATAATGAAAAATCAGGATTATCGGTTTTTATTTTTAAGAAAGGACGTAAAGAAATGGAAAAAAGTAATATTATGATTCGTCTAGAGAAAAAGGAAGAGTATCAGAAAGTAGAAATATTGATTTTTACGGTAAGAGTGGATTCAGACAGGCAAGCGAGTATGGTATCCGTTATCATGGATTGCCGGAGGGAGAAGATGCATCATTCTTTTTGTGTAAAGAACTTGTACCTGGTTATCTTGATGGGATTACCGGAGAGTATGCAACACCGGAAGGCTATCTTGTAGATGAGCAGGAAGCAGAAGAGTTTGATAAGCAGTTTGTATAATGCAGTACTTGGAATAGAACTGTATCGGATGAAGTTTTAGAAAGTGAAAAAATATATACTTGCCATTGACATGTATGTATAAAGTGATATACTATAAATAAGTTTATAGTAAACTAATTTATAGTATCGGAGATTTTATATGCCAAGTAGTCCAAAAATAAAAAAAGAAGATATGCTGCAGGCTGCACTGGAGCTTGTTTCAAAAAATGGATATGCCGCTCTTAACATAAAAGCTGTAGCCGGGGAACTGGGATGCTCTACAGCACCGATTTCATGGCAGTTTGGTGGAATGGATGGATTGCGTGAGGAATTGATTCCTTTTGCGGAGCAGTATGTGGAGAATAAGTATTACAGTCAGAATGAAAACGAACTTGCAACATTCGAACAAAGAGGAAAAGGAACCATTGACTTAGCATTAGAAAATCCTAATTTGTTTCGTTTCCTTTACATGGGAGAGCGAAGCCAGCTACTAAGTACAGGCTTCGAGTTACAGACGAATAATCAGGATGCCGCTAATGTGTATCAGGAGATGGCAGAACTGCTTGGGATTACACCAAGACAGGTAATGGATTTTGCGATGACAATGATGGTGTATACACAGGGGATAGGAACCCTTATTGCATCAGGAATTGTCAAGGATACGAAAGAAAATATGTATCGTATGCTTCATAATACCGGTATGACATATTTAAAAGGCTTAGGTGTGAAGGATAGCAATTTATGGGATTTATCAGGAGGTGACAGGTCAGATGAAAGCAGTAGTAACGGATAAATGGATACTGTGTCCGGTGTGCGGTGCAAAGACACGGACACAGATACTGGATGATACGGAATTAAAACATTTTCCGCTGTTTTGTCCAAAATGTAAAGAAAGTTTTATTATCAATGTAAAGGATCATATAGTGGATTACAAATCCATCGCCAGACGCTAAGACGCAGAGCAACAATTTTATTGCCTGCGTCTTTTGTCATTATATAGGAGCGAGAACATAATGATGAGTAAAATAACAAGGCAATATATTTGGTGGTGGAGATGTAAACGGAATCCTTTATTTAATGCCACAGGCATGGATATGGACGATTTTCGCCTTCATATTACTGTTTAACATATGGATTGCAAAGGTTTTCAGAGATTCTTTTATAGCAGCGATGCCGGATATGATTACGATTTCGGATAAGCTTATTAATGGAACCGTGGCAGCACAGCTGACAGCATCACTTATGGCAGTGAGCTGTATCACTGTAACATTTTGTGTGAATCTGACTATGGTGCAGGACAAGGCAAATGGAACAAGGAAGGATTTTAATGTTGCACCGGTTGGCAGAGGAAAAATCTATTTGGGATATTTTCTGTCAACAGTAGCTAATTCATTGATGGTCAATGGACTTGCACTTGTATTATGTCTGGGATATCTGTTTAAAATGGGATGGTATATGAATGCAGCAGACGTATTATGGGTTTTATTTGATATGATATTGCTCGTCCTGTTTGGAAGTACACTTTCAAGTATCATTAGCTTTCCGTTGACAACACAGGGACAGCTTTCAGCCGTAGGTACAATTGTCAGCGCAGGATATGGTTTTATATGTGGTGCTTATATGCCGATTTCAAATTTTGGTTCAGGTCTTCAGAAGGCGCTGTCTTATCTTCCGAGTACATATGCCACTTCATTGATTAAGAATCATATGCTTCACGGAGTTTTCAGGGAGATGGAGAGAAAACATTATCCGGATGAAATGGTTGAAGCGATAAGAGACACTCTTGATTGCAATCCGGTATTTCATGGAAATGTGGTAAGTGTAAATCAGATGATTGGTATTATGATGGGGAGTATAGCTGTATTTGGAATTATTTATTATTTTGTTACATTGCTGCCAGATGGTGAAGGCGGACGATAACCGTTACAAGCAGGTTTATAGATAGAGAGGTAAGCTTCATGAGACAATTAGTTTTATATATTCATGGAAAAGGTGGAAATGCTATGGAAGCTGACCATTATAAAACATTATTTGCAGGATATGATGGGATGGGCAGATATAACGGAAGAAAAGTTACGTGAAAAACAGTTGATAACCACAGGATTTGGAGAAACATTGTCCTGGGAATATTTGTGTTATGTGCGTAATCATCCGGTCAATTGGTCGGTTCCTACTTATATACTATATGGAGATAAAGATAATCTGACATCACAGGAAACTATCCATAAGTTTGCCAATGATGTCAATGCAGAACTAAAAATAATGCAAAACGGAGAACATTGGTTTCATACAGCAGAGCAGATGGCATTTTTAGATGACTGGATTAGAGGATTGTTGAAATGAAAAAGGCAACCAAAAGAAAAATTATTTTATCCGGAATACTTTTTCATATGATATTAGTCTTGTGTCAGATCAACTTCAGAAGAATTGAAGTATGGATTAATAGATCTGGTTATTGAGAAGCGATGATCATGTTAGCGATGTTCTTTTGTATTTTCCAAACATAACTATTGACAAGTGACCGATAGGTAACTATGGTTAAAGTAACCAAAAGGTAACTTGATGACAGATTTAAATTAGGAGATAGACATGGAAAGCAAGGAAAAGAACACAAAGGAAAAAATATTGGAAGAAGCTTTGAAGTTATTTGCACAGAGTGGATATATGGGAACATCCATGAATGATATTGCTTTAAAACTTGGAGTAACCAAGGCTGCATTGTATAAGCATTATAAAAGCAAGCAGGAGATATTGGACAGTATTATTGACAAAATGAATGAATTGGATATTGAGAGAGTAAAGCTGTATGAAATGCCGGAGGGTGATCTGGAAAAGGTTACAGCTGAGTATAAAGAAACGGCATTTGATAAGATTAAGCAGTTCACAAAGGTGCAATTTCTTCATTGGACGGAGGAAGAATTTTCAAGCTGTTTTCGTAAGATGTTGACATTGGAACAGTACAGGGAGCCACAGATGGCACAGCTATATCAGAATTATCTTGCAAGCGGACCATTAACTTATATGGAAGCTTTGTTTTCAGGAATGCTGGGCGATGAAGGAAAAGCCAGACAGACAGCACTTGATTTTTATGGACCTATTTTTTTGCTTTACAGCATATATGATGGAGCAGAAGACAAAAGTCATGTGATAAAGTTACTTGAAGAGCATATGGATCATTTCTTACAGGAAATGCAGATAAGTTGAAAGGGTTAAGCAATTTGAACGATGAATTAGAGCATCAGGAATGGATTCTTTGCCCCAAATGTGGAAATAAGACAAGATTGAAATTAAGGAAGGATACGGTACTTACAAATTTTCCTTTGTTTTGTCCAAAGTGTAAAGAAGAAAGCCTGATTGATGCAGAAAAATTTATAGTAAAGGAAGCCAGACGCTAAGACGCAGTGCAGATTGTAATATTACAGTTTTGCACTGCGTTATTTATATTATGGGAGGTCAGATAAGAATGAAAGCAATCATATATACATCAAATACCGGAAGCACAGCAGAGTATGCACAATTACTGGGAAAGGAATTGAATCTTCCGGTACATAGTTTACAGCAGGCAAAAAACAAGGTGCTTTCCGGCAGTGAAATCATTTATCTCGGCTGGATTATGGCAGGAGGAATCAAAGGATATAAAGAGGCAGCAAAATTGTATAAAGTGCGTGCAGTCTGTGGTGTCGGCATGGGACAGACAGGCACACAGCTAAAAGAGGTCAGGGATAAAAACGCTATTCCGCAGAGGATTCCTTTATTTACGTTACAGGGGAACTTTGATGTGAAGAAGCTTCATGGAGCATATCGTTTCATGATGAATTTCATGGTTAAAACTGCCGGAAAGGGATTGGCAAATAAAACCGACCGTACGCCCGAAGAGGATGATATGTTAGATATGATGGTAAATGGTGGAAAACGAGTATCTTTACAGAATTTGAATGCAGTTACTGAGTGGTATAAAAGTGTGTATTAACAGGAGGTAAAACAGATGAAACTCTATTTGGGAAATATGGTAACAACAGTTACTACACTTATGATTGTATCGCTGGTTGGGTTTGTTGGATACTCAATCAGTAACAGAAGCAACATTAATTTCTGGGGCAGAAGGAGCCTGTTTGTTTTGGCATATGGTCTTGTTATATGCTGCTTTGCAGCGGCAAGGGACGGATTGGATAAAACAATTCAGTATACGATAGATGGAAGCTGTGATCCGGGAATATTTTCACTTGTGAGTGTTCCGAACATAATTGGATGTGTCGGAGCTGCAATCATAATTATTGCAGCAATAGCAACACCAATTGCAAAGTCACAGCATATGCGTGAGATATGGTTTTATGTGATGTCCGGTGGAGTGATGCTAAAGATTGTAGTTATGGAGATTGCAAGAATTATACAGATGTTTTAGGAGTGTTTTCATGAGAGTAGAGACTGAAAGAATGTATCTTTATCCTTTAAGTGATGAAGAAATGCGGTTGGTTATTGAAAAAGAGTCTGATCCTGAGATGAAACAGGCTTACACGGAGATGCTTGAAGGGAGTCTTTCTAACCCTGATAAGAGAATATGGTATGCTATCTGGAATATGGAATTGAAAGATGATCCGGAAACTATTGTGGGTGATTTTTGCTTTAAGGGATTTGGTGATGATGGAGTGCTTGAAATAGGATATGGTCTGAAAGAAGAGTACCGGCATCACGGATATATGACGGAAGCAGTAAAAGTAATCACAGAATGGGCATTGTCACAGGACGGTGTAAAGCAGGTGGAGGCAGAAACCGATGCGGAAAATATAGCCTCACAGAAAGTCCTTTGCCGGTCTGGATTTGTCAGTAATGGAAAGATGGGAGAAGAGGGACCAAGATTTGTATATGAAGGCAAGTGATAACAAAAGGCAGATTATTAAACAGCTTATCATACAGAAGTGGAGGAATAATCATGAGAATTGAACATGTTGCACTTTATGTAAATGATTTGGAAAATACAAAAAAATTTTTTATGAAATATCTGGGAGCAAAATCAAATGATGGATATCACAATCAGAAAACGGCTTTTGTTCTTATTTTCTCACATTTGAGGATGGTGCACGTATTGAAATTATGAATATACCGGAAATGGCTGATTTACCGAAGAAAATAGTTCGTACTGGATATTCACATATAGCTTTTAGCGTGGGAAGTATAGAAAAAGTAGATGCATTGACAGCAGAATTAAAAGCGGATGGTTATGAGATTATTAGTGGACCAAGGACTACGGGTGATGGATATTACGAAAGCTGCATTGTTGCGGTTGAGGATAATCAAATTGAGATTACAGTATAATGGGAAAATGCAGGTATTTGAAAGGACAAAAACATGGCTTCTAGCAAAGAATATTTACAATTTATATTAGAGCAGTTATCTGATTTAGAAGAAATTAGTTATCGTGCAATGATGGGAGAATATATCATATATTATCGTGACAGGATTGTTGGAGGCATATATGATGACGAATTGCCTGTTCATAAATCAAATAATAAAAAGAAATCTTTGAATAATCTGTAATTGTGGGGTAGTAAAATTTGACACTGCCGCTGGTGAAAAGGAGAAAAAAATGATTAATGTGGTATGTAAATGAATTTATATCACTACTATGATAAAACAATAGGACCATTCAGAAGCCTGTCTGATGTAGATGATGATGAGGCTAATTATATTCTTCGTAATATAGCAAAATGCAAACCGGATACACAGTGTGCAAAACGCACTTCTGATTATATGGCAAAACGAAGATATTATGAAGATATACTGCGTAAAGAATTCCAGAAAAAAGGTGGAATGATTAAGAGATATTTACAGTACTATATCCATACTTGACAGCCGACCGTTCGGTAGGTAAAATACAGGTATCAAACCAAACACATGGAGGTAGGTCAGGATGGAAAGAGGCAGTACAAAATATGAAATACTGGATGCTGCACTGACTCTGTTTTCTACAGGCGGATATGAAGCAACATCCATTTCTCAGATTGCAGAAGCGGTTGGAATCCGTAAGGCATCGTTATATAGTCATTTTGCTAGCAAACAGGATATTTTAGATGAGCTTATTGAGATTATTCAAAAGCAGTATGAGGGCCATTCCATGTTTGCACAGGCAGATTGGAACAATGCAGATTTCATTGAGAATAAGGATGATATGACAGTCCAGCAGGTTGTTCAGATGATCATTGGGCATGTCCGTTATATTTTAAATGATCCACAGGTCAGCCGTATCAGAAAGCTTTTGACAATAGAACAGTTTCGCAACGAGCAGCTTTCACAGTTACAGACGAAACAGAATTATTCGGATATCATGAACTATTTTACAGGATTTATTAGCTTTCTGATAAAGAATGGAAAGCTGAAAGATGATGAACCGGAGATTATAGCGGCACAGCTTTGTCTGCCGATTTCAGTCTGGATTAATCTTTGCGACAGAGAACCTGAGAGAGAGCAGGAGATTACTGGCTTAATTGAAAGACATGTACGACAGTTTTTTAGGATGTACCAGCTAAAGTAGTAATTGGGAACATATCGAATAGAATCAATGAGATTTATCACATGGAATAGTTTTGATACGAGGAGATTGTACTTATGAATTTCCACAGCATTTTTCGATGTATTGTCATATCTTATAAAGTGGTATCTGGAAAAAGAAGAGGCTGATAAGATTAACAGGAAAATCAAAGAGCATCGTAGAAAAAAGAGCAATGAAAAAAGAACGTTGAACAAAATATATTTTGAAAATGAGGAAAATGATATGTTAAAAATTGAACATCTGACAAAGAAATATGGTGATAAAACAGCAGTAGACGATTTGAATTTGCATATACAGAAGGGAGAAATCTATGGATTTATCGGTCATAATGGAGCCGGTAAAACAACCACATTAAAGTCTGTTGTGGGAATTTTGCAGTTTGATGAGGGCGAAATTTACGTAGACGGTGAGTCTGTCAAAGAACAGCCATTGAAATGTAAGAGGAAAATTGCATATATCCCGGATAATCCTGACCTGTATGATTATATGACTGGAATCAAGTATCTGAATTTTATAGCAGATATATTTAAGGTCAGTGCAGCAGATAGAAAAGAGCGTATTCACAAATATGCTGATTTATTTGAAATAACAGATGATCTGGCACAGCCGATTGCTGCCTATTCACATGGAATGAAACAGAAGCTGGCGATTATTTCAGCATGGCTTCATGAACCAAAGCTTATTATTATGGATGAACCATTTGTAGGACTTGATCCTAAGGCATCACATCTGTTGAAAGAAATGATGCGTGAATTCTGCGACAATGGCGGGGCACTCTTTTTCTCAACACATGTACTTGAAGTTGCAGAAAAATTATGCGACAAGGTTGCCATTATTAAAGGCGGTAAGTTAATCAGACAGGGAACGATGGATGAAGTTAAGGGAGATGAGTCCCTGGAGGATGTATTCCTGGAATTGGAGGAGTAGTATGTTAAAGCTTTTAGTAAAAAAACAACTTAGTGAGATTTTTCGTGTTTACTTTTATGATGCAAAGAAGAATAAAGCCCGCTCTAAGGTGTCTACTATCATGTTTATGCTTTGGTTTGCGGTTATTATGATAGGAGTTCTTGGTGGTATATTTACGATGCTTTCAAGAAAATTATGTGCCCCAATGGCAGCACTGGATATGGGATGGATGTACTTTGCACTTATGGGGCTTCTTGCAATTTTGCTTGGTACATTTGGCAGTGTATTTAACACATTTTCCGGTCTGTATCTGGCAAAAGATAATGATCTGCTTTTATCCATGCCGATTCCGGTATCAGTAATCGTGGCATCGCGCCTGGTCAGTGTTTACATTATGGGACTGATGTACTCAGCAGTAGTTATTATCCCAGCATGGATTGTATATATGGTAACAGCAGGAGTTAATATAAAGAACTTATTTGGCGGAATGATTCTTACGCTGTTGATTTCCGTATTTGTTATGACACTGTCCTGCTTACTTGGATATGTTGTTGCAAAAGTAAGCCTTAAATTAAAGCATAAAAGCATGATTACGGTATTGGTATCGCTTATATTTATAGGTGGTTATTATTTTGTATATTTCAAGGCTCAGAGTATGATTACAGACCTGCTTACCAATTTGGTTGTGTATGGTGATAAGATCAAGGGTTCTGCATATTTGCTTTTTGCGTTTGGAAGTGTGGGCGTAGGAGATGCGAAAGCCACTCTTATAATGCTTGCATTGGTTGCAGTTACATTTTTAATGATGTGGTTTTTGATATCAAAAAGCTTTTTACAGGTAGCAACATCTACAGGAAAAGTCAGCAAAGTGGTATATCACAAAAAGACAATGAAGCAGGAAAGTGTAACAAAGGCACTGCTTTTCAGGGAGTTTAAGCATTTTACATCGAGTCCGGGATATATGTTAAATAGCGGACTTGGCATTTTCCTGATGCCAATCTGTGCTGTCGCACTTTTATGGAAGGGAAGAAAAATATTTATAATGCTTAATGGCATGTTTGGAAGTCAGGATGGTAGTGTACTGTTGCTGGTTACGATTATGCTGTGTGGTCTTACATCAATGGATATCATGACAGCACCTTCGATTTCTTTGGAGGGAAAAAGTCTGTGGATTGCACAGTCTCTTCCTGTGACACCATGGCAGGTTCTTCGTGCAAAACTGGATATGCAGCTTATTTTAAATAGTATACCTGTGATGCTTTGCATGATTTGTACGGCAGTAGTCTGCCCGATTAAAATCGGACAGTTTGTAATGATGATCCTGCAGGTACTATCCTATGTATTTGTAATGGCAGTGTTTGGTTTATTTATGGGAGTGATAAAGCCTGTGCTTACCTGGACCAATGAGCTTACACCGATAAAGCAGAGCGCTTCTGTGATGATCACAATGTTTGGTGGATTCGGATATACAGCACTTCTGTTTATTGGATATATGATGCTTCCTGGCTATACATTGGGATATATGCTCTATATAGGAATCTTTATAGCAGTAAATGTCGTGGCTGGTCTGACATTGTATATTTGGCTTAAAACAAAAGGCTGTGATAGATTTGCCGAACTTTGATTTTTGCATTGTGCAAAAAAAGAAACGAAAGCAGGAAAATTATGAAATTAAGTTATAAACAATACGGAAAGAGGCTGCTTATATTAGCATTTCCAATCATCATGAACAATATTATAGCGCAGCTTCAGATGATTATTGACAGAATATATTTGGGACATGCCAACGATTTGTATATGAGTGCACTGGGAAATGTTTCATCACCCGTATGGACAACCATGTCATTTTGCAATTCCCTTGTAATGGGAGCTTCCATACTGATAAGTCAGAGTGTAGGTGCTGAAAAGCGGGAAGATATTGGAGAATACGCCGGAGCAATGTTGAAGTATAACAACATTATTCCGATTTTTCTGTGTTTTTTCTGGATGATATTTCCCAAACCGGTATTTATGATTCTGGGCGTATCAGATAATGTCATGCCATTGTGCTTAGGATATGTAAGATGGTATGCACCATTATTTTTGCTTACAGGACTTGGCGGATCGCTCGGAGTTATCCTGCAGACCTCAAATTATACAAAACCGCTTGTGGTGTACGGATGCGTTCGTTCGGGACTTAATATATTTTTAGACTGGGTATTGATTTTTGGTAATTTCGGAATGCCGGCACTTGGAATTGAAGGAGCAGCAATTGCAACTGTAATTGCTGAATATGTTGGAGCAATATACATATCCGTTATATTTTTTACCAGTAAAAAGCTTCCTACAAGACCAAGCTGGAATGATGTGAAAAAAGGACATTTCCGGAGCTACCTGAATGCTGTAAAGCTTGGAATTAACATTGCATTAGAGGATTTTGCATGGAATATAGGAAATCTGATTTTGATTCGAATTCTTAATTCAATAAATGAATATGCTGCAGGTATTTATACGATTATATTTGGAGTAGAAGTACTTGCAGTTGTTATTATTGGTGCAATCGGAAGCGGTACTATGACACTGACTTCGGAAGCAGCCGGCAGAAAAGATCTTGCACAGTATAAAGGAATTACATTATGCGCTTATGCATTCTGTGCAATCGTAACTGTGGTAATGATTGTTGGAGCAGTGTTATTCCCGGAACAGATTTTATCATTGTTTACCAGTGATAAAACAGTTATTGCCAGTTGTGGAGGCTATTTGCTGATGATTGGTATAAATCTGTTCTCGAAATCCGGAAATATTATTATCGGAAATGCCATTCGTGGAAGCGGAAATACAAAGTGGATGTTGTTTACTCAGATTTTTGGAACGATTTGGATCGTGGGTGTAGCATCAGTCTTGGTATTTGTTTGTAGATTGGGAATCTTAGGAGTGTTTCTGGCAGTTCTGTTGGATGAAGGTGTCAGGGCACTGATTAATTTTTGGAAATATTTAAGAATTGTGAAGAAGTGGAGAGAATAGAATGATTAATTTGAAAGTGGTTAATGAAGACAATTTTCTGGATGCATTCCAATTAAAACTAGCAGATGGGCAGGAAAAGTATGTTTCCAATCCTATCCGAAGCTTAGCGCAGGCATATGTATATCGTAAACAATGCCAGCCATTTGGAATATATGATGGAGATGAGATGGTAGGTTATGTTATGGTAATTTACGATTATGATATTCCGGAATATGATATCTGGCATATGATGATAGATGCTTCCAGACAGGGAAGAGGGTATGGAAGTGAAGCTCTGCGATTGGTGCTGGAGTATATAAAAACAAAGCCATTTGGTGATTCAAACAGAGTAACACTTACATGCAATAAAGATAATCAGGTAGCATTAGAACTTTATCATAAAGCGGGATTTGTGGAAACTGGCGAGGAAGATGATGAGGAGATAGAACTTTCACAGAGACTGGTTTAGGAGAGAATAGTTATATATGAATAAAGAATGGTCAGAATTAAATAAGCATATGCAGGAAAAATTGCGGAAAGAACAGACATATTCCCAATACTGATACATTTAAGCTCTTATCGAAAGAATTTGATGTCTCGATCAATACGCTTTTGGGAGACTCATATCATTTTTGGTATGGGTCTCTTCTTTATTGTATAGTCTTTCGATTTATGACTGGTGTATATACAATACATATGTATTGAAATAGAAATGATTTAGCATTATAATATAGATAAATGAATTAAACCTAGATTAAAATATCAGCTTCAAAATGCAAAATGTGTTGCCGGACTTCATTTTCGATGGAGTCCGGCTTTTGGGCTTCAGAATTAATATCTGTCATCACAAAATATATAGGACGATGTTTTTTAGTTCGATATTGCAGAGTATCACTCCACAGACACGCAGTACGAACAAGTCTATATATGTATGAAAATAAACAGTTATGTAAGAAGCAAAATCAATGAGTAAAAGCAG
>ENA-UOJI01001899-UOJI01001899.1-human-gut-metagenome-genome-assembly--contig:-P79-NODE-1899-length-12801-cov-27.784168_pt1 | contig 12801 bp, 13 predicted proteins | sample MGYA00242346_ERZ723893 | MGnify/ENA metagenome assembly ERZ723893 | reverse complement strand
CCCGCGCGTCCCGTCGCCGCTGCGACCGGGCCTGCCGGGGTCTGGGCCGGCTTCCCTTTCGCGCCGTGGCCGAGGCGAGGCGCTTAGGGCCGAGTCACCCGCGGGGGGCCGCGGAATCCTGCTCCTCTTCAGCGGGCGTGTGCCTAGTTGCTACTCCAATCAAGATCTGGACTACCGGGTGCTCTACGCGCACTTACGTGCGGGCTTCGACGCGCCCGGCACCGCGTCCTACCTGCTTTTAAAGAAAAGCAGCAGCGTGTAGGGACAGGGCTGCAGCGCGCTCCATTTTCCGAGCGCGCCGATTCGGCAGGTGAGTTGTAACACACTCCTTGGGGGCTTCCGACTTTTATGGCCACCCTCCTGCTGTCTGGATCGGCGCACGTCGTTTGGTCTGTGCGCCCCGCTTGCGCCCCGTAACGCCGCTTAAGGCTGGATCCTCCTCGCCCGTCCGGCTTACCCAGAAGGGCCCACTGGCGGCGCCTGTTCGCCGAGCCACTCCTTTACAGTGAGTGCTCGCGCGGCGGTTCGGAGTTTGAGAGTGCGGGCTGTCGCTTGCGCCCAGTCATTGTCTCTACCCGCCGCAACCAGCGCGCCGCCGCTATCCTGAGAGAAATTTCGGACGCAACCAGCTACTTGGCGGTTCGATGAGTCTTTCGCCCCTTTACGAAGCTGGGACAAGTGATTTGCACGTCAACACTGCTGCGGGCCTCCACCAGCCTTTCGGCGGGCTTCGCCCTCGCCTCGCAAAGATCACCACCTTTCGGGTCTACGTCGCGCCGCTCGGCGGGCCTGGGCCCGCCCGGGTGGGGCTCCGCTTTCGCTGCGTCCGCGGCTCTGGGGCCGGGGGCTCGCGGCGCACCGTAACTCCTTGATCCGTGTTTCGAGACGGGCGGCAGGTTTGGGCGCTCTAGGAGAGCGCGGCGGAAGCCCGCCCAAACCGGCCCTTCTGGACGACAGTCTCGCGTCTTTTGAGCGCCCCCGGGGGGCTGCTTTTCAACTTTCGCTCACGCTACTCGCTGCGCTATCGGACTCGGGCCCGTATCCAGCCTTGGGGGGGTGGCACCCCCCGTTCGCGCTGCACGCTCAAGCAGCGCTACTGCGCCAGCGCCGCGCCGGGGGCCGCCGGGCTCTCACCGCGTCGCGCCGGCCTTTCCAGGGCCGCTCGCCCCCGCGCCGCGCACGCCCTCAACCTCGGGCCCGGCTCCGCCCCTTTCGCTCGCCGCTACTCCGGGCACCGCGTTTGCTTTCTCTTCCTGGGCTTACTGATATGCTTAAGTTCGGCCCGTCGTCGCACATGGTGGAGGGCAGGTTGGTTGGTTCCGAAGATGGGCGCAGCCCATCTGAGCAACTGTGCGCCGCTCCACCATATGCGGGGTTTCCCCCCCACATTCGAAAAGTGACGATTCGCATAGGGCTGAGGCTCGCCGCCACCAATCTCGCTCCGTGCTACGTTCTTCGTCGACGCCCGAGCCCAGTGGTCCACTGTCGCCCGTTGAGTTGTTCTAAAAATAGAATGATTGATTGTTTTGCACTCTGTGTTATAAGAATGAGACTGGAATGATCCGGCCGCAGGTTCCCCTACGGCAGCCTTGTTACGACTTCTCCTTCCTCCAGACGGGCAGGCTCGCGGAGTTTCGGGACGCGCTTGCGCGCATCCCCCCAGACAGCTCGCCAGTCCGTCCAAGTCGGTAGGAGCGACGGGCGGTGTGTACAAAAGACAGGGACGCAGTCGGCGCGCGGTGATCACGGACGCCTACTAGACATTCCTCGTTCGCGGGGGACAGTTCCAACCCCCGGTCCCAACCACGGGGGGGTCTGCCGGGTGGCCGCGCTGCTAGACGCGGCGACGCGGTCTCCCCCCCAGTGTAGTACGCGTGCGGCCCAGAGTGTCGAAGGGCATCACAGACCTGCTAGTGCGACCGCGCTCGTCCGGCTCGTCGCCGGCGCTCCCGCAGCGTGCTGCGGCGGTGGTCTCGCTCGTTGACGCGATAGGGCAGACAGTTTACACCACGAACTAGGAGCGGCCATGCACCACCACCTGCCTGATCACGAAAGAACTCTCAATCTGTCGTTCCGCTAAGCATCTGGGTCTGGTAAGGTTTGCGTGTTGAGTCAAATTGAGCCGCAGACTCCACGTCTGGTGGTATCTTTCCGTCAATGCCTTCAAGTTTCAGTCTTGCGACCATACTCCCCCCAGAACCCGAAGCCTCACGGTTTCCCTTGGGTCGCGGGCGCGCCCGCCGCCGGGATGGTATCGTTTAGGGCGCGAAATAAAACGGTATCTAATCATCGTCTATCCTCGCACTTTCGCTCTTGACCAACGGGACGCCGCTCGCGGGCCGCCTGCGCTGCCGGGGGTCCTCGCCGGATCATCCTATTTCACCCGTCCCCGGCGAATACCGCCCGCTCCGCGGCGCCCTCTGTCTCGTCCTCAGGGCCTCGAGAGGCCCCAAGGCTTGCCGTCCTGCGCTGGCCTGTGCAGCGAACCTGCCGTGAGCGCTCCGCTTTCCTCACAGTGGCACGTCTCCTAGCGCTGGCTACGAGCGTTTCAACTGCAACAGCGTAAGAGAAGGCTGTCAGTGATGGAATTACCGCGGCTGCTGGCACCATGCTCTCCCACTAATTGCGTTCCCGGACTTGTCTGGGGTCCGGTCATCTCAGACACCGAAACCGGCGCCGAGACTCCTCGTCACTGCCTCGCGCCGACGCGCATTGGGCAATTTGCGCACCTGCTGCCTCCCTTAGAACTATGGGCCGTCTCTCGTGCCCATTCTCCGGAGCCGAACCCTCATTCCCCGGACGCGTGACGTCGCCGGTCGCCCCTTACGCAACCGGCTCGATGATGCGGCAGAAGCGGGACGCGGACGCCGAGCGGTCGTGAGCGCAACGCGAGTCAGCGGGAAGCCGATGCAGTGGAGCACGAATAGTAAGAGCGTTTCCCGTACTAGCCGACTACCGTCACCCCGCGGGGCCTCGCAACTGGTTTAGTGAGCCGTCCGCAGTTTCGCCGTATACTAGCCCATACGCGGCATGCATGGCTTAATCTTTTAGGTCAGCCTGCTCTTCTGGCAGGTTCAACCAGATAGCACACGCTTTCTCACGAACGAAGTGAGTGAGAAAGCACTATCGATTCTCGCGCAACTACGGTGGTAGTCGCTCCAATCGCGGTCTCCCGCACTGTTCACTGCGCAGTCAGTTGACTGCACGAAGTGGTGGTGTGGGGCTATTTGCCCCTCCAACCCACCGACAGGCGAAATCCAGGATTTCCAGATTTGTAGTGTAATCACACCCATGGGGGACCCCCAAACGTCCCGAGAAGAGTCATTGACGCTGTACGTCGGCCCTAGCCGGGGACGCAAGGTGGTTAGCGCGTGCGTCAAGTTCCGGCGTCGGGCGGCCCGCTGCGTGCTCAAGCAGGGGGACTTTGGATGCGCGTGAGACTTCTCGGGACGGGGCTGAGCGTTCCCCGTGCCTCCGGTGGTCCCCTATAGTCGGCGGGGGCGACCTTCCTCGGCGAGTGTTCTCCGCTGCAAGCAGCGGGCCTCGGGTTGTGTTGCGAACCCGGGGGTTTCCCTTCAGACCTGTTCATTCATTCTCGGCGAGGCATGCGTCGCTGTTGCGTCCCAGAAATTGAGCGGCGAATCCATCACGGATCCGTCAGAGTGTGCAAATGTGCCTGTTTTCTAGCACCCCTGGAGTGGGGCGTATTTGTACATGTGAGTGATGTAGTGTAATTTCTGTCATTCTCCACCCAGATGCCCACTGTCAACCCAGGCCATCCAACCATGGGTGACATCTCCATCCAACATGGCTGCCCAGAGATCTCGTCCGGCCAGATGACCTCTAACTGGACACTTGCTGTGACAGTCCGACCGCTCCATCTGAGGCAAGAGAGCGTGACCCGGGAGACTCGAACCGGCGACCACGCACTCAGTTTGGAGTGCCAAGACCACCAGACCAGTTGGTCATCCACTCGTCCATCTGTCACCAGTGTCCACCCATAATGGGATGACACTTGGATGACCTCCATCTGGGGGATCTCCAGTCCCCCACTGTGCCCCCAGCCAACAGTTTTGACCGACCACAGCGGTCGACGAGCCCCCGGGAGGAGGACCTGGGCTCGCCTCCAACTCCACACACTCGACCGTGACGCCTCCTGCACTCGCGCTCCCGCGCTCCTGCAGGGGCGTGGAACCAATCAAATCCAATCTTTTTCCATTTCCCCTCCCCCTATATAAAAAAGCGCGCCACATCGAACGCATTTCCCAGCGACAGGCGAAATCCAGAAAATTTTTTCGAATCTCCATTTTCCGCCTGAAATGCGCGAAAAACGTGCCAAAACGGACCAAATCTTGCCACGTCGATTTCGTCCAGACAGATACGGGCAGAGTGCGGAAAAAGGGGCCGGTTTCAAGGCCTCTGCAAACATAATTTTTCGGGTGCAAATTTTTTTGCGATTTCAGGCGGGAGTGATTTACGCCCCACTCCGAAGTTTCCGGGTAGTGTGAATATGCACTCCCGCAATCTTGCCTAAAACTGGTGGAGTTTAAGGGGTACGGGAGCGTCACTTTTGGACGGGTGCAGACTTAGGCACAGCTGGATAAAAATACTAGGGCCGCGGGGTGGAAAAATTATGCTTTGGGCGGGGGAAGAGGCGTCCCTGGCAGGCAGTTGGTTGTCCCGCTCCCTAGAGATTTTGTGCACGCTGGGGCAGGGGCGGGGAGACCGAGAATGCCGGGGATGGCTTCCGTGGAGAGGGTCTCTGCCGTGTCTCTTCTCCGCTGTGTCCCTGGCGCAGTTCGAGTTCCGTCTGAGGTTTCTTGCGGGGTGTGGAGTGATATTCTGGGTGCATGAAGTCGGGGTTGAACCTAGGACCTCCCCCACTTTCCGCCTCAAACTGCCCACCCGACCGAGTGACGCTACCGTGTCTTGGCGCAATTTGTCCTTCAAGGGGGTGGAGTGGTCCCACCATATTCTGTCACTCTCCCTACAGAGAGTCCAAGGAGGAGATCCTGGTTTGCGCGTATTAACTGACTGAACTTGCCAGCATAGTTTCTAAGACGCGGGGGGATGGGATAGTGAGAGTGAGTGTATTGGGATGCGAGTATGGGGCGGCTGAAGTGTGCAGGGTTCTCGCTTGTGAGTAAATGAACTGGGTCAGGAAAATAAGAAAAAAGTCGGAAATTTTTGAGCGCATATCGGCCAGTTGAGAGGACGGAGGTGAGGAGGAGAGATGAGACGGCACAGAATGCAGTTATAGATAGTAAGTAACGCGATATCACGAGATGGGCCACTCCGATTTTTGGACCTCGTTTTGGCGCACTAGGGCAAAATGGTCGAAATAAGCGTCGAGGCGATATTTCACTATGGTGTTGCAGGGAGTGTGTGTAGATGCGCTGTGCATCAGTTCCGCTCCAAACAGCACAGATGATGAGAAAAGCGGTCGCGAAAGGCAGTGCATCAGCGAGGAGGAGTTTCGATGTAGGACGAGGCTCTGCACGTATTGTCCAGCAAAACGTGAATTTCCACCCCAGAGATTTGGGCACATGACTGTAGGTGTATGGGTAGGTCGGTTGGTACGTCTGGTCCGAAAAAAATAATTCATGTAGTTCCCAGTGAGTACGTTCATTTAACGCCCTTTGGAGAGCTCTGTTTGGGTGCTTTTTCATAACTCGCGCTATATCGCTTCCTGGCGCCCCCAGCGCTCCCAGACGCTCGGAAACGAGTGGAAACGCTTCCACAAGGCTCCAGGAGCCTCTAGGACCGCAAAAATTTGAGTTATATGGCCTGGGAGGCGAGAAAAGGGCACTTTAAATCTGGCTAAATTCAGTAAAACTTGCTCGGAGGCGACGGGAGGAGCCGGAGAGCAGCCATCAGGTTGCTCTGACCCAGGGCAGAGGGAACCCAAGTGCCGGGCAGCACAGACTGCCCGGGGGTAGTCAAGCAGGAGACCGAGTCAGCAAATCTCGGAGTCGAGATTCGGTGGAGTGGAAGAGGGAAACGGCGTTTCAGTCCATGAGTAGCATCGTTGTAAAATATTAGGGTCGGAGATTCAGTCGAGATTTGGCCGGCCTCTCCATACTGTATATATATGAGAGAGAAAGGGGTCTGGGAAAGTTGTTCATGTTGAGGGGTACGGGAGCGTTACTCTTGAATGGTGCGCGTTTCTAGGGGGAGCGACCACTTTCTGCCTGAAACCGAGCGAGCGAGAGCGTGCAGAAAGGTGCGCGCCTGAGCGGGTGTGAGCGCCCCCGCCGCGCCCGCGTTTCGGCGCGATTTTTCGCAAAATTTCCGATTTTTGAGCAAATTTTGGAGTGGTGAAAAAACCCCCTCCCCCGCGAGTTGAACCCAACTTCGCCCCTATATTTCCAAGGGACGTGACCAATATGCCAGGTCCCTATCCTTGCGACGCGCGCGGGTTTTCCCCTAGACCGGGATTTGATTTAAGCCCCAGAAAAAGTAAGATTGTCCGGGGTTCCGCCCCACTGGGGGACTGGGTTTCTTGACTGGGTCTTGTCTTCAGGTTCGGCCGGCCTCTCTGTCCGGGCGCCCCCCTGGCTCTGTGCGAATCGCGATTGGAGTGGGAAATTCTAGGAAGTAAGTGTGTCGGGTCTGGGGATTGAACCCTCGTTCGCGCGCAACGATTTGAGAGGGGAGGACTGCACCTACCTTTGCGCCAGGCAGCTATAAAGGGTTTGGCAGACGGCCCCAGTTCTACCCGTTGCAGGGTGGTGCCTTAATAAGGAATGAACCGCAGGCAGGCCGGGGGAGTGTATTTCTTTGCCCATCCATGTCCTTCTGTACGGGGGAGATTCCTGACATCTGGAGGCCCCCGGAGTCGCTCTTGCATCGTGTGCGCAGGTCGGGGACGCTTCCCGTCGGGTCGTTTTTGGCCGAGATTTTCGTCGCGACCGGGGTTCGAACCCCCGCGGGAGTGCTTTCCGGGAGAGTGCCTCTACCGACTGAGCCAGCTGGGCACAGACATGTACAGCCGCCTGCCCCGCGCTCTACCTTGGATATAATTGTGGATCCGTGCAGATTTGGCTTTTTCCCCATTTCCTTCGATATTCGAGAATAGTTCAACTTCAGCCCCTTAGCGCCCACTTTACTGCTTTCAGCCGCGATAATACCGATTGATTGTTAATACTGACCCAGCTTCTTTCGACCCCCATTCTTCTCCCCTCCTCTGTCTATCACTGTCATCACGGTGATTCTGGTCCGGGGGAGTCACGACTCGCTGTTGCGCACGTCTGGGAACACTCTTTCTGGATGTTGTGTCGGGGGAGAGGATGTCAGTGTCGGGGATTGAACCCAGGCCGGCGTGGTCTGGGCGAGCACCATGTGCCCACCGAGCTACTAGGCTCCAGCCAGGTTATGGCGCCTGCCCCGCCCCGTCGCTGTTCGCCGCTTCCTTCGCCCCCACCCTTTTCTGATGTCCGGACAGCGCGGTAGTAAAATTTGCGACCGTGAACAACTACGGAACATTTCCCACTTCAAAGTCAAGTCAGCTTTAATGAGCGCGCGCCTTTCATCGGGGAGGGCCAGCGGTGGACGGGACTGAAGATCCGGGCCGGGTAGGTGATATTTCGTGCTAGAGATTTTTGTCGTTCGAGGGGTTCGGACCGAGCATCTTGCGCGCCGAGAGCGAGTGCACTTCCCGCGGCACCAACCAGATGCTGCCTAGAAGGGTGCGTCTTCCTCAGTGCAGCCTTGAATGGGGGCCGCTTTCGCCTTGCTCATCCCCGTCTCTCTCTCTGGATGGAGATGAAACCTCCTACTCCTACCTCCCCCCTGAGATGCTCGATCGAGCTGCGTGCAGGATCCGTACCAGATTCTGACCTGGGTTTTTCCCACCGGATGGCGCGCGCCTTCGGCGCGCTCCGCGCCGCCCCTCTCCCGCGCGAACATGGCGAGAGAGTGACAAAATAGGCGAGTCGGCATGGCGTCTCCGGCGCGTGTCTCTCTGCTGGGGTTCAACTCTGGGTCGGGTCAAAAATCTTGGGTTTCAGGCAGTCTGTTTGGGTCAAAATATTGGTACGCCTTAGCGGATAGGGGGGAGAGATAAGGCGTGGCTACAACTTTCGAGACTCTGGACTTTGGAGTGGTCCAAAGACTGTGGAGCGGGGCGTGACGCGTGACTTCGGTGTGGACTTGTTCTCAGGTACTGGAGTGGGAGGCAGTTTGCTCCTTACCACAAAGTCATCCCTTAGCGCCACTCCACATGCCCTAAACACTCCTTACCAAACCCTCATCCCTTATTAAGGACTGGTACCTTATCCGTTCTTATAATCAATCCGGAGTTTGTAGTGTGGAGGGTGGTTCGCACGCCTTATGGAGGCCCTGTCCCCACTCCACGGATATTCAGCAGTCGCCAATCAACTGATTGGTTTAGAGGATTGGGGTGGGAATATTTCTTTGGGGGGTGGAAAATCGTGAGTCATGTCGCCGGTGTGGGGAATTAGTTTTTGGAATGGGAAATTCGCGTTCGGGAGTGGGGCATTAATCATTGGTGTGGGCAATTGTCACTGCCCCATTTGGAGTGGGGCGTTTGTTTGTGGTGTGGGCAATTGTCGTTCCGGTGTGGGGCGTCTCTTTTTGGTGTGGGAAATTGCAATTGGAGTGGGAATTCTCTTTTTGATGTGGGAAACTCCATTTGGAGTGGGGCATTAACCATTGGAGTGGGCAATTGTGATAGGAGTGGGGCGTCTTCTTCTGGGGTGGGGAAACTTGGGTGGTCTCCCAGCGCGCTTCTACAGGCGAATTGAACCCCCGACCGCACACGATCTCACGCATGCACCTACCGCCAGACCAAAATTGCGGAATTCCTGGAGTGGGGCATTTGTTATCGCTGACGACTCCCCAGGGACTGACTGAGCATCATCAAGCTGGTCTCCCAGCACCATACTGCAGAGCAAGGAAGGGGCGACCGCAGCACATTCCGGCAACCACCCTCACCACCCGACTCTCTTTCCGAAATCCAATGAAGTGGGGCGAATTGCTCCCCTGACTTCGGTGTGGGAATTCTGTTGGAGAGTCGCTCTGGAGTGGGAATTCTTGCGCCTCCTTCCCGTGGCCCCTGCAGACGGGTGGATGGATGGCGGTGCCACTCCCACTGACATGAGAGGGCGCAAATCTCGTCCTATTCTCGGAAGGAGTCTTCTGCCGGGGTGGCGCTGCCCATGCTGTGGGTGAGTCGCCCATGGTTCACAAACACGGTGGCTGTCCTCCAACTGGGGGTGACCGAGGACTCCATCCGACCACCACCCGATCTCCTCATAACGTGGAGTATATTGCCCAGGATGCTGCCACGCGAGGGTTCACGTCGCCAGGAACAGTTTTTGCACCCACTGCTCATGAACCATCCGAGGTCCATCATGGTGGGTCCAAACCCATCACTGGTGAAAGCGAAGCGAGTGGAGACGAGAGCGAGGGAATCGCCTCCAAACGTGACAGGGAGCGCTGATGCGCACTCTCTCGTCTTCCCTCACGACTCTTGGACACCTTGGTTGTGACCGAAGAGGTGACCAAAGTGGAGGCGACAAAGAGCACTCTCTGGCCACAACCGGGGCAGAGGACGCGCGCTGATGCGCCACAGCACCTCCTGACGCCTTTTCGGACCAAGTCTTGGAAAGTCGTGGTGCCACTCCCCATGAGGGCCATGAGAAGGTCGGTTTTCCCGAAGTGTCGCCGAATGCACCCGCGCTGCAGCATAATGCTCCAGATGGGCCAAGAAGCTCTTCGTACTCTTTGGAGCCCAAAATGCATGCTCCGCCTTCCACTCCACATGAGGATGACCGAAGTCGAGAGCGGAAGCCCCCGTGAGACAGCGATCGCAGTGGGGGAGCAGCGCTGCCCGGGGCAGACGTTTCCCCCCGCGGCCTTGCCCTTCCCCAAGTCTGTGAAGAGGCGACCTGGAAGACAGGTGGTCCACCCCAAATAACTGAGAGAGCGACGAGCCGGGCAATGGGAGCACGTTTCCACCTCCATATTGACAACAGGTGGAGTTTCGGCCAAACTTGAGAAAACTTCCCACCACACTCCACGAGGAGCGATCAAGGACGAGGGGCGAGCAGCCAACAGACCATCGACGGCCAACGCAACAGCTTCTCGCGACCCGGGCCCTCCACTCCAGATGAGCCAACCCGACCAACCAGAGTGGACAGAATAAATCTGAGCCCAGATTCGAAGTTATACGGCGCGCCCCACTTTCGTAAGGGACCACGAACTCCAAAAACGAGAGATCTCGGGCCGAAAACGCGTTTTCGCAATTCTGTGGGTTCAGATTCGGCCCGGAATAATACGATGAGGGCGAATCTCGCCAGGAATTTTTAAAAAATGAATGGGTGTGCCAGCGTGGCGCTCGTGGTCGGAGTAGCGTCGTGGCCGCGTCCCGGATTTTTTCGGGCTCTCTCGGAATTTTCGCGAATATTTCGTAGGGAGTGTCCATCTGGAGTGGAGAGAGGATTTTTTCCCAAACTGGTCCAGACTGCACAGTTGTGGTATGGAGAGCGTGGAGAGCACCATACGTTGCTCCGCCCCTCCGCGCTCCCCTCTGTGCGGAGATTCGCCGACCCCCGCTCATTCTCAGTAAAAAGTGTGTTGGAGGCCAGGACTAGATCGTTAGCTGGGCCCCGACGCTCCCTCTGGCACTCGCTTTCTTCCAGCTGTGGCCGAAGGGGGCGAGCCGGAATTGCCTTTCACCTTCCTCATCGGGATGGGAAATATATCTCTGATCATGATGCGCACAATATCGTCGTATGGTGCTGGGTTGCATGAATGGGATGGTTTCCCAGCCCCACGGCCTCTCCGCAACACTTTTCGGAGCGGACGTTGCGCCTTTGCGCCCCCACTGCATATTGTCAGAGTGGTGCCGTGCGAACACTTAGAGTGACAGACTCGGAGACAGCCGCGATACAGACCTGCCTCGACACAGCATATGCTGTGCCCCCGCGCCCCGCTCTCGCCTCCGGCGAGCGAATGAAATGGTTTGACCAACAGAACGAATCTTGACCGGATGTCGGAAGCATTTTCGAATCTGAAACACGGCGGGTGCGTGGAAATGCACGTGTGGGCCCCAAATAGTGTTTCTGCGGCCCCGTAAGGACTCTCTTCGAATCTACTGTTAGAAGCGAATCAGAAAAACTCGGCCGTCGAATCTGCGAGTGAATCTTCTCAGACGGGTCTCGCATTCGCATTGAGAGAGTCGTCTTGTCCACCGACTCCAGTTGGATGAGGAGAGATGGAGTGCCCGACACCTCAGTGGAGGCGTGCCGGACGGAAGGGCAAATCCATGACGGATCCTTCGTGTGGGTGATTATCTTTCTTCCTCTCTGGGGCAGTCCGGGCGACCCCCGCTGCCACGGAACCCGCCTGCAAATGAGCGCGTTTCCAAATCTGGCACCCGCCGTGCCGCTCACCAGTTTTTTTCGCCCGCTGGTGGAGACGGCGCCCCCCGGAAAAAGGGATGCATTTTGGATCCGATTCTGCAGGATACGGTCGGTCCGAATGCTAGTGCAAAAAGCGATCAGCCACCAGCCGGCTGCACCCACGACTTCAAAGCAAAACGATCAAAGCCGTGGGGCCCATCGAGGAACGCCCCGGCGGCAGAGTGCGGTCTGCGTCTCTCACTTTCTCGCTTCCATCCGAAGGGAGAGAGCGAGGGCTACGGTCGCTCACAGGAGCGAGAGCGCCTCCGGTGACGAGGTTATCCAACCAGGTGACCTTCCTCGGCCCCGGATGCTCTCTCTATTAGATGTGCTGGTGAGCATCTGGTGGACTGCCAATTAAAAGGCAGTGGAGTGTGAGTTACACGCAAGTTTCATTCGCCATGGGTGACGCTTTCGTGATTGTCAGAGACACGAAATTAAAGGGTAACCACGATGTAGTGTAATCGACGACTTTCCCCTGGTGCGCTGAGAGGCTTGGAAATGGCGCCAGACGCCCCTCCTAGAAAATCGTGAAGCTGTGTCCAAATCCGCAACGCATCCGTCACGCTCACTCAAAGTGCGTCGATTTCCTGCGGGCGACCTTCCGCGAGGTCATTTTGCCCTGGTACGCCGCGGAGGTATTTTTCGTACTACCTGCGTCTGCCTGGAAATGGGAAGCGAATCCAGTACGTATCCATCACGCGGTCCCAAAAGTGTCGATTTTCTGCGACCGTCTTTTGGCGAGATGATTTGCCCCTGGTACGCCGCGAAGGTTATCCAATGGATGGATGGATGGAATGACGACGTGGTGTGGTGCATCAAATCGCGTACGTATCCTTCCGTGTGTGTCATCGCTCGCCGCCTTGCTCTCCGCCACTACTCTTGTAGTGACCCGATCACGACCACGTCGTGACAGTGTGACAGTCCTGGCCCACAACGTGGCCAAGGCTCCTCGCCACCACTCTGTGATGACCATGTGTGTGTGATGCACGCGCCTGACCACGTCCACACACAACGCAGTCAAGGCTCCTCCGCCTTCGCCCTTCGGGCTCAGGCTTCGGAAGAGTGACACCTTAGAGACTCGCACGAAGCTCACCTCGCACAGCGCACTGGAATGTGGTGGTCTACCACAACTGCCCACCCCTATTGCCACTTCAAAGGAGTCAGAGACGCCCGCAGGTCTAAATTCCCGCTTAGAGGCCGTCAGCGGTGCGTAGCCGGAGGGTGGCGTGGGCCCACTGCGCGGGCGCGCAAGGCCGCAAGCCAGAGCTCCGGTGCGAATGTTCCTCTCGTACTGGTCCGAACTGCTGGGGGCGCCGCACGCAGTAGGATAAAACTAACCTGTCTCGCGACGGTCTAAACCCAGCAGACGGTC
>ENA-UOJI01001896-UOJI01001896.1-human-gut-metagenome-genome-assembly--contig:-P79-NODE-1896-length-12824-cov-7.312397_pt1 | contig 12824 bp, 10 predicted proteins | sample MGYA00242346_ERZ723893 | MGnify/ENA metagenome assembly ERZ723893 | reverse complement strand
GTTTGTTACCGGCTGGATATCCCCGTACTTGAAAAACCCTTCACGATGGATTTTTTGAAATCCGCCGATGAAATTCTTGTAACCTCCACCACCAAGTTCTGCCTTTCCGCCGATACGCTGAACGGTCAGAGCGTGGGCGGAAAGGACCCTGCCGTCCGCATCGCCATCCAGAACGCGGTCATGCAGGACTTCCGGGACTGCACAGGCTATGCAGGGCAATGGAATTAATTGAAAAAAGTCACCTGCCGCAACTGCTTTGCGCGCACGCCGGTACATCGGCGTGCGCCCTTTTGTAATGCCGCTCAAGGACGTTTGCTTTTGCTGTATGAACACTTTTTTATGTTTCTGTTACAAAAATTCGCGAATTTATCGAGACATATCATGAAATCTGCTACTTTACTTGAGACGGAAAATGTGATAAACTATTACCATTCTTTTAAATTTTGAATTTTCCAGTTTTGGAACTTTCATTTTGAGGCAAATACTCCCACCGTCTCCTGTAATATGGCGTCCGCCATTTTATAGGCTGTCTCCCGGCGTTGTTTTCGCGCTGATGTTAAGGAAGAAGCATCGGGTGAAAAGAGCGTTTGGGGGTCGCCCACCGGCTGCTTTTCGGCCGGCTCGCTTAGGAACCTCTGAATAAATCGTCTGCGGCCGTGAGCGGATCTTTTCCGCCCACTCTTCGGTATCAAAAACGGGAAATACATACAGTATTCCGCCGCTTTCGATACCTCGATTGGACGAAAAATCTCTCGCTCACAGCTCTTGCCGATTTAATCAGAGGTTCCCTTATCAAAGCAGAGAACAAGAAAGGAATGATCACTATGCAAACCATGAAACGACTTCTCGCCTTCGCCCTGGCTCTGACCATGGTCTTCGCGCTGGCAGCCTGCGGCGGCAAATCCGGCACCACCGACAGCACAGCGGCAGCCGGCACCACCCCCACTGCGGCTGCCGTGACCGAGAACGCGGTTTACAGAACGCTGTACGCCTCCGAAGTCACTACGCTGAACTATCTGATTACCGGCCAGACCAACGAGCTGAACATCGCCGCCAACGTGGTGGATTGCCTGGTGGAATACGACTCCTACGGCAATGTAGAGCCTGCTCTGGCTACCAGCTGGGAGCAGAATGAGGACGCTACCGTCTGGACCTTCCACATCCGTGAGGGTGTGAACTGGGTCGATAAGGACGGCAATGTTGTTGCCCCCGTCACCGCCAATGACTGGGTTTCTTCCGCCCACTACGCCTGTGATGCCAACAACGACTCCGACACCTTCTATACCATGAGCGGCGTCATCGCGGGCGCCGATGCCTACTATGACTGGACTGCCTATCAGATGGCTCTGCCCGATGCCACCGACGGCACCGATGAAGATGGCAACGCCGTGAAGTTCATCACCAACGAGGACGGCGAGCAGGAAATTCTGGAAGAAGTCCCCGAGGCTTCCATTGACGACATCGGCGTCAAGGCTGTGGACGACTACACCCTGGAGTTCACGCTGGAATCCTCCCGCCCCTACTTCCTGTCCATGGTTTCCTTCGGCCCCTATATGCCCGTGTACGGCCCCTTCCTTGCCGAGTGCGGCAGCAAGTTCGGCACCGACAACAGCACCCTGCTGTACTGCGGCGCGTTCATCCTGTCCACCTACGAGCCTCAGCAGCAGCGCGTTCTGACCAAGAACCCCACCTACTGGGATAAGGACAATGTGTTCCTGGATGCCATCCAGATGACCTACAACGCCGAGGCTTCCTCCATCGCCACCACCATGTATCAGTCCGGCGAGGTCGATCAGGCGGATATTTCCTCCGACCTGCTGTCCGCCATGATGGCTGACACCAACACCAAGGATCTGATTCACCCCTCCCGTGCCGATACCTCCTACGCTTACTGGTATCTGTTCAACTTTGACCCCAACTTCGACGCTGAGTACGAACCCGAAAACTGGAAGCTGGCCGTGAACAATGAGAACTTCCGCAAGTCCATCGTCCACGCCTTCAACCGGATGCCCGCTCTGGCGACCAGCGACCGCATCGACCCCGAATCCCTGAAGAACAACACCATCACCCCCAACGCCTTTGCCTCCGCTTCCAAGGACTACACCTACTACGAAGGTCTGGCCGCCTACACCGATGGCGACAACTTCGACGAGGCTCTTGCCGAGGAATACAAGACGACCGCCATTGAGGAGCTGACCGCCGCCGGCGCCACCTTCCCCATCAAGATGCTCATGTGCTACAACCCCACCTCCGCCAACTGGGCGCAGGAGTGTCAGGTCGTGGAGCAGCAGATTGAGAACGTTCTGGGCGCCGACTACGTGGACATTATCATTCAGGCGGGTCCTGAGACCGGTTTCCTTGGCGCCATCCGCCGCACCGGCAATTACGCCTTCATGAAGTGCAACTGGGGCGCTGACTACGCCGACCCCGAGACGTGGACCGATCCCTTCTCCACGGATTCCAGCTACAGCTTCATCTTCAAGAGCACCGACCCCGAAACCCAGGCTCTGTATGCCGAGTACACCGAGCTGGTAGCTGCCGCCAAGGCCATCACCGACGATATGGACGCCCGGTATACCGCCTTTGCCAAGGCCGAGGCGTTCTTGCTGGATCACGCCTTTGCCGTCCCCTTCTCCATCAGCAACCGCAGCTATCAGATGTGCAATCTGAACGTTTTTGAAGGACAGTACGCCTCCTTCGGCTTGGCCAACCAGCGCTACAAGGATCAGCACCTGTACAGCTCCTCCATGGGTATGGAGGAATATCAGGCCGCTTACGCCGAGTGGCAGTCCAAGAAGGCCGGTTAAGATTTAAGTTTTCATTTTGGCAGTTTACCACGAGAGAAGCCCTCATTTGGGGGCTTCTCTCAAAGCCGCATATATACGGTATTGCTCCACAGGCAATTTTTCGGAGCCTGTACCGGTGCTGCTACGGCGAAAGCAGCAGCGGTATCGGCTCTGATGCCAGTTTCGTTAAAACGGTTAAAAACCGTTTTAGCAGGCCGTTTTCCAAACGGCCAGCGGCACAGCCGCAGAAAAGAAAGTCCATACATTTCCTGCCGCCTATGGCGGCCATCCACGTCAGTGGATAAATAAAATGGTTTTACCATTTTATTGGGAAATCGTATGAAGGGAGAAAAACCCCAGGAGGACATCATATGGCCAGATATATAACCAAGCGCGTTCTGCGCTCCCTCATCACCATGTTTATCATTATCACGATCCTCTTTGCCCTGCTGCGGCTGATGCCCGTGGAAGGGTATTTCGAGAATTACGATAAAATGAGTTCCACCCAGATTCAGGTCAAGCTTCAGGCTCTCGGCGTGACTGCTCCCCTGCCCACCCAGCTGGTGCGCTTTTACAAGCAGGTGCTCCACGGGGACTTGGGAGAATCCAACGTCTACCGCAAGGGTGTCGCCATTACCGAGATCATTGCCGAGAAAATCCCCATCTCTCTGGAGCTGGGACTGATCTCCCTGTGCATTGCTCTGGCGCTGGGTCTTCCTCTGGGTGTCATCATGGCGCGAAGCACCCGTACCCGCTTCAAGATCGGCGACCGGCTGGGCACGGTGTTCATCGTGCTGGTGCAGGCCATGCCCTCGGCGGTGTATCACATTCTGATCCAGTTCCTCGGTTCCCAGACCTATGTCGGCAAGGACGTGCTGGGGCTTCCCATGCTGTTTGACGCAGCCAACCCCAAGAGCTATATCCTGCCTGTCATCTCCCTGTCCATCGGCAACATTGCCTACTATGCCATGTGGCTGCGGCGGTATATGGTGGACGAGTCCAATAAGGACTATATCCGTCTGGCCCGGGCGAAGGGCGTGCCAAACGGCAAAATCTCCTTCCGGCACGTGTTCCGCAATGCCTTTGTGCCGCTGGTACAGTACATCCCCAACTCCATTCTGTTTACCCTGATGGGTTCACTCTATGTGGAATCCCTGTACTCCGTCCCCGGCATGGGCGGCCTGCTGGTCACGGCCATCAAGCGTCAGGATAATACCTTGGTACAGGCGCTGGTGCTGATTTACGCAGTAATTTCCATTCTGGGTCTGCTTTTCGGCGACATTCTCATGGGAATCGTCGATCCCCGGATCAGCTTTGCCAAGAAGGAGGGTTCCCGCTGATGAAACGTCTTGGATTTCACACCCTGCGCGACAAGGCCACCGACACGCTGGGCGACAAGCTCTCCCGGCAGCTTCAGGAGGATGTCGCGCCGAAAATGAGCGACGAGGAGGCCTTCTCCTTTGCCGAATTCAACGCCGAGGACGCGGAGCGGGGCGGCTATTCCGATTATTCCTACTGGAAATCCACCCTCCGTGCGTTTTTCCAGAATAAGATCGCGGTCTTTTTCCTTTTTGTCATGGTGGCGGTGCTGCTGTTCACCTTTATCCAGCCCTACCTCCCCGGTCAGAAGGATCCCATTCTCATTCACAACGACCAGTGGGGTCTACCTCTGAACAATATTCCCCCCAGCAAAGAATTCTGGTTCGGAACAAACTCTATCGGCCAGGATCTCTGGGCGCGTATCTGGGCGGGCACCCGCACTTCCCTGTTCATCGGCTTCTCTGTCGCTTTTGTGGAGGCCGTGGTGGGCATCCTCGTGGGCGTGCTGTGGGGCTATGTCCGCAAGCTGGACTTCTTCTTTACCGAGCTGTATAACGTTCTGGACAACATTCCCCAGACGCTGCTGCTGATTCTGATTTCCTACGTCTTAAAGCCTGGCGTTTCCACCATCGTGTTCGCCCTGTCCTTAACGGGCTGGCTGGGCATGGCGCGGTTCATCCGCAACCAGATCATCATTATCCGCGACCGGGACTACAATCTGGCCTCCCGGTGTCTGGGCATTTCCACCGGGCGTATCATCGTCAAGAACCTGCTGCCCTATATGGTGTCCGTCATCACCATGCGCATGGCGCTTGCCATTCCCTCCGCCATCGGCAATGAGGTGTTCGTCACCTACATCGGCATCGGCCTTCCCGTGGACACGCCGTCTCTGGGCAATCTGATTCAGACCGGACGGTCGCTGATGACCGTGGCGTCCCTGCGCTACCAGCTGTTCTTCCCCGTAGCTGTGCTGGTGGTCATCACCGTTTCCTTCTACATCATCGGCAACGCCTTCGCCGACGCCGCCGACCCCAAGAATCACGTCAGATAAGGAGAGATCACAATGGAAGATAAAAAAGTTGTTCTCTCCGTTCAGGATCTGAACGTGAAATTCACCCTCCGCGGCCAGATCCTCCACGCCATCCGGGGCATTTCGCTGGACGTATATCAGGGCGAAAGCCTTGCCATCGTGGGTGAATCCGGCTCCGGTAAGTCCGTATTCGTCAAATGCGCCATGGGCCTTCTGGATGCCAACGGCTACATCGACGGCGGCTCCATCCTCTATAACGGCATGGACCTGACCAAATTCCAGACTGACAAGGACTGGCTGAAAATCCGGGGCAAGGAGATCGCCATGGTGTTTCAGGACCCCATGACCTCCCTGAACCCCCTGAAAACCATCGGCAAGCAGATTCAGGAGGCCGTGGAGCTGCATCAGGGTCTGAAAGGCAAGGATGCCTACAAGGCCGTGCTGGAAGTGCTGAGCGACGTGGGCATTGACGACCCCGAGCGGCGCTACAAGCAGTATCCCCACGAATTTTCCGGCGGTATGCGCCAGCGGGTGGTCATCGCCATCGCCGTCGCCTGCCGGCCAAAAATCCTCATCTGCGACGAGCCGACCACCGCTCTGGACGTGACCATTCAGGCGCAGATTCTGGAGCTGATCAAGGCCATGCAGAAAAAGTATGACCTCACCACCATCTACATCACCCATGACCTTGGCGTGGTGGCCAACGTGGCCGACCGCATCGCCGTCATGTATGCGGGCGACATCGTGGAGCTTGGCACCTGCGACGAGGTGTTCTACGACCCCCGCCATCCCTACACTTGGGCGCTGCTGTCCAGCCTTCCCCAGCTGGGAACCAAGGACGAGCCGCTGTACTCCATTCAGGGTACGCCGCCCAATCTGTTCCACGAGGTCAAGGGCGACGCCTTTGCCCCCCGAAACCCCAAAGCACTGAAAATCGACTTTGTAGAGCGTCCTCCCTTCTTCGAGGTCACGCCTACCCACTATGCCCGCACATGGCTGATGGACCCCCGCGCTCCCAAGGTGGAGCCGCCGGAGCACGTCCGCATCCTGCGGGAGAAGGGAGTGAACCGCGTTGGCTGAAGACAGAAAGAAGCTGATTGAGGTTCAGGATCTTGTCGTCCGGTTTGGCTCCCGACGGCACGCCTTTACCGCGGTGGATAACGTATCCTTCCACATTTATCAGGGCGAGACCTTCGGTCTGGTTGGTGAATCCGGCTCCGGAAAGACCACCATCGGCCGCGCCATCATCCGCATTCACCCCACTGCCGGCGGCAAAATCCTCTTTGACGGCAAGCAGATCAACGGGCGCATCTCCAAGGCTCTTGACCGGGAAGTCACCCAGCGTATCCAGATGATCTTTCAGGACCCCATGTCCTCGCTGAACGAACGTGCCAAGGTGGATTATATTGTCAGTGAAGGACTTTACGCGGGCGGACATCATCTGTCCGAAAGCGAGCGTCAGGCCAAGGTGGCAAGCGCCCTGTCTGACGTGGGTCTGCTGCCGGAATTTGCCAGCCGCTTCCCCCATGAGTTCTCCGGCGGCCAGCGTCAGCGAATCGGCATTGCCCGGGCGCTGATCATGGAACCGGACTTCATCATTGCCGACGAACCGATCTCCGCGCTGGACGTTTCCATCCGGGCGCAGGTTCTGAACCTGCTGTCCAAGCTGCAGAAGGAGCGGAATCTGACCTATCTGTTCATCGCCCACGACCTGTCGGTGGTTCGCTTCATCTGCGACCGCATCGCCGTCATTCACAAGGGCAAGATCGTGGAGCTGGCGGAGAGCGAGGAGCTGTTCGCCCATCCCCTGCACCCCTACACCCGCGCGCTGCTGTCCGCCATCCCCCAGCCCGACCCCATTGCGGAGCGGCAGAAAAAACTCATCGTCTACGACCCCAGCTGCCATCACTACAGCGAGACAAACCAGCCGGACTGGTGTGAGATCGTCCCCGGCCACTTTGTTCTGGCAAGTGAGCCTGAGCTGGAAGAATACCGCAAACAGTTTTGACATTCTGCAAGCAGAGCACGTACCCGTGTTCTGCTTGCGCCATATTTCTTTTCGAGGTGCCTGCCATGATCGATCCCAAGCCCCTTTTCCCCGGCGCCAGAGTGGCGCTGGTCGCCCCCGCCTCCGCCGTGCCGGAGGAAAAACTGCCCGGCGCTCTTGACCTCGTCCGTCGGCTGGGCATGGAGCCGGTGCTGTACCCCTCCTGCTATTTTGCCAACCGGGACGGCTATCTGGCCGCAACGGACGCCCAGCGGGCGGAGGACGTCAACCGCGCCTTTGCCGACAAAACCATTGACGGCGTGTGGTGCATCCGCGGCGGCTACGGCGGCCACCGCATTCTTCCCCTGCTGGACGCGGACGCTATCCGGAAGAACCCCAAGTGGTTCGGCGGCTATTCCGACGTCACCGCCCTGCACCTGTTTCTGAATCAGGTCTGCGGTCTCGCCACCTTCCACTGCACCATGCCATCTACCGAGCCGCACCCGGATACATACACACTCGACTATCTGAAAAAGGCCCTGTTCGGCGGTCTGAACGGCGCACTTTCCAATCCGGAAGGTCAGAGCATCCGCACGTTGGTTCCGGGTAAGGCGGAAGGCGTTCTCTGCGGCGGCAATCTGTCCCTGCTGGCGGCGTCTCTCGGCACGCCTTGGGAGGTCGATACCAAGGGCAAAATCCTGTTTCTGGAGGACATCGGCGAAAAAACCTACCGTCTGGACAGTATGCTCACCCAGCTGCGCAATGCCGGGAAATTCCGGGACTGCGCCGGTATCATTCTGGGCGCGTGGACGGACTGCGTGCCGGAAATGCCGGAGCGCACCCTGACGCTGGACGAGATCTTCACCCAGCTCATCGTCCCCGCCGGAAAGCCCGCCGTCATGGATTTGGCCTGCGGCCACTGCGCCACCACCCTGGCGCTGCCCATGGGCCGCAAGTGCCGTCTGAATGCGGACGCGGGCAGCATCACATTGGAGGCATGACCATGAACGATCTGGCTTCCCGGCTGAACGCCGTCATGGACGCATTTCCCGCCAAAACCGCGCTGTACTGCGTGGACTTGACCACCGGCACCCCCATCGCCGCCATTCGGGAGAACACCCGCGTGGTCTCCGCCTCCACCATCAAGGTATCCATTCTGTGCTGCGCTCTTCAGGACGTGATGGACGGGAAGCTGTCTCTTGGCCAGCCCCTTGCCATTGCCCCGGGGGACTTTTGCAGCGACACCGAGGTTTTCGAACCCGGCTACCGGCAGGACGGCGCTTCTCTCTGGGAAATGCTGTACTGGATGATCGTTTCCAGCGACAACACCGCCACTAACACCGTCATTTCCCTGCTGGGCTACGACCACGTCAATCAGTATTGCCGGGCAATCGGCCTGACCCAGACCTCTCTCCAGCGGAAAATGCTGGACTTTCAGGCCATCGCCGAGGGGCGGAACAACTATACCTCCCCCGCCGACCTGTACCGGGTGTTTTCCCGGCTGTACCATGGGGAAATCCTGAATAAGCCCCTGCGGGAGGTCGCCTTCGACTTTCTTTCCCGCTGCCGCAGTACCGACGCATTGCAGCGGTACATCCCCGACGCCGTGACCGTGCTCCACAAGCCCGGCGGGCTGGATCACCTGAACCACGACGTGGGCATTTTCCTGACGGACGACCGCCCCTATTATCTTGGCATTTTTACATGGGACGGCCCCGCGCTGGACGGTCAGCCCCAGCAAAACCGGCTCATCGGTCAGCTGTCCCGGATGATCTACGACGCTATGAAGGGAGAGAAATAAATGAAAGCCATTGTAAACGTCCCCATCTGCGCCCTGCTGGCCGCCCCCACCCGGGAAAGCACGCTGGAAGACGAGGCGCTGTACGGCATGGTAGTGGACATTCTGGAAGAGCCCGCCCCCGGCTGGTACCGCGTCCGCACCCATTACCGCTATGAGGGTATCGTCTCCGCCGATGATCTGATCGTCGGCGACGAAGCCGCTGACGCTTGGGCGGCGCTGCCCAAGAAAATTGTCCGCAATAAGAACTTTTGCGACGTTCTCTCCGCCCCCAAGGTTCAGGGCTGGATTATGGCAACCCTTCCCCGGGGCGGCATTCTCTCCCCGGTGGGTCAGCCGGAAAAGGGCTGGCAGCAGGTGCGTCTGGCGGATGGCCGAACGGGCTTCGTCCCGGAAAGCATCCTCGGAGAGTACCATACCGCGCCCCTGTCTCAGGACGAGGAAACCCTTCGTCAGGCACTGGTGGACGCCGCCATGCTCTATCGGGGTACCCACTACCGCTGGGGCGGCAAGTCCCCCATGGGCATTGACTGCTCCGGTCTGGTGTCCACGGCCTATATGCTCTGCGGCATTCTTATTTACCGGGACGCCCATATCATGGAGGACTTTCCCATTCACGTAATTTCTCTGGAAAATGTGAAACCCGGTGATCTGCTGTTCTTCCCCGGCCATGTCGCCATGTACTTAGGTCACGGCTGCTACTGCCACAGCACCGGCCGCAGCGGAGACAACGGCTTCGCCTTCAATTCCCTGAACCCCGATGACCCCGACTACCGGGCAGACCTGAGAGCCGCCATCACTCAGGTTGGCTCCTACTTTTGATTTAATAAGGAAAGCGAGATAAAATAAATGAAAGTATTTTTAAGTGCAGACATGGAAGGCACCTGCGGCATCGTCTCGTGGCCGGAGACGGAGCGCACCACCCCCTTTGACTACAGCCCCGCCCAGAAGCAGATGACCCGCGAAGTCGCCGCCGCCTGTCAGGGCGCCCTTTCCGCCGGTGCGGCGGAGGTTCTGGTGAAGGACGCCCACGACTCCGCCCGGAACATCGACCCCGCCGGACTTCCCCGGGGCATCCGCATGAACCGCAGCTGGTCTGGCGACCCCCTGAGCATGATGAGCGGCCTGAATCAGGAGAAATTTGACGCCGTGTTCTTCACCGGCTACCACGCCTGGGCAGGCTGCCCCGGCAATCCCCTGAGCCACACCATGAACGGCCGGAACAACCACGTTTTCCTCAACGGCACGCTGTGCAGTGAATTTCTCATCAATTCCTACACCGCCGGATATTACGGCGTTCCCGTGGCGCTGCTCACCGGCGACAAGGCGCTGTGCGACTTTGCCAAAGCCCTGATTCCTGCCATCACCACCGTGCCCGTGAACGAGGGTCGGGGCGGCAGTGTCACCTCCCTGCACCCCGACGAGGCGGTGGAGCGCATCGAAGCGGCGGCAAAGGAAGCGGTCACCAAGGCGGCGCAGTGCGTCGTCCCCATGCCGGAGCATTTTCACATGGAGATCGATTTCGTCAAGCACCATGTGGCCTACTCCAAGAGCTTCTACCCCGGCGCAACCCTGAAAGATGACAAATTCGTCTGCTTCGACTCCGACGACTGGTACGAGGTTCTGCGCTTCTGCCACTTCGTTCTCAGCGACGGTTAATTCCAGAAGCACGGCTCGAAAGCCGTGCTTTTGCCTTGCAAATTGCATTTTTTGTGCTATAGTAAAAGAAAAAAGGAGAAAGACAGATGAGCAAAGAATTCCTTTACACCCTGCTTGACAGCATGTCCGTTTCCGGCCACGAAATTCCGCTGCAAAAGAAGGTCATCGCCGAGATGACCCCCCACTGTGACAAGATCATCACAGATTATACCGGCAACGTCGTCTGCGTGCTGAACCCCGACGCACCCTTCAAGGTGATGCTTGCCGCCCACATCGACGAGATCGGTCTGATCGTCACCCACATCCAGCCCGACGGCCTGCTCCGGGTGTCCAAATCCGGCGGCATTTTCCCCGGCGTTTACCCCGGCCATCAGGTGGCCGTCCACGGCTATGCCCAGACCGTCTACGGCGCGGTCGTCCGCAGCAAGGACATGGACAAGGCCGACCTGAAAGCGGACGAGCTGTACATCGACATCGGTGCGAAGGACGCCGCCGACGCCCGGAAATACGTGCAGGAGGGCGACCCCGTCCACATGAACACCTACCACCGGGAAATGATCAACGGCTTCCTTTCTGCCCGTGGCATTGACGACCGGGGCTGCGCCTACATCATTCTGGAAGCCCTGAAACGGGCAAAGGCCATGGGCTGCTCCGTTGGCGTTTACGCCGCCACCACCGTGGGCGAAGAAACCACCGGCCGGGGTTCCTACTGGGTCGGCTCTGCCATCCGTCCCGACGTTGCCATCGTCACCGACGTCACTTTTGCCTCCGATTATCCCGGCGTGGATGCCAAGCAGTCCGGCGAGGTGAAGCTGGGCTGCGGCGGCGTGCTCTGCAACAGCTCCATCGGCAGCCGGAAGGTCAACGACCTGCTGAAAGCCGTGGCGAAGGAGCATAACATCCCCTACCAGATCGAGTCCTACATGGGCAGAACCTACACCGACGCGGACAACCTCCACGTCACCGGCACCGGCGTGGTCACAGCGCTGCTGTCCCTGCCCCTGCGGTACATGCACTGCCCCTGCGAGGTGTGCCACATGGACGACATCGAAAACTGTATCGAGCTGCTGGCGCAGTTCCTGTGCCGCATCGATGAGCATATTGATCTCGACCCCTTTCACTGATCTCAAAATCTAAAACAGGGAGGAAACCATCATGACTTATCAGGAAGTTCTTGAAAACGCACGTGCGGTTCTCAGCAAAAACTGCAAGGCCTGCCCCGTCTGCAATGGCAAAGCCTGCGGCAACCACATTCCCGGCCCCGGTGCCAAGGGCGTTGGCGACACCGCCATCCGCAACTTTGAAAAGTGGCAGGCCGTCCGCGTCAATATGGACACCATTCACCCCTATGTGACACCGGACACCTCTCTGAATCTGTTCGGCAAAACCTTCCGCTATCCCTTCTTTGCAGGCCCCGTTGGCGCCGTCACCGTCCACTACAGCGACAAATATGACGACATGGCTTACAACAACATTCTCGTAAAAGCCTGTGCCGACAATGGCATTGCCGCCTTCACCGGCGACGGCCTGAACGCCGACGTCATGAAGGTCGCCTGCAAGGCCATCGCCGCCTCCGGCGGCACCGCCATCCCCACGGTGAAGCCCTGGAACCTGGAGACCATTCAGGAAAAGCTGGGCTATTGCCGGGAATCCGGCTGCTTCGCCGTGGCTATGGACATTGACGCGGCGGGTCTGCCCTTCCTGAAAAACATGAATCCCCCGGCGGGCAGCAAGACCGTGGAGCAGCTGGCCGAGATTGCCGGAATGGTCGGAAAGCCCTTCATCGTCAAGGGCGTCATGACCGTATCCGGCGCTCTGAAAGCCAAAGAGGCCGGTGCTTCCGCCATCGTGGTGAGCAATCACGGTGGCCGCGTTCTCGACCAATGCGCCGCCACAGCCGAAGTCCTCGCGGACATCGCGGACGCCATGAAGGGCAGCGGCGTAAAGATCTTCGTGGACGGCGGCATCCGCAGCGGCGTGGACGTATTCAAGGCGCTGGCGCTGGGCGCCGACGCGGTACTCATCTGCCGCCCCTTCGTTCCCATGGTCTACGGCGGCGCGGAGGAAGGCGTGAAGCTTTACATTGAGAAGATCGGCGCGGAGCTGAGCGACACCATGGCCATGTGCGGCACGGAGAATCTGGCGTCCATCAATCGGGATATGGTGCTTGTGAAGTAACATCGTCTGCGTTCCCTCTCCCGGATACCGGAATACGGTATCCGGGAGGTTTTTCGCTGGATTCAA
>ENA-UOJI01001887-UOJI01001887.1-human-gut-metagenome-genome-assembly--contig:-P79-NODE-1887-length-12853-cov-12.146429_pt1 | contig 12853 bp, 13 predicted proteins | sample MGYA00242346_ERZ723893 | MGnify/ENA metagenome assembly ERZ723893 | reverse complement strand
TGCAAAATTAAAATGCAATTCCTTGAACTATGCGCAGAGCGAAGCGGAGCGCATTTGAAATCGTTTTGCTTCGGGCAAAAATGCAGTTACTCCGGCTTTACCTGCAGCTCCTGCTCGCAGTAGATACAGCGGTACTTGCCGTTGGAACTCAGCTCAAAGATCTGGTCGCACTCCTCTTCAATGCTGGAGATGCAGCGGGGGTTCTTGCACCGCACGATGTTCACCAGACGCTTGGGCGGCTTGGGCTGCTCCTTGCGGACAGCCTTGCCGTTCTCAATAATGGTCACGCTGATGTTCGGGTCCAGATAAGCCAGCACATCCAGGTTCAGCCACGAAGCGTCGCCCTCCACCTTGATGATATCCTTGCGGCCGCTGGCCGTTTTTTTGCTGCGTGCGTTCTGGATCAGCGCCACACTGGCAGTGCGGTTGCCCGCAATGCCCAGCAGATCCATCAGACCAACGGCAGTGCCTGCCTTGATGTGGTCGATGACAATACCGTTCTGAATCTCGTCAATATTCAACATATCAGTTCTCCTCCTTCGGTGCTTTGGGGTCTGCAAGCCCCAGCAGGGTCATGATCAGTGCCATGCGGACGTAAACGCCGTTCTGCACCTGCTCAAAATAAGCGGCGCGCGGGTCGTCGTCCACGTCCAGCGCGATCTCGTTCACACGGGGCAGGGGGTGCAGCACCGCCATGGTGGGCTTGGCCTGTGCCATCTTTTCGCGGGTCAGCACATAGCTGTTCTTCAGGCGGATATAGTCCTCCTCGTTGAAGAAGCGCTCCTTCTGCACGCGGGTCATATACAGGATATCCAGCTCCGGCATGGATTCCTCCAGACTGCGGGTCTCCTTGTAGGGGATGCCGTTGGCCTCCAGCACGTCGTTGATGATATAATCCGGCACCCGCAGTTCCTCCGGGCTGATCAGCACAAAGCGGACGTTCTTGCAGCGTGCCATGGTCTTGAGCAGGGAGTGGACGGTGCGGCCGAACTTCAGATCGCCGCACAGACCAATGGTCAGATCATCCAGCCTGCCCATGCGGCGGCGAATGGTCATCAGGTCGGTCAGGGTCTGGGTGGGGTGCTGGTGGCCGCCGTCACCGGCGTTGATCACCGGAATGCGGGAGTAGCGGGAAGCACGCAGCGGTGCGCCCTCCTTTGGGTGGCGCATGGCAACGATATCGGCATAGCAGGACACCACCCGGATGGTGTCGGCCACGCTCTCGCCCTTGGTGGCGCTGGACACGTTCTCGCTGGGAAAGCCCAGTACATGGCCGCCTAAGTTCAGCATGGCCGCTTCAAAGGACAGCCGGGTGCGGGTGGAGGGCTCGTAGAACAAGGTAGCCAGCTTTTTGTGGTTGGCCACCTCCTGATAGGCGGCGGGGTCGGCGCAGATATGGTCGGCAAGATCAAGCAGCTGTGTGATCTCCTGCTGGGTAAGATCCAAGGGGTCGATCAGATGACGCATAGATAGGATACCTCCGTTTAAAGCAGTTTGCGTAAAATGGAAAAATCAAAAAAGTTCGTGTAGTAGCTCAGCGAGCGCATCACCGGCTTACACAAACGATTGAAACATACTTCGTCCAGCAGCAGCATGGCCTCGCCCGGGGCAAGCCGCATGGCTGCGCGGATGGCTTCATCGCCGCAGCTGGCCTTCAGGTGCGCCACGTTGGAAGAGATCTGCTGGTGGCACTCCTGCTCTAAGATCTCAAAGATGTCGCCGGTCAGGTCGATGCGGGTGTAGTCCCGGTTGCCGAACAGGCTGCGGGGCAGGTAGTCGATGGAATAGATCACCGGGGTCGTATCGGCAAGGATACGCTTTTTGATGCAGATCACCTCGTCACCGACTTCCAGCGCCAGCGCGTGCGCCATCTCCTCGCCTGCACGAAGAAGCATCACCTGAATGCCGTCGGCATGGGGGTAGCTGCCAAAGCTGCGGATCAAAGGGTAGTACTCCAGCTTCTGGTCCAAGCGGCTGCGCAGTCCCAGCACAGCGCGGTTCACCACCGTGCCAATGCCGCGCACCCGTTCCACATAACCGGCGCGCTCCATCTCGCTCAGCGCGTCACGGATCACGGTGCGGCTCACCCCCAGCTCGGTGGCAAGGTCTACCTCGGCGGGCAGGCGGTCGGCTTGGGCATAGCGCCCGTTGGACAGCTCCTCCAGCAGGCTTGCAACAACGCGGTCGCTGATCACAGCGCCGCCCAAGCGGCTGGACGATGCCAGTGCGGGATCTTTCATGGATGGTTCCTCCGTTTCCGGGCGGCAAGCCGCCCCGAACTTCATACAAACGGGCAGGGAGGATCCCTCCACAGCCCCTTCTCTCCTATTATAGCATAATTTGACATTTAGAAAAGCGTCATTTATACTGGAATCTGCTGAAAAGTACGATTTTATTTTGGAGGGCATAGTACAGATGGACTATTTTCTGCAAAAAGTATGCGGCAAGCCCGCCCGGCAGGCTGTTACCCTGCGGCGCTGCACCCCCGCCGAGGCATCGGCGGTGTTCGCGCTGCAAAACGAAGTGCGCGCCGCCATGCCGCACCCGGAGCAGTTCGTGCCGGACACACTGGAAAACATCACCGGCTATCTGCGCACCGGGATATGTATCGGCGCATGGCAGCAACGGCGGCTGGGCGCGTACCTCATCCTGCGCCTGTGCGGGCAGAGCAGTGAAAACTACGCCGCCTTTCTGGGCGTGCCGCAAAGCCAGTGGCAGCACTGGGCGAACGCAGACAGCGCGGTAGTGCACCCGGACTGGCGGGGCAACGGCCTGCAGCGCGCCATGCTGGAAGCAGCCCTGCCGCTGCTGCCGCCGCAGATCACCCATCTGGGCGCTACCGTCAGCCCGGATAACAGCTACAGCCTGCGCAACGCACAGGCCGGCGGCTTCGTCATCCGCTGCCGCCGGGAGATGTACGGCGGCTACGACCGCTATCTGCTGGAAAAGCAGCTGTAACTCCATGCAGTTTTGGTGTACAACCTTTTCGAAATGTGTTATACTATACGGTATGAATAACAGCGAAGGAAACAGGTGAAACCATGGCAGCATCTCTCGGGCAGGAATTCTGCACCCTGCGTGATACTTACATTGAAAAGCAATTCGGCCGCCTGAACGATATGCAGCGGCAGGCTGTGTTTACCACGGATGGCCCGCTGCTCATCCTTGCCGGTGCCGGCAGCGGCAAGACCACCGTGCTGGTCAACCGCATTGCAAACCTCATCCGGTTCGGTTCGGCGCACGGCTCCAAAGAAACACCCCGCCCGGTGACCGAGGAGGACGTCAAAGCCCTGCGCACCGCCATCATGACCGGTACCGATGCCCCCAGCTGGCTGGACGGGATGCTGCGCCGCAACGCGGTGCGCAGCTGGAACGTGATGGCCATTACCTTTACCAACAAGGCGGCAGGGGAGTTGAAGGAGCGTCTGCGCCGGATGCTGGGCAGCGAGGAAGGGGACGAGGTGTTTGCCTCCACCTTCCACTCGGCCTGTGTGCGCATCCTGCGCCGCTGGGCGGAGGAGATCGGCTACCCCCGCAGCTTTACCATCTACGACACCGATGATGCCCAGCGTGTAATGAAAACCGTATATAAAGAGCTGAGCATCGATGATAAATTCCTGCCCATCAAGGCCGCCATCAACCAGATGAGCCGCTGGAAGGATCAGCTGGTCAGCCCGGAACAGGCGCTTGCAGACCACGCCAGAGACGTGAAGAGCACCCAGACCGCCCGCATCTACGCAGCCTACGAGAAAAAGCTGAAAGAGGCCGGTGCGTTCGATTTTGACGATCTGATTTATCAGACCGTGCAGCTGCTGGCCGACCACCCGGACGTGCGGGAGTTCTACCAGAACAAGTACCGCTACCTGCTGGTGGACGAGTATCAGGACACCAGCGTGGCGCAGTTCCGTCTGGTCAGTCTGCTCACTGGGCCGGAGCGCAATATCTGCGTGGTGGGCGATGACGACCAGAGCATCTACCGTTTCCGCGGCGCTACCATTGAAAATATCCTCAACTTTGAAAAACTCTACCCCGGCACCAAGACCATCCGTCTGGAGCAGAACTACCGCTCTACCTCCAACATCCTCAACGCAGCCAACTGTGTCATCCAGCACAACACCGAGCGCAAGGGCAAGACCCTGTGGACGGATAATGGCGAGGGTGATAAGGTGCAGGTGTATACCGCCGAGAATGAGCAGGACGAAGCCAGCCACATTGCGGACGTCATCGGACAGCACCTGAAGGCGGGCGGGCATCTGGCAGACCACGCCATCCTCTACCGCATGAACGCCCAGTCGGCTCCCATCGAAAGCTACTTCACCCGCGCAGGTATCCCGCATAAGATCGTGGGCGGGCAGCGCTTCAACGACCGCAAGGAGGTCAAGGACATCCACTCCTATATGTCCATCGTGGCCAACCCCCGGGACGATGTGCGGCTGCGCCGCATCATCAACGAGCCCGCCCGCAAGATCGGTGCCACCACCGTTGACGTCATTGCAGACCTTGCCGGGCAGCAGGGGGTCAGTATGCTGGATGTTATCAGCCATGCCGACCAGTACGCCAAGCTCTCCCGCGCGGTCATGCCGCTGCTCAAGTTCTGGCAGATCTACCAGCGCCTGCAGGATTCCCTTGCCACCCGCACGCTGGATGAGTTCGCTTCCGATGTCATTGAACTGACCGGCTACAAGGCCATGCTGGAAGCAGACGCCGCCAAGGGGCACGAGGATGCCGCCGACCGGCTGCAGAACCTTGGCCAGCTGGTCAACAACGTCAAAAATTACTGCGATCAGCACGGCGAAGAAGCCACGTTGGAGGGCTATCTGGAGGATATCGCCCTCATCAGCGATATCGACAGCTACAACGAAAGCAGCGATCAGGTGGTACTGATGACCATCCACTCTGCCAAGGGCTTGGAGTTCCCTTATGTGTTCCTCATCGGCATGGAGGAGGGCGTTTTCCCCAGCGAGATGAGCAAGTACTCCGAAGCAGATCTGGAAGAAGAGCGCCGTCTGGCTTACGTCGGTATCACCCGCGCCAAAAAGGAGCTGTACATCTCCAACAGCGTTACGCGGATGCTGTACGGCCGCACCCAGCGCAACGAGCCCAGCCGCTTTCTGCGGGAGATCGAGCCGGAATATATCGAGGAGACCCGCAGCCCGGTGCTGGAACAGCGTTCCCGCATGGGCGGTTGGGGCAGTAGTTACAGCGATACCGTGCCCGGCGGGGAATCCGGCTACTCCGGCCCCTCCGGTTACAGCCGCAGCAGCTACGGCGGCGGTTATGGATCGGGTTACAGCTCGGGCAACCGCAGCGGCTACCTGAACCGGGAATATAACGCCGGTGAAAGCCGTGGCTTTGGCTCCTCTTACGGCGGAAGAAGTACCGTTTCCTCCGGTTTTGGCAGTCACTATGGCAACAGCTCCACTCAGCCGACTACCAGAAGCGGCGGATTTGGTTCTGGATATTCCAGCGGAAATGCGACGAAAAATGCTGTAAAGCAAACAGCCTTTACAGCAAATTCTGCCGTAAAATCGGTGGCTTTCGACGCAAAGCACTATGAACCGGGCGACATCGTGGAGCACAAGGTGTTCGGCCGCGGCACGGTGCTGAAGGTAAAGCCTGCTGCCGGGGATCAGATCGTGGAGATCAACTTTGAAAAAGTGGGCATCAAGAAAACGATGGCCAATTTTGCGCCCCTGACCAAGATTACGGAGGAAGAATGACCCTATGATGACTGTTCGTTTGATCGCCCACACCCCGGAACCGGAAAAGGTGGTGGCGGCTGCCGCAAAGCTCTGTTACTCCGACGCCCATATCACCGACCTTCTGGACGGGTTGGACGAGGAAAAAACTGCAAAATTCCTGACCATGCTCAGTGACCTTGGTCACGCAAGCCCCATCGAGCATGCCAGCTTCACCTTTGGCATCGAGGGGGTCAGCCGCACTCTGCTTGCCCAGATCACCCGGCACCGCATCGCGTCCTTCAGCGTGCAGAGCCAGCGCTATGTGCGTCTGGATGATTTCCGCTATGTGACGCCCCCGGAGATCGAGGCCATCCCGGAAGCAAAAGCCGCTTTCCTTGCCAGCATGGAAGAGGACGCCCAGCGTTATCTTGACCTCGCTCATAAGCTGGAGGAGGGGCACACCGCCCGTCTGATGGCTGAGGGAATGCCGGAAAAGCAGGCCCGCGCCAAGGCGTCTAAACAGGCCAACGAGGACGCCCGCTTTGTGTTGCCCAATGCCTGCGAGACCAAAATGGTAGTCACCATGAACGCCCGCAGCCTGATGAACTTCTTCCAGCTGCGCTGCTGCAACCGCGCCCAGTGGGAGATCCGGGAACTGGCTGAAAAGATGTTCGCGCTGGTGTACCCGGTGGCACCCCATATCTTTGCCAAGGCCGGCCCTGCCTGCCTGTGCGGTGCCTGCCCAGAGGGCAAGATGTGCTGCGGCAAGACCGCTGAGGTGCGCGCAAAATATGCCGCTATCAAAGAAGGTGCCGCCGTATGAGCAAAGGCAAACTGATCGTACTGGAAGGGCTGGATGGCAGCGGCAAGGCCACCCAGGCAAAGCTGCTGGCAGAGCATCTTGCCGCGCAGGGTGTACCGGTGCAGAAAATCACCTTCCCGGATTATGCCAGCGATTCCAGCGCACTGGTCAAGATGTATCTGGCGGGGCAGTTCGGCCAGCACCCGGACGATGTAAACGCCTACGCGGCTTCCAGCTTTTACGCGGTGGACCGCTATGCCAGCTATAAAACCAGCTGGGGCAGCTTTTATGAGCAGGGCGGTGTGATCATCGCCGATCGATACACCACCTCCAATGCGGTGCACCAGTGCTCGAAGCTTCCGCAGGAGCAGTGGGAGGAATATCTGCACTGGCTGTTTGATTACGAGTTCCGGCTGCTGGGTTTGCCTGCACCGGACAGGGTCATCTATTTGCAGGTAGACCCGGCGGTCAGTCAGCGGCTGATGACCCAGCGCTACCACGGCGACGAAAGCAAAAAGGACGTGCACGAAAAAGATACGGCTTATCTGGCGCGCAGCCGCGCCGCAGCCGAGTTCTGTGCCCGGCATCTTGGCTGGGACACCGTGCATTGCACCAGCGGGGACGCTATGCGCAGCATTGAAGAGATCCAGCAAGAAGTGCAGCAGCTTGCCCGGAAAACACTGGGCTGAACGATAAAATATGATAAGAGGGGGCATCCTGAACGATGTATCGTCTGATGCAGCCGTCCGACGAGGCGGCAGTGCTGGCTTTGTGGCAGAGCCAGCATCATGATACCGAAGATTTTGCAAAAATGGTACTGGAACGTTTTGCCGGTGTGCAGAACATTTATGTGGCCGATGAAAACGACACCATCGTGGCGGCTGCGCTGGCTGTACCGGTCACCCTGCAGGGGCGCACGGGCAACTACCTGTGCCTGTGCGGCGAGGGCAGTCTGCTGCTGGCGGGTCTGCTGGATACCCTGTGTGCCCAGCAAAAGCTGCGGGGCGCAGGCTTTACGGTGGCAGTCCCGGCAGATGCAGCACAGGCCGCTCTGTTGCAGGATAAGGGCTTTGCGCAGGCTTTTGCGCTGCGCTGCCTGCCCCGCGAGGTAAGCCGCAACCTGTGGAGCCAGGCGGAATTTGACACGGTGACGGCCAAAAAGCTGTGCGAGCTGCGGGAGCAATTCTGGAAGGATACCGTGCAGCTGAGCCCGGAGCGCATGGCGGTTGTGCTGCAGGAGCTGTACGCCCGGGGCGCTACCATCGTGTCCAACGAGCATGGCTACGGCATCTACTTCCGCAAGGAGGACACCCTGTATTTTGTGGAGATGATGGCCGACAGCGACCGCGCCGCCGAGATCCTGATGGAAGCCGCCCGCGAGAAGGAAGTCATCGTGGAAAAGGCGGTCATCACGGTAGGCGCTGTCCAGCCGCTGTTTCTGGGCGAGGGCACCCGGCAGGAATACGGCATGATCCGCTTTGACGCAGAGCCTTTTGACGTGAGCGAAAGCTATCTGCGTCTGATGCTGGAAAACTGAAAAAAGGAAGGTGCGTATGGCACACAACGATACACACGTAGCCCGCAAAAAGGGCGGCGCAGGTAAAATTCTGCTGGTGGTGCTTCTGCTGCTTCTACTGGCCGCGGGCGCAACGGTGCTGTTTGCCCGCAGCGAGATCCACGGCAGCAGTAAGCCCGGCACGGCGGTCACCGTAAGCATTCAGCAGGGCAGCGGCGTAGCCACGATCGCCAACAAGCTGAAGGACGCAGGCGTCATCCGCTCTGCCTACCTGTTCCGCTGGTATGTGGGGGAAAAGGGTGCTGCCGCAAAGCTGCAATACGGCGATTTTGAACTGACCACCGGCAGCTCCTACGATGCACTCATCAGCACCCTTTCCCAGTACGCCAAGGCAGAAACAGTGCGGGTGACTATCCCGGAGGGTACAACGGCTATTGCTATTGCCCAGAAGATGGAAGCCGCCGGTCTGTGCACCGCCGAGGAGTTTTTGAAGGAAGCCAACGAGGGCGATTTCAGCGCTTATACCTTCTGGCAGTATGTCCCGGAGGATAAGGATGCCCCGAACCGCTTCATGAAGTGTGAGGGCTATCTATTCCCGGAGACCTACGATTTTTTGAAGGGCGATACGGTGCACAACTATGTGGCTACCTTCTACGCCCAGTTCGATGCGCAGTTCACTGAGGGAATGTATGCAGCCCTCAAGGAGCAGGGAATGACCCTGCCGGAGCTTGTCACCCTTGCCTCCTTTGTGCAGGAGGAAGCGGGCAACAGTCAGGACTCCAACGTGGCGCAGGTGTTCCGCAACCGTCTGGCGGAGGGTTCGCCCTACCCCCGGCTGCAAAGCAACACCTCCAGCCATGTCCAGAGCGACGCCGACAACAACTATCTCTGGAACTGGGTCGCACCCTACTACGGCGGCTGGGATGATATCCCGGAAAATATCCTTGCGGCCTACGACACTTACAGCTGCACCGGTCTGCCCGCTGGCCCCATCTCGAACCCCGGCCTTGCCGCCATCAAAGCGGCGCTGGAGCCGCAGCCCGATGAGGAAGCTAAGGACGCTTACTTCTTTGTGACCGACCTCAAGGGCAATTACTACTACGCCCACACGCTGGCAGAGCATAACGCAAACTGCAAAACTGCCGCAGCTGTGAACAAAAGCCTGAAAAACTGAGGAAAGGCCGCTGCACTAAAAAACACGGTGCAGCGGCCCCTTTCCCGTTAAAAACTGTGATACATAAGAGAGGAACCTACAAATGCTACAGATCCCGGAACTGCTTGCCCCGGCGGGCGATGCAGAACGTCTGCGTTATGCCATCAACTACGGTGCCGATGCCGTTTACTGCGGCCTGCCGGAGTTTGGTATGCGCTCTGCCCCGGCTAATTTCACCCCGGAGCAGCTGACGGAAAGCGTTATCTACGCCCATGCCCGCGGCCGCAAGGTCTACCTGACCATGAACACCTTGCCCACCAACGAGGAGGCCGACCGTCTGCCGGAGGCCATCAAGGAGGCTGCCAAGGCCGGTGTGGATGCTTTTATCGTGGCAGACCTTGGTGTGCTGGATGCCTGCAAGACCTTTGCCCCGGACATTGATGTGCATCTTTCCACCCAGACCGGCATCACCAACTGGGCAGCCGCCCGCGCCGCCTACAAAATGGGTGCAAAGCGGGTGGTGCTGGCGCGGGAGATGACCTTGCAGGATATTGCCATCCTGCGCGATAAGACCCCGCCGGAGCTTGAAATTGAAGCTTTTGTGCACGGTGCGATGTGCATGAGCGTGTCCGGTCGGTGCCTGCTGTCCAACTACATGGCAGGGCGTGACGCCAACCGCGGCCAGTGCGCCCAGCCCTGTCGCTGGAAGTACTACCTGAGCGAGGAGACCCGCCCCGGCCAGCTGTACGAGATCGGCGAAAACGAGAACGGCAGCTACATCCTTAACGCCAACGATATGTGCACCGCGCCCTTCATCGACCTGATCTGCAAGGCGGGCGTGGACAGCCTGAAGATCGAAGGCCGTGCCAAGACCTTCTACTATGTGGCCAGCGTTACCGCTGCCTACCGCAAGGCACTGGACGCCTATCTGGCCGACCCGGCAAACGATAACTTTGAACTGCCGCCGGAGGTGTACGCAGAGCTTACCCGTACCAGCCACCGGCACTACTCCCCCGGCTTCTATTTTGGCCGCGAACAGGCCAAACAGGCCACCGACAGCGCCACCTACATCCGCGAGTGGGAGTTCGTGGGTACGGTGGACAGCTGGGAAAACGGCATCGCCCATTGCCAGCAGCGCGGCAAATGGAGCCTTGGAGATACGCTGGAGGCGCTGTGCCCGGACGGACGCAGCATTGCACTTACCCCGGAATGGATCGAAAACGAAGCAGGAGAGCGGGTGGAAAGCACCCCTCACGCCATGGAAAAATACACCATGCCCACCCCGGAACTGCCGCCCATGAGCCTGCTGCGCCGCAAAACGGTGTAACAGCGTGACAAAAAGGAAGGAAAACGCCGTGAAGTACAATAACACTTCTGGCCGCTACGCCCTTCTGGACGAGCTGCGCGGGCTGGATTTAGTTAGCATGATGCTCTATCACGGCTGCTGGGATCTGGTCAATCTGTTCGGCATTCAGGCCGACTGGTATTACGGCCTGCCCGGGCATCTGTGGCAGCAGAGCATCTGTTGGGTGTTTATTCTGTTGTCCGGCTTTTGCGTGCAGCTGGGGCATCATACCCTGCGCCGGGGCGCACAGGTGTTTGGGGCAGGGGCGCTTGTCACGGCGGTCACGCTGCTTTTTATGCCGGAGGACAGGGTCGTTTTTGGTGTGCTGACCCTGCTGGGCAGCGCTATGCTGCTGACCGGCCTTTTGGAAAAGCCACTGCGGCGCATTCCACCGGCGGCTGGGCTTGCCGTCTCGGCAGTGCTGTTTGCCCTGACCCGCAATGTTTCGGCAGGCTATCTGGGTTTTGGCAGCCTGCGCCTCTGGCTGCCGCAGACACTGTATGCAAACTATGTCACAGCGTACTTTGGCTTTTATCCGTGGTGGTTCTATTCTACGGATTATTTTGCCCTTCTGCCGTGGTTGTTTCTATTCTGGGTGGGGTACTTTCTCTACGGCGTTGTAGGGCGGCAGCGCATGGAGCCCTTGCGCCGCTCGGTCTGCCCGCCGCTGGGCTGGCTTGGACGGCACTCGCTGCTGCTGTATCTGCTGCACCAGCCGGTTATCTACGGGGTGCTGCTGGTGGCGTTCCGCGTATTAGGTGGTTGAAACACACGCTTCATGCACTTTTGAGCAAGGCGGCATTGTTGCACCGTGCAAACATTGCGCCAATGCCTTGACAAGCAGGGCGGAGCTGTGGTATCCTGTTGACGGTTAGAAAATACTAACTACAAAAATGCGTCATGAAATATGGACGCATTTTCACAGAACATGAAGTTATCCAAAACTAACTACACAGAGAAAGAGGTAGAGTTTTATGAGCAAAGTAGCAATCGTATTCTGGAGCGCCACCGGCAACACCGAGACCATGGCAAACTGCATCGCCGAGGGCGCAGGTGCCAACGGCACCATCGTGTCCTGCACCGAGATGACCCCCGCAAAGCTGGCAGAGTTTGATGTGGTGGCCTTTGGCTGCCCGGCTATGGGTGCAGAGCAGCTGGAAGAGAGCGAGTTCGAGCCCATGTTTGCTGCACTGGAAGGCTCGCTGAACGGCAAAAAGGTCGCACTGTTCGGCTCCTACGGCTGGGGTGACGGTCAGTGGATGCGCGACTGGGTACAGCGCGCACAGGATGATGGCGCACAGCTGTTCAGCGAGGAAGGTCTCATCTGCAACGAAACGCCTGATGATGACGTGCAGGCTGCCTGCCGTAAGCTGGGCGCAGATCTGGCTGCTTGGTAAGCTTTGCAAGGGGAGCATTCTCTTGACAAAAATGGTTTGCTGCGCTAAACTATAACTTGCCGTGTAACGGCATTTATATAGCGATAAAAGTTAGACAGTTCTAACATTCATTAAGGTTGCAGCAGCCTTTGCACAGAGTATCGTAACAATGTAAAATTTGCGGCAGGGGAAAGCGGACGAAATATCCGGCAGCCCCTGCCGTTTTTGATAAAGGCGGTGTATATGGAAATGGCTGTGGCACTTGGCGTTACAGTAGGCTTTGCGTTTTTGCGCAGTGCAGTACGCCGTGCTGCGCGCCGGTCAGGCCGTAAAAGAGAATAAGAATGATCAGGAGGAACGGACCCGATGCAGCAGACCCCCAAAAACTTGGATAAAAAGCGTGCAGATGAAAAACTGCTTGTCAGCGAGATGATCGCACTCTACTGCCGCAAACAGCATGACACTCCCAAAGGCACTTTATGCCCGGAGTGCCGGCAGCTGCACGATTATGCGCTTGCGCGCATTGAAAAGTGTCCGTTTATGGAAACAAAGACCTTCTGTTCCGCCTGCAAGGTCCATTGCTATAAACCGGAAATGCGGGAGAAAATTCGTGCAGTTATGCGCTGGGCTGGCCCGCGTATGCTGCCGGTGCATCCGGTGTTGTCTATCAGGCACGTGGCGGTCACGCTCAAATCCAAGCGGGAAGCAAAAAAGGCAAAAGGATAAAACCTGTGTATAAAACCTTTGTCCGCAGGGCAACCTATGGACAAAGAGGTGATAAGCATGGAAAACATCGGCGTGACCTGTGATGTCTGCGCGTGCTGCCACAATGTGGACGGCTGCAAATGTGATCTGCCGCAGATCAAGGTGACGGAGCAGTGCAGCTGCACCACCCAGCAGGTGGAGACCCCGCACTACGGCCAGAGCTACGAGGAAAAGTAAGTTCCTCCCACCGCAAAGCAGCCCCTGGCGGCAAGAGC
>ENA-UOJI01001838-UOJI01001838.1-human-gut-metagenome-genome-assembly--contig:-P79-NODE-1838-length-13033-cov-19.592618_pt1 | contig 13033 bp, 11 predicted proteins | sample MGYA00242346_ERZ723893 | MGnify/ENA metagenome assembly ERZ723893 | reverse complement strand
GAGCGCGATGCGCAGGCTGTTCCATAAGGGATACCAGTCCATAAGTTTGTCCTCAAATATAAGCAGGCTTGCCCTCTCCGTCATTGCTTGCGCAATGCCACCTCTCCCAAAGGGAGAGGCTTTGCTTTCCCGCCACGCTTTAAGGCTCTCCCTTTGGGAGAGCTGGACGCGAAGCGGCCTGAGAGGGCAAGGATGCTCATAATTTACACCGCCGCAAATCCCACGCTCTCGAAGACCTGAGCGGCGGCATCGGTGCGCAGGTAGGCGAGGAAAGCCACGGCAGCGTCGGGGTGGGGAGCGGCCTTGAGGACGGCGGCGGGGTAGATGACCTGACCGCACATCTCGGCGGTGGCCTCGTCCACGGGGGTCAGACCGGCGCTGTATGCGTCGGTGCAGTAGACGACACCGGCGTCCACGCTGCCCTCGCTGATCTGGGTGGTGACTTCCTTGACGTTCGAGCCATAGGTGATGACACCGGCAGCGGCCAGAGCGGCCTCGTCGAGGCTGTAGTAAGAGAGGATCTTCTGGGTGTACTGGCCCACGGGCACGTCGCTGTTGCCCATGCAGAACAGGATGTCCTCCGCCTTCAGGTGCTCGGCCAGAGTGTCGAAGCTGTCGATGCCCTTGTCGCTGCCCTCGGGCACGCAGAGGACGACCTTGTTTTCCAGCAGGTCCACGCGGGTGGCGGAGTCCACGAAGTCCAGACCGTCGGGGTTCACGTCGGCAGAGGCGGTGATGTCCAGCTGGTTCATCTGCTTCTGGCCGGCGGAGAGGAACAGGTCGCAGTCAGCACCCTCCTGGATCTGGGTCTTCAGCGTGCCGGAGGAATCGAAGTTGAAGCGGAAAGTCACGCCCGGGTTCTGGGCAGAGTACGTTTCGGCGATGGCGTTCAGGGTCTCGGTCAGGGAGGCAGCGGCGAAGACGATCAGCTCGACGGATTCGCCGGAAGCCTCGGAGGACGCAGCCTCAGAAGAAGCGGCTGCGGAGGAAGCGGTGCTGGAAGCAGCGCCGCTGCAGGCGGTCAGGGCAGCAGCAGCGCCGACAGCACCGGCCACAGCAAGAAAGTTACGGCGGGAGATGAGGTTGGTTTTCATGAATTTCTCCTTTTACTTCCGGGCACACTCGCCGTCCAGCCCGGCGGCGATGCGGATGCCGTGCTCAAGGCTGGGCAGGATGTACTCGAGGTTCTCCTTGACGGCCTTGGGGCTGCCGGGCAGGTTGACGATGAGCGTCTTGCCGCGCAATACGCTGGCGGCGCGGCTCAGCATCCCGCGGGGGGTGATGGACAGGCTGTGGTACCGAATGGCTTCGGCGATGCCGGGGGCGCTGCGGTCGGCCACGGCATAGGTGGCCTCCGGGGTGATGTCCCGGGGGGAGAAGCCGGTGCCGCCGGTGGTCAGGATGAGGTTCACCTGACGGCCGTCGGCCAGCCGGATGAGCTGGGCTTTCAGGGCCTTGGCCTCGTCGGGCAGGATCATGGTCTCCTCCACCACATAGCCTGCGGCGGTGAGCATCTCCACGATGAGAGGGCCGCTCTTGTCCTCCCGCTCGCCCCGGCTGCCCTTGTCGGACAGGGTGATGACGGCGGCCCGCAGGGGAGGGTCGGCTGCCGGGGGCAGAAGGGTCACTTCGTCGCCCACATGGATCTCGCCGCCCTCCAGCACCCGGGCGAACACGCCCTCCCGGGGCATGATGCACTCGCCGGTCTGCTGCTTGATGACGCAGTCGTTGTGGCACTCCTTGCCGATCTGAGTCATCTCCAGCACGACGCTGCCGATGGCAAACCGGCTTGTGACGGGCAGATTGCGGAAATCGAAGCCCTCGATGACCAGATTTTCGCCAAAGGCGCCGTAGTCCACCCAGATCTTCTTGCGGAACGCCTCGATCTTCTCGGCGCTCAAAAGGCTCACCTGACGGTGCCAGCTGCCGCCGTGGGCGTCGCTGATGATGCCCCACTCCGGGGTCAGAACAGCGCTGGGCACCTCAGTCTTGACGGTGCCGCGCTTGGGGCTGGTGCAGATTGCCAGAAGTTTTCCCATAGATCGTTATCCTCCGATGCGATACATGCCGCGGGTCGCGGGCATGGAATTGTCTCCGAAATGATGTTCCCGGGGCTTTGCCCAGATGGTCTGCCGGATGGCCTGTAAAAGTGCGGCGTCGGTTGCACCGCTGCGCAGAAGCTCCCGCAGGTCGCAGCCCGCCTCGCTGGCGAGGCAGGGGCGCAGGAAGCCTTGGCTCGTCAGCCGCACCCGGTTGCAAGAGGCACAGAACTTGCCGTGGACGGCGGCGATGAAGCCCACGTCACCCTCCCAGCCGGGGACGGTGTAGTAGACTGCCGGGCCGTCGCCGAAAACTGCGCTCTGTGCCGCAGGCAGAGGTGCGAACTCCGGCCAGCGGCGGGCAAACCGCTCCCGCAGCGCAGGCCCCGAGATGCAGGGCATGGCCGCGCCGTAGCCGATGGGCATCATCTCGATAAAGCGCACCTGCAATGGGTGCACCTCGGCGAGGGCGGCAAGGTCTTCCAGCTCGCCCTCGTTGACGCCCGCCTGCGGCACGCAGTTCAGCTTGACGGGGATGCCGCTGTCCAGCGCGGCGCGGAGGCCCTCCATCACATGGGAGAACTCGTCCCGGGCCGTGATGCGCTGGAACACCTCCGGGCGGAGGGTGTCGAGGCTGATGTTCACGCTGTCCAGCCCGGCGCTCAGAAGGGCGGGCAGCTGCTGGGCCAGCAGGATGCCGTTGGTGGTCAGGGTGACTTTGTGGATGCCGGGGATGGCTTTCAGCCCCGCCACCAGCTGGTCCACGTCTTTGCGCACCAGCGGCTCGCCGCCAGTGACCCGGACGGTATCGATGCCGCACTGGGCAAAGAGAGCCGCGAGGCGGAGGAACTCTTCGTAGGTCAGCACGGCCTCCCGTTCCAGCTTCTCCACGCCGTCCGGCATACAGTAGCGGCAGCGCAGGTTGCACAGGTCGGTGACGGAGAGACGGAGATAGTGGATATTGCGGCTGGAAGAATCAAACATAGCCGCCCTCCGCCCGGACATAGTGGCCGCTCTTGCCGCCGGTCTTTTCTACCAGATGGATCTCGCCCAGCTCCATCCCTTTGTCCACGGCCTTGCACATATCGTAGATGGTCAGCAGGGCCGTGGAAACGCCGGTCAGAGCCTCCATCTCCACGCCGGTGACACCGGCGGTCTTGACGGTGCAGAGGGCCTCCACGGCCTGCCGCTGGGGCAGGAGCCTGAAATCCACGCTCACCTTGGTCAGGGGCAGCGGATGACAGAGGGGGATCAGCTCGCTGGTGCGCTTGGTGGCCATGATGCCGGCGATGCGGGCGACGCCCAGCACATCGCCCTTCTTGACGGTGCCGCTCTCCACAGCGGCAAAGGCCTCCGCATTCATGGTGATGATGCCGTGGGCCACAGCCTCCCGGAAGGTGACGGCCTTTTCGCTCACGTCCACCATCACGGCGTTGCCGGAGGCATCGAAATGGGTCAGATTGGTTTCAGTCATGATCGTATCTTTCTGCTTAACAAAAATAAATCGTATTGGAAGCCGGGCTTGCCCACCGCATTAAGGCTCTCCCTTTGGGAGAGCTGGCGCGAAGCGCCTGAGAGGGCAAGGGCGCTGACGGAGAACCACGAGCACTGCGGGATAGTATTGCCCTGACAAAGGGACAGCTTATCGCTGCGAGGTGGCTCTGTCGTAATAGGCTTGCCCCCTCCGTCATCGCAAGCGATGCCACCTCTCCCAAAGGGAGAGGCTTTTCCGCTGCGCTAAAAAATCAGCAATGCCCAAACCCGCAGTTGGGCCAGTGGCACTCGGCGCAGCCCAGACACAGGCCGCCCTCACCCAGACGGGCAATGTCCTCAGCGGTGATGGGGTCATCGGCCAGCAGGCGGGGCAGCAGCAGGTCAAAGATGGTGCGCTTGGCGTACATGACGCAGCCGGGCAGGCCGCAGACCGGCACGCTGCCCAGATAGCTCACGAGGAACATCGCCCCCGGCAGCACCGGTGCGCCGTAGGTGATGATGTCCGCGCCGGTGTTCCGGATGGCCAGCGGGGTGCGGTCGTCGGGATCCACGCTCATGCCGCCGGTGGTGAAAATAAGCTCACAGCCTGCGTCCCTCGCTTCCAGAATGGCGGCAGTGATGCCCGCCGGGTCGTCGTCGCAGACCTTGTGGAAGACCATCTCGCAGCCGTACTCCGCCAGCTTGCCCACCAGAATGGGGGTGAACTTGTCCTCGATGCGGCCCTTGAACACCTCGCTGCCGGTGGTGATGACGGCGAACTTCTTGGGCTGCATGGGCAGCACGTTCAGGATGGGCGTGCTGCCGGCTGCCGCCTGCATGGCGTCCATCTTTTCCTGCTCGATGACCAGAGGGATGATGCGGGTGCCGGCCAGCTTCTGGCCCTTTTTCACGGGCAGGTCGCCGTGGATGGTGGCGATCATCATCTGGGGCGTGCGGTTGACGGCCAGCAGGGCGTCGCGGTCGATCTTGAGAAGGCCGTCGCAGTCGGCGATGAGCTCGATCTTGCCCTCCTTCGGCTCGGTGCCGTGGATGTTTTTGCCCGCGGCAGCTTTATACAGCAGGGCGGCAGCCTCGTCCTCATGGAGGATGCCGGGCTTCTTCTCCCAGACGTAGAGATTCTCTTTGCCGATGGAGAGCAGCACGGGGATGTCCTCGGGCTGGATGACATGGCCCTTGCGGAAGCGGGCACCCTTGAACTCGCCGGGAATGATCTGGGTAATATCGTGGCAGAGCACCTGCCCTGCCGCGTCTTCGGTGCGGATGAGTTTCATTGTGGTTTTCCTCCTTACAGCGTCGGCATCTGGGCCACGAGCCAGTCGGCCAGCGCTTGCGTTTCTTCGAGGCCGAAATCGGCATCCGGGATGTCGCCCACGACAGCCAGCGGCTGGAAGGACACCGGCGTGTCCGAGATCTCCCGGCGCACGACCTCGATCTTCGGCCAGCCGCTGTCCTTGAAGCCCTCCAAGAGGACGAGGTCGTAGCCGTGGCGCTCGAACAGGGCCAGAAGGTCCTGTTCCGTCAGGCGAAAGGCCTCGGTCAGCAGGTAGCGCTGGCCGGAGTAGACGGCCACACCCTCGGCCCCGGCCTCCCGCAGACGGTAGCTGTCGGTGCCGGGCACATCGGGGGTGAAATCGTGGCCGTCGTGCTTGATGACGCCCACTTTCAGCCCCCGGCTGCGCAGGGCAGGCAGGAGCTTTTCGAGAAGAGTCGTCTTGCCGCTGTTATGCAGGCCGCTGACGGCCAGCACCGCCGGGCGCTTCAGCTCCAGCTGCTCGGCAAGGATCTGTTTCGGTTCACTGTACAAAGGAAAGCACCTCCACTTCTTCGCCCGGGGCCACCGGGCCGCTGCCCGCAGGCAGCTCCACCAGACAGTTGCAGCCCATCATGGCCGACAGGCTGCCGGACGAATGGGCCTCGGCGCTGCCCTCGCCGGGGATGGTCACACTGCTGCCCATGGCCTTGGCCCGCAGGTAGCGGGCGACCTTGCTGGGCTTGGAAAAGCCGGTGGTCAGGGTGCAGGTGGTGTGGGGGAGGAGACAGCCCTCCTCGCAGCGTCCCGCCGCCCGCAGCAGGGCCGGGATGGCGTATTGCTCCAGCGTCGCAGCGGCGGCGAAGGGGTTGCCGGACAGGCAGAACACCAGCTTGCCGCCGACCGTTCCGGCCAGCATGGGGCTGCCGGGCTTCTGAGCCACGCCTGCGAAGAGGAGGTCTGCATCCAGCGCTTCCAGCACAGCGGGCAGATAGTCCTTCTGCCCCACCGAGACGCCGCCGCTGGTGATGACGGCGTCACATTCCGCCAGCAGCTCCTTCATCTGGCCTGTGATCTCCTCCGGATCGTCCGAGCAGTGCCGCCGCCGGACGCCGAAGCCCAGCTGCCGCAGCCGGGCGGCGTTCTGGATGCCGTTGGCGTCGTAAATTTTGCCGGGCGTCCAAGCTTCGCCCGGGGCCAGAAGCTCGCTGCCAGTGGCCAGAACGCCCACGGTGAGCGCTTTGCAGACCGGCACAGCGGCATAGCCCTGCCCGGCCAGCACCCCGAGGTGGGCCGGGGTGAGGACGGTGCCCGCCCCGGCGATGACAGTCCCGGCGGCGATGTCCCCGCCCCGGAACACCACGTTCTCCTCCGGCTTCAGGGCGGCATAGAGCCGGACGGCGTCCTCGCCGCCGTCGGTCAGCTCCTGCATCAGGACGCAGTCCGCGCCCTCGGGCAGGGGCGCACCGGTCATGATGCGGGCTGCACAGCCTGCGGGCAGGGGAGAGGCGGGGGCATCTCCGGCGTAGAGCTTCATGACCACCGGCAGGGTGACGGGAGCTTCGGGGCTGGCCCCGGCGGTGTCGGCGCTGTGCAGGGCGTAGCCGTCGAGGGGGCTGCGGTCAAAGGGCGGCTGGTCCATCCGGGCCGACAGGGTCTCGGCGGCGATGCGGCCGACCGCATCGTCCAGCGGCAGGGTCTCCGCCGCCGGTCTTGGCAGGGCCGCAGCTGCATCCAGCACGCGGCGCAGCGCCTCAGAGGGCGCACAGAAAGGCTGTTTCATAAACTTCCTCCAAAAGCCCGCAGCGGCGCGGCCTGCTATGGCTCAGGCGGGCAGCGGCGGGGTGTTCTCTTTATCAAAAAGGCAGGTAAAAAAGAAGCGGAGACGTCTTGACCGAAAATCAAAACGCCTCCGCAGAAGCTCCGCACGTTCCGGGCGAAAGACAGCTTGCAGGCTGTCTTTGCCGATGGCACTCCCCGGGCAGCGCCTGTCCTTGCAGTGACAGTGCGGCCCGGAAAGCCCCTGTGTGGATGGGAGGAGTTCTTTTTTTCAAATTGCAGCGTTTCTTCTGCGGGAAGGCGGCGGGGTTTCCCCCGCCACCCTTGAATGCCGGCTGATACAGCCCTTAGCATTGCGGCGCGGTGTCAGAAGCTGTTTTTGTAAGCAGTGTGCGCTGCTTATGGAAACGGCTTCGATTGCCGGACGGTTTAGACACCTTTGCTCAAAGAAGCTCTTATCCTGTTCAGTTGTGATGGACGGCTCAGTCCGTCCACTCGTCCACGTCGCTGATGGCTTTTGCATAGCGGCGGGTGAGGTGCTTGGTGGAGAAGAGGAACCGCTCATTCTGGTTGTTGGTCAGCTCCTCGATGTCGGCGTACTCCGGCCTGCCCTGCATGGCCTGCCACGTCTGCTCGATGGCCTCCTGCGTCAGGTCGTAGGGCGAGCGGCGGAAGTAGCGCAGCGGGGTGGCGCTGGGGTAGACGCGGGCGTTGAACCGCACCATCTCGGCCACCATGACGCAGAGATCCCTGTCCTCGATGAGTTGGGCGATCATCGCGTAGTTGTCGCTCATGTTGGCGCTGGAATAGTAGTAGGTGTCCTTCGCGCCGGTGCGGGAGACGATGTCTGTGCACTGGGGGTCAGCCGGCATCTGGGCCAGCAGCTCGTCGGCGTTCTCCACCTCGCTGACCAGCAGGGCGTGGGGCGTGACCAGAGCCGCCGCCGAGCGGGACCGGATGTAGCCCGCCAGCTCCTGCGCCGGGGTCGGCTCAGGCAGCTCCGGTGCGGTGACGGTGGGCTGGTCGGCGTAGGGGTCGCCCTCCGCCTCCGGCGCAGCGGCCAGAAAATCCAGCAGCTGCGGCTTTTCGGCATCGTCCGGGGTGCTCGTCTGGGCGGGCGCGGGCTGTGCCCCGGCCTGCTTTGCGGCCAGCGCGTCCGTCTCCCGCTCCACTGCGGCGATGACGTCCTCGCCGAGCTTTGCAGCGCTGCCGTCGAACATACTGCCCGTTTCCTTCAGGCGGCGGGCCGTCTCGCTGGCCGCGTCGATGTCAAAGACCTCGGCCTTCGGCTTCTTTTTCGCGGCCATCTCTGCCTTTTGCAGGTCGAGGATGACCTGCTCGGGGTCGGAGGCGGCGTCCACCGTGGTGGTATAACCGGGTTTGCGTCTGCCAAACAGCATGATAGTTCCTCTCGTTTTTTTAGAATAGATTACTGGGCTGCGGTCTCGGTCTGGCCGTAGATGCCGCGTGCTTCCAGATCGTCGGCCATGTCGCCGAGGTCGAACTTCTCCAGCGTCTCGCGGGTAGGCACACCGGTGGTCTTGTCCCAGCCGAAGATGTCATAGAAGAGGTCTTTTGCCTTCTCCATGTCGGCGCGGTCCAGCTTGGTGGTGCCTTCCTCGAATGCCTTGAAGTCGGGGTCCTTATCGAACACCCAATCGCAGATGGCATCGTGCTCCTGACGCAGGTTTGCGCTGCCGCAGTTCTGCTGGAAGCTGATGGCGGTCATCGCGCGCAGCATCTGGGTGATGCGGGCGCCGTCCTCCTGCAGACCGGCCTGGGTATAGGTCTCGCCGGTAACAGCAGTCATAAAGTCTGCCTGCAGGTCCAGATCGCCGTGGTAGTCGCGCTCCTTGGAGGGAGACTGGGTCATGGGCCACATCCAGTTGCACAGGGTAGCGGAGTCGTGGAAGTTCTTATCGTTGACGCAGTATGCAGCCAGCTTTGCCTTGTTCTCGTTGATGGGAGTGTAGGCCTTGGCCTTATCGTAGCAGCCCTCGCCGAAGAAGTCCTCCATGACCTTCTTGGTCACCTCATAGGGAGCGCCGGAACCGGTCTCGCAGACGATCTCGTGGATCATGCAGTCACGGTTGTAGACGAGGTTGTACAGCATACCAACCTGCCATGCCTCAGCAGGGCCGTGGTGGTTGGGGAAGCCGTTGTAGATCAGGTTGGAGTTGGTGGCGCCGTCGTTGCGGTCCAGCCAGCTCTTGGGCAGGCCGAACTTTTCCATCATGGCCAGCGTGCCCTTGGCGATAACGGACAGATCACCCTCGCCGTAAGCCATGCGGCGGATCAGCTCGACCTCCCAGCGGGGATCGCCGGCCTTCTCCCACTCCCAAGGCAGAGAGTCGTACTCGGCTTCGCTGATGTACTTGGTGGCTTCCTCGCGGGGCATCCGCAGGATCCACAGCAGGTCGCGGTTCAGGTTGCCGTAGTTGTCCCACAGGCCCATATCGTCCACAGCATGAGACCATGCCAGATTGATGACCATGGTGCCGTCGCCCTCGTACTTGAAGTCGTGCACGCCGTCCGGGTAGACGCGGGTGCCGTACAGCACGGGCATACAGGTGTTGGAGTTGTGGGTGGGCAGGTCGTAATCGGCCAGCGGATCCACATCGTACTCAGTGTAGCAGCGGATGGGGCAGGAGGAGCAGCCGCCGTTCTTCACGGTGTACTCCGCAGCCGGAGCGCCGAAGTCGAAGTAGCCCTTGAAGCAGCGCAGAGCCACCTTGTTGATATCGTTGTAGGGCTGCTCGCCGGTATCCACGGGGCCGCCGGGAGCCTTTTTCCACATACGGCCGGGGGCGCCGGACCAGCGGTTCTTGCCGGAGGTGGCGCTGTACTCTGCCCAGCTCTGGGGCTGTGCGGGCACGTTGTGGTTGTTGTTGCCGCCGATCAGGTTGCCCATCATGTAGTTGGACAGCTCCAGCACCTTCTTGGGGTCAGCCACCTTGACGCTGCCGGTGCCGCGGATGGCCAGGCCCTTCAGCTTCTTGTTGCCCATGGCAGCGCCCAGACCTGCGCCGCCGGAGTTGCCAAAGCTGGTGTTCAGGGTGGAGTAGTCCACCAGATTCTCACCGGCAGGGCCGATGGAAGCGGTCTCGAACTCACGGCCGTTCTGCTCCACCATCCACTTGTTGGACGCGAACGTACCCTTGCCCCAGATGTCAGAAGCGTCCTCGAGGGAGACCTCGTCGTCCTCGATGCGCAGGTAGACGGGCTTCGGGGAAATGCCGGTGATGACGATGCCGTCCCAGCCCGCATACTTCAGCATGGGGCCGATGTGGCCGCCCATGTGGGCGTCGATGATGGAGCTGCCCTTGGACCAGGTGGAGCGGAAGGTGATGTTCATGCGGCCGGAGCAGGGCACGCCGGCACCGGTCAGGGGGCCGACGCCGAAGATGACCTGTGCCTTCTCGTCGTAGGGGTCGAGGTCCATGGGAGCTTCCTCATACATGATGCGGTAGGCCATGCCCATACCGCCGATATATTTATGGTATTTTGCGTCGTCCTCGGTGGTGATCGCACCGGTGGTCAGGTCAACGCGCAGGATCTTGCCTGCCCAGCCATACGTTTCAGCCATTGTTGTTCCTCCTTACAGGTCCATGTAGGCAGCCTGTGCTGCGCTGGTGACGGCGTCCCAGTCCACGATGGACAGAGCGCCGGACGGGCAGCCTGCCACGCAGGCCCCGCAGGCGATGCACTTGGACGACTTGCCGGTCTCGGGGTTGACGGTGGGCATATGCCAAGGGCAGGCGTCGTGGCAGGCCCCGCAGCCGATGCACTTGTCGGTGTCCACCACGCGGATGCCCTGTGCATTGGTCGTAATGGCCTTCTGGGGGCAGGCGTTGCCGCAGGCGGGGTCCTCGCACTGGCGGCAGGTGTCCGGGAAGTAGACAAAGCAGTTGTCGTTGCCGGACAGCAGGCCGTTGCCGGCACCGTCCAGATTCAGACGGCGCTGGATCTTGACGCGGCTGATGTAAGAGGAGCACACGCCGTCGTTGGTCAGGGTGCAGTTGATCTCGCAGCGCTGGCAGCCGGTGCACAGGTCGGCGTTGACCACCAGCAGACCCTGCGGCAGCGCCCAAGTGGCCACTGCGCCGCTGTCCACCTGCTTCTGCGAGCAGCCGAAGAGGGACAGCATGGATGCGGAGAGGGTAAGCCCTGCAAGGCTCTTGCCCGAGATCTTCATGAACTGGCGGCGGGTCATATCAGCCGTCAGAAAATCAGTTTTTGCCATAGGTTCCATTCCTCCGTTGAGGTCACTCTGCGCGGAGCACCTCAGTTACATAGAAATACGAATCGTTGACCACGGTGGTCACTGCCGCCGAGGTGATGGTCGCACCGGAAAGGGCGTCCACCTCGGTGAGGTCTGCGCTGACAGCGCCGCTATCGGACGGCCCAGCGGTCAGCCCGGCCTCGGCAAGACGGTAGGCCGACTGCTTTTCAGCCGACCAGTCCGCGTAGGGCAGAGCCTGCGCCTCGCCGTCCTGTGCGCTCTTGCTCAGGCCCGCAGCGTACAGCTTCCGGCGTGCCACGGCCTCGGCGCTGGAATCCAGCGGGGGCGGCAGCTCGTCGTCCAGAGGCTGTCCGTTCAGGGCCGAGAGGGTCAGCCCGGCCGCATACATCCTGCGGGTGGCCTCTGCCTCGGGAGAGGTGTCGGACACGTTCCACTGTGCGGGGTCGAAATCCTGTGCCGCAGCGGACGCATCGGATGCACCGGCTGCTGCATAGGCTGCGCCGGTGGCCGGGTCGGTCACGGTGTAGCTTTTGCCTGCCAGCGTAAAGGGAGCCGCGCCCTGGTACTGGGACGTGAACTCCGAAGCGACACACTGGCCGCCGAGGCTGTCCGTCTCCGCCTGCGAGAGGATCTCCACAGCGGAGACATTGCCCTCGGCGTCGATGGTCACGGCAGCCTGCACATCGCTCTGGAAGCCCTTCTGCACGCCCTCCACGCGATAGCTGCCGTCGTCGAGCTGGTACACTGCGCTGATGCCGTAGGTGGCTGCATCCGCCTCCGACACCGGCAGCAGGGTGCCTGCGACCGTGGTGCGTGCGTTCTGCATTGCGATGAGGCCGACCGCCATGGCGATCGTCGCAGCGCCCATGGCCGCGTAGCCCGGCAGCCGTCTGCGCCACAGCGGGACGGGCGCAAACGGGTTGGTTGCCTGCTTCATGTTATCACCTGCCTGTTTTTTGGTTGTGCGGGAAAAGTTTCCCAGACACGAAAATGACCGCTCAGCCTGCTGCAACAAGCGGAGCGGTCTCTTCGTTAATATATTATCACATGGACGAAAAGTAAGTCAACGCGAACCGGGGTCACCCCGCACTTTTTGACGATGTTAGCGGATGTTTCCGGCCGCAGAGCAGCTGTAAGCCATATTCCTGCGCCAGCTCCAGCGACTGCACGGTGGGCATGGTCTTGCTCACCAGTGCCGGGACGCCTGCCCGGATGGCCTTGCGCACCATGTCCACCGGCACGCGGCCGCTGGTGTAGAGGACGCATTCGTGCAGCGGGACGCTGGCCAGCATCACGCTGCCCACGGCCTTGTCCAGCGCATTGTGCCGCCCGATGTCCTCGCAGGCGCAGAAGATATGGCCCCGGTGCAGCACGAAGCAGCTGTGGACTGCGTGGGTGGCCTGATAGAGGGGCAGGCCCGCGCTCATGGCGGCGGCGAGGGCGTCCACCCATTCCGGCGGCAGGTCCAGCTGGGGCGCGCCGCGCAGGGGCTGCAGCTCCACGGGGCTGCCCAGCGTGATGTTGTCGGTGCAGCAGCTGGACACCTCCTGCGCCGCTGCGCTCCGCGCCGTCAGTGGGTGGGTGAGGTGGACGCTGATCTTCAGCCCCTCGGCACAGACGGCGATCTGCTCCACTTCCCCGGCGGAAGCGATCCACCCCTCCGTCAGCAGCCGCCCCAGCGCCAGCTGCGGAAGCAGCTCCGGTGTGCACACCACCCGGAATGCGGGCTGCTCATTGACATAGAGGGCTGCTGCGTGTTCTGTCGGTACGGCGGCTTCGGTGCCGTCCGGCAGGGATACGGTCTCAAAAGCGGCGGCTGCGCCGAAGCGGTCGTTGATCTGCATGGGGATATGTCCTTTCTCCGGGCGGGGGCTTTCTTTTATACATCATGGAACGATGACACGTTCTTTCATGGACTGATTTTCGTATGATGTATATACCATAATTGGAAAGAGATTGCAAGAAGGAGTTTCAAATCAGAAAAAAGCGGGGTCGCCATAGGAAGAGAGCGATGCAACGAAACGGTGCGTGCGCAGGATCATCACGCCACCAGTAAAGAAAAACAGAGCGTTCCCGACGGGGAACGCCCTGTTGTACATATCGCTATCGTCTGTGGTCTTTGGCAGGGTGCGTCCTATTCAGGGGCGCACCCTGTTTTTTACTATGCTTCATCGTTTTCTGCGCGCAGCATCCGGTATCCGACACCAACATGGGTCTGGATCAGATGCG
>ENA-UOJI01001827-UOJI01001827.1-human-gut-metagenome-genome-assembly--contig:-P79-NODE-1827-length-13128-cov-6.082842_pt1 | contig 13128 bp, 11 predicted proteins | sample MGYA00242346_ERZ723893 | MGnify/ENA metagenome assembly ERZ723893 | reverse complement strand
ATCAAAAGTATGATATAATTGTGACATATTGTTGGCAATAGGCAATATAGCCAACATTGATCATAAAAAATTGTATATTTTCGTCACTTGCATTATTTCACAATCCGTACGATAATGTAATTAGAGAAAATATGTAAAGATATGTCTAAATTTTGTATGATTAATTATAAGACATGATCAGAGGGAAAGAGTAAGAACGGTTAGCATATTGTTCCCAATTATGAATAATATGTAATCCAAAAGGAAAGGGATGAATGTTATGATGTTTAACACCAGTGAGTTAATTCTCGATGCAGTTATTTTATCGATTGTGGCCAGCACGCCTGAGGGCATTTCGGGCTTTAAAATTGTTCAGAATGTCCGCTCAAAGATTGATGTACCGGAGAACACATTCTATCCTTTGTTAAAGCAGATGCAGGCCGATGGCTATCTGGAAGTTTATCATAAGGATATCGGTGGCCGTAGCCGTCGTTTTTACAAGATTACAGATGCCGGGCGCGAGCATCTTACATATTGTCAGCAGACCTGGAACAATTATCTGCAGGGTGCCAGTTCCCTTTTAATGAATGGAACTGCACAGCCTGCTGCAGCACCTACACCGGCTCCTCAGCCACAGACGGCTTCAACATCTCAACCACAGCCGGTCCCTGTAATGAATGTGGATCCTCAGGCGACTCCTGTTTCCGGTTCCCAGCCGGTCCCTGTGATGAACGTAACTCCTCAGGTGACTCCCGTTTCCGGTTCCCAGCCGATTCCTGTAATGGAACCGGTTTCTCAGGCAGCTCCTGTCCAAGAACCACAGCCGGTTCCTGTAATGGAATCGGTTCCTCAGGCAGCTCCTGTCCAGGAACCACAGCCGGTTCCTGTAATGAACGCAACTCCTCAGATCAATCCGGCAACTATGCAGCAACAGCAGAATGCAGCTGATACAGAAGATTCTTTCCATATCGGTGGTGCATCAGATGCTATGCTGGATTTTGATTTTTCTATCGGGGATGATGACGCTGTAAATTCCGATGATATGGGATTTTCATCCGATGGGGATTTATTCGAATTTGATAGTATACCGGCATCATCATTTATTTCTTATGACGATGCTCCGGCCGAAACGGCACTGGAGCCGGCTCCAGCACCTGTCTATCAGGAGCCTGTTGCTCCTGCTTTGGAGGCTGCCCCTGTTCCGGAACCTGTCAGCGAGCCTGTTGCTCCTGCTATGGAGGCTGCCCCTGTTTATCAGGAGCCTGTCAGCGAACCTGCTCCTGCTATGGAAGCTGCCCCTGTTTATCAGGAGCCTGTCAGCGAACCTGCTCCTGCTGTAATGGACGCTGTTCCGATTGCAGAACCTGTTGCTCCTGCTATGGAAGCTGCTCCGGTTTATCAGGAGCCTGTCAGTGAACCTGCTCCTGCTCCTGCTGTAATGGACGCTGTTCCGATTGCAGAACCTGTTGCTCCTGCTATGGAAGCTGCTCCGGTTTATCAGGAGCCTATCAGCGAACCTGCTCCTGTTGTAATGGAAACAACACCGAACGCAGAATCTGTAGCTCCAGTTGTAGAAGAAGCTCCGGTTTATCAGGAACCTGCCGATGAACCTGCGACAGAGACGATCAATATGAATGCACAGCAGCCTGTTTACCAGGAGCCTGCTGATGAGCTTGCTACTGAGACAATTGATATGAATGCAGAGCAGCCTGTTTATCAGGAACCTGCCGATGAACTTGCCACGGAAACAATCGATATGAATGCTCCGATAGAGGAAATAGCCGCTGACGGCGTCTCAGAGGAACCTGTCGAGGACGATGAGGCAGATTTTCTCGCAGAAATGGCAATGGGTGATTCCGAAGAAAACGAAGAAGAAGATCTTCCGGAACTGGAAAGTTCCGTGTCTGACATTGCTACAATCAACGCATTGGAAAGCATGCTGACACAGCTGCGTTCTTTCGAATCTGTTATGGAAGCTCATCCAGAACCAAAAGTCGCTACGGAAGATGCTTCTTCTAACTTAAATATCAATGATATCAATGCGGTTGCTGCAATGTTAAATCCATCTGAAGCAGATTCCGCCGAAGATAATACTGCTACGCAGGAATCAACCTCTACTCCGGTTCGATATGCAGAGGTTCGTAATAAAGAAACCGATGATTCCGTCAACAGCCTTGTAGATCTTTTAAAGGATGATGACCAGCCAAAGAAGCTTGGTTTATTTGGACGTAATAAAAAGAATAATGTTTCAAAAGAATTTATTGCAGATACTCCAAGATCATCCTCTACACCTATACCGGTACCAAGTCAGGTTAGAGCGAAATCCGAGTCCTCACCGGTTCCTACTTCTTCTTCAAGAATGCAGGAGGTCCGCAATCCGGACAGTGACGATTCTGTCAACAGTCTTGTAGATCTCTTAAAGGAAGATGATTCTTCCTCCAAGAAGAAAGGACGTAAATCGCGTTCTGCTGCAGATGAATTCAGAGCAACTGCTGCAGATATCTCTGCAATGTCAAGTTCTGTGCCTCTTCCAAAGCAGACATCTTCCTCGAACCCACTGCGGTCACTTTCTTCATCAACACCTTTACGGGCGTTCTCTTCCTCCAATCCTGTCCGGGCATTTTCTTCATCCCGACCGGTTGAACCTGTTCCAAAGGCAGAGAATTCCCAGTCAAAACCGGTATCCAGATCAAGCTACCGCGAAGTACCTGATGCCGATGCAGTTGGCGGTTTAGCAGATCTTCTGATGGAAGGAAAACAAAACAAATCTGCAACACCAAAGATTTTCAAGCAGAGAATGGTTTCCAGCTCACAGCCTCTTGCAGGAGTTTCCTCTGAAACTCCTGTATCAGAGACATCTTCTTCTGAACCACAGACCCATAAGCCGTCTGCAGCAAAGACCTTTGAAGAGAAGGCTGCCGCTCCAAATGCAAAACCGGTGGAAACCACTGCTACTATTACAAAGCCTTTAGAGGCTAAGGCAATCAGCACAAAGCCAACCGAGGCAAAACCGATAGAACCAAAATCTGTTGAAACAAAAGCTGTTGCTACTCCAAAGCCGGAGGCTGCTACACAGACCCCTGCTGTTGAACCAGAGGAAGCTCCTATGGATGATTTCAAGCGTCGTCTGTTACAGGCACACCTAATTACCAATGAGAATGACAATAATAAATAAATGATATAACATATACCTATTCATAGTATCCATTGCTTTCCGGCAATGGATACTTGTATAAAACCGTATTTTATACAAAAAAGGGGAGGAAAAAATGACAAAATTCGAATTTTTAGGCGACTTAAGCCGTCTGATCGCTGACCTTCCGCAGGAAGAAATCGAACAGGCGATGGAATATTATGAAGATTATTTTGCAGATGCCGGACCGGAAAAAGAGCAGGAAATCATCCGTGACTTTATCTCTCCGGCTTATATTGCAGAACAGCTTCGGGAAGCATCTTTACAACGACAAAAAGCTGCTGCACAGGCAAGCGTACAGGAAGAAGAAAAGCAGGCAGCAGCGGCCAGAGCACAGGCGGCGGCCAGCAAACCACCGGTATACTCCCGAAAGCTTGCCGCACAGGCTCAGAAAAATGCTTCTATGGCTACTTCAACCGGATTTGTAACACAGACGCCTACAGTCAAAACAAAATCACAGGTTTCACCGGCTCAGGCTGCCGCTTCAATTGCCACCGCCCCAATATCAGGACAGGCTGTTTCCACACCGACCATGACGTCGGGAGCTTCTGCGGCTCCGGTAACACCGGGAAATCCGGTGCCTCCACAGCCGCAAAATGCACCTACGATTCAGAGACCACAAACTTTTGGACAGGCAGGGACAGCATCTCAGGCAGCTGCTGCTTCCATTGCAGCTACACCAACTCCAGCACAGGCTGCCGCTTCCCTCTCCGGCGCACAGACACCGGCTCAGGCTGCGGTACAGGCTTCAGCATCATCTGAACAGCCATCTAAAGCATCTTCCATGCGTAACTCTATCTTCCGCGATGATACTGAAGAAGACAAAAAGAAAGCGGAAGAAGAATTGGCAAAGCGCAATAAAACAAAAGTTGATATTAAATCAATCAACTCCACTACCTCCAAGGTAAATAAAAAACAATCCAAAGCCGAAGCAAAACGAAATGCAGCTATCGAAAAAGCAAATAATGCCGAACGGTACAGCAGTTCCAAAAAACTGGTCATCGGCATTGTGTTATTGATCACATGTCCGATCTGGCTGACGCTTTTGGGTGTCATACTCGGAGTATTTTTACTCGGAGTATGTGCTGTGGCCGGATGTATCCTTGCCGGCATTGGATGTTTTGCCGCAAGCCTTTCATCCATTGCTCTCACACTTTTAGCATTGCTCTCCGTTCAGATTCCAACCGGTATCTTTACACTGGGAAGTGTATTATTCCTGTTTGCTGCGGGATGTGGATTATGTTTTCTCGGCTACAAGCTGGCGACACGAATCCTTCCCGGTGCATACTTCAGTATCAAGGTATTATTTAACGGAATCAAAGCAAGACTTGCTCGTCTTGCTCTCAAATAATCTGATAGATAGAAGCAAATCATTGCTTCAGAATGGAGAATAGCATGAATAATAAAATTAAAATCATTATTGCAATCGGCATTATAGGCATTTTGGTCATGGTAGCAGGTTTTGTTATGGGCAGCGGTCCATCATCCATCCCTGCTATTTTCTCAGACCAGAACCTTCCGGAAGGATCTGCTGCCATCAGTGATGTGCAGACCGGCGAGATACGTTCCATCGAATTAAATCTGTTTTCCAGCAAGATTTCCATTAAATCCGGCGAAAACTTTGATCTCTCCGGCAGCGGTCAGTTTGATGGTTATGTTTTAAATGGCATATTATATGCAGGTGCCACAGAAGCCAAAAGATCAGCAAATATCTTAGGAATGAAATTTAATGTCCCATCAAAATGGATTTGCGGTTATGGCAGTTATGTTCTTGTCATTCCTCCGGATGCAAAGCTCGATCAGATTACCATTAACACAAACCATTGTGATATCACATGTGATTCCCTGATCGCCAGCAAGATTAATATCAATGTCAAACATGGAGATTTAAAGATTGACCAGCTGCTTTCTGCCGACAACGCATCTGTTTCGGTAGATGGTACATTAGATGCCGCTTCCTCACAGATTGCAATAAATGGAAATATATCTGCCAATAAGCGTCTGAGCATCGGTACTTCCGGCGCAGCAAAGGACAATACGATGAATAACACAACCATTTCCAATAAACGTGGTGGTATTACTTTGTATGGTAAGTTGACAGGAAACTCCTCTCTGCAAAGTAACCATGGAAATATTGAGGCAGCCTTATATGGCACCCATGCCAATTACACACTTCCGGCAGCCAATGCAAATCTTTTAATCCATGAGTCTGTTGCATCCACCGCTAAAGAGACAAATGAGGATGATACAAAACTTTACGGTACTGTTGCCGTAGATGCCTCAAAGGGAAATGCGTCCATCTCCTTTGAGCAATAACATTATTTCTACATAAAAATTTATACCGGTTTTCAGAGATTGGAATATATCAATCTTTGAAAACCGGTTTTCTTTTGTTCATATTCGTCTTGACAGAACATATTATACGGCGTATAATATCACCATATTATATAGTATATAGTATTATATGCTGTAAAGTTAACTAACCAACAACACGAAAGGAGTTTTTCATGGTATTTAACACTGGCTCTGCGCTATTGGATGCCATTGTGCTTGCCGTTGTGGAACGTTCCTCCGAGGGAACCTACGGTTATAAGATCACGCAGGACGTCCGTTCCGTTATAGATGTTTCTGAATCAACACTTTATCCGGTTCTGCGCAGACTCCAAAAGGATGACTGCCTTTCTGTATATGATAAGGAATGCGGTGGCAGAAACCGCCGTTATTACCAGATTACAGAACAAGGCCGGGTACAGTTAAACCTCTATCGGCAAGAATGGCACAATTATTCCCACAAGATCAGTCAACTGCTTTTGCACACTTCATCGGACACAAGATTATAAATGAAAAGAAATGAGGAAAACTATGACCAAATATGAATTTTTAGGAGATTTAAGCCGTTTATTAGCGGATCTTCCGGAAGAAGAACGCAAACAGGCCCTGCATTATTATGAAGATTACTTCGCCGATGCCGGAGAAGATAACGAGCAGGCGGTTCTGACGGAGCTGGGTTCACCAGTGGAAATCGCAGAGCAGATCAAAAATGATAACACCGAAAATATTTCCTATGGAGAAGGTACTGTTTCTCGCGCTACAGATACTCCCCAGCTATACGAGACATCAGAACATGCGCAGAATAAACATACACAGAATACCTCCGAGACGGAGGATGGCTGGCATAAAATGCCCGGCTCACAAAATACCTGTTCGTCAAGCAATGACGGATGGAATCAGACTTCCGGCAATTATGATAACGCAAATGGAGATCAAGCTGCTTATCAACAGACAGAGCAGCAAAAATCCGGCTTTTTTGCCAGAATGGACCACAACAATATTCTCATAATGATTGTTGTGCTAGTCATCACCTCACCGATCTGGGGAACCGCACTGGTTAGTATTGCCGGTATCCTCTTAGGTATTGTAAGTGCAGTTATCGGCATCTTCGCCGCAATGATCTTTGGCGGTGCCGGGTCTGCCATCGGAGGCGTCGCCGCAATCATAGGCGGGATCATCGGTATCATTGCTGGAAAGACAGCCGGAGGCATCCTTACTATCGGCGTCGGATGTCTGTTATTTTCTCTCGGCTCCGCTTTCTGTTACCTTGGAATATTCCTTGTCATCCGATTATTTCCGTTACTCTGGAAACAACTTCAACATTTTTGGGACTGGATCACAGGAAAGCTTACAGGAAAGGAGCAGTCTTATTAGACGGGTGTAAATTATGAAAAAAAGAAATATATTTTTGTTTATTTTGTCCGGAATATTTTTCATTGGCATATTATGTATCATTGCAGGAATTCACATGGGAGGAACTCTTTTTTCCTTTCATCTGACCCCAAAAACATCATCAAAGGCATATACAGAAAGCGGCTTCATGACTCTGTCGGATAAAGAGAGTTCACAGATTACAGGCTTCGATTTCGATATCCAGGCACAGGAGGTCGTGATCCAGTCCGGAGATTCTTATGGCATTGAAACAGAGAATGATAATGAAAATAACCGCTATCACTCCTACATCAAAGATGGTATCTGGCATGTAGAAACTCCTGACAATGCCAAGGCGAATGTTACGATTCTCGACCACACCGTCTACATTCCTTTTGGACATAGAAAGGCAAATGCCAGTCCCTATACGATCACACTCCCTTCTGATGTAACCTTTGACAAGGCAAAAATTTCCTTAGCCGCAGGCGAATGTCGTATCAAAACTCCCCTGACAGCCGGACAAACTACTATTAAGATCGGTGCCGGTGCATTAAGCGCAACGCAGCTGCAGTCAGAAAGATTAAATATCAAAATCGGTGCCGGGGAAGGTATTATCGACAACCTTCAGGTTACAGACCAGTGTACTGCAAAAGTAGGTGTGGGAAATCTGGAACTTGGAAAAACGAATACCGTTTCCAACATTCACAATCTGAATTCTGAAACAGCCATGGGAAACACAGAAATCACAGGCAAACTAACGGGAAATAGCACATTAAAATGTTCTACCGGTAATCTGGATCTGACATTGGCCGGAAGAAAAAGTAATTATAGTTTCAGTACAAATACCACCATGGGAGACATTACCTTCGAAAAGGACTCACAATCCGAAAACACATCTACTGAGAATTATGGCGATGTAACCCTCAAATGCAGTATGGGAGCCATCACGGTAGATTTTATAAACTAAAAAGAAACTGATAACGATTCATGTACCAGTTCCTTTTCTGTTATTATTTATTGTGCCAATGCAGCCGGTGAAGCTGTCCGTCTCTCTCCGCCTCCAGAAAGCTGTTCTGGCGTAATGCCTCGTACAATACGATCGCAACGGAATTGGAAAGATTCAGCGAACGGATATTATGGTTCATAGGAATGCGGATGGCATTTTTTTCATTGTCCACAAGGATTTCCTCCGGTATACCGGCGCTTTCTTTTCCAAACATAATATAGGCATCCTCCGGATAAGAAACATCTGTATATGTCTGATGTGCCTTTGTCGTGGCCATAAACATATTGCCGGCAGCCTGTGGATTCTTTTCGAGAAAATCCTCGTAACAGTCATAGACTGTGACGTCCAGTTTATCCCAGTAATCCATTCCCGCTCTTTTCAACATTTTATCGCTGATCTGAAACCCCAGAGGCTCGATCAGATGAAGTCTGGAGCCGGTCGCACAGCAGGTACGGCCAATATTTCCGGTATTGGCCGGTATCTCCGGCTCAAGAAGTACAATATTTATCATACATTTCCTCTTTTCTAAACAGCCACTCCGATACTACTTTCTATGTCTTTCGATAAACCTCTCTATCCGCTCCAGTGCAACCTTCAGATCATCAATGGAATACGCGTAGGAGATACGAAGGAACCCCTCCCCGCAACGACCAAAGGCAGTACCCGGTACAACTGCTACTTTTTCTTCTTCCAGAAGCTTTGTTGCAAATTCATCCGATGTCATCCCAAACTCCTTAATGCTTGGGAATACATAAAATGCACCAAACGGTTCAAAGCACTTCAGCCCCATATCACGGAACGACTTCATCAGGAAATTTCTCCGCTGATTGTATGCTATTCTCATACGCTCTACATCATCATCCCCGTCACGCACAGCGCTTATGGCTGCATACTGACTCAGGGTAGGTGCACACATAATCGCAAATTGATGGATCTTGAGCATCTGCTTAATGATGGGCTTCGGTCCACAGGCATATCCCAAACGCCATCCGGTCATAGCATAAGACTTGGAAAATCCATTGATCACAATAGTTCTTTCCTGCATACCCGGCAAAGACGCAATGGATACATGGTCTCCGCTGTAGGTCAGCTCAGAATAAATCTCATCTGAGATCACATAAAGATCATGCTCTCTGACCACCTCTGCAATATCCTCCAGATCCTCTCTGGTCATAATGGCTCCCGTCGGATTGTTAGGAAATGGCATGATCAGAATCTTAGTTTTGTCTGTGATGGCATCCAGAAGCTGCTGCTTCCTTAACTTAAACTCATCCTCTTCCTTTAACTCAATGATCTTTGGCACACCATCTGCCAGAACGATACACGGCTCATAGGATACATAGCTTGGCTGTGGCAGAAGAACCTCATCTCCCGGATCAAGCATGGCACGAAGTGCCCCATCAATGGCCTCACTTCCACCGACTGTCAGATAAATCTCTCCTGCCGGATCATAAGATAACCGGAAACGTCGTTTCAGATAATTGGCAATCTCCTCCTTCAGCTCTTTCAAGCCGGCATTAGAGGTATAAAAGGTTCTTCCCTGCTCCAGGGAATAGATTCCCTCTTCACGAATATGCCATGGTGTATCAAAATCAGGCTCTCCTACACCGAGAGAGATCGCATCCTTCATCTCACTGACGATATCAAAAAATTTACGGATGCCGGAAGGCTCAATACTCTGTACTTTCTTAGATAATGGGTCTCTCATGGGGTAATCAACATCCTTTCTGAATCGTGCTTTTCATCGGTCATGATCAGACCGTGCTCTTTGTATTTCTTAAGTACGAAATATGTCGCGGTACTTGTAATATACTCCAGTGTAGACAGCTTTTCCGTTACAAAACGGGAAACCTCTTTCATGCTCTTTCCCTGAATCACCACAGTCAGGTCAAAACCGCCGGACATCAGATAGACACTTTCTACCTCTTCAAACTTATAGATTCGCTCTGCTACTTTATTAAATCCCATATCGCGCTGTGGTGTTACCTTTACCTCGATCAGGGCGGTAACCTTCTCACAATCTGTTTTATCCCAGTTGATCAGGGTCGGATAACCGCAGATCACCTTGTTCTCCTCCATCTCTTTAATCTCATGCTCAATGGTATCCGTTCCTGTATTTAACATTGCGGCCAGATCCTCCGTAGACCGGCGGCTATTCATACTGATCGCATCTAATATCTGTTTCTTGATCATATCAATATCCCTTTCCTTTCATTTGATTCTTATTTCCTACTGATAAATCTTATAAAGCTGATCACTACCTGCCGGTTCCAGAAAACGTGTTTCTTCTCCGCTTCGAATAATACGGTCATTGCCCTCTGTGGCTCTGCCTATAACAGCAGCCGGTATCCCATGCTCTGCCAGCTCATCCACCAGTTTGTTACCGTGCGGTGTCCCGATCAGCATACTTCCGCTGGAGATCAGCATGTATGGATTGATATCGTAAAACTCGCACAGCTCAATGGTTTCCTGCCGGATCGGTATCTTGTCCAGATCAGCGATGATCCCTACGCCGGATGCCTCTCCTACTTCCCACAATGCACCGAATATGCCACCCTCGGTAACGTCGTGCATTGCTGTGACACCGGCATTTACCGCGACTGCAGCCTCCGGTACCACCGAAATATAATCTCTCATAGCCGCTGCCGCATCGATAATCTGCTCCGGTATCCGTGTCAGCAGATCCTCCCGCTTCTCCTCTGCAATAATGGAAGTGCCTTCCAGCCCTGCCCATTTCGTCATAACAAGGTCATCATCCGGCCGAAGCCCTCCTGTAGAAACAAGCTTATCTTTTTTTACTTTTCCAACTCCGGTTACTGTAATAACCGGCCGGTTGACAACATCTGAAATCTCTGTATGACCGCCCATTACTTCAATATGAAGACGATTTGCAGCCAATATGATCTCCTCCATAAGATCGTGCAGCTTTTTCTCACGGGTCCGTGGCGGCAGGATCACGCATGTAAGGATTCCCACAGGCTCTGCACCACTGGAAGCCAGATCATTGGCAGTAATATGTACCGCCAGTGTTCCCATCCCCTTGGATGCCCCTGTAATTGGGTCTGTCGAAAAAACAAGCACCTCATCCTCCGCTGTCTCGATGGCAGAGCAGTCCTCACCCACACCCGGATGCAGTAATACCTCCGGACGAAGATGCTTGATCTGTTTAAACACTGCTCTTTTCAGTACGTTCTCAGGTACCTTTCCTATCTCCATAATAATCTTACATTCCTTTCCCCGTCCGCAGACTTTGAACTGCAGACCTTCTATACTTTCGTCATCCTTCAGTCTTGTATCTTAAATCCTGTTTTTATCTTGCAACAGCCTTTCCACCGGTACTCTCCAATGTCTTCGCTGTATTTTTTTTGTTGGTATTTTCTGTAGTATTTTTGTTTGTCGTTGTATTGGTCGTATTTTTCCCGGTACTGTTTCCTGATGTACCGGAAGTATTTTTCTTTGTATTGCTGCCGGATGATTTGCTTCCACTGCTTTGTGAACCTGTCGCAGATTTTGGACTGGCACTGGAGGTATCCTTTTTCTTTGATTTATCCGACGGAGATGAACTTGCTGCCGGACTTGCGGATCCCGGTGCCGGTGTTGCCGGCCGCTTTCCTACTGTCACATACTGTGGAGAAGCATTATATGCGCTGGTATTGACCTGTACCTTATCGGTCTGTACCCCATTAACCTTGATGATCTTCCAGAGCTTTGCTTTATAACCTACATGGGCGGACTGTGTCACAGAACGATAGCTTGCCGGCAGGTCAGGATCCTCTGTTACAACTTCTTCCCCCGGTTCAATCGTATCCGTGATCTCAGACTCAAAAGAAATCTCTCTCCCAGGCTCTCTGGTTTCATGACCGTACACACGGAAGGACAAAATCCCACCGGATGCACTTCCCATAATATAAATAGGAAAATCTGTATTATTTTTAAATTTGAAATCCTTATAATCTCCGGAGATCGCCGCATCCCGTGAAACCGGAACATATGCGACAACCATGGAATGAGGCGACCGTTCAACCACCTTAAGCTCCGCATTCAGTACGGCATTGTAAAGTGTCGTTGAGACCTGACAAACTCCTCCGCCAATACCGGAAACAACCTTACCGCTGGAATACTCCGGTGCTGATTTGTAGCCATTGGCTTCTGTTCTGTCCTTGATCACCTTGATCGTGGAAAATGTCTCTCCCGGTGCCAGCACGGTTCCATTGATCCTGCCTGCTGCCGTGGCAACATTACTGGAACGCTCTACCTGGTACGTTGCATAGGTAGTAGAATATTTACCAAGAAGATCCGTACACTGGGATGCTTCCTCCTGTGTAAACTTCGGCTGTGTCACCTGAACATCTGCGTTTACCTCTATGGTATCCTTTTCTGCTGCTTTCTTGTCTAAAAGTGCCTTCTTAATGGCATCAGAGGTATTCTCAACCTGTACCTCCATACCTTCCCTTGATCGCGTCGCCTTTAACGCACCGTTTTTAAATTTCAAACGGGAATCCTTTGCTTTAATATCATATGCAGAACACTTTGTCTCTACAAAACTCTTTAACGTATCTTCATCAATCTCCGGCTCCAGTGCAACATCCTTCTCGCCCTTCTCAGCTTTACGGATCTCCTGAAGCTTCTCCCAGAGATTTCCCTTCTTTCCGATCTGAAGCGCTTCTCCGGCGTAATCCTTCTCCGGGATCGTCAATCCAGCCTCCTGCGCTGTGGCTTCTACCAGATAGTCCTGCACCGAAACCACCAGACTCTGCTGCTGTCTGTCCGCAATATAGGTCTCAACCTTCTTCTGCGCCTGCTCCTTCGTAAGTCCTCCCACATCAATGGAACCGATGGATACCCCATCACAAATCTGTGTTTTATTACCAAAATTATCCTTTGCAAACAGTGTTACAATACCTGCAATCGCAACTACTGCAATACAGCCTGCCACAAAAATTGCCGTCAATGCTTTGTTTCTTTTCATAATGTCGTCTCTTCCTTATTTTTGCTTATTACATTATTTTAATCATATTACAGGCAAATCGCAAGTCAAAGATTTTCCCCGTATTTGACAATTTTTCGTACATTATGTATATTGAAAAAGGGCAAAACCAGCATTTTCTTATACACTGAAAAAAGCAGATGAAATACATCTGCTCATTTATCGATGAAAACAATTAACCTAAGTATCCGAGAACCATAGGAAGGACCATGGCAATAATAAGTAATATACAGATAACCATCGCAATTCTCTGCTGATTTT
>ENA-UOJI01001791-UOJI01001791.1-human-gut-metagenome-genome-assembly--contig:-P79-NODE-1791-length-13309-cov-14.751320_pt1 | contig 13309 bp, 9 predicted proteins | sample MGYA00242346_ERZ723893 | MGnify/ENA metagenome assembly ERZ723893 | reverse complement strand
AACCGGGCGGGCGTCTGTTGTTTTTTAATAAACCTTTTTTAATAAAGGAGAAGCCGAGGTATGGCAAACGAATTGCATTTTCCCTTGTTTCACGGGTATGTGGACCGCTGGCTGGTCAGCGGCGTGACCGAAACGCCGGTCATCACCAAGCCCACGGCCCTGCACGGTGCCGAAAACGAAAAGCTGAACACCGCCCCCAAGGATAAACCCGGCGAGGAACAGTTCAAGGCCGAGCGCCGCGCCAAAGCCACTGCCTGGCCCGCGCAGCTGGACACCCGCCCCGGCGGGCTGGTGGGCGGCGCGGATAGCGTTACCCCCTTTACCGTCTACTGGCCGTTTGACGATATCGGCGTGACCTACGCCTGGGACTGTGAGACCCCTGCCTGCCTGAGCGCATGGGCTTACACCGAGTTGGACGCCGCCGAGGCGGGCAGTGTGCCCTTTGACCTTATCACCTGCGGCGGCGCGGCCCTCTGGCTGAACGGCGAAAAGCTGACCGAAGTGACCCCCTACCACCACAACGAGCCTGTCCCCACGCCGCTGACTCTGCCGCTGCAAAAGGGCCGCAACAAGCTCCTTGTGTTCTTTGACAACTACGCCGAGCGCGATGCTACGATCATTCTGCGCCTGCGCTGGAAGGGCGAGGGCACCGCGCCCGAACAGGTCATCCCGGTGGGGGAGGCCGACGCGGCCCGTCTGGCTGAGGCCGAGCACCTGATGCGCAGTCTGGCGTTCCACCGCAACCACTTTACCGTCGGCCCGGTGCTGCTGGACTACGATGGCGCGGATATCGCCGAGAGCTACCACCTGGCCTTTGTCGGCGGCACCGAGGAAAATGTCAAGGGCGGCGTGCTCTTCCGCCGCGAGGCTGACACCCTCCCCCACGCGAGCCAAATCAGTCTGGGCGACTGCAAGACCTTCCCGCTGGCATTTTTGCTGCTGCAGGTCACGACCGAGGTCGAGGGCATCCGGCTGACCCGACCCATCAGTGTGGAAATTCACACCGAGAGCGTGCTGCCCCGCGCTCTGCCCACCGTGGCCGAGCGCAAGCGCCAGGCGCTGGAGCTGCTGGCCCGCTGGGGCGAGCAGAACACGAACCGCGCACTGGCGATCTTAGCCACCGGCGGCGACACCGCCGAGGCAGAAAAGCTGCTGGCCGTGCAGTCCGACTACATCCGCCGCCGCTTCGACTGCAGCGATTTTTACCTTGTCTACTACCCCTACATCCTGCGCACCTTCGGCAAACGCGGCAGCGGTATTTTGTCCGAAAAGACCGAGAACGAGCTGACCGACTGTCTGCTGGGTTTCCGCTATTGGATCGATGAGCCGGGCAACGACGCCATGTGGTTCTGGAGCGAGAACCACGCCCTGATGTTCCACACCTGCCAGCTGCTGGCGGGCGAGCTGTTCCCCGATGAGGTCTTTACCAACAGCGGGCTGACCGGCCGCCAGATGCAGGCCAAGGCCAAGAATATGCTCTACGACTGGTTCGTCACCTTCCGCAAAGAGGGCTTTACCGAGTGGAATTCCAGCCCCTACCTGCCCATTGACACGCTGGGCTTCGGCAGCCTGTATGCCTTTGCCCAGGACCCCGCCATGCGGGAGCTGGGCCGCGAGGGCATGGATTTTGCCTACTACCTGCTGGCCGTCCACAGCCAGCAGGGCATCTTCGCCTCGTCGTCGGGCCGCACCTACATCAAGGAGCAGTTCGGCAACTGGTCCAACTGCCCCTCCGGCCTGAGCTGGATCGGCTATGGGTACGGCGTGCCGGGCCACGCGGGCAAGGGTATCACCTCCTACTGCCTGTCTGATTATGAGCCGCCGAAGGAGTTTGCCCAGTGGTTCAGCATCCCCCGGGGCAAGGAAATGATCTGCCAGACGACCCAGGGCAATGACGGCTATGTGGATCTGTACACCTACAAGACCGCCGACTACATGATGACCAGCGCCAACGACTTCCACCCCGGCGAGCCGGGCCATCAGGAGAACCCCTTCCAGCTGACCTTCAACGCCGTGGCGCAGCTGTGGGTCACCCACCCCGGCGAGCGGGTGCTCTTCGGCGCAGCGCGGCCGTCCTACTGGGCGGGCAATGGCACCCTGCCCAAGGTCAACCAGTACAAGGCGTTCGCGGGGCTGATCTATGATATCGCCCCCGAACACCCGGTCGATTTCACCCACCTGTACCTGCCGTCGATGGAGTTTGACCGCTGCGAGGTCGAAGGCAAGTGGGCCTTTGTGCAGCTGGGCAGTGCCTATGCGGCGGTGTATTGCAGCAATGGGATGCGGATGCAGGACTTCGGCTCCAACAAGGACCGCGAGTGCATCGCCGAGGGCCGCCGCTGCATCTGGCTGGTGCGTGCCGCGCAGGCAGACGAGTTTGCGGCGTTTGAGGATTTCAAGGCCGCCATGCGCGGGGCTGCGCTGGATGCCGATGCCGAGGGCCGCCGCTACCGCTTTGTGGACCCCGTCTATGGCGAACTGCGCTGCCAGTGGGGCGAGACGCTGTATGTAAACGACGCCCCGATGCAGTACAGTGGTTTTGACAATTACGGCAAACTGACGATGCAGGAAAAATAAAAAGGGTGCCTGCCCCGAGAAGGGGCGGCACCGGAAAATGTTACACCTTCGTGCTCCCCGGGGAGGGTTCCTTCTCGAAGGGAATGGCGGTGATGGGGGTGACGACGCCGTTGACGCGGAACTGGGACGGCGAGGTATGGCAGAACTTGTTGAACACCCGGTTGAACTGGGAAAAACTTGTAAAGCCGCAGCTCGTCGTGATATCGGCAATTTTCATGTCGGTGTACAGCAACAGCTGCTGGGCGTTGCGCACCCGGGTGATCTGGATGTAGTTGATGAGCGAGAACCCTGTCACCCGGCGGAACTGGTGCGACAAATAGTACGGACTGATGAAAAATTTCTCCGCCAGATATTCCAGCGAAAGCTCGCTGGCGTAGTGCCGGTGGATGTAGCTGGTCACGGCGTAGACCTTCTGGGTGATGGAATCGCTGAGCTCCTGCGGCTCGTAGCTGCTCTCGCCCGCGTGCTGGGCCACGGTGGCCAGAAATTGCAGGAAGTGGCAGTGGATGAACTGCTGCGTCAGCGGGGTCATCGGCTGCTTGCCCAGCGTGAAGATCTCGTTCAGGTGCGAAAATGCCTGAGCCCGTGTCTCGCCGGTAAAGCGGTAGATGGGCACCTCGGCCCCGAAAGGCTGTAAACAGCTTTGCAGCATTTCGTGCAGCGCGGGGGAATCATCCGGCACGCGGAAGTTGATGATCAGCCGCCGGCAGTCGCCGCCCGATGGATACTCGGTCTTGTGCAGCATGGAAGGGCGCAGCAATACGATATCATAGGGCTGCAGGGTGTAATAGTCGCCCTCGATGAGATGTGATGCACGGCCGCTTAACAGAATGTGTATCTCGTAAAACTGGTGGAAATGCTGGAAACTCATGTTGATCTTGAACGACCGCGAATCGTAGTCGAACAGGTAAAACAGCGGCGAATCCAGGTCGTTGATCGAAATCATGTACCCCTGATTGTACAGCAATGCGTCGTCCAGATACATAGGCAGCCTCCGTCAAAAATGTTCCTGTCTCTATTATACTCGCACTCGCAAAAAGTGCAATATATTTCAGTGACAAAGACAAAATCAGAGTGGTTTTTGCCTTTGTCCCTATGCTATACTTTAGGCAAGTTCGAACGTTATGTCTACCTATTATAATAAAAAGGAGAAAACCACCATGCAGAAAGCTGATATTGAAAACAAACTGGAGCTTTGCATTGAGAGCTTCAAATCTGTCCTGTATGAAAGGGACGAGACCTTCCTGGAGAACATGGCAAAATCCAACATGGATCAGGGCAACCTGGCCCGCTATATGCTGTGGGAGTGGACCCAGGGCGTGGGCCTGTACGGCCTGTGGAAGCTGTTTGAGAAAAAGCACGACCAGCGCTGCCTGGATGTGCTGACAGAGTACTACGACGCCCGCATTGCTGAGGGCCTGCCCAGCAAGAACATCAACACGATGGCCCCCATTTTTGCCCTGAGCTACCTGTATGAGTACACCAAGAATGAAAAGTACGGCGATATCTGCAAAGAGTGGGCCGAGTGGGCCATGCACGGCCTGCCCCGCGCGGGCGAGGGCGGCTTCCAGCATGTCACATCCGATCGCGTCAACGATGGCGAGCTGTGGGACGATACGCTGTTCATGACTGTGCTGCCGCTGGCCAATATCGGCCGCATCCTGGGCCGCCAGGACTACATTGACGAGGCTGTCTACCAGTACCTTGTCCACACCAAATATCTGGCTGACAAAAAGACCGGTCTGTGGTATCATGGTTTCTGCTTTGATGGCTGCCATAACTTTGCCGAGGCTTTCTGGGGCCGCGGCAACAGCTGGGTGACGGCTGCCATCCCCCTGCTGATGGAAATCGTCCCCGTGGGCAACCCCGACCGCCGCATCCTTGAAAACGCGCTGCTGCGCCAGATCGAGAGCTTGGCCAAGTATCAGGACGAGGGCGGCATGTGGCACACCCTGATCGACGACCCGACCTCCTATCTGGAGGCCAGCGCCACCAGCGGCTTCGGCTTCGGCATCCTGAAAGCCGTCGAGCAGGGCATTGTGCCCGAAAGCTACCGCGCCAATGCCATGCGCGCCCTGCAGCCTGTGTTGGACTGCATCGATGAAAAGGGCGTTGTGCAGCAGGTGTCCTACGGCACCCCGATGGGCCGCGAGAGCAAGGACTTCTACAAGCAGATTCCCCTGCACCCGATGCCCTACGGCCAGGCCATGGCAATTTTGTTCCTGATGGAAGCTGAGGCCCAGGTCTGATGACAAAAAAATGGAGCAGCCGCCTTACCTTCTTTGCCTTTGTGGTGCTCATGGTGGGGCTTGGCAGCAATGACAGCCTGCGCGGAATTTTTTCCACGATCTTCCAAGAGCATTTCTCCCTGACGACGACCCAGCTGGGGCTGATCGTCACGGCAAGCTACATCGGCAACCTGGTGTTTTTGCTGGTGGGCGGCAACCTGAGCACCCGCTTTTCCAAAAAGCGCGTGCTGCAGGTGCTGATCCTGATTTGGATGGCCGCTCTGGCGCTGTTTGCCTTTACCAGCAATTACACGGTGCTGCTCATCGGCATGGCGCTGGCGCTGGGTTCTTCCACCTTATTGAATACCACGATGAACCTCATCACGCCGCTGCTGTTTGCCACAGCGCCGGGGTTCTTCGTCAACTTCCTGTTCTTCACTCAGGAAATCGGCACCAGCGGCAGCCAGTATATTTTGGGCAGCCACGCCGACGGCTTTGCCTTCTGGCAGCACACAAATCTGGTGCTGCTGATTCTGGGCGCGGTGGCCTTTGTGCTGCTGCTCTTCTGCAATGTGCCGGAGGAAGCCGCCGCCCCGGCGGATACCCCGGCACAAAAGGGCGGCTATGACTGGCGTATCATCGTGCCCTATGTGCTGGTGTTCGGGTTCTACTTTATCGCCGAGCACGGCGTCATGAACTGGATGGTCGCCTACGGCGTAGACGGTCTGGGCCTGCCCCAGGCCTCGGCGGCCAAGTATCTTTCGGTGTTCTTTGGCGGCATGATGATCGGGCGGCTCTGCCTGTCCCCGCTGGTGGATAAGCTGGGAGCCCTCAAAAGCCTGGCGGCTTTCGGCGGCGTGTCCTGTGTGCTGTATCTGATCGGCTCGCTGGGCGGCGCGGTGACGATGCCCGTCTGGGCCATCAGCGGCTTGTCCTTCTCCATTTTGTACCCCACGCTGGTCATGAGCATCCGGCTCTATTTCCCGGCGCAGCAGGTCTCCGGCGCGGCGGGCACGATTTTAAGCATCGCGTCGCTGGCGGATATCCTGTTCAATGTCGGCTTCGGCAAGCTGGTGGATATGACGGGCTATGCCGTCAGCATCCGGGTCCTGCCGCTGTCCGCACTGGCATTTTTCATCGTGTTTATGCTGTTTACGAAATTCTGCAAGCCGACGCAGAAATTGAAATAAAGTGAAAGAAGCGAGGTAGATTATGCGTTATTGTATCGGAATCGATCTGGGCGGCACCAACATCGCAGGCGGCATTGCCGACCTGGACGGGAAACTGCTGCTGACCGACAGCATCAAGACCGGGCTGCCCTGCCCGGCGTCGGACATCGCCGACCGTATCGCGCTGCTCTGCCGCCGCATGGCGACTGCCCTGGGCCTGGCCCTGAGTGATGCCGCCTGGGTGGGCATCGGTGCGCCCGGCAGCATCGATGTGGACACCGGCACCGTGCTGTATGCCAACAATCTGGAATTTGACAACGTCCCGCTGGGTCAGATGATCCACGAGCGCACCGGCCTGCCCGTCTATGTGGATAACGACGCCAACGTTGCCGCCTGGGGCGAGTACTGCGCGGGTGCAGGCAAAGGGAGCAGCAGCATGGTCATGGTCACGCTGGGCACCGGTGTCGGCGGCGGCGTAGTGCTGAACGGCAAGCTGCTGACCGGCTGCAACGGCGCAGCGGCCGAACTGGGCCACTTTGTGATTGATATGCACGGGAAAGAGTGCAACTGCGGTATGCGCGGCTGCTTTGAGCAGTACGGCAGCGTCACGGCGCTCATCTGTCAGGCGCGGGAGGCCATGGCCGCCCATAAGGAGAGCAAGCTTTGGGCGCTGGCGGAAAACGAGGAAGCCAACGTCAACGGCAAGGTGATTCTGGCTGCCTACGATGCGGGCGACGAGACCGCCGTGCAGGTGGTCAACACCTATGTACACTACCTCTGCGTCGGCGTGACGAGCATCATCAATATCTTCCAGCCCGAGGTGCTCTGCTTGGGCGGCGGCATCAGCCGCCGCAGCGATGTACTGGTCGAGCCGATCCGGGCGTTCAACGCTGCCCACGGCTATGGCCGTAGCTGCCCCAAGCAGCCCCGCATCATGTCGGCCGAGCTGTTCGGTGACGCGGGCATCATCGGCGCGGCCCTGCTGGGCAAAGGCAAATAAGGAGAGCGGACCTATGCGCAAACACTATGAACGTATCCTGCACGACAGCGAAAGCCGCGTGCAGCGCTATCTCGATATCCAGATTTTGGACGAAAACAGCCCCTTCTGCGGCGGTTTCCCCAAGGCGGACAGCCTGGCCGAGCCGAAAACGGCCATCTACCGCGCCACGACAATGACGGCCTGCTACCTGAACCCCGAGAGCCGCTATTATCTGGACGCCGAGCTGGGCCGCCGTCTGGCGCTGGCGCTGGCTTTTGTGCGCCGCTCCCAGCGGCCCGGTGGCTACTTTGACCTCATCAACTGCAACTTCTTCTCCGGCCCGGACACGGCTTTCTGCACCAAGCGGCTGCTGCCCGCCTATGTTTACCTGTGCAAGGTCGTGGACGGCGCACTGCCCGCCGCGCCCGAAGCCAAGGCCGCTGCCGCAGAACTGAAGCCAAAGTATGAGGCCATCATCCGCGATGCAGCCGATGCCCTGTGCCACTGCGGTTTCCACACCCCGAACCACCGCTGGGCTATCGCGTCGGTGCTGATGCTCTGCGCCAAGCTGTTTGATAAGCCCGAATGCCGCACCGCCGCCGAGGCCATCCTGAAAGAAGGCAACGACTGCAACGAGGACGGCGAGTACGCCGAGCGTTCGGCCGGCAACTACAACCGCATCAACAACGATGCCATGATCATGCTGGCCGTGGCCACCGGCGACGAGAGCTACTATGCGCCGGTGCTGCGCAATCTGGAAATGATGCTGACCTACATCGACCCCGACGACAGCATTTTTACCAACAACTCCACCCGCTGGGACATGGGCAAGAAAATTTACCCGCGGGAGTATTACCTCGAGTACCTCTACATGGGCTATACCTGCCGCAAGCCCGAACTGCTGGACGCCGCCAACGCCATTATGCAGATGGTGGAGCGCCACGCCCTGCGCAGCTTTGACTGCCTCATCAACCTGATGCTGCTGCCCGAGCTGGCCGCGCTGGAGCACGAGGGCAGCGCAACCCCGACGAACTACCACAAATATTACGAAGGGTCGGGCATTGTGCGCTGCCGCCGCGGAAGCTGGTCCTACACGATCTTGAACAACAGCCCGAGCTTTTTGTTCTTCCAGCACGGCGACTTCACGCTGACCGTGCGCATCGGCGCGAGCTTCTGCGAGCACCGCAACTTTGTCCCCGCAGCGCTGGCCCCCAAGGACGGCGGCTATGCCCTGCACCAGACCATGACCGGCTGGTATTACCTGCCCTTTGCCGAAAAGCCTGCCACCAGCGATTGGTGGCAGATGGACAACGCCCACCGCAAAAAGCTCTACGGCCCCGACATGGTGTTTGATGTGCAGGTGAACGAGGTCGAAAACGGCCTGGACATCCACATCGTCAACTCCGGCATCGACCGCGCCCCGCTGCGGGTGGAGCTGGCCTTCAACGCGGGCTGCCGCGTCGAGAACGAGCATTTCATGCTCGAGGGCAATGACGGCGGCGGTGTCGTCGTCAAGGACGGAACACTGGTCGCATCCAAGGGCGTGAACGGTATTTCTGTCGGCCCCTGCTTTGCCGAGCATAACTACACCGCCGGCAAGGAGGGCAGCATGGGCCGGATGGACGGCTGCTTTACCGCCTACCTGACCGCATACAGCACCTTTGACCGCACGATCTCCCTGCGCGCCGTGCCCAGCAGCTACGATCAGGCGTGAATCAGATGGAGTCGTAACCAGTGGTGTGACAGACAAAACAGCGTCAAATAATAAAAGGACATCCGTGGGTAATGCGGATGTCCTTTTTTTCTGACGGGAGCGGATCGCTCCCGCCAGAAATTTTATTTAGCCGTCCATATCCTCAAAGGCCTCAAGGCCCTTCTTCGCTTCGGCCTTGGTGTCACCGTGGCGCACAAAGCACATGGTTACAAAGCTCAGCGCCACAAAGGCTGCGGCGTAGGGGAAGAGTACGCGGTAGTCAATGGCGCGCATCAGACTGCCCGCGACAATGGGGGTCACGACCTGTGCGGCCATAGAGAAGGTGTAATAATACCCGGTAAATTTGCCGATGTCACTGCCGCGGCACATCTCCACGACCATTGGCAGAGAGTTGACATTGATGCCTGCCCAGGCAAGGCCGACCAGCGCAAACACCACATACATGATGGGCTGGATGGAGGAATAGACAGTCGTCAGCAGATAGCCAAGCATAAAGCAGGTGGCCAGCAGCACAATGCCGCACTGGATCGTGCGCTTGCGGCCGATCTTGGCGGCCAGCGCACCGATGGGAATATAGGAGACGATGGCACCTGCCGTGGCAACCAGCAGGCAGGTGGACGCGCCGCCCAGACCCTCGCCCATGACGGCCTCGACATATTTGGTGAACCAGGTTGTAACGCCGTTATAGCCGATAAACCACAGCGAGATCGAGATCAGCAGGAAAGTCAGGCTGCGCTTGACCGGCGCGGGCAGCACCTCATGGCCCTGCCCGTCATCGGCAGCAAGATTCCATTCGGGGTGGGCAGCCTCCAGCTTTTGGTTTTCGGCCTCGAGCTTAGGCTCCTTGATGGTCAGGTAGAGAATCAAAACAGCCGTGACCATGATAAGCGAAACGATGAGGAAGAGCGGGCGGTAGCTGACATGCGCCAGTCCGTGGGTTTTCGAAGCGGGGTACAGAACCGCCGCAAGCCCCAGATACAGGATACCGCCCACGGCACCCATCAGATTGATGATGGCATTGGCGCGGCTGCGCAGCGGCTTGGGGGTGACATCGGGCATCAGCGCCACAGCGGGGGAACGATAGGTGCCCATCGCCACCAGCAGCAGGCCCAGCACCACGATAAAGATCACCAGTGTGGCCGGGCTGGGGTTGACGGCATAGCGGTCGTCCAACAGGGGAATCAGGTTCATCAGCACGGCTGCAGCGGCCGTACCGCCTACGATGAACGGCATACGGCGCCCGATTTTGGTGTGGGTCTTGTCGGACAGGGCACCAAAGAACGGCAGCAGGAACAACGCCAGTACATTGTCCGCCGCCATGATGGCACCGGCGAAGGTCTCGTTCAGTTTAAAGGTGTCGGTCAGGATCAGGGTCATAACGCTGTCGTACATCTGCCAGAAGGTACAGATCGACAAAAACGCAAGGCCCACCAGAATGGTGCGGCGGTTGTTCAGCTTCACGGCAATTCTCCTTACTTGCGGGGGGATGAATCCGCCCCATACTGTCACCATTGTAACACTATTTGCATGTATTGTCTATAATTTTATAAACTATACAGAAGAATTTGCTCAAAAATGCCGAAAACCAACCATTTAGTGTCCACCGTGCGCGGGCATGGTGTTACTTTCTGCTGCCGAGCCGATATTTGAAATCCTCATACCCGAAGGCTGCGATGCTGCGCACAGAGCCGTCTGCACAACGGCAGAGGATGGCCGGCAGCGGCATACCGTTGAAGGTATTGTTTTTGCAGGTCGTGTAGATGGCCATATCGCCGAATACCAGCAGGTCACCCGCGCGGGGGGCGGTATCAAAGCTGTAATCGCCGATGACATCCCCGGCCAGACAGGTCGGTCCGGCAAGGCGTACCGTGCAGGGCTTTTCACCGGGTTCCTCTGCGCCCAGCAGCGGTGGGCGGTAGGGCATCTCAATGACATCGGGCATATGGCAGGCGGCGCTGGCATCCAGAATGGCTACGGTGGTATCGCCGTTTTTTACAACATCCAGCACGCGGGTCAGCAGGTAACCGGCATTCAGCGCACAGGCCTCACCCGGCTCCAGATAGACCGTCACGCCCCACGCATTCTGTGCGCGGGCGATGCAGTGCTCCAGCGTGGCAATGTCGTAGCCGGGGCGGGTGATGTGATGTCCGCCGCCAAAGTTGAGCCACTGCATATTGGGCAGCAGATCGCCGAACTTTTCTGCCACGGCGTCCAGCGTCACGGCCAGCGCATCGGCGTCCTGCTCGCAGAGAGTGTGGAAGTGCAGTCCGTCCAAAAGCTGCGGCAGGCTGGGGTCCTGCGACACGGCGGAATCCCATGCTGCGCGGGTCGTGCCAAGGCGGCTGCCGGGCGCGCAGGGATCGTAGATCGCGTGGCCATCCTGCGTGGAGCATTCTGGGTTGATGCGCAGCCCTACGCTCTTACCGGCTGCCTTGGCCTTGGGACCGAAGCGCGCCAGCTGCGCAGGGGAGTTAAAGACGATATGGTCGGCATAGCGCAGTAACTCGTCCATCTCGTCCGCACGGTAGGCAGCGCAAAAGACATGCACCTCACCGCCGGGCATCTCCTCGGCACCCAGCCGTGCCTCAAACAGGCCGCTGGCCTCGGTGCCCGCCAAGTGCGGCGCCAGCAGGGGATACAGGTCATAGTTGCTGAACGCCTTTTGCGCCAGCAGCACCCTGCAGCCGGTGCGCTGTGCCAGCCCGCCCAGAATCTCCGCGTTGCGGGTCAGCGCGGCCTCGTCCAGCAGGTAGCAGGGGGTTGGCAGGGCGGCAAATTCCGGCGGCACCGTGCCGCCGATGGCCGCAAACGGCGGCCGTGCATCGTGCAGTGCCATCAGTCCACCAGAACCGGGTTGTGGTTCTCGCTGCGGGGCAGGCCGTACTTATCCAGTGCATCGAGGAACGGATCGGGGTTGAACTCCTCGACCGTGTAGACGCCGGGCTTGACCCACTCGCCGGTCAGCATCATCAGGGCGCCGCACATGGCGGGCACACCGGTCGTGTAGCTGATGGCCTGGCTGCCGACCTCGCGGTAGCACTCCTGATGGTCGCAGATATTATAGATGTAGTAGGTCTTGTCCTTGCCGTCCTTTTTGCCGGTGAAGATGCAGCCAATGTTCGTCTTGCCCTTCGTGCGGGGGCCGAGGCTGGCGGGATCGGGCAGCAGAGCCTTCAGGAACTGGATGGGGACGATCTCCTGACCGTTGTAGTTGATGGGCGTGGTGGAGAGCATGCCCACATCCTCAAGGCAGCGCATGTGGTCAAGGTAGCTCTGGCCGAAGGTCATGAAGAAGCGGATGCGCTTGACGCCGGGCAGGTTCTTGCCGAGGGACTCGATCTCCTCATGATGCAGCAAGTACATATCCTTCTGGCCGACCTGATCAAAGTTGTACTCGCGCTTGATGCTCATGGCCGGGATCTCGACCCACTTGCCGTTCTCCATGTAGCTGCCGGGGGCAGAGACTTCGCGCAGGTTGATCTCGGGGTTGAAGTTTGTGGCAAAGGCGTAGCCGTGGTCACCGCCGTTGCAGTCCAGAATATCGATCGTGTCGATGGAATCGAACTCATGCTTGGCAGCGTAGGCGCAGTAGGCCTGAGTCACGCCCGGGTCAAAGCCGCAGCCCAGCAGGGCGGTCAGGCCGGCATCCTCAAACTTTTTCTTGTAGGCCCACTGCCAGCTGTAGTCAAAGTAGGCGGAGAAGCCAGCCTCCTTGCAGCGCTTCTCGTAGATGGCGCGCCATTCCGGGTCATCGGTGTTTTCCGGCTCGTAGTTGGCGGTGTCCATATAGTTGACGCCGCAGGCAAGGCAGGCGTCCATGATGGTCAGATCCTGATACGGCAGGGCAATGTTCATGACAAGGTCAGGCTTGTAGGCGTTGATGAGGTCGCAGAGCTGCTGCACATCATCGGCATCGACCTGCGCGGTGGTGATTTTGGTCTGGGTGTGCGGGGCCAGCTTGGCAGCGAGGGCATCGCACTTGGACTTCGTGCGGCTGGCGATGCACAGCTCGGTGAAAACATCGCTGACCTGGCAGCACTTGGAGATGGCGACAGATGCAACGCCGCCGCAGCCGATAACAAGAACTTTGCTCATGATGGGACTCCTTTGTATTTGAAATTTATAATAGATCCTTACTTCTCCAGCGCCAGCAGCAGCTCCCGCAGCACCTTGCAGGCCGTGGCGGTCGAAACACCGCTCTGGTCGAGCATGGGGGCCAGCTCGTTGACGTCTGCGCCGACGATGTTTGCTTTTGTCACGGTGCGGATCGCCTGTAAAAGCTGCAGAAAGCTTACGCCGCCCGCCTCAGGCGTACCGGTACCGGGAAAGGCCGAGGGGTCAAGGCAGTCGAGGTCGATGGTCAGATAGACCGGCACGCGCGTCTGACAGAGCCAGTCGGTCAGCTCGGCCAGACCGGTGAAATCGAAGCGGTGCATATCGGTGTGGCGGGCCGCAAACTGAAATTCCTCCCGCTCACCGCTGCGGATGCAGAACTGGTGGATGCGCCCGTCACCGATCAGATCATGGCAGCGGCGCAGCACACAGGCGTGGCTCAGCTGCGCGCCGAGGTAATCATCCCGCAGGTCTGCGTGGGCGTCAAAATGGACGATGTGCAGATCGGGATATTTGCGCACGGCTGCGC
>ENA-UOJI01001790-UOJI01001790.1-human-gut-metagenome-genome-assembly--contig:-P79-NODE-1790-length-13313-cov-10.679288_pt1 | contig 13313 bp, 7 predicted proteins | sample MGYA00242346_ERZ723893 | MGnify/ENA metagenome assembly ERZ723893 | reverse complement strand
TGTGCCTTTGCCAGAGCCTGTGCCACAGCCTCACGGAAGCCGTCGGAGGTCATGGTAGCGCCGGAAGCGCCGTCGATCTCTGCGCTGTTGGAAGCAATGGCGTTCTGGATCAGCTTGTCCAGAGCCGGTGCGCCGATGTCAGAGGACTCGGCGTGGGAGTTGACCACGATGTCCGAGATCTTGCCGTCGGTGATGGTCACGGTCACTTCCATGTCGCCGCCGCGGCCCTTGCCGGTGCCGGTGTAGCTGCCGTCCTTATAGACGGTGTCGGATGCCACGATGCCGTTCTCGTCCTTTGCCAGGTCGGCCAGCTCATCGCGGCTGGTCAGAGCCTCGCCGGAAGCGGTGGCCTTGGCCATGGTCTTGCCCAGCAGGTAGCCCCAGATCACGCAGCGGCCGTTGGAGTTGCCGGCCATGTTGATGGGGTAGTCGATGGCGTACAGGTCACCGGAGGTGTTGCCGGTGGCGTACAGACCCTCGATGGGCTTTTTCTCGTCGTCCAGGACCTGCAGGTCGGTGTTGACCGACAGGCCGCCCACGACAGCCAGCAGGGCAACGCCCACCTTGGCAGCGTAGAACGGAGCCTTGACCACCGGGTACAGGAAGTCGGCCGGCTTGTGGAAGTCATCGTCGGCGCCCTTGGTGACCAGCTCGTTGTAGCGGTCGATGGTCTCCTGCAGAACATCGGCGGGTGCGCCGATCAGAGCGGCCAGCTCCTCGATGCTGTCCGCCTTGACGGTGTTGCCCACGGCGATGTCGCTCTCCACGATGGAGGTCACATCGTCATCGGTGAACTCCTGGCCGATGGCTGCGCTCATGGTGTCCCAGAACATGCCGCCGCCGGTGCCGTTCTCCAGAGACATGCGGTTGTACTTGCCGTAGTCTGCATCAAAGATGGACCATGCAACGTTGCCGGTCTGGTGCATGACATTCATACTCTTGCCCTGCACCCAGGTGCCCTCGTTCATGAAACGGTGGCCTTCCTGGTTGACGAAGGGGAAGCAGCCGTGGAACATGGAGCATGCCTGCGGATGCAGCATCAGCGGGAACGGACCATCCTGCATGTGTGCACCGACCCACAGGCCCATCTTGTGGCCGTCGCCGGTGGAGAAGCCTGCGGGGCCGTGCTCGCAGCGCTGCACACGTTTGATGTTCTCGTCGCAGTAGTAGTCGGTCATCTCGGTATCTTCGTGGATGCCGCCGGTGGCCAGGATGACGCCCTTGGTGGCACGGAACAGCCACAGCTCGCCGTCACGCTGTGCGAACACGCCGGTCACGCGGCCGTCCTCCACCAGCAGCTCCTGAGCCTTGGTGTTGAAGAAGTAGGTGGCAGGGTGCTCGTACTTTTCTGCGTTCTGGCTGTCCTCGTACAGGACGTTGGTGGCTGCAAAGTAGCCGCACTTGGAGTCGAACTGATGGTCGCCGACGTTGACGAACATGTGGTAGTCGTAGGACTCGGGGATGATGGCGTTGGGGGCATGTGCACGGAAGGACACCGGCACCACACCGAACTCCGCGCACTTGTCGATCAGCCAGTTGCCGGCCTCGGGGGAGTTGTTGAACCACATGGAGACCAGAGCCTCGTTCACACGGCTGCCGCAGCGCTGGACCCAGATGTTCTGGTGCTCCACCACGTCGGTCATGTGGGGCAGCTTGCCCTCATCCACCAGAGACTGGACGTACTTGGTGTTGCACAGACCAACACCGCCGCCCTGGCCATGGATGGCGTTCTGGGCCTCAATGACCACGACCTCGCTGCCGTTCTCCACGCAGGAGCAGGCAGCGGTACAGCCGGCGTTGCCGGCACCCACGACGACCACCTCAGTGGTCACGACCTGCACGGCATCGGTATCCTTGTACTGATACGGGTCGGTGAAGAAGCTGGGCTTGCCGGTCTCGGCAGCAGCGGGCTGCTGAGCCGGGGTGCTGGAAGCGGGTGCAGAAGCAGCGGCAGAGGATGCGGTGCTGCTTGCGGCAGTGTTGTTGCTGCAGGCGGTCATGCCCAGAGCAGCGGCACCCAGTGCGCTGACTGCGGTGCCCTTGAGGAAGGATCTACGGGACAGTTTCGACATGGTAGTTTCTCCTTACATCTTTTTCTTTTTTCTCTCTTCGTGCATTGCGACGGAACGCCTCTTTGTTAAAAAAGAAACATTCACTTCGTTTCTATTTTAACATTGACACCGTTGGCTGTATATTGTATTCTTGATACAAATATCTCCCGTATTTTGTTTGTATTTGACCAAAGGAGACCCTCATGCTCACCACCGAACTCTGTGCCCGGCTCTGCGCCGACTTTCCGCTGCAATTGCCCGACGCCCCTGCCTGCTTTACCTGTACCCGGGTGGTGCTGGACCCCTGGGACGATGCAGAAGGCGGCACCGTTTTCATCGGCGAGGGCACTGTGGACCGCCCGGACCGGTTTTACCTTCTGTGCGCACCGGGCGCACCGCAGCACCCCAACGCCGCCCACTACGCCGACCCGGCCCTGACCCTGCCGCTGGTCCGGGCCGTTTACCGCCTGCTGGAGCCGGAGCGGCGGCTCCGGCGCCGCCTGCACCGTCTGGAGCAGGCCTGCCTCTCCGGCGGCCTGAAGGACCTGCTGGCCGCCGCCCGGCAGGAGCTGGGCAACCCGGTGCTGGTGGTGGACAGCAGCTTCCGCACCCTGGCCATGGAGCCGGAACAGCCCATCGGCATCGACAGTTGGGACCGCATCCTGCAGGGCGAAGCGCCTCAGCGTCACGACCTGAAGCAGGCCGAAGCCATAATCGAAAATTTTTCTGCCCGCAACCTTACCGGCCTGCAGACCGTACCTTACACCGAGCCGGACGGCCGCCCCGTCCGGCGGATGGTGGGGCCTGTGGTCGCCCCCGACGATGGCCGCAACTGCGGCGGGCTGGAGATCATTGAGCTGGAACACCCCTTTGCTCCGGAGGACGAGGTCCTGGCCCAGCGTCTGCTGGAGCTGCTGCAGCATTATCTGGTGCATGCAGCCCCCACCGCCTGGCGGGCTGCACCGGAAGAGCGCTTTTTGCAGGAGCTTCTGTTCTGTGAGCCTGCCCAGCAGAGCGCCATGCAGAAAAAGCTGCACCGCTTCCCGGCACTGGAAGCGCCCCCGCACTTCTATCTGGCCAGCATCCCGCTGTCGCAGGCGCACCGGCTCACCCGCACGAATCAACAGGCTCTGCTGGCCCACGAGTGGCCGGAAGGGTGGTTCATGCAGACCGAAACCGCCTTCCTGCTTCTGCTGCCCGGCACCGGGGACGCTGCCCAGCCGGAACAGCTGCTGCAAAAATTGCAGGAGGTGGGCCTGCGCATGGACCAGACCGTGATCCTGAGCATGCCGTTTCCCTCTCTGCTGCAGCTGGGCACCGTGTGGCGCTTCAATCAGGAAGCCGCCGCCACCGCCCGGGACCTGCACTGCGGTGCGGGCTGCCGCAGCGCCTCGGCCCTGTATCAGGACGTGTTTGTCCGCACCATCGCCCAGAGCGCCAACCTCCGGGCCTTCATCCACCCCATGCTGCGCCGCCTGCAGGAGTACGACCAGGCCCACAGCACCGCCCTGCTGCACACCCTGTGCGTCTACCTGCTGCAGGAGCAGAACCTCCATGCCACGGCCCGGCAGCTTTTCATCCACCGCAATACGCTGGTGTACCGGCTGCAGCGCATCCGCACCCTGCTGCAGCTGGATTTGGACGATGCCGCCGTGCGCAATGTCCTGCGCACCGGCTGTATCCTGCTGGAATACTATCAGGGTGCCTTCTGATTTTTCGCACAAAACAAGCCCCGGCACAGTCTGCATTCCACACTGTGCCGGGGCTTCATTGGTTTGTTTTCGTTACAGGGTCTCTACGCGGTCAAACAGGGAGCCTGCGGTCTCCACCGCGTCCCTGCTGCCAAAGGTCACCTTCACACCGGCAGCCATGGCATCGGCCAGACCGGCGGCCTGCTCTTTGAGCAGAGCTGCGTCCACGGCACACAGGGCCTTGCGGTCGGCAGCCTTCATTGCTTCGGTGATGCCGCAGAAATACTGCCGGTCCAGCTCCCGTGCCTCGGCGCGGGGCTTGCGGGGCGTGTCCAGCTTGGCCACGGCACCCACGATCAGGTCGTTCAGGTCCTTTTCGGTGTAATCGCGGGCGGCCAGCTCCGCCGGGCCCTTGGCAAAGGTGTCGTAGCTCTCGGTCAGGTGGGGGTCCCGGTAGGTGTACAGGTACTCCACACCGTCCGACGACAACATGCCAGTGCCGTAGGCGCCGCCCACCTCGCGGATGTTGTGCCACAGGTATTCGTAGCTCATCACGCGGGCCAGCACCTTACGGTCGCTGCGGCGCTCCATGGGCCACACCTGCACCGCGTAGTTCACGCCGCCGTCAATAATAAAGGCCTCGTTCACCGGCGGGGTCAGCGGCTCCACATAGGGCTGCGCCGCGTCGCGCTCCTGCGCCGCAAACCGGCTGCCCGGCAGCAGGGTGCGCAAGGTGTCCAGCGCCTGCTCCGAGCCGTGCAGGCTCACGGTGAGCTGGGCGTGCTGCAGCACCTGGGCCCGCAGGGTTTCCAGCTTTGCGCCAAGGCCTGCCCAGTCGGCCTTTTCCAGCAGATTGCACAGGAAGCGATAATAGCTTACGCCGCTGCATCGCTCGCTGGCCGCGTTCTCCACATTGTAGTGGGCACTGGCACGGACCGCCGCATAGGCGTTGCCCTGCTGGATGAACTGCTGTTCCATGTTCAGTTTCTGCTGGCTCAGCACCCGGGCAAAGGCGGCTTCCGCCGCCGGGCCGGTGAGCTGCGTGTCATACAGCCACTCGCCGCCCAGCTCCACGGCCTTTTGCAGGCTGCGTTCCAGCAGGCTCAGGCTCATGGTCAGTTTGGCATGGCAGGGTGCGCCCTCCTGCCGGCCGGTCCAGAAGTCCAGCAGTACGCGGCTGTCGCCCAGCCAGGTGCTGCGCAGGGTGTTCAGCTGCTGGGCCGTGTGGGTCGGCGTGTCCAGCTCGTCCAGCACATCGGTGAGTAGGTCCAGATACGGCAGGTCCTCCGGGGCCACATGGCCCAGGTCATAGTAGAAATTCAGGTACAGGCTGCCCGCCGAGGGGTGGCGCAGCACCGTGGCACCGGCCACCTGCTCGGTCTGCCCGGCCGCGCTGGGGGCACCTTCGCCCAGGTCGGCCACGGTCAGCGGGTGATCCAGCACCAGTTTGGCGTCGGTGCGGGCCGGGGCCTGTGTCCCTTCCTGCTTCTTGGGCAGGGTGGGCACCTGCAGCACCTGCACCGGAGCCGGGGCAAACAGGCTGCGCAGCAGCTCGTCGAACCAGCCGTCCGCCATCTTGCTGCGCAGAGAGGCAAACAGCTTGTCCGTGTGCAGCAGCAGGGCGGGGTCCCCGGTGTGCAGCCAGCCCGTGGAAGCGTTGATGGCGTCCAGCACGCCGTCCGGCAGGCTGCCCGGCCGCTCCAGCGAGGCAAACTCTGCCGAATTCAGCGAGGCCAGCAGCAGCTCCTGCGGGATGCCCCGGGCCAGTACGTCATCCACTGCCTTGCGCACCGCCGGGGCAAACTTGCGGGCGCTCTCTTCGGTGGCACCCCGCAGCACCAGCTCCAGCGTGGGCTGCAGGGTGCTGTCATCAAAGCCCATGTCGATGTCCGCACCCAGCTTTTCGGCCAGCAGGGCCGCTTTCAGGGGCGAATTGTTGGTGCCCAGCAGCGCGTCCAGCAGGATCTCCACGCCCAGCTGCCGTTCCCGGTCCGCAAAGGCACCGGTGTACCAGGCCAGTGCGCACTGCACCTCGTCCGGCTCCGGATTCTCGGTGTAATAGGGCAGCTCCACGCAGGTGCCCGGCTGCTCGTCCTGCACCGTCAGGCGGGGGCGGGTGGTGGTCCTGGGCATCCGGGACAGGTAATCGCGGTCCAGCATTTCCAGCTTTTCGGCCACGTCCATCTTGCCGTACAGGGTGATGCAGCAGTTGTCCGCGCTGTAGTGGCGGCGGTACACCCGCTGATATTTCTCATAGGTCAGCGCCGGGATGCTCTCTGGGTCGCCGCCGGACACAAAGCCATAGGCCGTGTCCGGGAACATGGCACGCTCCAGCGCATTCTGCAGCTGAGCGTCCGGGGTGGCAAGGGCCCCCTGCATCTCGTTGTACACCACGCCGCTCACAGTGCCGTCGGCATCCCGATGCCAGCCCTCCTGCTCGAACACAGCCCTGTCCACCATGGCCAGCGGGCAGAACACCGCGTTCAGGTAGACGTCCATCAGGTTTCTGAAATCCGTCTCGTTGGGAGTGGCAAAGGGGTACACGGTCTTATCCGGGAAGGTCATTGCATTGAGGAAGGATGCCATGCTGCTCTTGAGCAGCTGCAGAAACGGCGAGGTGACCGGGTATTTTTCGCTTCCGGCCAGCACCGAATGCTCCAGAATATGAAAAACGCCGGTGTCATCGGAGGGGAAGGTGCCGAACCCGATGCCAAAGGCCTTGTTGTTGTCCTCATTTTCCACCAGCAGGATGGTGGCCCCGCTCACGTCGTGGGTGAGCACGGTCAGGGTACCGTGCTGCTCGGGGCAGTCCTCTGTGCGGACGAGGGTATAACCGGGAACCTGCTTCATCGCTTTATTCTCCTTTGTGTTGTTGGTCTGGCCCTATTGTATCATTCACCGTTCCAAAACACAATTGCCGGTTTGTAAACAATAACCCAAAAAGGCTCCCCTGTGCATGCGCAGAGGAGCCTTTTGAAAAAACGTGTGTTACACCTGCTTGGCGTGTTCCGTCCGGCACGACACCCGGAACAGCACAAAGCCGATGACGAACAGCACCGCGATGCTGCCCACGCCCACATTGGCACTGCCGGTGAGCTGGCTGCCCACACTGACGATCATGGTGCCCAGGAAGGATGCCCCCTTGCCGCAGATGTCGAACAGGCCGAAGTATTCGCCGGATTTTTCCGCCGGGATGATCTTGGCAAAGTGGCTGCGGCTCAGTGCCTGCACACCGCCCTGGAACATCCCCACCATCACGGCCAGCACCCAGAACTGCCACTGCTGGGTGAGGAAGAAGGCAAACACCGCAATGCCGGTATAGGCCGCGATGCACACCGGGATCAACTGGCTGGAGGGGTATTTTGCGCTCAGCCGGCCGAAGATCAGCGCCGAGGGAAAGGCCACGATCTGGGTGACCAGCAGCGCCAGCAGCAGGCCGGTGGTGTCCAGACCCAGGGCCGTGCCGTAGGCCGTGGCCATATCAATGATGGTGTACACGCCGTCGATGTAGCAGAAGAACGCCAGCAGGAACCAGAACACCTGCTTGTCCTCATAGAGGTGCTTCAGGGTGTGGCCGATGCGCACAAAACTCTGCCGGATGGCGTGCTGCTCCACCTCCACGTAGTTGACCTGCCGGTAGTGCCGGAGCAGCGGCAGGGTGGTGCCCAGCCACCACACAGCCGTGATGAACAGTGCAATGGTCAGGGCGGTCATCTGGCTCATGCCGATGGCCCCGCTGCCCAGCACCAGCGCCAGACACACCACAAAGGGCACACAGCTGCCGATGTAGCCCCAGGCATAGCCGCGGGAGGACACCATGTCCATCCGCTCCGGGGTGGTCACATCGCCCAGCATGGAGTCGTAGAACACCAGACTGCCCGAATAGCCGATCTTGGCCACGATGAAGATGACCAGGAACGGCAGCCAGGTGCGGGCCGCGCCCATGGCACAGCAGCCCAGCACACCCACGAACAGGCAGAGCATGAAGATGGGCTTTTTGAAGCCTTTGGTATCGGCCAGGGTGCCCAGGATTGGCCCCAGCACGGCGGTGATCACCGTGACCACCGAGCTTGCATAGCCCCAGTAGGCCAGATAGTTCACCTTGCTCACGCCGCCGGCCTCCGCCAGCGCATTGAAGAAGATGGGCACCAGGGTTGCAATCATCAGCACAAAGGCCGAGTTGCCCACATCGTACAGGATCCACGCACGCTCCAGCGGCGTGACCTTAAATTTTTTCTTTTGCATTCTTGTTCCTCTCGCACCGCCGTGCGGTGCACTCTCTTTTCCCAGTTGTCTGAACGGCAGGGAGTTTCTCCGACCTCCTGCTGGCCGCCCCTCAGAATTCCCCGAAGGTGTGGTCATAGGCCTTGTCCAACGGCTCGTCCGTGTCCAGCGTTTCCGCATAGGCTTCGATCAGCCGCACCGCCAGCGGAATGGCCTGCTGGTACAGGGCATCCAGTTTCTCATTGCTCTCGGTGCACTGCGGGTTGGGCTGCGGGTTGGCCACAAGGCCGTGGAGCACATCGTACTTGCCCACTGCCTTCATGCCGGTGAGCACTACCCAGCGCTTGACCGCGCCGGAGGGCTGCAGCAGCCGGTGCATCGCGATCATCCCCTTGAGGGCGTCCAGCACCTGCAGGCCGGTCAGGCCCTCGTAGAAGGGCGCGATGACCCGGGCATTTTCCGCCGTGGGCCGGATATGGCTGGCCGTGAAGAAGCTCTTCGGGTCATGGCCGTCCCGGCGCAGCAGCATGTCGTCGAACTCGGTCTCGATTTCGCAGTGGCTCACTCCGCTCTGGCGGGTGTAGGCCTCCACATAGGGGTGACAGGTGCTGTCCAGCGCAAAATGACACACGAACCCCAGCGCATAGGCCAGCGCGGCGTTCCGGTTCTTTGCCTGTTGCACCACGCCCCGGGCGCGCTCAAAGAACACCCGGCCCGGCTGCTCGTGCATGGCGTTGCCCAGGGCACTCACGGGGTTGGACTTGGCTGCATGATAGTAGAACAGCAGATCCGGCCCGTGCAGGCCCACGTCGAACAGGGCCCGGTTTTTCCCGATCTGATCCTGCAGGGCTGCGGGCAGCTGCTGCAGAACATCCGCGCCGAAGCGGCGGTGCGCATAAGTTGACGGCATAAGATCCCCTCCTGTTTCTGTCGGGCGCAGTGCGCTCATAGTTTCAGTATAGCAGAAAGTTTCCCGACCTTCTACCCTTTCGTGTCTGATTTCTGTAAAAATTTTGAATGATTTTTACTGCATTCTACCGGGTCGTTTCTGAAAATATGGGCTCTGCACGCAAAGCGCAAAAAAGCACAGCCGTTCTCAGAACAGCTGTGCCTTTCCGGTATCAATTCTTATATGTTCTCGTAGCCCTGGGGCATCTCGTTCTTGCGGTTGCGGTCCATGAGGGTGCGTAGCGCGTCGCTGGCGCTCATACCCTCCTTGACGATGGCGTTCACCGTCTGCACGATGGGCATTTCCACGTTGTACTTGGCAGCGAGCTCCATGGCGGCGGGCAGGGCGTTGATGCCCTCCACCACCATGCCCACTTCCTTCACGGCCTGCTCCGGGCTCTCGCCCTTGCCGATGAGGATGCCGGCGCGGTTGTTGCGGCTGTGCATGCTGGTGGCCGTCACGATCAAGTCCCCGATGCCGGCCAGGCCCGCAAAGGTGTGGATGTTGCAGCCCATGGCCACGCCCAGGCGGGCGATCTCGGCAATGCCGCGGGTGATCAGGGCCGCGCGGGCATTGTCGCCGTAGCCAAGGCCGGTGGAGATGCCCACGCCCAGGGCGATCACGTTCTTCAGGGCACCGCTCAGCTCCACGCCCTTGATGTCGGGGTTGGTGTACACGCGCATGCAGGTGTTGCTGAACACATCCTGCACAAAGCGGGCCGCCTCGTCATCCGGGCAGGCCGACACAATGGTGGTGGGCAGGTCCAGCGCCACTTCCTCGGCGTGGGTGGGGCCGCTCAGGGCCACCAGCCTGCAGTTTTTGGGGCCGCCGTCCCTGTTCAGCTCGTCGGCGATCACCTCGGTCATGGTATATAAGGTATCCGGCTCCATGCCCTTGGCCACATCCACAAGGATCTGACCGTCCGGGATATAGGGCCGTGCCTTGGCGGTGGTGCCCCGCACGAACACCGACGGCACTGCAAACAGCAGCACATCCTTGCCGGTGCACACTTCCTCGATGCTCTTGGTGAACTGCAGCTCGGCCGGGATCTTCATGCCCGGCAGGTTGGGGTGCACCCGTGTAGTGGAGAGGTTGTCCACCTCCGCCTCAATGGCCGACCACACCTGCACTTCGTTGCCGCTGACGGTCAGCATCCGCGCCAGCGCCATGCCCCAGGTACCTGCACCCAGAACGCCAATCTTCCGTTTCGTCACGTTTGTGTCCTCCGTTTGCACCGGCAGCCGGGCCGCCGGTGAATTTGCGCGGCACCGGCAAACCCGGTGTGCACGTTGTTATGCCCATTGTACACGAAAGCGCCTGCCGCGTCAACCGGCTTGCCGCATTGCACAAAGTTCCCGCAGCGGCTGGGCCGTTTTTGTTCACAATACGCGATTTTTGCAAACCATTTGCACCGCCGGACGTTTCATGTTATAGTATTCTGGTAGGTTTTGTAGGAATTTCCGCAAACCCCTTGACTTTGAGTATACTCGAAGTTGTATAATACATTCACCGTTGTTTTCTGAGAGTATTTGAGGTACTGTGATCGTTCATGTTTGAAGCACTTTTATCCAACCGCACGGTCAGCGTGCTGGTGGAGGCCCTGCCCCGCATCCTGACGGCCGGCCTTACCATGACCATCCCGCTGACGCTGGTGTCCTTCTTTTTTGCCATGATCATCGCGGTGGTGGTGGCACTGGTGCAGTACGCCAACGTGCCGGTGCTGCGGCAGATTGCCCGGTTCTACATCTGGGTCATCCGCGGCACACCGCTGCTGGTGCAGCTGTTCATCATCTTTTACGGCCTGCCCAGCCTGGGCATCATGCTGGACGCCTTTCCCGCCGCCGTCATCGCCTTTGCCTTCAATGAGGGTGCCTACTGCGCCGAGACCATGCGCGGCGCGCTGGAAAGCGTGCCCCAGGGCCAGCTGGAAGCCGGTTACTGCGTAGGCATGAGCTGGGTGCAGATCATGCGCCGCATCGTGCTGCCGCAGGCTTTGCGCACCGCCGTGCCCGCCCTGTCCAACTCCCTCATCGGCATGATCAAGGACACCTCGCTGGCGTCCAACATCACGGTGGCCGAGCTGTTCATGGCCGGTCAGCGCGTGGCGGCCCGCACCTACATCTTCCTGCCCATCTACTGTGAGGTGGCGGTGGTGTACCTGCTGTTCTGCACGGTCATCACCAAACTGCAGGCTGTGCTGGAGCACCGGCTCAACGCCCGGGGCTTCCAGTAAGAAAGGAGTGTGGAACCCATGGCAATGATGGAGATCCGGAACGTCCACAAGACCTTCCGCACCTACGCAAAAGCCGGTCTGCGCCCCGGTGCACACAAGGTGGTCAGCGAGCTGCCGGTGCTGCAGGGCGTGGACCTGACCGTGGAAAAAGGCGATGTGGTGGCCATTCTGGGCCCTTCTGGCTCCGGCAAGACCACCCTGCTGCGCTGCCTGAATTTTCTGGAGACCGCCGACGCAGGCCAGCTGGTGCTGGACGGCGAGACCTTTGACCTGGCCCATGCAGGCCGGGCCGACATCGCCCGGCTGCGCAAAAAGACGGCCTTTGTGTTCCAGAACTACAACCTGTTCCGGAACAAGACCGCCCTGCAGAACGTGACTGAGGGACTCATCGTGGCCCGCAGGATGCCCCGGGAGCAGGCCGACGCCATCGGCCGCCGCATGCTGGAAAAGGTGGGTCTGGCCGACCGGGCCGACTACTACCCCCGCCAGCTCTCCGGCGGTCAGCAGCAGCGCGTAGCCATTGCCCGTGCCCTGGCCACCGACCCGGAGATCATCTATTTCGACGAGCCCACCAGTGCGCTGGACCCGGAGCTGACCGGCGAGGTGCTGAGCGTGATGCGCCAGCTGGCCGAAGAGGGCATGACCATGCTGGTGGTGACCCACGAGATGGGCTTTGCCCGCAACGTTTCCTCCAAGACGGTGTTCATGGAGAACGGCGTGGTGGTGGAGCAGGCTCCCTCCCGCGAATTCTTTGCCGACCCGAAGGAGGAGCGCACCCGGGCCTTTTTGCAAAAGATCGCCCACACGGAGTGATATACGGTCATCGGGGAGCTTCCTCCTCGGACACGAATACGGGTTGCGGCTCCCAGCGCATGCGGCGGCCCTTGAGCGAGCCTTGCATTCTGCTGGCCGCTGTCCCAACAGCAACTCCCTGTTTCCGCCGCTGGCGGCGGTCGTTGCCGTTGCAGGCCATTCCATCGCCCGCCCTATTGCCCTACGGGCAACAGGGTCCCACCCCAGCGGACGGTCCTCGGAGAAACTCCCCGATGGCCGCCTAGACAAACATTTTAACTGAAAGGATATTTCTATGAAACGCAGAACCTTTATTTCTCTGATGAGTGTGATGGCTGCCGCCGGTGTGCTGACCCTGGCAGGCTGCTCTTCCAATTCCGGCAGCAGCGCTGCCGCTTCCGGTGCGGCTTCTTCGGCTGCTTCCACCGGCGCTGCCGACCAGCTGGCCGCCATTCAGACCAACGGCAAGCTGGTGGTGGCACTGGAAGGTGCCTGGCAGCCCTGGAGCTACCACGACGAGAGCGACACCCTGGTGGGCTACGACGTGGAAGTCTCCCGCGCCATCGCCGAGAAGCTGGGCGTGGAGCCGGAGTATGTGGAAAGCGACTGGGACAGCCTGTTTGCCGGGCTGGACGCAGGCCGCTTTGACATCGTGTGCAACGGCGTCGAGGTAACCGACGAGCGCGCCAAGACCTACGACTTCACCACCCCTTACGGCTACATCCACACCGCACTGGCCGTGCGCAAGGACAACGAGGACATCAAGAGCTTTGAGGACCTGAAGGGCAAGACCACTGCCAACAGCCTGGCTTCCACCTACATGGAGCTGGCCGAGAGCTATGGTGCCACCGTGCAGGGCATCGACACGCTGGAAGAGACCATCCAGCTGCTGACCGCCGGCCGCATCGACGCCACCCTGAACGCCGATGTGTCCTTCTACGACTACCTGAATGTGCATCCGGACGCCGACTTCAAGCTGGTGGCCCAGACCGAGGACGCTTCTCATGTGGCCATCCCGGTGCGCAAGGGCGACGACAGCGCTTCCCTGCTGGAAGCCATCAACACTGCCATTGAGGAGCTGCGGGCCGACGGCACCCTGAAAGCTCTGGGCGAAAAATACTTTGGGCAGGATATTTCTTCGGAGGACTAAGAAGCTCAGCCCTCTCCGTCTGCTCCCTTCGTTTCCATCCAGCTCCCCCGAAAGGGGGAGCTTTTTTGTTGCCTGCCATATTTTTTTGTGCTCCTCTATTGACTTGTGCAATATTATATGCTATATAATATTATAGAAACAGGTCACATCGAAAGGAGGTTGTCCCCACATGAGTTTTCCCATCAGTGCCGCGCTGCTGGACGCCATTGTGCTGTCCGTGGTG
>ENA-UOJI01001789-UOJI01001789.1-human-gut-metagenome-genome-assembly--contig:-P79-NODE-1789-length-13318-cov-20.342306_pt1 | contig 13318 bp, 10 predicted proteins | sample MGYA00242346_ERZ723893 | MGnify/ENA metagenome assembly ERZ723893 | reverse complement strand
TGAGAGTGGTGACGACTCGCAGAAGATTCATGGCGAAGCCATGTACACCGCACCTACACTGCGCAGCGCGTGCAGCTCTTCAAGCCCCAGACCGGCAATGTTGGGGGTCGAGGGGCCCTCCCCTCGCGTTCTCTTGGGGGTCTAAGGGGGCCATTCTCTCACGCGAGAGAATGGCCCCCTTATCCGCGTCCCCTGCACGGTGCAGGGAAAAACGCCCCCCTGCGAGTACGCAGGGAACAATACAACACAGTGTGTTAAAACAATGTTAACTGGCTCGTTTCAGGCAATCCCGCAAACGCGCCCAGCGCGCGCAGCTGGTCGATATGCGTCTGCGACAGCTTGTTGCAGCAGAGGGAAAACTCCTCCACCGATGTAAAGTCCTTCCCCTTGCGCTTCTCGACGGTGTCGAGCGCTGCGGTCTCGCCGAGTCCGCGGACGGACGTGAACGGCGGCAGCAGGCCGTTTTCCGTGACGACGAACTTCGTCGCATCGCTGCGGTAGATATCGATGGGCTCAAAGTGGAAGCCGCGCAGGCAGAATTCGTAGCAGACTTCAAGCGTCGTCATCAAGTCCTGTTCCACGGCGGTCGCGTCCTTGTTATTTTCGATCTCGCGGATGCGGCGGCGCAGCGCGTCGGCGTCCTTGCAGCACTCGGCGGCGTCGAATGCCTTGGCGCGGATGGAGAAGAACGTCGCGTAGAACGCGAGCGGCTCGTGCACCTTGAACCACGCGATACGGAACGCCATCATAACGTATGCGACCGCGTGCGCTTTCGGGAAGAGGTAACCGATCTTCGCAAGCGACTCGATGTACCACTCCGGCACGTCGTGCTTGCGCATCTCTTCGACCCACATCGGCCAGTCCCCCGCCTTGCCGCCCTTGACCTTGCCCTTTCGGACGGCCTCCATGATCTTAAAGCTCATCTTCGGGTCAAGCCCCATAGAGATGAGGTAGAGCATGATATCGTCACGGCAGCCGACGGTCTCCAGAACGCTCGCCGTGCCGCTGATGATCAGATCCTTCGCGTTGCCGAGCCACACGTCCGTGCCGTGGGAGAAGCCTGAAAGGCGCAGCAGCGTGTTGAAGTCCTTGGGCTGCGTGTCGACGAGCATCTGGCGCGTGAAGCGCGTGTTGAACTCCGGGATCGCGACGGCGCCCGTGGGGCCGAGCACTTCGTCGTTCTCGTAGCCGAGCACCTTGGACGAGATGAAGATCGACATCGTGTCGGGGTCGTCGAGCGGGATAGCGCGGGCGTTCACGCCCGTCAGATTTTCGAGCATGCGGATCATCGTCGGGTCATCGTGGCCGAGCATATCGAGCTTTAAGAGGTTGTCCTCCATGCAGTGATATTCGAAATGCGTGGTGATCGTGTCGCTGTCGGGGTCGTCCGCGGGGTGCTGTACGGGGCAGAAATCCTCGATATCCATGTCGTCCGGCACGACGACGAGTCCGCCGGGATGCTGGCCCGTCGTGCGTCGCACGCCGACGCAGCCCGCCGTCAGGCGGTCGATCTCGGCGTTGCCCGCGGCGATGCCGTTTTCCTCGAGGTATTTTTTGACGAAGCCGTAGGCCGTCTTCTCCGCGAGCGTACCGATCGTACCCGCGCGGAACACCTGCGTCTTGCCGAACATCTCGACCGCGTGCGCGTGGGCGCGCGCCTGATATTCGCCTGAGAAGTTGAGGTCGATATCCGGCACCTTGCCGCCGCCGTAGCCAAGGAAAGTTTCAAACGGGATGTCGAAGCCGTCTTTGACATACTTCGTGCCGCAGACGGGACACATTTTATCGGGCATGTCCGCGCCACAGCCATACTCGCCCGCGTGGAACTCGACGTTGCGGCACTTCGGGCAGCGGTAGTGCGGCGGCAGGGCGTTGACCTCGGTGATGCCGGCCATGTACGCTACGAGCGACGAGCCGACCGACCCTCGCGAGCCGACGAGGTAGCCGCACTCGAGCGAGCGCTGCACGAGCTTCTGCGCCGACATGTAGACGACGTCGTACTTGCCCAGAATGCTGCCGAGCTCGACGTTCAGCCGGTCGACGATCAGCTGCGGCAGATCGTCGCCGTAAAGCTCGTGCGCTTTCCCCCACACCATGCGGTTAAGGTCTTCTTCCGAATTTTCAAGCCGCGGCGGGAACAGCTTGCCCTTGGGCAAAAGCTCAATATCCTCCACCTGCTCGGCGATGGCGCGGGTGTTCGTCACGACGACCTCGTAGGCTTTCTCCTTGCCGAGGTAGTCAAATTCCTTGAGCATTTCGTCCGTCGTGCGGAAGTAGAGCGGGACAGGCTCGTTCGCGTCGGCGAATTTCTTTGACGCGAGCAGGATATGGCGATAAACCTCGTCTTCGGGGTCGAGGAAGTGGACGTCGCCCGTTGCGCAGACGGGCTTGCTGAGCTCTTCGCCAAGCTTGACAACAGTGCGGTTGAAGTCCTTGAGGTCTTCGTCGTCGCGCACCGTGCCGTCGCGCACCATGAAGCGGTTATTGCCGAGCGGCTGAATTTCAAGATAGTCGTAGAACGAGGCGATGCGCTTGAGCTCATTCCAGTCCTTGTGGTCGACGATGGCGCGGAACAGCTCGCCCGCCTCGCAGGCAGAGCCGATGATCAAGCCCTCGCGATGCGCGACAAGCTCGCTTTTCGGGATGATCGGCACGCGCTTAAAGTATTTGAGGTTCGACGCCGAGATGAGCTGGTAGAGGTCCTTGAGGCCCACCTTGTTCTTGGCGATCAGAATGATGTGCTTTGGGAAACGGTTGCGCTTGACGCCGAGCGGGCGGAGCTTCGTCATCTCGTCGTTGATCTGCTGGAGGCGCGTGACGCCGCGCTCTTCGAGCATGACGAAGAACTTGGCCAGCATCTGCGCGACCGGGACCGCATCGTCGGACGCGCGGTGGTGGTTGAACTGCGGGAGCTGCAAGTGGTCGGCCACGATGTCGAGCTTGTACTTGCCGAGCTCGGGCAGGAGATTCTGCGCGAAAATCAGCGAGTCGAGATACGTCGGCTCGAACGGGATGCCGCACTTTTTGCAGCCTGCGCGGATGAAGCTGATATCAAACTCCGCATTGTGCGCAGCGAGCGGGCGGCCGCCCGCAAAGGCCAAAAACGCGTGCAGCGCGTCCTCCAGCTTCGGCGCGCCGCGCAGCATGTCGTCTGTGATGCCGGTCAGGCCGATGATCTCAGTCGAAAGCCGGCGCTCGGGGTCGACAAAGGTTTGGAACGTGTCGACGATCTCGCCGTCTTTCAGAATGACCGCACCGATCTCGGTGATGGCATCGTGCGCGACCTTCAGACCCGTTGTTTCAATGTCGAAACAGCAGATCTCAGTCGAAAAATCGCCGTCCTGCGGGCCGTGCACACAGATACGGTCGTCGATGTTGTTGAGAAAATAGCCCTCACAGCCGTAAAGGAGTTTTATTTTACCCTCGCCGGTGTGCCAGGCGTCCGGGAAGCTCTGCGCTACGCCGTGATCCGTGATGGCGATGGCGGGCATCCCCCACTTGATCGCGCGCTTGACGACCGCGGCGGTATCGGTCAGCGCGTCCATGTTGGACATACGGGTATGTAAGTGCAGCTCGACGCGCTTTTCCTCCGCCGTGTCCGTGCGCTCGGCGTGGTCGATCTGCATGATGTCCTGCGGGTTGAGCTGCATATCCTTACCATCGTAGGAGAGCTCCATGCGGCCGCTGACGCGCAGCCACATGCCGACGCTGATCTTGCCAAGAAGCTCCGTCGCCTCGCGCTCGGGCATGCTGCGGCGGATGAAGAGCGAGCCTTCGTAGTCCGTCATTTCGAGCAACATCGTCCAGACGCCGGCGCGGCGCGTCTCGTGGCAGTCGAACTTGAAGACCTTGCCCTCAACGACGACGTGACCGGCCTTTGGCGTCAGCTCGCTGATGGGGAGCACTCTCCCCTTTGCAATCTCGCGGCCCATGATGACACTGCCGCTGCCGCTCACCTTGCGGCCAGCGTTCTTCAACATGTCGGGAAAGGCCTCCGCCGTTGATTTGACGTGGATGTCCACGCGCTTTAAGTCGTAATTGCGCGCAAGAAGCTGCTCGACCGTTTCGCGCGTCGAGTCGTTCATCTCCGCGCGCACGGTCATGTCGAGCGTCATCGTGCGCTTTTCCGGCTCGAGCACCATGTTCGTGACCATCGCGGCGTTGAGCGGGACGCGCAGGTCAAAATCCGGCGAAAAGTCGGTGAATAATTCAAAAAAAGGAATCTTTTGTGCCATAGCCACAACCTTATCTCAGTATCGTTTCCGCTCGGTCAGAGTTTTTTGATTTCCTCCATCAAAGCGTCGACAAGCTTTTCCTGCGGCACTTTGTAAAGGATTTTTCCTTTTCGGAAAATCATGCCCTCACCTTTACCGCCGGCCACGCCGATATCGGCGGCCGAGGCCTCACCGGGCCCGTTGACGACGCAGCCCATCACGGCGACCGTGATATTCTTCTTGCAGTCGGCAAGACGGCGCTCTAGCTCCTCGGCGATCGGGATCATGTCGTACGCCGTGCGGCCGCACGTCGGGCAGGAGACGAGGTTCACACCGCTGCGGCGGATGCCGCAGGCCTGCAAAATGCGCTTGGCGGCGTAGACCTCTTCCACGGGGTCCGCCGTGAGCGAGACGCGCATCGTGTCGCCGATGCCCTCGCACAGAAGGCCGCCGATGCCGATGGCGGACTTCAAAAGCCCCATCGTGGGCGTGCCCGCCTCGGTCACGCCGAGGTGGAGCGGATAGTCGACCTTTTCGTGCAGAAGGCGATAGGCCGCCATGTTGAGCGGTACATCAGAGCTCTTGACCGAGATGCAGATCTCGGTAAAATCGAACTTTTCAAGCAGCCGCACATGTCTGAGCGCGCTCTCGACGAGCGCCTCGGGCGTCACGCGGCCATATTTTGCGAGCAGCTCCTTTTCAAGCGAGCCGCCGTTCACGCCGATGCGGATGGGAACCTTGTGTTCACGGCAGGCGTCTACGACCGCCTTGACGCGGTCATCTCCCCCGATGTTGCCGGGGTTGATGCGAATTTTGTCCGCGCCGCGCGCCGCCGCTTCGACGGCGAGACGGTAGTCGAAATGAATGTCCGCGACGAGCGGGATGGAGATATTCTCCTTAATTTCACTCAGCGCGTGCGCGGCCTCCATATTCGGCACCGTGACGCGCACGATCTCGCAGCCCGCCTCTTCGAGCGCGTGGATCTGCGCGATGGTGGCCTTGGCATCCTCAGTGTGCGTGTTGCACATCGACTGGATCGTGACCGGCGCGCCGCCGCCGATAGCGACGCCGCCTGCGATAATTTGCTTGCTCATAAGATCATCCTCCTCACAGGAGCTTGACAATGTCGTGGAACGTGACGAACAGCATCAGCGCCATTAAAAGCGCAAAGCCGATGCCGTTGATGACGTTCAGATATTTGGACGGAATTTCCTTTTTGAAAAGCGCCACGGCGATGCCGTTGACGAGCAGGAACAGCACGTGTCCGCCGTCGAGTGCGGGCAGCGGCAGCAGGTTCATCACGGCGAGGTTCACCGCGAACATCGCGGCGAAAAAGAGAATATTTTCAAGCGCCGCGCCGAAGCCCTCGGTAGCCTCGGTCTCCTTGCCGACCTCCGTGATGGTCGAGACGATGCCGACCGGGCCGCTCAGATCGTTCACGCCCGCCGCGCCCGAAAGCAGCATTTGCAGGCTCAGTCTCACGATGCGGACATAGTCCATCGTCTGGTACCAGCTGTATTGCAGGCGCAGAAGCGGCGTCGCCTCGACGATACCGCCGTAGGTAAAGCCGTAGGCCTCGTACTCCTGCCCGTTTTCGTCAGTGTAGACTTGCTTCGTGAGCGTGCGGTCGTACTTTTTGCCGTCGCGCAGGACGGTCATGTCGATCGTGCCCGTGTCGCCAAGGCCCATGATGAGCGACACGTCGCTCTTTAAATAAATGCGCTCACCGTTGATGGCGTAGATCGTGTCGCCGGGCATCAGGCCGTCCTCTCCCTGCTGCGGGAAATCGGGGTTCAGCTCGACGATCTCCGTCGTGTAGAATGCCTGCGCACCCGCATACAGACAGATGACGATGATGAGGCCCGTCAGGAAGTTCATGAACGCGCCCGCGACGAAGATGATGAACTTCTTCCACCAGACCTGGCGGCCCAGCGCGCGGTCGTCGTCCGAATCCTCGTCCTCGCCCTCCATGGCGCAGTAGCCTCCGATGGGCAGGAGCCGCAGGGAGTATTCGGTGTCCCCCTTCGTCTTATGGAAAAGCTGCGGGCCCATGCCGATGGAAAATTCGTTGACGCGCACGCCGCAGGCCTTGGCCGCCAAAAAGTGGCCAAACTCATGCACGGCGATGAGCACGCCGAAAATCAGGATCGCAATGAGAATATAAACCATGGTCTCTCCTAAATTTGGTCAGTTGAGTTTTTCGCGCACGACCTCGCGCGCGAGCCGGTCTGCTTCCAGAATATCCGAAAGCTGCGGTTGATATACCGTCTCGGTTTTATCGAGCGCCGCTTCGATGAGGTCAGGGATGGCACAGATGCCGATCTCGTCGCACAGAAATGCCGCGACAGCCTCTTCGTTCGCGCCGTTCATCGCCGCGCAGTAAACATTGCCGATGGCGGCGCACTGCTTGGCGATCTTCAGGCAGCGGAAAACCTCTTCATCGGGCTCGGCGAACGTCAGCGGCGGGCACTTGAGAAGGTCAAGCGGCTCCGCGGGCGAAACGGCCCTGTTGGGGTACGTCATCGCGTAGCGGATGGGCAGCTTCATGTCCGGTGTGCCGAGCTGGGCGAGCATCGCCCCGTCGTGAAACTCGACGAGCGAGTGCACGATGCTCTGGCGATGGATGACCGCGTCGACCTGACGCAGCGGCAGGCGGTAGAGCCGCATGGCCTCGATGATCTCAAGGCCCTTGTTCATCAGCGTCGCGGAGTCGATGGTGATCTTCGCACCCATTGTCCAGTTCGGGTGCTTGAGCGCGTCGGCCTTCGTCTTAGTCGCAAGCTCCGGCAGGCTCAGGCCGTAGAACGGCCCGCCCGAGCAGGTCAGAATGAGGCGCTTGATCTCACCGCGGTCGCGGCAGCCCTGCAAGCACTGGAAGATCGCGCTGTGCTCGCTGTCGACGGGGACGATCTCCGCGCCGTATTTTTCCGCCGCGTCCACCACAAGCTCGCCCGCGCAGACGAGCGTTTCCTTGTTGGCAAGCGCGATGCGCTTTTTCTTCTCGATTGCCGCGAGCGTCGGCTGGAGTCCGATCATGCCCATCACGGCGGTGACGACCGTGTCAGCGTCGTCCGCCGTGGCCGCGGCCAGAAGGCCCTCCATGCCGGAGAGCACTTGGGTGTTTGTGTCGGAAAGCCGCGCGCGGAGCTCACGCGCCGCATCCTCGTCATAAAGCACGGCAAGACGCGGGCAAAATTCCCGCGCCTGCTGTTCGATGAGGTCAACGCTTTTATTCGCCGTCAGCGCAGCGACGGAAAGCCCCAGCTCGCGCGCCACCTCAAGCGTCTGGCGGCCGATGGAGCCGGTGGAACCGAGTAAAGCAATACTCCTTGTCATAATAGGCCTCCACAGACCGCAGCCCACACGACCGGCGCGATGAAGAGCGTGGAGTCAAAGCGGTCGAGCATGCCGCCGTGCGTCAGGAAGAGGTGGCTGTAGTCCTTGATACCGGCCTCGCGCTTGACGAGCGACATCGAGAGGTCGCCGAGCTGGCCGAAGATATTGGCCACCACGCCCACGAGGATCAGCATGAGGTAATTGGGCGCATAGCCGATCCATGCCTTGCCGACAACGCCGAGCAGCACCAGCGCAAGCGCGCTGCCGATGGGCCCACCGATCGCGCCTGCCCAGGTCTTGTGCGGGCTGACGTGCGGCGCCATCTTGCGCTTGCCGAACCACATGCCAAAGTACATCGACAGCGCATCGCCCACAAAGGCGACGCAGAACGGTGCGAGCACATAGAGCTTGCCATAGTTTTCGTCCATGCGCAGCAGGAAAATGCAGCTGTACATCGCCGGGAACACGATGCCGCCGACGATGGTCACCGCCACATCGTGGAATGTGAAGGGCTTTTCCTTGCCGTAATAGACAACCGCGGAGAGAAACGCCCCCATCACAAGGATCCAGCGGAAGAGCGTAACAGTCGAAATCGGGAAAGCGTGTACACCGCTCGCCCTTTCCCAAAAGAGCCATATCTCCTGCATGACGACCGATGTGACAAGTCCCCAGTAGAAATCCGCCGGGACGTTCTCCCCTGCCGTGTGCAGCAGCTCATAGGCCGCGATGCCCGCGATGCCGCAGACGACGAGCATCGTCGCCCATGCGGGGCAGGCAAGCAGCACGGCGAGCAGCGCCGGCAGGCCGACGACAACCACCAACCATCTTTGTTTCATTTCTGTTTCTCCTGTTTCAAACCGCCGAAGCGGCGCTCGCGATGCTGATACGCGATGAGCGCCTTGTCGAATTCTTTCTCGGTAAAGTCGGGCCAGAGCGTGTCGCAGAAGTAGAACTCACTGTACGCGCACTGCCACAAAAGGTAATTGCTGATGCGCTTCTCCCCGCCGGGGCGGATGAGAAGGTCGGGATCGGGCAGACCGTCTGAATAAAGGTAGCGCGAAAAGCCCTCCTCGGTCAAAGCGTCCGCGTCCTGCTCCCCTGCCGCGCAGTCACGCGCAAACGCGCGGGCGGCGTGCAGAATCTCGTCGCGCCCGCCGTAGTTGAGGCAGACGTTGGCCTGAAAGCCTTCGATGCGGGATGAGATCTCATTCGTCTCATCGATGAGTTCCCGAAGTTCCGGCGTCAGGACGCTTAAATCACCCAGAAAGCGCAGGCGGTTGCCGTCCTTTTCCATCGTGTCGATGCACTCGTGCAGATATTGCTCGAGTAAGTGCATGATGCCGTCGACCTCGTCCTTCGGGCGCTTCCAGTTTTCGGTCGAAAAGGCGTAGACCGTCAGATAGTCGATGCCCAGATTCTTGCAGTAGGTGCCGAGCTTTCGAAACGTCTCCGCCCCCGCCTTGTGACCGGCCGAGCGCGGGAGGCCGCGCTTTTGCGCCCAGCGGCCGTTGCCGTCCATAATGACGGCAACATGACAAGGCAGGTTGTTCAAATCAACCTGCCCTGCCTTGTTCTCTTTGGAAAAGAGCCCCATATCAGACCGCCATGAGCTCCTTCTCTTTCTTCTCGAGAAGGGCGTCGACCTCTTTGCACATGTCGTCGGTCAGCTTCTGCAGGTCTTTTTCGGCAACCTTCAGGTCGTCCTCGGTGATCTCGCTGGCCTTCTGCTTCTTCTTGAAGGCCTCCATCGCGTCGCGGCGGATGTTGCGGATGGCGACCTTGCCGGTCTCGGAATACTTATGGATCTGCTTGACGAGCTCTTTACGGCGCTCCTCCGTGAGCTGCGGGAAGTTCAGGCGGATGGACTTGCCGTCGTTCTGCGGGTTGATGCCAAGGTCAGACTCCTGAATGGCGCGCTCGATGGGCTTGAGGGCCGTGCCGTCCCACGGGGTGATGACGAGCTGGCGCGGATCGGGAGAAGCGATGGCCGCGATCTGCTGGATGGGCGTGGGAGAGCCGTAGTAGTCGACGCTGATGCGGTCGAGCACAGAGGCGTTGGCGCGGCCTGCGCGCACAGAGGCAAAGTCCGCGTTCACCGCGTCGATGCTCTTTCTCATTTTGTCGGAATAAACCTTGTAATCTTCTTTATTCATGGGGATACCTCCTCAAAAATTTTTATCGTAAAACCGCAAGTGCGGGGTCGCTCAGTTTTCGCCGACGATGGTACCGATCTTCTTGCCCTCGACCGCACGGATGATGTTCTCCGGGTCCTTGAGCGCGAAGACGAGCACGGGAATGTGGTTGTCCATCGAAAGCGACGTGGCCGTGGAGTCCATGACCGCAAGGTGCTGGGCCAGCACGTCCTCATAGGAGATAGCGTCGTACTTGATCGCATTTGCATCCTTGGCGGGGTCGGCGTTGTAAACGCCGTCGATGTTCTTGGCGAGCAGGATCACGTCGGCATTGATCTCCGCCGCGCGCAGCACCGCTGCCGTGTCGGTCGAGAAGAACGGAGAGCCGATGCCGCAGCCAAAGAGCACTACGCGGCCCTTTTCCAAATGCCGGATGGCGCGGGCTCGGATGTAGGGTTCGGCGACTTCTTTGATCTCCAGCGCCGTCTGCACGCGCACGTCGACGCCCTTCTGCTCGAGCACATCGGCGACCGCCATGCAGTTCATCGCCGTGGCCAGCATGCCCATGTGGTCGGCACGGGTGCGCTCGATGTAGCCCTCGCCGTTTTTCACGCCGCGCCAGAAGTTGCCGCCGCCGATGACGACGCCCATCTGCACACCCATGTCCGTGCACTTTTTGATGACGTCGCACACCTTGGAAACGACGTCGAAGTCGAAGCCGAAGTGCTTGTCGCCCGCCAGCGCCTCGCCGCTGATCTTGAGCAGCACGCGCTTATACTTGAGTTGAGCCATGCTCATAATCTCCCCTTTCAGGAACAAGTTCAAATTTTCACAGCTACTATTTTAGCGTATTTTTGCTCTTTTGCATAGGGGGAAAGCGTAAACTTTTTTCACAAATTCGCTCTTTCCTTTTTCGTCAAGTTGAACCGCCGTGAATAGCGGAAAAAAGCAGCCGTTTCATACGGCTGCTTTTTTAGATTTTTCGTTTACTTGATGCCTTTGATGCGGATAAGGTCCTTCAAAAGCTCGACCGTGCCATCGATGCCGAGCAGGCTCGAATCGATGCAGAGGTCATAGCTCTTGGCATCGCCCCAGTCCTTGGCGGAATAGTAGTTATAGTAGGAAGCGCGGGACTTATCCGTCTTCTTGATGCGGTCTTTCGCCTCGTTCTCGCTGATGCCGTTGCGGGCGGCAACGCGCTTGATGCGGTTTTCGAGCGGAGCCGTGATGAAGAGATTGATGACGTCGTCGCGATCCTTGAGCGCGTAGTCCGCGCAGCGGCCGATCAGGACGCAGGGGCCCTTGTCGGCGAGCTTTTTGATCGTGTCGTAGGTCGCCAGGTACACCTGCTGTTCGATGGAGCCCTTGGGCGTCACATGGTTCATCGAGAAGGAATAGGGGTCCATCGCGATGGAATAGAGAAAGCTCTTCGGGCGTTCGTCAAAGGAACGGAACAGCTCTTCGCAAAGTCCGCTCTCCTCTGCCGCCTCCTTGAGCAGCATGTCGTCGTAATAGGCGATGCCGAGCTGCTTGGCAAGCATCGTGCCGATCTCGCGTCCGCCGCTGCCGTATTGTCTGCCAACCGTAATGACCATAAAGATTCCTCCTTTTTCGCGCCTTGAAACAAAATCGGTGCTATTTGGATTATAGCACCGATTTCGTAAGAAGACAATATTTTTTCCTGTTTCGATTTTGTAAAGGCGCGGCCTTATTCCGGAAGCGGCAGGCCGAGGCGGCGATACATCGTCTTTTTCACCGCGCGCAGAATATTTTCATAGCCCGTGCAGCGGCACAGATGGCCGGAGAGGAGCTTTCTGAGCTCGTCATCGGTGTAGAGGCGGTTCGTCTCCAAGATCTCGACCGCAGTCATGATGAAGCCCGGCGTGCAGAAGCCGCACTGGACAGCGGTCTCTTCAATGAACGCCTGCTGGATGTCGCTCAGCTCGCCGTCGGGCCCCATCAGGCTTTCGAGCGTGCGGATGTGCTTGCCGTCCGCCCAGACGGCGAGGTAGATGCACGAGTTGAATGCCTCGCCGTCGATGATGACGTTGCAGGCGCCGCACTCGCCGACCTCGCAGCCCTTCTTCACGGACGTCATATGGTAATCGTTTCGCAGCATATCGGTCAGCGACGCACGCACGTCGACCATTTTCTCAACGTCCTTGCCGTTTAAGTTGAATCGCACCAGCTTGTACTGACTCATTTGATGACACCTCCCGCCCGTTTGATAGACTCGATCAGGCAGCGCTTGGCCATTTCGACCGCGATGTGTTCGCGGAACGCCTTGGAGGCGCGCCAGCTGTCACGCGCGCGGATATCGTTGAGCACGGCAAGTGAGAACTCTTCCGCTGTCGTAAGTGTCAAGGGTTTATCCTTGGCAGCTGCCTCCGCGCTCGGGCAGCGCATCGGCACAGGACCGGCAACGCCGTAGGCGATGCGGGCGCGCTCAATAGTCTGCTTGTCGGGCGACAGGCGCACGTTCACGCTGCACCCGAGCGTCGCGATGTCCATCGCGTTTCTCATGGCGTACTTGATGTAGTAGCCATAGCAGTTTTCGTAGCTCGCCTTTGGGATGAGGATGGCGGTCTGGATCTCGCCATCCTCCACGCGGATGTCGACCTGACCGGCCTTGATGTAAAAGTCTTTGATGGGCAGGCGGCGGATGCCGTCCTTCCCCGTCAGCTCCACGATGGCCTCCCACGCATGCAGTGTGGAGGCGGAGTCCGCGCTCGTCACGCCGTTGCAGGTGTTGCCGCCGATGGTGCCGATGTTTCGGATCTGCGGGCCGCCGACCATGTCGACCGCCTCGCCGAGGACATTGATGTACTTCTGGATGATGGGGTCGCGCGTGATGTGCGAGAAACTCGAGAGCGAGCCGATGCGGATGTTTTCCTCCTCGTCGATGCTCACGCCGCGCAGCTCGTCGAGGCCGTAGATCGAGATGAGCTCCTTCCCGGCGCGCTTGCCCTCGCGCATCTGCACGAGCACGTCGCTGCCGCCGGCGATGATCTGCGCCTCGGGATGCTCCAAGCGGAGGGCGACGGCGTTTTCGACGCTTTCCGCCTCATAGAGTGCTTTCATGTCATACATGGCTCACTTCTCCTCCTTCCAGCTGTCGTGGATGAGCCCCGCCTTGCTGAACTCGGCATACAGAACGTGCGGGGTGATGGGAACGGTGTCGATGGCGACGCCGGTGGCGTTGTAGATGGCGTTGCGGATGGCGGGCGCGCCCGAGCACGCAGGCGGTTCGCCGAGCGCCTTCGTGCCGAACGGCGACGTCGGCTCGGGATTTTCGATAAACTGCGCCTCGAGATGCGGGTGGTCCATGAACGTCGAGAGCTTGTAGTCGAGAAGATTATTGTTGAGGGGGCGGCCCGTCTTCTCGTCGAATAAAAGCTGCTCGCTCATGCCAAATCCGATGGCCATGGACATGCCGCCGTGGACCTGCGCCTCGGCAAGCGCGGGGTTGATGAGCTTGCCGCAGTCGTGGACGTTGATGATCTTCTTGAGCGTGACCTTGCACATCGGGATATCGACCTCGACCTCGGCAAAGGTACAGCCGAAGGAATAGGCATTGTTGCGGATGGTGTAGGTCGACTCGGCGGTGATGTGCTCGGAGTCCGCGGCGTTGTACTG
>ENA-UOJI01001783-UOJI01001783.1-human-gut-metagenome-genome-assembly--contig:-P79-NODE-1783-length-13339-cov-3.446778_pt1 | contig 13339 bp, 18 predicted proteins | sample MGYA00242346_ERZ723893 | MGnify/ENA metagenome assembly ERZ723893 | reverse complement strand
AGTTATGTCCTTTGTGCCTGATATCACAACGGCAAAGGGCAGAAAGGAGATCGCTTCTCTGGCGTATAAAGTTGCGCAGACGAAAACATATCTCGATGGTCTTGGCAAAGACCTTGTTGCTGAACTGAAGGAAATTCCAAAGCTAATTGATGCCAACCGCAAGACAGTGCGTGATCGCCTTGATGAGCTGAAAGCCAAGGCACGCCAGCCTCTTACTGATTATGAGGAAGAACAGGCGCGGATTAAAGCCGAAGAAGAAGCTAAGGCAGCAGCTGAAGCTCTCGCAAAGCAAATTGAGTCTGACCATGAAATAGCGATTTTGATGGATCGCGAATTTGACCGCCAAAGAGAAGAGGCAAGACTCAAAGCGGAGCAGGAAAAGCGAGAGCATGAAGAACGCTTAAAAAGAGAAGCTGAAGAGAAAGCCAGAGCTGAAGCCGAAGCAAAGGCAAAAGCCGAAATTGAAGCAGCAGCAAGGCGAGAAGCAGAAGCTAAGGCCGCAGCGGAACGTGCAGAGCGTGAACGCATTGAAGCCGAGCAACGAGCACAGCGCGAAGCAAAAGAGGCAGCAGAACGAGCTGAAAGAGAAAAGCAGGCGGCAATTGAAGCAGAACGCCGAAAAGCACAGGAGGAGTCTGAACGAATCCGGCGCGAGGCTGAAGCAAAAGAGCAAGCCAGAATAGCAGAAGAAAAAAGAATCAAGGACGAAGAAGAGCGTAGAGCAAAGGATAAAGCTCACCGGAAAGAAGTAAATAACAAAATACTTGCTGACCTTATCAAGGTTGGCGCATCAGAAGATGTTGCTAAAAATATCATAACAGCCATCGTAAAAGGCGAAGTATTCGCAACAAAAATAACCTACTAATAAACCAACATAAGGAACCACCCATGATTTACGCACTCGCGGGAGGCGCTCGCATGGGTGCCTTCCAACTAAATGAATCTTTACTTGAACGAATCACCCGTAAATTACGTGACGGATGGAAAAGAGTTGAGGTCTTATTATGCGCAATGAAATAGCCATCAATCACCAGATGCTTCGTGCTGCACAGAACAAAGCAGTAATAGCCCGATTTATTGGTGATTCAAAAATGTGGCTTGAAGCAAATAAAGCGATGAAATCAGCGATCAACATTCCGTGGTATCGCAGGAAATGAGTTTTACAGATAACTGGTCAGACGAAGAATTCATTCGTCAGATGAAAGAATTAATCGGTAACGAAGGAGATATTCATGTCACTTGCAACCACAGTGAAGGAGAGCAAGTTACAGAGACGCATGTACACGCAGAAAGCTCTCTGGTATCGCCATAATGGTGACCGCGAAGGAATGCGGGTATGCCTTAATTTGTCCCGAGTCGAAGTATTAAATCAGCGTTATTTCCTTGGGCCGTGTCCATTCTGAGGTGAATTATGGATTTGAATAAATTCGATGAGCCATTCAGCCCTGAAGATATCGAATGGCGAATACAGCAAAGCGGTAAAACACGCGATGGCAAAGTGTGGGCTATGGTGCTGGCTTATGTCACGAACCGGGCAATCATGAAACGCCTGGACGATGTTTGCGGCAAAGCAGGATGGCGCAATGAATACCGCGATATTCCCAACAACGGCGGCGTTGAATGCGGCATATCAATAAAGATTGATTCCGAATGGGTAACCAAATGGGATGCTGCTGAAAACACGCAGGTAGAAGCCGTCAAAGGTGGTCGTTCCGGTGCAATGAAGCGCGCTGCCGTTCAGTGGGGAATCGGTCGGTATCTGTATAACCTTGAGGAAGGTTTCGCACAAACATCTCTCGATAAAAAGCAGGGGTGGCACAGGGCAAAACTGAAGGATGGAACAGGATTTTACTGGCTCCCTCCATCGCTGCCGGGATGGGCAATCCCAGCATCAGATAACAAACCATCACCAGAAAATACCAACCAGAAATCTCCATCGGTTGACTGCGAACAAATCCTGAAAGACTTCAGCGATTATGCGTCAACAGAAACTGACAAGAAAAAACTAATCGAGCGTTATCAGCGTGACTGGCAATTAATGGCTGGCAACGAGGAGGCGCAGGCTAAATGCGTTCAGGTAATGAACATCAGAGTTAACGAACTAAAACAGGCGGCATAAATGGCAAGCAGAGGCGTAAATAAGGTGATTATCCTTGGTCGGGTAGGACAAGACCCGGAAGTTCGATACTCACCATCAGGAACAGCGTTCGCTAACCTGACAATAGCCACGTCAGAACAATGGCGAGATAAAAATACTGGCGAGCAAAAGGAATTGACTGAATGGCATCGTGTTGCTGTATCCGGGAAACTGGCTGAGGTCGTTGGGCAGTATGTGAAAAAAGGTGATCAGATTTATTTCGAGGGAATGCTGAGAACCAGAAAGTGGAAAGACCAGTCAGGGCAAGACCGTTACACAACCGAGGTTCATGTCGGAATTAATGGCGTGATGCAAATGCTTGGCGGCATTGGCGACAGCAAACAACAAGCAGCCAGCAGGCAATCACAGAAGCCACAGCAGCAATCATCACCAGCACAACACAACGAACCTCCGATGGATTTTGACGACGATATACCCTTTGCACCAGTAACTCTCCCCTTCCCTCGTCACGCTATTCACGCAATTTAATCAGGAGAAAATCATGCCAGCGACTCTGTATGGTGCGGATGACGCGCGCCGCTGTTCCGGCAATTCCGTATCGGAGGTGCTGGATAAATTCAGGAAAAACTACAACCGGATAATGTCGCTACCGCAGGAAACGAAAGAGGAAAAGGAATTTCGCCATTGTATATGGCTTGCAGAGAAAGAAGAACGCGAGCGAATTTACCAGACATCAATCCGACCATTCCGCAAAGCAACATATACCCACTTCCCTGAATATATCGACCCGCGCCTGCGTAATTACCGCTCACGCTATGGCGCTATCAGTAATGACTGAGGAATTAACAATGAAAACAATGAAGCTAAACATCGACCTCGGAAAATACGTTATTACCGGAACCAAACACGATCTGATTCTTAGCGAAAGAGGAATTATCAAAGAAGGCGAGAATGCAGGGAAAGAAACACTAAGTCGTATCGGTTATTACAGCAAGTTTGAGCATCTGGTTAAAGAGTTATGCAACCGTGAAATCCTGTTATCTCAGGCGCAGACGCTACAGGATATTCAGCAGCATATCGAGACTTTAGGTATGTCACTTAGCATGGCTATTGACCAGTTCGTGGAGAGTAAATCATGAGAGGACTTGCATACAATCCCGGCATTCTTCCGGCAGAAATGATTATTCGCCAACGCGCAAAGCCAATGCCATCGAGAGAGGAATTGCTAAAGAGAAACTCGTTTCCATCAGTGAATCAAAACAAATATCTGAATGCGATGTGGCGGAGTGGGAAGAAATGAAACAAATGTCACTAATTGAGATGGATGGATTTCTGAAAGGTAAATGCATCCCAAGTGATTTAAAGGTTAACGAAACAAACGCTGAATATCTGGTGCGTAAGTTCGGTGAACTTGAATCAAAACTAGAAACGGCGTTGCGTGAATGTCGTTCTGCTGGAATCACGATTGATAACCTTGAGGCCAAGTGCGCGGCGCTGGCGGCGGAGAATGCGGGGCTGAAGGATTACCTGGCCCCTATAGGGCTGAAGGTTGAAGGGACTCCAGCCACCGACACTTTCCTGGATGAAGTCCGGGCGCAGGGCGTGGAGATGTTTGCTGACCATCTGTTGTGCCCAGACCTTGATGACACTATCCGTGACTTTGCTGCCCAGCTTCGCAAAGGAGGCAACCAGTGAGCGAAATTAATTACCAGGCACTGCGTGAGGCGGCGGAACATGCAATTCCAGCAATGGAACACCTGTTAATGTTGCCAGTTGATGATGATTTGTTAACTGAACAGGAACTTAAGGATTACGGTGTGGATATTGATGCGCTCAACGCCTTCAAATTTCTGACCGGACCAGAAACCGTGCTGGCACTACTGGATGAACGGGAAAGAAACCAGCAATACATAAAACGCCGCGACCAGGAGAACGAGGATATTGCGCTAACGGTAGGGAAGCTGCGTGTTGAGCTTGAAGCAGCAGAGAACAACCTTATTGATAGTGAATGCCATGTTGCTGAACTGGAAGAAGCTCTACGCGATAAGCAGGCGTTACTTGAAGCCTCAGAAAAGCGCAACGCAAAATTACAAAGCGAGAATGCATACATCCGCAACCGGTACAAAGAACTGGACCTATTAATCGGGAAAAACATTCTGGTCATGCAGGCTGCCATTATCGAATGGCAGGCAACTGGCGACGCTAAGAGCGGACTGGCATGGATTTATAACACACTGTTTGGCCCTGGCGAATTACCGGACAAATCTGAGAAAGATGCTCAGGCCTACTTTAATCGCAAATATGCACCGATTGACGAAAAGCTTATGGCGCTTCACAAGTGGTTTTGGGAACAAAGTGAAGCCGAGCGCGCCGCCCCTCCAGTGCCAGTAGTACCTGAAGAAAAACCAATGCCTAACGCTCTAAGCATGCTTGAAAGAGAGATCACACAACTGATTGGTGATGCGCAGGAAGCCACTGTTACTGGCTATGAGTTAATCGCTGAAGCTTGGCGTTTGATGGATGGACAAGACCCTAAAACCAGCGATTGGCATAGCGAGGCTTCGAAGTATTTAAATTCCAATATTGTAGAAAAAGTTGATGATGACCGTATTGAGGCTGTTAAGGCTGTTTTGCGTAGACTGGCTGGCAACTATCCGGTAACTCCGGATGGTTGGATAAGCTGTAGTGAGCGAATGCCGGATAAGTTAATTCCGGTAATGGTCATGTATGAAGACGGTGAGATGTGGTCTGCAATGTGGAATGGCAATCGCTGGGATGATGGCACCGAATATCCGGATCCGCACTCAGTTACGCACTGGCGTGAAATGCCATCAGCACCACAGCAGGAGGTGAAGTGATGTACTCCTTCGCGAAATATACGATTATTGACTGGATAGCATTCCTTCAGGTTTTGCTCATCTGGTTTTATATGGCTTACAGGAGTGGGCAGTGGATTGTCAGTGTAGCCTGTAGCAAGGGATGGCGTTGGTGGAACCGAAAGAATAAAAAAGCACTGGCCTTGGATTCGTTTTACGAAGCATTCAATCTTAACAGTCTTCAGCCTGGTTCTGTCATTGTAGTCACCACTCAAAGCGGCATGACCATTCAGATTCATAAACCAAAAGAGGAAAAATGATGTGGCCTATATGTGTTAATTGCGGACGGATGTGCCTATCTGGATGGTGCCGAAAGTGCGACAAATGCACGAAGAAAAGACAATAACAATCATCGCACTCGCGGGGATTTCTTTTATCTGAACTCGCTACGGCGAGTTTTGTTTTATGGAGATGATAAATGCACTTCCGAGTCACAGGTGAATGGAATGGAGAGCCATTCGACAGGGTTATCGAAGCAGAGGACATCAACGACTGCTATAACCACTGGATGATATGGGCGCAGATAGCACATGCAGACGTAACCAATATTCGAATTGAAGAACTGAAAGAACACCAAGCCGCCTGATGGCGGTTTTTTTGGGGGTAGTAGATGGCTGCAATTCACATTGTATCAATAACATGCAATGCAATTCAGATAGTTTCTTGCATTATCTTTGTTTTCTCAATCCTTCGCTCCCGACGATATTCTCCAGCAATTAACCGACATCCTGCACAAGTTGAAGCCGTCAGGATGGCTATAGAGTTACGAAATGAGATGAATAAGGCATTAATGGAGATGGAGAAACCATTCACTGACAAACATTAAGAGTGGAAATAAAGAAATCACACCGCCTCACACTCGATGAGGCATTTTCATTTATCAAGATATCCAGACCTACCATCGCCGCATCAATGCGGTTTTTTATTGCCTGATTTGCAGGTTCGATTCCCTATTCGGAGATAGCACTCATGCAACACGAACTACAACCTGATTCACTGGTTGATTTGAAATTCATCATGGCTGATACTGGCTTCGGTAAAACCTTCATCTATGACCGGATTAAGTCCGGCGACCTGCCAAAAGCCAAAGTTATCCACGGGCGAGCAAGATGGTTATATCGTGACCATTGTGAATTCAAAAATAAGCTCTTAAGCCGCGCCAATGGGTAAAATAGCGGGTAAAATATTTCTCACATCTAAAAAACACCATTCCAATCAATCCCCTGCCGCTTCAAGTAGATGTCTGCAGGGGACACCATCCTTGTGTTTATCCCTAAAACCACATAAAAACCGTAAATTAAATTCGAACTAGCAGGCCGAATAAGGCACACCAGGAACTCGTGGTTTTATTCATTATGAAGTGGTTTTTACCTGTTCTCTTAGCCAGGTAATAAACGCTTCAATTTTTGGCCACTGCCTGCCCGGTAATGTGGTGATGTAATAATGCTGATGGCATTTCACCGTCATATCGCCAAACGGCGCGACGAGCTCACCACTGGCAAGCCTTTTTTGTACCAGGCGTTTTCTTCCCATCGCCACCCCAATATGATTCATCGCGGCAATAACAGCTAAATCAGAACGATCAAAGCCAATTCCAGAAGATGTCGGCAAATTAACCGCATAATGTTGCGCCCAACTATGCCATTCATCCGTACCGGAGTCGTTGCTCCATGCCTGTCTGTCATGGAGCAACGTACAGTGACACAGGTTAATTACCGTGTTGGTTAAAGCATGTCTTTGAGCGTATTCCGGGCTACATACTGGCAGGATTTCTTCATCCATCAGAAAGTGATGAGTGAGTTGCGCTGACGGCGCATCATCAAAGTAGATCGCCAAATCGATTCCGGCACGTTGCAGATTGACGTTGTCATTACCAGTGAGCACGGTGAGCGAAATAGACGGATACCGGCGTGTAAAGTCACCTAATGCGGGCACCAACCAGCATTGGGCGATAGAGGGCCGGGAATACAGAGTTAACGTTCCCGATAACTCCTGATTTTTGATATCAAGAATTTCCTGGTTCAGGGTATCCAGCGACGATTTTAGCGCCCAATAAACACGTTTCCCCTCGTGCGTTAATTCCACTTTGCGATGGGAACGAACAAACAACTGAATGCCCAATTCTTCTTCCAGCTGATTGATACGGTGACTTACCGCACTGGGGCTCAGCGACAATTCCTCTGCCGCCAGGGCGAAGGACTGATGCCTGGCAGCCACTTCAAAAGTATGCATTTTTGATAATTGCCAGCCGTTAAGCAGCCGATTTCTTATTTCACGAAGGGGTTCCATAATCACCTCATTTTTCGCTTAAGTGTAAAAAAATAGCGGCAAAATTTCAGCTATGAGATGAGCTAAAGTGAACCATATCTCAATTCACCTTCATTTTTAGATGTAAATCACTCCATTGATGCAATTTACCTCATGTGAAAGGCAAATTTTATCGTTTGTCAGCCTGCGTTGTTTTTTTGTCCAATATCATCAGGTTAATCACAGGGGAAGGTGAGATATGCACTCTCAAATCTGGGTTGTGAGCACGCTGCTTATCAGCATCGTGTTAATTGTACTGACCATCGTGAAGTTCAAATTCCACCCGTTTCTGGCGCTGTTGCTGGCCAGCTTCTTCGTGGGAACGATGATGGGCATGGGGCCACTGGATATGGTAAATGCTATTGAAAGTGGAATTGGCGGAACGCTGGGGTTCCTCGCAGCGGTTATCGGCCTTGGCACGATACTGGGAAAAATGATGGAAGTATCCGGGGCCGCAGAAAGAATTGGTCTGACACTTCAACGCTGCCGCTGGCTTTCAGTTGATGTCATTATGGTGCTGGTTGGCCTGATTTGTGGCATCACGCTGTTTGTTGAAGTGGGCGTCGTGCTATTGATTCCTCTGGCTTTTTCAATTGCCAAAAAAACCAATACCTCATTATTAAAGCTTGCCATTCCGCTATGTACCGCATTGATGGCAGTGCACTGCGTGGTTCCTCCACATCCGGCTGCTTTATATGTTGCCAATAAGCTGGGCGCAGATATCGGTTCGGTGATCGTCTACGGTTTGCTGGTTGGGCTGATGGCATCACTGATCGGTGGCCCACTTTTCCTTAAATTTCTGGGTCAACGACTGCCCTTTAAACCTGTACCCACAGAGTTTGCAGATCTCAAAGTTCGCGATGAAAAAACACTACCGTCATTAGGCGCAACGTTATTCACCATACTGCTACCCATTGCGCTGATGTTGGTTAAAACGATTGCCGAATTGAATATGGCGCGTGAGAGTGGTTTGTATATCTTGGTTGAGTTTATTGGCAACCCTATCACTGCCATGTTTATCGCCGTGTTTGTCGCCTATTATGTGTTGGGTATACGCCAGCATATGAGCATGGGGACGATGCTCACACATACGGAAAATGGCTTCGGTTCTATTGCTAATATTTTGCTGATTATCGGGGCCGGAGGCGCATTCAACGCCATTTTAAAAAGCAGCAGTCTCGCTGATACGCTGGCAGTTATTCTCTCCAATATGCATATGCACCCGATTCTTCTGGCCTGGTTAGTGGCTCTTATTCTGCATGCGGCAGTGGGCTCCGCTACCGTGGCAATGATGGGGGCAACGGCAATTGTTGCACCCATGCTGCCGCTGTATCCCGACATCAGCCCGGAAATTATTGCGATTGCTATCGGTTCAGGTGCAATTGGCTGCACGATCGTTACGGACTCGCTTTTCTGGCTAGTGAAGCAATATTGCGGCGCTACGCTCAATGAAACATTTAAATACTATACGACAGCGACATTTATCGCTTCAGTCGTCGCTCTGGCGGGCACATTCCTGCTGTCATTTATCATCTAAGCGCAAAGAGACGTACTATGGAAAACGCTAAAATGAACTCGCTCATCGCCCAGTATCCGTTGGTAAAGGATCTGGTTGCTCTTAAAGAAACCACCTGGTTTAATCCTGGCACGACCTCATTGGCTGAAGGTTTACCTTATGTTGGCCTGACCGAACAGGATGTTCAGGACGCCCATGCGCGCTTATCCCGTTTTGCACCCTATCTGGCAAAAGCATTTCCTGAAACTGCTGCCACTGGGGGGATTATTGAATCAGAACTGGTTGCCATTCCGGCTATGCAAAAACGGCTGGAAAAGGAATATCAACAACCGATCAGCGGGCAACTGTTACTGAAAAAAGATAGCCATTTGCCCATTTCCGGCTCCATAAAAGCACGCGGCGGGATGTATGAAGTCCTGGCACACGCAGAAAAACTGGCTCTGGAAGCGGGGTTGCTGACGCTTGATGATGACTACAGCAAACTGCTTTCTCCGGAGTTTAAACAGTTCTTTAGCCAATACAGCATTGCTGTGGGCTCAACCGGAAATCTGGGGTTATCAATCGGCATTATGAGCGCCCGCATTGGCTTTAAGGTGACAGTTCATATGTCTGCTGATGCCCGGGCATGGAAAAAAGCGAAACTGCGCAGCCATGGCGTTACGGTCGTGGAATATGAGCAAGATTATGGTGTTGCCGTCGAGGAAGGACGTAAAGCAGCGCAGTCTGACCCGAACTGTTTCTTTATTGATGACGAGAATTCACGCACGATGTTCCTTGGGTATTCCGTCGCTGGCCAGCGTCTTAAAGCGCAATTTGCCCAGCAAGGCCGTATCGTCGATGCTGATAACCCTCTGTTTGTCTATCTGCCGTGTGGTGTTGGCGGTGGTCCTGGTGGCGTCGCATTCGGGCTTAAACTGGCGTTTGGCGATCATGTTCACTGCTTTTTTGCCGAACCAACGCACTCCCCTTGTATGTTGTTAGGCGTCCATACAGGATTACACGATCAGATTTCTGTTCAGGATATTGGTATCGACAACCTTACCGCAGCGGATGGCCTTGCAGTTGGTCGCGCATCAGGCTTTGTCGGGCGGGCAATGGAGCGTCTGCTGGATGGCTTCTATACCCTTAGCGATCAAACCATGTATGACATGCTTGGCTGGCTGGCTCAGGAAGAAGGTATTCGTCTTGAACCTTCAGCACTGGCGGGTATGGCCGGACCTCAGCGCGTGTGTGCATCAGTAAGTTACCAACAGATGCACGGTTTCAGCGCAGAACAATTGCGTAATGCCACTCATCTGGTGTGGGCGACGGGAGGTGGAATGGTGCCGGAAGAAGAGATGAATCAATATCTGGCAAAAGGCCGTTAATAACGTTTCAACGCAGCATCGCAATCCTTTCCCTGGGTGAGCGATGCTGCCGATGGCGCAGACTTAAGATCCCCGGTCTTACCCGCTATAACCCCTTGCTTTTACCATCACCCAACGCCTTTCGCTGTAAACGGCGGTTTCGCAAACCAAACCAAAACCGTAAGTAAGATAAAAGCAATAGCCGCCATACGGAAAATCTCATTTGCAGAAATAGAAAGTGACTGCTGGGTTATTTCATTATTAATTTCATTAAGAACTCCTGAAAGCGAACCATAGTATTTATCCATAATTTGTGACGATGAATTAAACACGGGGTTAAATTGATCGATGGTTGCTGTCAACTGACTATGGTGTAACGATTCGCGTCGTCCCCACAGCGTCATTGTCAACGACGTACCAACTGATCCTGACAAGGTGCGAAAAAAATTACTCATACTCGAGGCATTGGCAAATTTATTATCTGGCAAGCCTGAAAACGAAATCGTTGTTAAGGGTAAAAAGAAACAGGCAACGGCGAATCCCTGAAAAAACTGCGGCATAATGATACCTGTAAAATCAATCGTTGGCATAAATGTCACAGAACGCCAGTAATAGCAAACCGCATACATCAAAAAACTGAATGTCACCAACACCCGCATGTCTATTTTGTTGCCATAACGTCCTATCAAAGGTGAAATTAATAGTGGCATGATGCCGATGGGCGCATAAGCAAGTCCGGCCCATATCGCATTATACCCCATCGTTTCCTGGAGTAACTGCGGCATAAGGACGATCGCTCCAGAGTAAAATAAATACGCGCATGTGATACTCACAATACCAATGGTGAAGTTACGGGACTTAAACAAACTGAGATCAAGAATCGGGTTCTCTGAGGTCGACTCCCAAATGACTAAAGAGATCAGAGAAATAACTGATACTACTGTTAATATTATTATCGTACTCGAGTTGAACCAATCCAGATCGCGCCCTTTATCAAGCATAATTTGCAAGCCACCAACACCGAGCACTAACAGGGTCAGTCCTGGTAGATTCATTTTGACCGGTGAAGTCTCAGTTTCTCTTCCTTTAAGTAAGGTTAAGCATAATGTCAGGACGACAATCCCCATAGGGACATTGATTAAAAATATCCAACCCCAGCTAAAGTTATCACAAATATAGCCGCCCAATATCGGCCCACATATCGGAGCGATAATCACGGTCATTGACCATAATGCCAGAGCAAATGTCCTTTTTTCTGGTGGGTAATTCCTTAATAATAAACTCTGTGACAGTGGAATTAACGGCCCCGCCATTAACCCCTGAACGACTCTAAAAAATATCAGCACATCAAGATTGGTCGATAGGCTACACATTAATGAAGACAGCGAAAAAAAGGTTACTGAAAGTAAAAATAATCTTAATTCGCCTATTCTTTGTGCCAACCTGCCAGTAACAGGGATCGCAATGGCATTTGCTACACCAAACGAGGTGATAACCCAGGTGCCTTCGTCTGTTGATGCTCCCAGAAAGCCAGATATTGTCGGTATTGCGACGTTAGAAATAGTGGAATCCAACATTTGCATAAATGTCGCTAATGACAATGCAATAGTGACGCACCATAACGTCCCACCGGTTAATGGTGCCGGAGTTGATTTAGTGATTGCCATTAAAGTTGTCCATTATGCGAAATAATGTTGCTAATTTCTTTTTCTATCGGACTGGTATCGATAACTAAAGCCTTACTGGTATAAGCCGGCATGGAGGTCACGGTTGAAGCCAGCTCAGGCATCTCGGCAATGTCTTCGTTCTTCGTATCAATAGTTGCTGTCATCGATAAACCAATACGCAAGGGATGTTCCATGAGTTCTTTTGGATCAAGAGAAACTTCAACCGGTACACGCTGAACGATTTTGATCCAGTTCCCTGTCGCATTTTGTGCAGGTAATAAGGAGAACGCATTGCCGGTTCCCATATTGATCCCTGTCACCCGACCATGAAACACAACATTTTCACCATAAAGATCGCTGATAATATTGACCGATTGACCAATCCGTACATCCGTGAGTTGTGTTTCTTTAAAGTTGGCATTAACCCACATTTGACGTGCCGGTACGACAGCCATTAACGATTGTCCGGGGCTCACTGTTTCGCCGACCTGAACACTTCTCTGGGCAATATAGCCGGTAACCGGACTCTTAATATCCGTACGTTTAAGCTCCAACCAGGCTTCTTTAGTTGCATCCGCCGCTTCAACGACTTGTGGCTGACGGTTTAATGGTGTGTTCATTACTAAAGCTTTATTCGCTTTATAAGCCTGGATAGCGGCATTCAATGCCGCTTTGCTACTTATTAACGTATCTTTGGTATGCTCCAGCGTTTCTTTTGAAATAACCCCCTGCTTCGCTAACGGCACTCGACGGTTATAATCTTCTAAAGATTGTTGATACTGAATACGTGCTGAAGCGACTTCGGCACTGTATTGTTTATCCTGTAAGTATAGTTTATTCGTTTGCCGAACAATATTTGCCAGATTATTTTTAGCTTTATTGAGTGCGATAGTGGCATCAGTTTTATCCAGTGAAACTAAAATGTCACCTTGTCGAACGTAGTTCGTATCTTTATGATTAACGACAGTGACACTACCTGAGACTTGTGCAGAAATTGGATCTGCATTCCCCGTGACATAGGCGTCATCTGTACTAATCATGTCTTCTAATTCCATTGACCAATAGGCATAGGCACCTGAAAACGCAATAAATAAAACTACCGCCAATAAAGAAAAGTATTTTCTTCTGTTAGAATGTTTTTCATTTGAATTAATCTGTTCCACTATTATCTCTCATTTCTCATAGATGAAATTTATGAATTGAATGAAAAGAGCATTCATTCTTCATATCAAACACAGTGCATGTGTTGCACATTATCCCAGGAACGTTGGAGGCCTAATTTAAATGAGGTGCAAAAAAAACAACAGAGGACTAAACCGTGGCTTTTGCAATACAATTCTTACGCCTGTAGGATTAGTAAGAAGACTTATAGTGCCAACTTGAAACTATAAATCATCGGTACAATCCCTGATTTTATTGTTGACATTTCATTTATGCCGACTATTTATATGGTATACTTGTCGAATTATCTTAAAGGAAGCTCAGATTTTCTTATTTTTATTGAGAAAATGAGATGACGCCTTATGTCT
>ENA-UOJI01001773-UOJI01001773.1-human-gut-metagenome-genome-assembly--contig:-P79-NODE-1773-length-13391-cov-5.703809_pt1 | contig 13391 bp, 11 predicted proteins | sample MGYA00242346_ERZ723893 | MGnify/ENA metagenome assembly ERZ723893 | reverse complement strand
GTAATATATCCGCCTGTTTTTTCAACAATTGATTTTGCAAGCGACAGACCTATGCCGACGCTTGACGGGGACGAATTTTGAGCCTTATAAAATCTCTCAAAAATGTGCGGCAAATCCTTCGGGCTGATTCCGCATCCGTTGTCGCTTATGGAGATTTCCGAATACATACTGTTCTTTTCGGCTGAAATTCTGACATAACCGCCGTCGGTATGCTCAATGCAGTTCTTAACGATATTTGAAACCGCTTCGCAAATCCAGCGAAAATCGCAATTAAGCATAAAATCATTTTTGACGTTTTTTTCAATTCTCACATCACGGATATCGGCAAGAACCTCTGTGCGTGAAATGCACTCGTCAATTATTTTTTCAACCGACACATCTCCGAACTTCAATTCAACAGTTCCCGAATCAAGCATTGAGAGCGTGAGCAGACTTTTTACAAGGAAATTTATCGAATGGGCATTATGCGCTATATCCATAACAAAATCCCGTCTGATTTCAACGGGCATATCATCGTCATCGAGGATATTTTCGGTTGTAATCAAAATTGAAGTCAGCGGTGTTTTAAGCTGATGTGAAATGTCGGCAAGCGAATTTTTGAGTATTTCTTTCTCTCTCATTGATTTGTCGGCATACTCACGAAGCATTACAGTTGTTTTTTGAATTTCCTGCTTTAACAGCGACATATCGTCGTCGGTTGAGCCGTCAAGGTCGAGGTTGTACTCTCGGTTGTTTATTTTTTCAAGACATTTTACAATTTCAAGTCGCTGTCGCTTTTGCTTTTTACAGTATCTTATGAACACAACGCAGAGCAAAATTCCGAACACACAAACACCTGCGGTTGCAATCACAATTGTAATTGTTGCATAACTTCCGCTCTGAATGTCAACCCAGCCACTGTCGGATTTTATTCCGTACTTTGCAAAGTCGCCTTTTATGCCGGCAGTGTCGTTGTTCAAAATTTGAGCAAGCTCCTTTTCCGAAATGTCGGGATATTGTTCTTTAACCTTTTCCGCAACGGCAATTATCTTTTTATCCGTGCTTTCACGAACAGCATTAAAGCCTGCACCGATGCCTACTGCAACGGCACAACAGAAAAGTCCCGTTATCGCAAGCATTACCGCAAGAAATTTTGATGTGCTTTTCATTATACCTCCAGCCTGTAACCAAGGCCCTTTACGGTTTTAATCATATTTGTATCAAGTTTTTTGCGAAGTCTTTTTATGTACACGGTCAGCGTGTTGTCCTCAACATAATTTCCCGACAAATCCCATATGCGTTCAAGAATCTGTTCACGGGTCAGCACCTTGCCGCTGTTTTTGGCAAGCATTGCAAACAGGCGGTACTCAAGCGCCGTAAGCACAACGGGATTGCCGTTTTTGTAAACCTGTTTTTTGTCAAAGTCAATGCTGATGTCGCCAAAATTCATAGCCATAGTTTTGTCGAGCTTTTTGGTGATTCGTTTAATTCTTGCGAGTAGCTCACGGCTTGAGAACGGTTTTGTTATGTAATCCTCCGCTCCGAGGTCAAAGCCTTTTACAATGCTGTCCTCATCGTCAAGTGCTGTGAGAAAAATCACGGGAGTTTCGCACACTCTTTTTATCTCGTCACAAAGCTCAAAGCCGTTGCCGTCTGGAAGCGACACATCAACAATAAAAAGGTCAAAGTCACCGCCGAGAGAGTTAAGGGTTGATTCGGCATTTTCGCACAACGCAACCTCAAAGCCGTTTTGTTCAAGAGTGTAAACAAGTCCTTTTGATATTGCACGGTTGTACTCAATAAGAAGAATTTTCACAACAAGTCCTCCAAAATGAAATTCGGGCGGATTAAATCAATAATCCGCCCGTCAGCAATGAAAACATACAAAATATTGTGGTATCTATTGTTACAACTACATTATAACAGAGTGTAAAACTATTGTCAACAAATTTCAACAAAATAGAGTCTGTTGGCTGAATATGACGCTCAGATATTGTCGTTTCTGATTGTTTCAATAATATTTTGCTTATTAACCTTTGAAATTGAGTATTTCATAATCAGCCATACCACAATAAATACAGCCGCAATGCTAATCAAAATCGCTTTCCACGGGAATACAAAGCTCATTGGAACATTGCCTCTTGAAAATGCCGAGAAGATTGCAAATACACCGAGAACACCGAGAGGAATACCGATAAGCAAAGATTTTATGCCGTACATAAGGCTTTCAAGGCGAATCATACGGTTAAATTCTTTCTTTGTCATACCGATAGATTTAAGCGATGCAAATTCCTTGCTCCTCAACTGCATATTGGTTGAAATTGTGTTGAAAATGTTTGTAAGTCCGATGAGCGAGATAACACCGATGAAACCGTAAACAAATATTCCGACAATCAGCATAACGGCATTGAACTGTCTTACGGTTTCTTCATAGTCATAAATGTAAATGCTGTCGTCCACACCTTCCATAGACTCAATACGGTTTGTAAGCGAAGTGTGGTTCGATGTATTGGCGTAGAGGGTAATATAGCATTTGTGTTCGCCAAGCTGAGGTGAGATTACACCCTGTTCACCGATTATCAATCCCTGACCTAAAATTGTTCCTTCGCCGATTACAGAATCAGCCGACTTTGGAATTTCATCAAACACTGACGAAACCTTTAATTTGCCTGCTATCAGCTCATTTCCGTTATCATCATTTCCGTAAACGATAAACTTTGTCGGAGCGGTTTTGCCGAACAGTTTCATTGGCTTGGAAGAGTTGCCACTCTCACTGTTATCGGGGGTTACCTGAGAATACACAAGTACACCGCCCTTAACCTTGTTGTAATCAAGTTTTAATTCCCTGCAAATCTTAACAAATGTATCGTGTTCAAATTCAAGAAATTCCACGCTGAATGACTTTGTACCGTCAGCATTGTCATAAAGGAAATTTTCTCCGCATTCGTTAACAGGCACATCTGCCGACACATGACCGTACTGTAAACCGACTGTCAGATAATTTTCAATTTCAGGCATTTTTTCAATTGTCTGAGCCTGCTTTGTATCAATTCCGGAAACCATATAGCTGTAGTCTGTTTTGCCGTAGTAATGCTCTGTATATGTCATTCCATAGTCCATAAATGCCGAAACTGCAATGAACATTGCAACGCTTACAACGATTGAAATAACCGTTGTGCGATACTTTTTCCTACTGCGTTTAAGGCTCTTTGAGGCGATTTCACCGCCTACACCGAAAAGCTTTTTCGTAAGCTTGGATGTGCGGTACGGTTTGTTATTCTTTACCTTGATATCCTCGTTGCCTCTGATTGCAACAAGCGGTGGGATTCTTGATGCACGCAGTGCAATGAAGAATGATGAACAGAATATAGTAACAGCCGAAAGAACGATTGCACAAATAATCGGAATTGTCGGAGTTACAAATACAAATGTTGCACCGCTCAGCATATCACTGAGAACGCTGTTGAGTATTGTAATAAGAATTGCGTTTACACCGAGTCCGAGAAGTATGCCGAGAGGGATACCGATTAAGCCGAGAATGAAGCCCTCAAAAAGCACATTCCTGCGGATTTGCCTTTTGGTTGCGCCGACTGATGCAAGCATACCGTACATACTCGTTTTCTCGGTAATTGAAATTGCAAAGCTGTTGCGGATTACAAACACGCTTGCAAGCATTACTATAATAATGATAATAACGGCAAGGCTGAAAATCACAGTATTTGTTGCCTCATTTGAACCGTAGCCTTTCATACTGAGGAGTATGGAATTGAATTCGTATGCATTTATTCCAGAGGTCTGCTGATCTTCGGGTGAAATTTCATCGCTGATTACATTACTCATATCATCAGCTTTAAAGCCTAAAATATCCGCTGTATTTTGAAGATAATTGCTTTCGCTCTGAGGAGTATAGGCGATATACAGCTTATTCATATGCTTTGTTTTGATTGCCTCGACAGGAGCTTTTTCATCAGACACGGTATATATCATAGAAAAATTTGACGGATCATAGAGTTCGCTCGTTTTCGGTCTTTCAATAATACCCGTTACGGTATAGGTTCTTTTTACCGTGTCAATAATGCTGCACTTATTAAAATCTTTTTGCAACAAATTATGAATGCCTTCCTCATCGGGGACATTGCCGTCTTTGTCGGTAAGAACACCGACATCAAGTGTGATTTTGTCACCGACTTTCACATTTTTTCCGTCCTGTGTTTTAAACGATTTTGTAACAACAGCCTCACCCGAATTTGTGGGGAACTTGCCCTTTATAAGGTCTATCTTAAAACAGTTGCCGTAGGTATTTTCGCTCATGGCAAGAACGCTGTAATCACAGATTTCGCCGTCAGCATTTTTTGTCCTGGCATATCCGAGCCTTTCTTTATAGAAGGCATTTTCAACATTACGGTTCTGTCGGATTTCATCAATTTTTGCGGTGTCGATAATATCAAGTGCAACATCATAATTGCCCGACCAGGTTTTTTGACCGTCAATCATAGTCTGTCGTCCGCTGAGTGCCATTCCCGAAACAACCGTGATGAGTGCCGCCGAGAGCATAATTCCCACGATTGTAACAATTGTGCGCACCTTGTTAAGCCGCAGGTTTTTAAGAGTAAGCTTGTTGAGAAGTTTCATAAAATCAAGCCTCCTCAACAATTTTGCCGTCGCTGATTGTTATAATTCTGTCAGCCTGTTTTGCAATGTCGAGGTTGTGCGTAATCATTATAACAGTCTGTCCGTAACTCTGATTGCACATTTTGAGCATACTCATAACCTCTTCGCTTGACTTTGAATCAAGGTTGCCTGTCGGTTCATCGGCAAGCACAAGAGACGGATTGTTAATGAGCGCTCTGGCAATAGATGTTCTTTGTTGCTGACCGCCCGAAAGCTGGTTTGGAAGGTGTTTTCTTCTTGCACGCAGTCCGAACGAATCAAGAATCATCTCAAGTCTTTCTCTGTCAACACCTCTGCCGTCAAGGTCACAGGGGAGCGTGATGTTTTCTTCAACAGTCAGAATCGGGATAAGATTGTAGAACTGATAGACAATGCCCACCTGTCTGCGGCGGAATACGGCAAGCTTGTCATCATTCATTTTGCTTATATCGTTGCCGTCAACAAAAATTTTTCCGCTTGTGGGACGGTCAACACCGCCGATAAGATGAAGAAGAGTTGACTTGCCGCTGCCGCTTGCACCGACAATGGCAACAAATTCGCCCTTTTCAACCGAGAACGAAACATCGTCAACCGCATTGACAAGGTTTTCACCGCTTCCGTAGGTTTTTGTAAGATTTTCAACTTTCAGAATTTCCATAAAATATACCTCCAAATTCATTTTACACCCATATTATAGTGACGCAAAATGACTGTAAAGTGAATCCTGCAGACAAATTTTTCCGTAGGGCAGCCCACTTGAATACAAGAAAAACATTTGATATAATTGTTTGGTAAGGAAATGGCGGCGGCTGTTTCGACTCCCTTGAGAAAGGGGGTGATTGTGTGGAATACATAGCTGTGATAGTAATTTTCACATTTTTTATTGTGTTTACCATAAAGAAATAACCGCCCTGTACTTCGAATACAAGGCGGTTACCAAAAATAATTTGTCTTAAAAGCGGAACAGCTAAAGCCGTTTCCTTATCTATATATTAACATCTAACTATTAATATGTCAATCATTTTTCGGTGTGTCGCTTCGTTGCACACCGTTTTTTATTTCTCGTTTTTATTTACAATCTAAAAGCAACGCTCGTGTGATAATGTTTGAACTATCGCAAACTGTCTTCACGAATTGGGTGTAGCGACACGCTACCTGCAATTCTGGAAATATATTTTGATGAGATTATTTGGCTTGTCGGCAATGCCTATGCCTAAAAAATCGCCATCATGGGTTTTCATTCTGAAAAGCTGACCGTCCTCATACCCCGACTTGGCAAGATATGTTCTGTCGGCACTCAATGCACCGCCGTTTGCAAATCGTTTTGCCTGTGCAGACGATACGGCAAGATAGCCCAAACTCATAAACAGACTTTCAACGGAACGCAGTTTTTCTTCAACATTTCCGTTTTCGCAAATGCTTTTCAGCTCGTCAAGCGTTATGCATTCGTCAAGCGAAAATCCGCAAGCCGAGGTTCTGCAAAGTGCCGTCATAACCGCACCGACACCGAGAACCCTGCCTATGTCATCAATTATCGTGCGTACATAAGTACCCTTTGAACAGGAAATTTCAAGCGTGCCTGTCTGCGTTTTTTCGTCAAAATTCGCAAGCAAAAGAGAATAGACAGTAACCTTTCGGCTCTCACGCTCAACCTCAATTCCCTGCCTTGCAAGGTCATAAAGTCTTTGACCGTTCTTTTGCACAGCCGAGTACATCGGCGGAATCTGCTCAATTTCGCCAGTGAATTCGGGAATTACTCTGAGAATCTGTTCCTCTGTAACCGAAGACTCGCACTCGCCTGTCACCGTACCCCAGATATCGAGGGTGTCGGTGGTTTTGCCAAGCTGAAATTCTGCCGTGTATGACTTGTCGTGATTGAGAATCAAATCCTGTGTTTTGGTTGCAGTTCCGAGCAAAACAGGCAGAACGCCCGTTGCGTTCGGATCAAGTGTTCCCGTGTGACCGAGCTTTTTCTGTCCTGTCAGTCTGCGGACAACGGCAATAACATCAAACGAGGTGAATTCCTTCGGCTTGTCAATCAGCAGAACACCGTTAAGATTGCTCATGATAAAAACTTCTCCGCAGCTTTTTCAAGCGTTGTCTTTACGGTTTCAAGGTCGCCCTCAATTGAGCAGCCTGCCGCCGCAGGATGACCGCCGCCTCCGAACTGCGAACAGAAATCCGAGGCATTGATATTATTGTTTGTACGAACGGAAATCTTGAAGAATCCGCCCTCTTTTTCACGCATTGTAATTCCGATGAGAACACCCTCAATCTGACGGGGAATAGAGGCAAGTCCCTCCATTTCGTCATCACCCGTGTTGAGCTTTTTGAGCATATCAAGCGTTGTGTAAATTATTGCGCACCTGCCGTCTGCACAATAGGTCATTGACTCATAAACGGCTCTTTCAAGCTGAATTTTGTTTTTTGACTTTGTTTCAAACATCGCCTTGTTTATGTATGCGGTGTTACAGCCAAAGTCCATAAGACTTGCGGCAACACGCATGGTTTCGGCGGTTGTGTTTGTGTATCTGAAACAGCCGGTGTCGGTTGAAATGCCTGTGTAGAGGCAGTCTGCAATGTCCTTTGTAAAGTTGATGTGCATTCTGAGGAACAGCTTGTAGAGAATTTCGCAGTTTGCCGCCGCATATTTGTCAACAAACTTTTCCTTTGCGGTAAATGTGTTTGAACCGTGGTGGTCAATGCACAAATCAACCTTGCCGATATACCTGCCCATATTTGAACCGAGAAGGCTGTCAGCCGCAACATCAACGCTGACAACCGTTTCGGTTGTAAAATCTTCTTCCTTAATTTTTTTCTGAAGATAGGTAAACTTTGACGGAACACCTGTTGTGATAACCCTTGCTTTTTTGCCGATTTGGTGAAGTGCAAGGCAGAGTGCAAATCCGCTGCCGAGGGTGTCGCCGTCAGGATAAGCGTGAGTTAGAATATCATAATTATCGTGTGCCTCAAGAAAACGGGCAACCTCATACAGATTCATCATTTTCTTCCTCGTCTTCCTTAATGTCAAGGCTGTTGAGAATACGGCTGATGTTTGCGCTGTATTCTATGCTGTCTGTTGCGTGGAAAATGAGTTCGGGAACATGACGAAGATGAAGTCTGTGCCCAAGCTCTCGTCTGATAAAGCCCGATGCAGACTTTAAGCCCTTGACAGCCTCTTTGGCTCTGTCAAGACCTTCAATTGCGCTGACCTGTACCGTGCAGTATGAAAGGTCGTTTGTAACCTCAACTCTTACGATAGAGATAAACGCCTGCTGAACCCGTGGGTCTTTTAATTCTCTGAAAATAGCAGTAAGCTCTCTTTTGATGTCCTCTGTTGTTCTTTCAATTCTATGGCTTCCCATGCTATCACATCCTTATAATTTAATGAATTATGAAAATTCGTGGATAATCTGTAGCGGCGAACAGTGTTCGCCAATCGAAACGATTGTAAAATCGGTTCGACAATACAAATGTTTTGTTTTAACCGATTATTATGCAACAATGGGTTTGTTGTTTATTCGTTTTGGTTAAAACCAAAACGATTGGCGTTCGCTGAACGCCGCTACTGATTAACAGTCGCATTGTGACATTTATAAATTCTGTCTTGTAAAAACATTGTGCCGTTTATAAAATTCGGTTTAATATACAAGCTTTAATCCCTGTATTCTTCGATTGTATAAACCTCGAACATATCGCCCTCTTTGAGGTCGTTGAATCTTTCAAGACCGATACCGCATTCGTAGCCTTCGCTAACTTCCTTGACAGCGTCCTTGAATCTCTGGAGAGATGCAATTGCGTCATCTGCAATAACGATACCGTCACGGATAACTCTTACGCTTGCGCCACGCTGAATCTTACCGCTCTTAACATATGAACCTGCGATTGTGCCGACTGACTTAATCTTGATAACATTACGGCACTCAGCCATACCGAGAACAACTTCTCTTGTCTTAGGAGCAAGCATACCCTTCATAGCAGATTCGATTTCGTTGATACAATCGTAGATAATGCTGTAAAGACGCATATCTACGCCCGAACGCTCTGCATTTTCTGCGGCAACTGCATCGGGACGAACATTGAATCCTACGATAATTGCGTTAGATGCCTCTGCAAGCATTACATCGGACTCGTTGATTGCACCTACTGCGCTGTGAATTACATTTACTCTTACCTCGTCATTTGAAAGCTTTTCAAGTGACTGCTTAACAGCCTCGGCAGAACCCTGTACATCGGCTTTAACGATAATCTGAAGTTCCTTGATTTCACCGAGTTTCATCTGGTCAAAGAGATTGTCAAGAGTAACCTTAGTCTGTGCGTTGAAGATTTCTTCTTTCTTAGCGGCCTTTCTCTGGTCAACAAGAGTTCTTGCAAGACGCTCGTCGGAAACTGCGTCAAAGATATCGCCGCCAACCGGAACTTCGTCAAGACCTGTGATTTCAACAGGAACAGAAGGACCTGCCTCGGTAACTCTTTCGCCCTTATCGTTTGTCATAACTCTTACACGACCGACGCAAGTGCCTGCGATGATTGTATCGCCCTTGTGAAGTGTACCGTTCTGAACGAGTACGGTTGCGATAGGACCTCTGCCCTTGTCAAGTCTTGCCTCGATAACAGTACCCTTTGCGGCTCTGTCGGGGTTAGCCTTGAGTTCTTTCATCTCTGCAACAAGAGTAACCATTTCAAGAAGATCGTCAAGACCTTCCTTTGTCTTTGCGGAAACAGGGATACACGGTGTATCGCCGCCCCACTCCTCCGGAATAAGCTCATACTCTGTGAGCTGCTGTTTAACATTTTCGGGATTTGCGCCGACCTTATCCATTTTGTTGATGGCAACAATAACAGATACACCTGCGGCTTTTGCATGGTGGATAGCCTCAACTGTCTGCGGCATGATACCGTCATCGGCAGCTACAACGAGGATTGCAATATCGGTAACCTGAGCACCTCTTGCACGCATTGTTGTGAATGCCTCATGTCCTGGTGTGTCGAGGAATGTAACAGGCTTGCCGTTTACCATAACTCTGTAAGCACCGATATGCTGTGTGATACCGCCTGCCTCGCCTGCTGTTACATTTGCGTGACGGATAGCGTCGAGGATTGAAGTTTTACCGTGGTCAACATGACCCATAACAACAACAACCGGAGCTCTCTCAACGAGATTTGCCTCATCGTCCTCACTGTCATCAATAATCTGTTCTTCGATTGTAACAACAACCTCTTTTTCAACCTTTGCATGAAATTCCATGGCGATAAGTGACGCCGTGTCAAAGTCGATTGTATCTGTTGCTGTTACCATTGTACCCATAAGGAATGCCTTTTTAACAACCTCGGCAACGGTAGCCTTGAGTCTGAGAGCAAGCTCCGAAACTACGATTTCGTCAGGAATCTGAACTGTAATCGGTTTCTGCTTACGCTCAAGAGCAATACGGTTCAGACGCTCCTGCTCTGTTTCACGCTTCTGTCGTCTGCCCTTTTGACGCTGGGTACGGTTTGTGAATTTCTGCTTTTTAACAATGTTGTCCGTGCTTCTGCCCTTTGAGCTGTCGCTTGCAAGGTCATCATACTTCTGGTTGTAACGCTCAACATCAACATTTGTTGCACGGGTGTCAATTACTCTGCGCTTGCGGGGAGCAGACTCCTCAACGCTCTTTTCCTGAGTAACTTCAACCTTTTCCTGTTTTGATGCAGGCTTTGCATCCTTGTTGTTAGGCTTTTTGTCGTTTTTATCGGTCTTTTTCTTCTGATTGTCAGCCTTTGCATTCTGCTTTGCGGGCTTATCCTCCTGCTGTGGCTTGCTTTCGTTGTCAAGCTTGTTGTTGCGTGCCGCAAAGTATTCGTCAAAGTTTTCAACCTTGTTCTTCTTTGTGATTACATCAAAAATCACATCGAGTTCGCTTTCCTCGAGTGTTGTCATTGTTTTCTTTGTAACACCGCAATGTTTTTCGAGAATCTCAATAATTTCCTTGTTTGAAACTCCGAGATCTGCTGCTGCGTCCTTTACCTTATATTTTATCATACAATTCTCCTCCCGATTCGTTTTCAATAAGCTGTTCAAGCTTATCTGCAAAGCCTTTGTCTTCGGTTGTCATAACTCCGCAGATTTTTCCGAGAGCAAATCCGATTTCCTCTTTGCTTCGGTTCATTGTCAATGTTTTCACATTGCATTCATCAGCGGCTGTCTGCACGATTTTCTTACTGCTCTTTGAAAAATCATTTGCAAAAATAACAAGCTTTGCCTTGCTTTTTCGTATTGAGTCAATCGTCGTGTCGGCACCTGTAATCAGCTTGCCTGCCCTCTTGCAAATGCCAAGCAGCGACAAAATTCTGTCGTTCATAAAAAATCCTTTCGCCTACTCGCTGTCTGCTGCGGCAAGTTCACTTTGCATCTGCTCATATACTTCATCAGGGATTTTACAGCTTAACGAGCGTTCAAAGCGGCGTGCCTTGCGAGCCTTTTCAAAGCAGGCAAGATTTCTGCACACATATGCGCCTCTGCCTGCCTTGCGACCTGTGAGGTCAAGCGAAATTTCGCCTTTTGCAATGATTTCACCGTTTTCATCTTTGGTGTCGGGTGCTTTGACAACACGGATAAGCTCACGCTTTTCTTTCATCTCTCCGCAACCCGTACATTTACGCAACGGCATTTTTCTTTGCTTCATAAAATCCCTCTCTGTTTAATCTGATTATTCCTCTGCTTCATCCGAAACAACTGTTTCGCCTTCTGTGCTTTCGTCAAGGTCGAGAACATCTTCGGACTTTTCTTCTGACTTTGGTTCATCGTCCTCATCTTCGCCGTAGAAACCGCTTTCGGGACGGATATCAATTCTCCAGCCTGTAAGTCTTGCGGCAAGACGGGCATTCTGTCCTTTGTTGCCGATAGCAAGTGAAAGCTGACCGTCGGGAACGGTTGCACGGCAGCTCTTTGTTTCTTCATCTGTAATTTCAACCTTGCAAACGCTTGCAGGAGAGAGAGCCGCCGAAATGTACTTTTCGGGATCATCGCTGTAAAGCACGATGTCGATTTTTTCACCGCCGAGTTCTTCAACAATCTTGTTTACACGAGCGCCCTTGTTACCGATACATGAACCGATTGCGTCAACATCGGGATTTGAGCTGTAAACAGCCATTTTTGTACGGCTGCCTGCCTCACGGGAGATTGACTTTATTTCAACAACGCCGTCATAGATTTCGGGAACTTCCTGCTCAAACAAACGCTTTACAAGACCGGGGTGTGTTCTTGAAATGATTGCGTGAGGACCTCTTTCGTTGTCTTTGACATCTGCAATATAAACCTTAATGTGGTCACCTTCTTTAAGGTCGTCATGACCGAGCTGTTCGCTCTTTGGCAGAGTAGCTTCGCTCTTGCCGATTTTAATTGTTGCAACGCCCGACTTAGGATCAATTCTTTCAACGGTTGCAGTAACAATTTCACCGAGCTTGCTCTGAAACTCGATAAGAGTCTGACCTTTTTCTCCCTGACGAATGCCCTGACGGATAACATTTCTTGCAGAAGAAACAGATGTCCAACCGAGGTGCTTGGGATCAATCGGAACTTCAATTTCATCGCCGACAATAAATTTCTTTCTCTTGTTAATCTGCTGAGCCTCCTCAACAGTAACTTCAAAGTTAGGATCAAAAACCTCGTCAACTACTGTTTTGACAAGCTTTGCGTCAAAGCTGTTCTTTTCCGGATCAACCTTGAATACAACATTTTCATTACCGCCGTAGTAGTTCTTGCAGGCAACGGAAATTGCCTTTTCAATGTTTTGAAGCATATAGTCCATAGGAATGCCCTTTTCCTTTTCAAATGTTCTCAATGCCTCAAATAAATCTTTGTTAGTCATTTTCCAAATCATCCTTTTCTTATTTTTCGGTTATATACAAATTGTTATGCTGTTATGTGTATCTGTAGTGTTCAAACTGCAATTTTTAATCAAAATCGTCAAGCTTAATCCATGCGGCGTCCTTTTTGCTGATTGTTATTTCATTCTCACCGCTATGATCCTCAATTGTGACCTTACCGTCGGAATAATCCTTTAAAACCCCTTTAAATTCTCTGCCTATGCCGTCAATAGGGCGGAGCATCTTAACCATAATATCCGCACCGATGAACTGCATAAAATGTTCGTCACGGATAAGCTCACGCTCAATTCCGGGAGAGCAGACCTCAAGACAGTATGCCTCCTCAATCGGATCAAGCTCATCAAGAGGACCGTTGATTGCACGGGAAACATTTTCGCAATCGTTAATGTCAATGCCTTCGGGCTTGTCAATGTAAACACGCAGAAAACGGTCTGCACCTTCCTTGACATAACGCACATCCCAAAGTGAAAGTCCGAAGCCTTCAACAATTGGCTGACAAAGTTCCCATACTTTTGATACGGTTACACCGCCTTTGCTTTTTGCCATAAATTCACTGCCTTCCTGTCTGCAAAAATACCCTGTGCGAAATATTGCAGACAGATAAACCGCACCGAGGAACAAAGTGAAAACTAATAAATAAGGAGCGGGTTTGTTGCCCACTCCTTTAGCTTTCATTATTTACAAGGAAATTATAGCACCAAAACGGCTTATAATCAAGTGTTTTTCAAATCTTTTCGTATTTTTTACAAAAAAGTTTAAAAAAACATTTGAAATCACCGTGCAAATGTGTTATTATATTCCGTGGACACTTTACATCACGATGTTTTTGTGATATAATCACCGTGGTTTTGCGACCGTGTAAAAAAGTAAAATTAATTTTGATTTTGTTATTGTCG
>ENA-UOJI01001765-UOJI01001765.1-human-gut-metagenome-genome-assembly--contig:-P79-NODE-1765-length-13441-cov-7.007396_pt1 | contig 13441 bp, 13 predicted proteins | sample MGYA00242346_ERZ723893 | MGnify/ENA metagenome assembly ERZ723893 | reverse complement strand
CAACCCGCTTGACTTTGACGATTTTTATAATCCAACATATACTAAAGTAATAGATGCGTTTAATAAAGAGCTCGGCGTACCCGATTATGTATATAAATTGATGATAACAACCACCGCACTTCAGGGCAGACAGACAGAAACGGTAAACGGCTTGATAATAAGCTGGACATATCATCCCGATAACGGACTTGAAGTAATTTATCGTCTTGCCGATTAAACTATAATCTTAAATAAATCAAAGGCTATATTATATTTGCCTTAACTTTCCGAAAGGAGAAAAACATTTTGCGTTAGGAGAAATATCACGCCGAAGGCATTTCACTTGACGTAAAGTAAATATACCAAGTAGCAATGATAAGAAATTATCGCCGCTGCTTGCTTTTTTGCGGCAGCAAAAGAGGAAGGCGAGGAAAAAGGAGCGGAAGGGCAGAAAAAAAGCGAAAACGGAGGAAAAACGGGTGCGCGGAGGGATAATGTTTACAAAAAAAGCAGTAAATTTTTAAAAAAATGCCGAAAATCGCCGAAAAACAGTTGACAAAGCGCAATCGTGTTGCTAAAATATAGCTACAAATCACATAGAGGCGCGAAGCTTATCAGTACCTGCGGACGCAACGGAATGAAGGACGCAGCGAAAGGAAGATTCGCCGAAACGAATGTTTTCTGTCCGAGAAAGTGTTTGTTGGGTTGCAGCGGAATACGTTGCAGACTGTCGCAAGGGATTTCTTGCGGAGAGCTATTGAGGTCTTAACAAAGATTGTTTTTTCGTGTTTTCCGTAAACTACCCGTTGTGGATTTGCGGAAAATATTTTTTTAGGACAGACAATCATGAAAAGTTTTTTAGAGCATTGCTGCTTACATTGTTTGCGTCCGTAATTGCGCTGTCGGCGTTTTCGTTTGCCGCGTGCGGACCGCAAAAAGACGGCGACAAAATATATGTGGGAATGGAGTGCGGATATATTCCGTTTAATTATACCCAGTCCGACGACGCCAACGGAGCGGTAAAGATTTCCAACGCTCCCGGTTATGCCAACGGCTACGACGTAATGATAGCCAAAGCCATCGCCGAAAAGCTGGATAAAGAGCTGGTCATCGTCAAATACGAATGGACCGCGCTGGTAAACGCCGTGCAGACAGGCACGCTGGACTTTATCATCGCCGGCATGAGCCCCACCGAAGAAAGACTGGAAGTCATTGATTTTTCCGATCCCTACTATGAGAGCAATCTCGTAATCGTCGTACGCGAGGACGGCCCTTACGCAAACGCGACGACGCTTGCCGATTTCAGAGGAGCTACAATCGTGGCTCAGCAGGGCACTTTCCACGACGTCGCGCTGCAGGAACAGGCCGCCGATTACGGTATCAACCGCGGCACCCCCATGGACAGTTTCCCGATGATGACGGCGGCGCTCAGCGTGGGCACGATAGACGGCTATGTTGCCGAACAGCCCGGCGCCATCGCAGACTGCTCGTCCGTAGCGGGATTGAAGTATATTCCCCTTGTAAACAACGAAACGGGATTCCAGAATATCTCGCCCGAAGACGTTCAGCTTGCCGTCGGCATTAAAAAGGGCAGCGAACTCACCGCTCAGGTCAACGCCGCGCTTGCCGAAATATCCGCGGACGAAAGAGACGAGATGATGCAGCGCGCCATCGAACTTGCCACCGGCGACAACGTACAATAACCGAAAAAGGCGCAACATATCATGAACATTTTTGTCAAGATGGGAGAAATCATCTCCCAATACTATTCATGGCTGCTGCAAGGCGTGGGATATACGCTGTTGGTTTCGCTCGTAAGCACGGTCATAGGCCTTATAATAGGCGTTTTGATAGGCGTTTGGCGCACGATGCCGTCGCCAAAAAACAAGGTGTTGTTTTGGCTTAAAAAGATAAGCGACTGGATACTCGCGGCGTATATCGAAGTTTTCCGCGGCACCCCCATGATGGTGCAGGCGATGGTAATATTCTGGGGCTTTGCCATGCTTAACGGCGGGCAGACGCTGGACGTAGTGTTTTCGGGTATGCTCATCGTCTCCATAAATACCGGCGCGTACATGGCGGAAATAGTGCGCGGGGGCATCATCTCCGTGGACAAGGGCCAAACCGAAGGCGCCGCCGCAATAGGCATGACGCACTTTAAGACCATGTTCCGCGTTGTGCTGCCGCAGGCGCTCCGCAACATTCTGCCGTCGGTCTCCAACGAGTTCGTCATCAACATCAAAGACACGTCGGTGCTAAACGTCATCGGCTTTACCGAACTGTACTTTCAAGCAAAATCGATAGTTTCCATCAACTTCGAGACTTTTGCCACCTATCTTCTTGTCGCGGCGATTTACTTTGTGCTTACCTTCACCGTCACAAGAATACTGCGCTTTATCGAAAAAAAGATGGACGGCAATAAGAATTATGTGATGCTGGGGTCGCAAAATATGGACGCCGCGTCTTACGTAAGAGAAAAAGGCGTCAGCGGAGGGTCCGAAAAATGAGCGGCGAAAAGATTATCGAAATAAAGCACCTTAAAAAAGTTTTCGGCGAACACGAAGTGCTTACCGACATCAATTTTACCGTCAACCGCGGCGACGTAACGTGTATAATAGGCCCGTCGGGCAGCGGAAAAAGCACGCTTTTGCGGTGCATAAATTTGTTCGAACAGCCGACGTCGGGAGAAATATGGGTGGACGGCGAAAACATAGTAAACGCCAAAAAACCCAGCAAATACCGTCAGAAAGTGGGAATGGTCTTTCAGTCGTTTAATTTGTTTAACAATATGACGGTATTGCAAAACTGCTATATAGGGCCGCGTTCGGTGCTCAAAAACAGCAAGGAAGAGGCCAAGGAAAAGGCAATGAAATACTTACAGCTGGTGGGCATGGACAAATATATCAACGCCCGCCCCGCCCAGCTTTCGGGAGGACAAAAACAGCGCGTCGCAATAGCACGGGCGCTTGCCATGCATCCCGAAGTCCTGCTGTTTGACGAACCCACCAGCGCGCTTGACCCCGAAATGGTGGGAGAAGTGCTGTCGGTCATGACTTCGCTCGCCAAAACGGGACTTACGATGATAGTGGTGACGCACGAAATGGCGTTTGCGCGCGATATTGCCTCCAAAGTCGTGTTTATGGACAACGGCGTAATAGAAGAGGAAGGCACCGCCGAAGATATTTTCGTTCATCCTCAAAAAGAACGTACGAAGGCTTTTCTGTCGCGCATACTCAGCAGCGAAAATCGGGCAGAATAAAAAAGACGGTCAAAACCGCCGTCGCCCGATAAATAAAGTTTATAAAATTCCGCAGAAACAATAAAAAGCAAAAAAACCGCAGAGCATATTAGTCCTGCGGCTTTTTTCTGTCAAAAACAGGCGTTAAATTTTTTCGACTTTGCGTGTGGCGATAAAGTTCACGTCGGTGCCGGCGACGTTTTTTGCGATGATATCGCCGATTTCTTTGGGCGCGTTTACCGTAAGGCCTTTTATTTCCTGAAGACTGCGGAAAACAAGTTCTTTTGCAATGGGTTTATCGGTTTTTACCGACAGCATGGCGCAGTCGCCGCCCAAAATTCTTACGGACGACGTGACTGTTCTTACGGGAGCGGTCATTTCCTCTATCGCGTACTTTTTGCCGCGCGGGCAGGAATTGCCTTCGACGGAAAACCCGTCCGCCGTTTTCTCAACAGTCATTCTGCACCCCATGGGGCAGCAAATACAAATGAGTTCAGTCATGGTTTTCACCTCCTGTAAGACCCACCGAGATGTTGTTTGCGTGTCGCAGCGCGGCCGCCTGCTGAGCGTTTAGAGAGAGCACTTCCATTTCGCCCGGAGCGACTATTCGGCGCGGACGGGACAGAATGGTCTGTCCGTCGGCCACAACTTCCAGCCGCACGTTTTTCATCACCGACGAGACACGCATTTTAAGGGACAATTCGCCGTCGCCTTCATCGCGTCTGAGTTTTTGCGGCACAACGTATCTTACGCCGCCAAAGGTGGAAAAGCTAATGCATTCGCCCCTTTTCGCCGCTCCGCCCGCAATGTATTCGGCGGCTTTTTTTCCGGCAAGAGCGCTTTCGTTGCTGACAAAATCGACGAGGTCGTGTACGTGCAGTACGTTACCGCATTCAAAAATGCCGTCCACGCCCGTCATCATGTCGTCGTCGACTTCCGCTCCGCCCGTTACGGGAGAAAGCGCGACGCCGGCGGCTTTTGCCAGTTCGTTTTCGGGCAGCAGACCCACCGACAGGAGCAGAGTATCGCATTCTATCGGCGTTTCCGTTCCGGCAACGGGATTGCGGTTTTGGTCCACCGCCGCGATGACCACGCCCGAAAGTCTGCCGTCCCGGGCGTTAATCTTTACCACCGTGTGCGACAGCAGCAGCGGAATATTAAAATCGTTAAGGCACTGCACTATATTACGGTTAAGACCCGACGAATAGGGCATCAGCTCGACGCACGCTTTGACTTCGCATCCTTCAAAAGTCATGCGGCGCGCCATGATGAGCCCTATGTCGCCGCTGCCCAGAATTACTACTTTTTTGCCCGGCATGAGCCCTTCCATATTGACGAGTTTTTGCGCCGTTCCCGCCGAGAATATGCCGGCGCAGCGCGCGCCCGCTATGTTGATGGCCCCGCGCGGTCTTTCGCGGCAGCCGCACGCCAAAATAACCGCCTTGGCTTTAACGGCAATTACGCCCTTATCCGCCGAGACCGCCGTAACCACCTTATCCGCCGAGATGTTAATAACCGTGGTATTGAGATAGCAGGCAATGCCGCGGGTAGTCACTCTGTCGATGTAGCGCTGGGCGTATTCCGGTCCTGTGAGCTCTTCGTTAAAGGTGTGCAGACCGAATCCGTTGTGCACGCATTGGTTTAGAATTCCGCCCAAACGCTGTTCGCGTTCCAGCACCACTATGTCTTTTATTCCCGCGTCAAAGGCGCTTTCCGCCGCGGCAAGCCCCGCAGGACCGCCGCCGACAATGACGAGATCGTGAAAAACCATTTATTTGTCCTCCTCTTGTTCGATAAGATAGCTTTTTCCGCCGGACTTTGTGATTTCTTTTTGGCTTATTCCCAGCTCGCGCGCGAGAATTTCCATGATTTTGGGCGTGCAGAACCCCGCCTGGCATCTGCCCATACCGGCGCGGGTACGGCGCTTTATGCCGTCCATGTCCCTGGCGCCCGGCACCCGACGTATCGCCTCTACAATTTCGCCTTCCGTCACCACTTCGCAGCGGCAGACGACGTTGCCGAACAGCGGATTTTGCTTAATAAGGCTGTTGCGCTGGCTGTCGGTAAGCGTAAAGAAACGGGGAATGGCCCGGCGTTCGGCGATAAAATTTTCTTTCGGTTGCGCGTGTAAGTCTTCCGCCACCCATTTCGCCATATCTTCGGCGATGGCGGGGGAGGAGGTGAGCCCGGGCGATTCGACGCCCAGACAGTTGTAAAAGCCCTTTACTTCCGTCCTGCCTATTACAAAATCATCGGCGTCCGAATGAGCTCTAAGTCCGGCAAACTGCGTGATTATGCTGCGCCCCGGCAGACTGTCCACGGACAAAAGCGCCTGCTTCCACGCGGTGGAAAGTCCGCTTGCCGTGGTGTCGACGTCGTCTTTTGCGTCAATGTCGACGGCGGTGGGCCCCACTATTATGTTGCCGTGAGCGGTGGGCGCCACCAAAACGCCCTTGCCCATTTTCGTGGGCAGCTGGAACAGAGTGGCGTTGGTGATATAGCCGTAAGTCTTGTCCAGCAGTTCGTATTCGCCTTTACGCGCGGTGATGCGGTATTTCTTTTCGCACAACATATTGTTTATTTCGTCGCTGTAAACGCCCGCGCAGTTGATTACGGCGTCGGCGTCGTAACGGTCGCCCTTCTCGGTGACAACCGTAAAGCCGGACGGCGAATGTTTTATTTTGGTGACCTTTTGTCCGAAAAGGAACGTAGCTCCGTTAGTAGCGGCGTTTTCGGCGTATGCTATCGCCATTTCGTAAGGGCTGACTATGCCCGACGTGGGAGCGTACAGCGCGTTTTTCACGTTTTTGTTTACGTGCGGTTCCATTGCGCGCACTTCGTCGCCCGACAGAATTTTAAGGTCGGACACGCCGTTTTGTATTCCCTGCCGCATTAGCTCGCGCAGTTTTTCGTCGCCTTCGTCGCTAAAGTTAAGCACAAACGCGCCGTTTTGGCGATAGGGAAAATCCAGCTGCTTTGCCTTTTGGGGCAGCAGTTTCGCGCCGCGCACGTTGTAGTATGCTTTTTTTGTGCCGGGATGAGCGTCAAAGCCGGCGTGCACAATGCCCGAATTGGCTTTTGTGGCGCCCACTGCGACGTCGTTGCCCTGTTCCAACACGACGACGCCGACATTATATCCGGACAATTCTCTTGCAATTGCGCAGCCCGTCACTCCGCCGCCGATTATTATTACGTCTGCCATTTTTACCTCCAAAAAAAGAGTCGTCGTAAGTACGCCGAAAAAACGACGATCGACAACTCCTGTTCTCCGAATGATCAGTCTCAAAAAAATTTATTAGCTTATGCATAATTCTATCACCGATTTTGGCAAATGTCAAACAAAATTGCTTATATCGACGGGATATAAATAAAAAAGCGCACAAATCGGTTGACAAGTCAAAAAAAATACGTTATAATAGCTAAGCGCTAAAAAAGTTTTAGCTTGCTTCCGTGGCTCAGCCGGTAGAGCAATTGATTCGTAATCAATAGGTCGGCGGTTCGAATCCGCCCGGGAGCTCCAAAAAAAGAGATATCGTCAGCGGATATCTCTTTTATTTTTTATTTCGCGCCACTCGTCTTCCAAAATCGACATTAAAATATCGTCGGCGTACTCGTCGCCGTTTAGCACGGCGTCGCGCAGAACACCCTCGCGTTTGAATCCGGCTTTAAGGTAACATTTTTCGGCGCGCACATTAAAAAAAAACGTCCAGCGACAACCTGTGCGGATTAAAGCCTCAAAAGAAGAGTCAACTTTATCCGGCAAGCCGGCTATACGCTCTAAAAAGCGTAAATAATGCGTTCGAGGTAATTTTTTGTATAAAAGAAAAGGCGCAAGATATAGAGTAGAAAAATAGAAAAAACCATATCCTGCGCGTTTTTGGTGCATCCGTCGGGGCTCGAACCCGAACCGAAGGCGTCGGAGGCCTTTATGGTATCCAATTCCACCACGGGTGCATACGACTAAATTATACTCGGCGGACGTCCGTTTGTCAAGCGTTTACAAAAAGAGCGCTCTTATTCGACAAAAGGAGTGCGTTTACAAAGAGAGCGCTTATACGGGCGGCGCTCCCAAACAATTGACAAAAGCGATGAAAATGAGATATAATTAAAAAAACAGCAATAATTTTGTTTTGCGCAGGCACGGACGCTCGGCCGCCCCGTGCGGATTTTGCCGCTACCGCGCCGTTTTCCGGAGGGGGTAGCCCGGCACAGTTAAGGCAGGGAAAGAAAGCGACGTTTGCCGCCGCAAAGAAATTCACGGAGGAAAAAATGGAAAAGAAAGACGCGCTTAATGCGTTAAGCCGGCATAAGCTCATAGTAATTTTAAGAAAAATACCCGACAATCTCATTCTGCCCGTCGTTCAAGCGTTGTACGACGGCGGAGTGAGGGTATGCGAAATGACTTTTTGCCCCGACGGAACCATGGCGGACGATGCCGTTGCCCGGCAGATTAACGCCGTAAAGACGCACTTTGCGGACGACATGGTAGTGGGAGCGGGAACGGTGCTCGCCGCCCGGCAGGTAGTGCTTGCCGCCGACGCGGGAGCGCAGATAATAGTATCTCCCGACGTCAACGCCGAAGTCATTGCGGAGAGCAACAGGCTGTCGTTGGTGTCGGTCCCGGGAGCGCTAACTCCCACCGAGGCGATGACCGCGCATCGTGCGGGCGCCGATTATATAAAAATTTTCCCGGCGGGCACAATGTCGCCCGAGTATTTTTCCCACCTGACCGCTCCCTTGCCGCACCTTAAAATGCTGGCGGTGGGCGGCGTCACTCCCGACAACGCGCAGGCCTTTATAAGGGCCGGGGCGGCGGGACTGGGCATATCGTCCGGCATAGTCCCCCGCGGCGCAGTCAGCGGCGGCGACACGGAAAAGATAAAAAATCTGGCGGAGATGTACGTCGATTTAATAAAAAACGCATAAAAAAAGCCCCGTTTTCGCAAAGGAAGACGGGGATTATTTTATTTGTACATTATGTCCACAATGTCCGGAATTTTTTCCTTTGCGGACAGATAGCCGCGCCGGTACATTTCGGCAAAGCCCTCTTTTTTGCCCGAAGAGAATTCGCTTGTATCGGTAGAGACGAGCACGTCCGAATCGATGATGCCGTTTATGGAAGAGTTGGCGCCCATCATGGCGAAAACCGCCTTGAAAACGCTGATAAAATTGGTCTTGTCCGTGCCCGAAGAGCGGGTGGGATTGACGTCTATCGTGACCACCTTGTCGGCTCCGAGCAGGCGGCATACGTCCGACGGAATGTTGTTTAGAACGCCGCCGTCCACCAGGTGCAGTTCGCCCAGCACTACCGGCTTATATAAAAGCGGAACGCACGACGACGCGGACACGGCGGTCGCGGCGCGCCCGGAGGAGAGCACTATCTGTTTGGTCGTGACGAGATCCACCGCCACGCAGGCGAATTTTTTTCCGCGGGCGGCGTTTACCTGTTCGATGGTGGCGTCGCCGATAAAGTCGGAGACGATGCGCCCTATTTTTCCGGCGTCGTTGGGGACGAGAAAATTGCCGTTGTGGATGTCTTTTTCGTTTAATGCCGCGCCGTATTCCAGCATACGCTGCGCCGAAATGCCGTAAGCGTAAAGGCAGCCTATTATAGAGCCCGCGCTGGTGCCCACTATTATATCGAAGTCAATGCCGTTTTCTTCAAACGCCTTTATCGCGCCGATATGGGCAAAGCCGCGCGTACCGCCGCCGCCCAGACACAGCGCCGTGACGCCGCTTTTTTTGAGTTTGCCGGCATAAAACCGCGCCATGCGTTTTTCGCGGCGCTTTTGCTCGGCGCTTATCTCCGGCGAAGAAGTCTTTCCTAAAAATTTCATAATGGTTGAAAATTGCCGCTGCTTCAAAGCGGAAGAGCGGCAGCCGTAATATTTATTTTGCCGGTTTTACCACGACTTTGAGTTTTGCCGAAACTTCGGCGTACGGTTTTACGGTAATGGTATATTCGCCCACCGACTTGATGGGGTCGGACAAAACAATCTTCTTTTTGTCTATGGACACGCCTTGTTTTTCCAGCGCGTCGGCTATTGCCTGCGTGTTGAGAGCGCCGAACAGTTTTCCCGTTTCGCCGGTTTTTATTTCCACCGTCACCGTCATCTGTTCCAGACGGGCGGCCAGTTTGACGGCCTCGGCTTTTTCGGCGGCTCTACGTTTTTCTTCCGCCGCGCGGGAGATTTTTATGCTGTTTATCTGCGTCGAAGTGGCGGGAGTGGCAAGACCGTTTTTTATAAGGAAATTTCTTGCATAACCGTCGCTGACGTCCAAAACGTCGTCTTTTTTACCCTGTCCTTTTACGTCTTTCAAAAGGATAACTTTCATAATTATTATCTCCTTGTGCTTTGCATATATTATATAACAAGGCGGTTTTTTTGTCAAGCAGGGAATAATTTATTTTACATAGCGCAAAAATAATATAGCGGACACCGCAAAAAATCATTACGGAGGAATCAACATGAAAGACTTAAAGTGCGGACTTACACAGTGTAAGTACAACAAAGGGTACAGCTGCTGTGCCAAGTGCATAGACGTGGACAAACACGCCGATTGTCTTAGCTATACGCCCGAGCACAACAAAAACAACTTTGAGGCGGCAGGCGACTTTAAAAAGGTGAATTACAGCGTCGACACCATCGTCTCTTGCACCGCCGACTGCATTTTCAACAAGGAAAACACTTGCAGGGCAAACGGCATTACGGTTATGTCGGAAGGGGGCAAACCGGCGGGCTGCCTGACTTTCATCAAGTCGTAAACAACAACAAAAAACGCAATTTGCAAAGACGGGAGCGCCGCGCGCCGAGCGAAAGGGGCTTCCGTTTTTTTGCTTGCAAAAAAGCCGCCGATGTGGTAAAATAATATAGTTATGAAAAAAGAAAAATTTTTTAAGATAGCCGCTCCCGTCGCGCTTTTGTCGACAGCCGTAATATGGGGGGTGGCGTTTGTCGTCGTCAAGCAGTCGCTGGACAGTATTCCGCCGATATACATGCTTGCGCTGAGATTCACCGTCGCCGCTGCCACGCTCGCGCTGATTTTTATTCCCAAAATGAAGAAGCTAAACAAAAAGACGTGGCTGCACGGGTTTATCGTGGGCGTGCTGCTCTTCGGAGCGTATCTCACCCAGACGATAGGAGCAAAATACACCACCGCCGGCAACAGCGCGTTTTTGACGGCGTTTTACGTCGTGCTCGTGCCGCTGCTTAGCGCGCTGTTTTTTCGGCGCAAACCGGACCTTCTGGACATAATATGCGCGGTGGTCGCCATAATCGCAATAGGTCTTATGAGCTTGTCGTCGTTTACGTTTAATACCGGCGACGCGCTGACGCTGCTGTGCAGTGCGTTCTTTGCCGTGCACATAATAGCGCTGTCCGTGTTTACGAAAAAGGACGATATCTGTATGCTTACCATGCTGCAGTTTTTGTTTGCCGCCGCCATATCGTGGATACTGGCGCTCATATTCGAAAAAGCGCCCTCCTTTTCGAGTTTAAGCGGCGAGATGCTGTGGAACATTTTGTTTTTGGGCGTCATGTCGTCGGGAGTGGCGTATCTTTTCCAGAGTTTCGGACAAAAATACGCAAACGCCGCCGCCGCGGCAGTGCTGTTGTCCACCGAATCGGTTTTCGGCGCGCTGTTCGGATGGCTGCTGCTCAACGAAACGATGCGTCCCGTCGCCATAGTGGGAGCGGCGCTCATGTTCGCCGCTATTGTCACGGGACAGACGCGGTTGTCGTTTATTCCCAAACTGGGCAAATTTTTCGATAAGCCGCCCGAAGAAAGTGCGACGGCAATAAAAAACGCCGCGCCTAAAGATAATCCGGCGGCTAAGTAAAATTTATCGGGTAAAGCCGTCTTCTGCCGGAAAATAAAAAAGCGCACGTTTTTATCGTGCGTTTTTTTGACGGAAAAAAGTCATTCTTCCGCGCAAACAACGACCGCAACGCCGCTTTTTACGCTTATTTTTACCGTGTTTTGCACCCATTCGTTGCTTATGCCCAGCGGGAAGTCGTTGGTAATGACGGCGTTATCGAGCGGATATTTCGCGCCGTCAATGCACACGCCGTCGCATCTGTCGGAAAGGGCTATGACCGAAAAAAACTTTCCCGACCGACGGACGAGCTCGACGCTCCCGGCCGTAAAGACGTAAAAGGTGGCGCTGTCGGAAAAAATCGTCGTCTTTACGCCCTTTTCCGCCGCGAAAGCCGCCGCCTGCAGGTTGCCCAAAAAGTGGTCGGGCCGTCCTCCCGCGGCGCAGTACATATAAATTTCCGAAAAGCGTTCTTTAAGAGCCTCTTTTACGGCGAACATTGTGTCGGTGTCGTTTTTTTCGGCGGGGAGACGCAGTATTTTTTTCGCCCGGACGCAGTCGGCGTCATTAAGCGAGTCGAAGTCTCCCACCAACAAATCGGGCACTATGTCCGCACGGTGGGCGTACTCCGCCCCTTTGTCGCAGGCGATGACGAACTGCGCTTTGTCTATGTCGGTAAGGCGGGCTTGTTCCCCGCCGGAAATGATGGCGCAAATACCCATGTTAGTGCTCCCGGCTGTAAATAAGCGTTCCCTTCATTTTGTGCAGATTTACAAAGACAAAGGGGTCCATGTCTTCTTTTTCCAGAAGAGAAAAGGAATTTTTTGCTTCGTCCAGATAAAAAAACATATTTTGATAAATTTCGAATTTTTCCACGACGTCCGCCGTCTTGTCGTATTCCAGCACGATAAACGTGCAGTGGTATTGCTGCTCGGGCAGTTTTTTGAAGGCGAAAATGTTGATAAGAGCGGCGTTTTGCTTTGCGGCGACGGCTTGTATTTTGGTGAGCATATCGCTGTCGATGTCGGCCTGCCGTAAAACGTCGCTGCGCGTGGGCGCGCCCATTCCGTCGTTTTCGCGGGTGGCTTTTTCCACAACGTCGTAAATCTCCCGCATAAAGGAGAGCGCCTTTTGACGCTGTCCGGTATAACGGTAGAATTCGGTTATCAGCGAGAGCGCCTCAAAGACGTAGCTGTTGTTTTTGTCCACGGCGGTTTTAAGAAAATCTACGCCCTGTTCGTCAAAGCGTTCCAAAAGCAACTTTCCTTTAAAATAAAAGACAAAGGCGGGGGGAGAGATGCCGTTTTTTAACACAAAGTCGCATATCTCCTCGGTTTGGCGCGGTTTTCTCAGTTCGTAATAGGCGTTTATAATGTGCCGTACCGTCATGAAATCGTTGCAGTCGAGCGTCTGAACGCCGCCGCCGAGCTCAAAGTTTTCCGTTGTCTGCGACGGCATAATAAAGTGTACCTGCCGCGCCGACGCGTAGTCCAGCGCAAGAGAAGAGATTTTCATGACGATAAAATTCATGTGATTTATTATCGCGTGCTTTTCTTCAAAAAAAGTTCCGTCCTGTTCCGGCATGACGAAATTAAGCGACTCGATGCCGCAGTTTTCCATAAATTGCTTGGGTGAAGGATAAAACGAATTGCGCGGTTTGTCGGCGCCCAGCAGTTTTTCCGTCCATTCGGCGCCCTTTTCGCTCAGGCAGCTTATAAAGGCGTCGCAAACATACGAACAGGGGTTGTCGCGCGGTTCGGCGGGACGGTAGTACGGTTCGGGAAAAAGATATGAGGCGGAAAACTGCATGAGGTCGTACATCTGTATTTTAAGCTGCGCGCGCGGAATATTGTCGCGGACGTGCGCTTTTATTGCGGCGGACATCATCGCAACGGGCATTACCGCGGCATAAACCGCCGGCAGCAGCCGTTTTATTTTGACGCGTGCGGCGGTAATTACCAGGTTTTTCTTAAAGTCTATTACGGGCAGGCCGTCTTTAAAGGGCATATCGTCGCACTTATAGAGTATTTCCATGTCCCGGTCGGCGCACAAAAAGGCAAACATCTTAAACGAGTCGTAAAGCTCTTCCCGCGTGAGCGCGCTGAGCGTCGTAAGACCTATCGTAAAATAAACTTTGCCGTCGTAAGCCTGGGCGGACAAGCCGTTTTCGGAAGAGAGCAGTATGTACGCGTCCGCAAAGCCTGCTTTTTGCGCCGCGTCGTAAGCAAGACCGGTTATATAGGGGAATTTGGCTTTGGGCAGCACGTTTTTCGAAAATTTTTCCTTGGAAAAAAACGAGGCCGTTACGGGCTTTACAAGGAAAAGCGATATAAGAACGATGGGCACATTGATGAAAAACCCCGGCGCGGCAGCAAAGAAAATTTTTGTAAGCGACGCAAAAGCAAAGA